>Ga0209347_1000241_pt1 | contig 150553 bp, 130 predicted proteins | sample AutmiccommuBRH23_FD_187382 | JGI IMG/M metagenome (GOLD analysis project Ga0209347, IMG submission 187382) | Deep subsurface microbial communities from Mt. Terri, Switzerland - Autotrophic microbial communities BRH/23 (SPAdes) (version 2) | ecosystem: Environmental > Aquatic > Deep subsurface... | reverse complement strand
CCCTACTCCACCCGCGCGCGTCCGGGAGCGCCGGTGTCGGTTCCGATCGGCTGGGACGAACTCAGTCCGGCGATCGGACCGGACTATTTCACCATCGCCAAAACCCTCGCGCGTCTCGACTCGCTCGCGAGCGATCCCTGGGCGGACTTTCGGACCTCGGCGGCGCCGATCGAACCACCGAAGAAAGCATCGCGGACCAAGAAAGCCTCCTAACGACGTTTGGGCGTGCGCTTTTCCGCATCGAGGCTCTTGCGCAGCGCATCCATGATATTGACGACGTTGCTCGGGGCCGCTGGCGCCTGTTTCTTGCCGCGCGCGGGCTTTTGCTCCTTCTTTTTTTCCGCAATGATGTCGAGCAACTGGGCTTGAACGGAATCCTGGGTCATCGCCGGGTCCCAATGACTCTTGCGCTCTTCGATGAGTTTCGAAATGAGGGTGAGAGCTTTCGCATTTGGCTGGTCGGCGCGGATTTTGTCGAGGTAATCCTTGGGATCTCGCACCTCGTCGGCGAAGCGCAGCGTCCATAAAACAAGCCCGGCGTCGCGCGGCTCAATCATCACCGCGCGCTCGCGCCGATACATGACGAGGCGCGACAGGCCGACCGTGCTCGTCGCCTTCATCGCGTCGCGAATAACCGAAAACGCCTCGACGCCGATCGGATCGTCCGGAACGAGGTAGTGGGGCTTGTCAAACCATATCCAATCGACGCTGGCGGCGGGCGCGAATACATCGATATCGATGGTTCGCGTGCTTTCCAGACTGAGATCGTCGAGTTCTTCGTCTTCGAGCAGAACGTAATCATTTTCGCCGCGCGGATAGCCCTTCGCCGCATCGTCTTCGGCGAGCGGCGCGCCGGTGATCGAATCGACATATTGGCTGACCACCCGATGGCCCGTGTCGCGATTGAGAATGTGGAAGCGAACCTTTTCGCCTTCCGTGGTGGCCGGCGTCATCGCGACCGGGCAGGTCACAAGCGAAAGCTTCAAGTAACCTTTCCAGAATGAACGCGGCGCCATCGTATTCCTCTAAGGCAGGAGCTGCTTCAATAACGCCGCGTCGCATGCATCGTTCCGCTTCCGCCGAACAGCCTGACCGTGGCGTAAAAGACCAGAAATTGAGGGGAGCGCGAAGGGAACATCTACCCATTGTGTTTGTTCATTCAGCAAAGGGTCTTTGATCTTCCTCTGCGGTGATGGCGAGGCCTCCTTCCGCTACCCGCAGCCAAGCCTTTGACATGGACAACAAGAAGCCTGGTAAGCAATCTCGCGACCGTCGTCGCGGCGCCTCAAACGAACGGCGAAACGACGCCTTGTCGCAGCTTTCGTTCCTAGGGCTCGATGCACAGCTGGCGACAGAGCTGCAAAGTTTCTACCAAGCGAGCCTTTCCGAGCCGATGCCCGAAAGCGTGCAGACATTGCTCGCACGGCTTTCCTGCGCGCCGAAGCGGCGTTGAGCTGGGCGGAGTTTTCCCTCATCTAGCATTCGCCTGGAATCGCAAAAAAAAAATTGCCTGTCGCATCAACAGGCAATGATTAGAAGTTGATTGTCGGGCGTCTCATTTTCGCGCGCGTAGCCAATGCTCGATCTCCGCGCGGCTCGGTTCGCGAACAGGAATATGTCGCATACGCGGAACTTCGAATGTTGAAACCAACATCCTGGCGACGATGCCCGACACTTCGCCGATGAACCGTCTCCAGTTCGTTTCAATGTTGCGCTTTGAACTCATTTCGCTCTCCTTTCGTCGGAGGTCCAAGAAAACAACTCTTCTTTTTCCAAAATGTTCCGCTCGAATGATTGGGCAGGCTCCGCTGCGAGATTCACAAGCTACGCTTGTCTCCAGATTGCAGGCCGCGAACGAGAAAAAAGCCCGAACCAAAAGGTTTGGGCAGCTTGGGAAGCCGGGGAGAGGACGCATCGCGCGTCTCGAACGCGATGCGCAATATCGCGCTAGGTCAAAGTTTCGAGCCAGCTGTCGATCTCAGCGCGAATACGATCGCGGCCTTCGCCATAGCGCTCCTGGAGAACGCCTTCGAACTGCTCGCGCTTGCCATCCAGGCGGGCCATGTCGTCGTCGGTCAGCTTGCCCCACTTCTCCTGGACCTTGCCGGTGAACTGTTTCCAATTGCCTTCGACACGATTCCAATCCATCGCCATTCTCCCAAGTTTAAGGTGTGGGCCTGCTCACAAAACTCGGGTGAAGCAGCTTTGTTCCACCTCGGCGTTCGGGGTTCGAGCGCCGCCGGGATGATCTGGAAGGCTATGACAATTGGGATGACGGCGACGCTGCGTAAACGAGCGGAACGCGGGCGCGCCGTTCAGGCGGCGGCGCCGCAGCACTTCTTGAATTTCTTACCGGAGCCGCAGGGACAGGGATCGTTGCGGCCGGTCTGCGCGCCCTTCACGGTCGGCGCCTTCTTGCGATTGGCCTCTTCAAGAAAATACCAGCGCCCATCCTCGGCGTCGTAGCGGAACAGCGATCGCTCCCGATGCGCATAGCGCTCGCCTTCGCTGCTGAAGTGCGCGACGAACTCGACGTAGCCCGTTTCATCGCCTGACTGCCCCTGCTCCGTCGAGAGAATTTCAAGTCCAAGCCATTGCGAGCTGCGCGACCAATGGGTGATCGCCTTGCGATCGAAATCGTAACGCGACTCCGGCGCCAACGACTCGACAAGATAGTCGATGTCTCCGAGCGCGAAAGCCGTATAGCGCGAGCGCATCAGCGCTTCAGCGCTCGGCGCCGGCGCACGGCGTTCGATATAGGGGGCGCAGCAGGTCGAATAAGCCAGCGGTTGCGCGTCCATCGCGCGGCACGGACAAGTCTGCTCGGTCATCGTTCGGTCGGCGTATGAAGTGGGAGGCGCGCGGCGCCGAGAAAGTCAGACCTAGGCGACGAAAGCGCCGACGTCCAATGTTTGGCTACAGGCAAGTCGCGCGCGGCGCGCGCGCATTTAACCGTCGGAGCCGCCCTCGCCCGGACGCAATTCCGAGGCGGCGTCGCCGCCAGGGCGCCTGAGCCGCTTCACCGCTTCTATCGCGATCGGGTCCATGCCGGCCCCGCCGTGATCGACGTGCGAGACGATTGCGTCGCGCATGCGCGGGTCCCAGAATTTCTTCAAATGATCCGTCATGCTCGCGACGCCTTCGGGATGCTTCTGCGCCACGAAGAACTTGCCGATCTGGTTGGCCATTTTGACGAGCTTATCGACCGAATCATGCGACATGTGCGGAAACCTGTTCGAGGATGCGTCCTGGGTGCGTGAAAATTTCAAAGTCTCGGCCGCGCATGACGGCGACGAGAGTCAGGCCGCAGTGCTGCGCGTTGCGCACGGCGAGCGCCGTTGGCGCCGAGACCGCGGCGATGATCGGCGCGCCCATGCGCGCGGCCTTTTGCACGAGTTCGACCGATACGCGGCTCGTCATCAGCACCACGCCCTGCGTGGCGGCGATGGCCTGTCGCGTCAAAGCGCCGGCGAGCTTGTCGAGGGCGTTGTGGCGGCCGACGTCTTCGCGCGCGATCAACGCGCCCGAGGCCGGATTCCAGAAAGCCGCGGCGTGAATGGCGCGCGTCTCGAGATTGTAGGTCTGCGCGGCCGGAAGGCGCTCCATCGCCTCGATCAGCGCGTCGGCGCGCACGGATAGGGCGCTGTCGAGCGTCGGCAGGCGCCGCGTCGCCGCCTCCAGACTTTCGATGCCGCAGAGCCCGCAGCCGGTCGGCCCGGCCATCGACCGGCGCCGTTCGGCATAGGCGTCCTGGCGTCCGCCCTTGAGCCAGGCGCGCAGCTCGATGCCGGCGTCGGAGACGACGATCTCGACGTCGCCCGCCTGCTCCGGCGAGTCGATCAGCCCCTCGGTCAGCGCGAAGCCGATGGCGAAATCTTCGAGGTCCGCCGGCGTCGCCATCATCACCGCATGGGTGGAGCCGCCATAGGTGAAGGCGATCGGCGTCTCCTCGGGGATCACGCGCGAAGAACGCGCCGTCACATCGTGACGGCGCGCCAGGCATTCCACCCGCAACGTCGGCGACGGCGTTTCCGTCATTCCGCCGCGTCGATCGTGCTCGCGATGCGACGGCTCTGCTCCGTCAGCTCGCGATATTGATGCTGCCAGTCGGTCGGCCCGTTCGTCGTCGAGACCTGCACCGCCGTGACCTTATATTCGGGACAATTGGTCGCCCAGTCCGAATTGTCGGTCGTCACCACATTGGCCTGGGTGTTCGGATGGTGGAACGTCGTATAGACGACGCCCGGCGCGACCCGCTCGGTGATCTTGGCGCGCAGCGTCGTCTCGCCAGCGCGGCTCGCCACCTTCACAAAGTCGCCGTCGCGCACGCCGCGATCCTCGGCGTCATGCGGATGGATCTCGAGGACGTCCTCAGGATGCCACTGGCTGTTCTCGGTGCGCCGCGTCTGCGCGCCGACATTGTATTGCGACAGGATGCGGCCGGTCGTGAGCAGCAAGGGGAAGCGCGGTCCGACCCGCTCCTCCGTCGGCACATATTCGGTGATGACGAATTTGCCCTTGCCGCGCGCGAAGGTTTCCATGTGCATGATCGGCATGCCGTTGGGCGAGGCGTCATTGACCGGCCACTGCAGCGAACCGGCCTCTTCGAGACGCGCGAACGACACGCCGGCGAAGGACGGCGTCAGCCGCGCGATTTCGTCCATGATCTCGCTGGCGTGCGTATAGTTCCAATTCAGCCCGAGCTTGTTGGCGAGAAGCTGCGTGACTTCCCAGTCGGCGTAGCCGTTCTTGGGCCGCATCACCTTGGTGACGCGCTGAATGCGACGCTCGGCGTTGGTGAAGGTGCCGTCCTTCTCGAGGAAGGTCGCGCCGGGCAGGAACACATGCGCGTAGTTCGCCGTCTCGACCAGGAAGAGATCCTGCACGATGACGATGTCCATATTCGCCAGCGCGCGCGAGACATGGCGCGTGTCGGGGTCGGACTGCAGAATGTCCTCGCCCTGGACGTAAAGCCCTTTGAACGTGCCCTCGATCGCCGCGTCGAACATGTTGGGGATGCGCAGCCCCGGCTCCGGATCGAGCGCAACGCCCCAATCCTTCTCGAACGCCTGGCGGGCCGCGTCATTGGAGATGTGGCGGTAGCCCGGCAGCTCGTGCGGGAACGAGCCCATGTCGCAAGAGCCCTGCACATTATTCTGACCGCGCAGCGGATTCACGCCGACGCCGCGGCGTCCAAGATTGCCGGTCGCCATGGCGAGGTTGGCGATGCCCATGACCGTGGTGGAGCCCTGCGAATGCTCGGTCACGCCAAGGCCGTAATAGATCGCGCCATTGCCGCCGGTGGCGTAAAGACGCGCGGCGCCGCGGATGTCGGCGGCCGGCACGCCGAGCACGCTTTCCAGCGCCTCGGGGCTGTAGCGGTCGTCGGCGACAAAGGCGGCCCAGTCCTGATATTCGTCCCAGTCGCAACGCGCGCGGACGAATGTTTCGTCGACCAGTCCTTCCTTGACGATCACATGCGCCAGCGCCGTGAGCATCGCGACATTGGTGCCGGGCTTCAGCGGCAGGTGATAGTCCGCTTCGATATGCGGCGAGCGCACGAGGTCGATGCGGCGCGGATCGATCACGATCAGCTTGGCGCCCTCGCGCAGGCGCTTCTTCATGCGCGAGCCGAAGACCGGATGCGCGTCGGTCGGATTGGCGCCGATGACCAGAATGACGTCGGCCTCGTCGACCGAGTCGAAGTCCTGCGTGCCGGCGGAGGTGCCGAAGGCCTGCGCCAGACCATAGCCGGTCGGCGAATGGCAGACGCGCGCGCAGGTGTCGGTGTTGTTGTTGCGGAAGCCTTGGCGCGCCAGCTTCTGAACGAGATAGCTTTCCTCATTCGTGCAGCGCGACGAGGTGATCACCCCGACGGAATTCTTGCCGTATTTCTCCTGCGCCGCCTTCAGGCGGTCGGCGGCGAAACCGATCGCCTCGTCCCAGGAGACTTCGCGCCACGGCTCGGTGATCGTCTCGCGGATCATCGGATTGAGGATGCGGTCGCCGTGATGGGCGTAGCCATAGGCGAAGCGGCCCTTGACGCAGCTATGGCCGTGGTTGGCCTTGCCGTCCTTCCAGGGGACCATGCGCACGACTTCCTCGCCGCGCATCTCCGCCTTGAAGGTGCAGCCGACGCCGCAATAGGCGCAGGTCGTGACCTCGGAATGCTCGGGCTGGCCGATGGCGATCACGGATTTTTCGATCAGCGTCGCGGTCGGGCACGCCTGCACGCAGGCGCCGCAGGAGACGCATTCCGATTCCATGAAGGCTTCGTCCATGCCCGCCGACACGCGCGAGTCGAACCCCCGGCCGGAAATCGTCAGCGCAAACGTGCCCTGCACTTCCTCGCAGGCGCGCACGCAGCGGTTACAGACGATGCATTTCGACGAGTCGAAGCTGAAATAGGGGTTCGATTCGTCCTTCGGCTTCCAGTCGAAATTCACCTCGCCATTGTTGCGGGCGAAAACGTGATTGGCGCCGTCATAGCCATAGCGCACGTCGCGCAGGCCCACCGCGCCGGCCATATCCTGCAGCTCGCAATCGCCATTGGCGGCGCAGGTCAGGCAGTCGAGCGGATGGTCGGAAATATACAGCTCCATCACGCCGCGACGGATGGCGGCGAGCCGCGGCGTCTGCGTCTTGACGGCCATGCCTGGCGCGACCGGCGTGGTGCAAGAGGCCGGCGTGCCGTTGCGGCCCTCGACCTCGATGACGCACAGCCGGCAAGAGCCGAAGGCCTTGATGCTGTCGGTGGCGCAGAGCTTGGGGATTTCGGTGCCAACCTCCATCGCCGCGCGCATGATCGACGTGCCTTCGGGCACGGTGACGCTCTTGCCGTCAATCGTCAGCGTAACAGACTTCTCGGACGGCGATTCGGGCGTGCCGTAATCGATTTCTTTGATGAGCGTCGTCATAGCGGCTACCTCACTCGGCGGCTTCAAGGGCCGGCTTGCGGAAGTCCTCGGGAAAATGGCGAAGCGCGCTCTCAACCGGATAGGGCGCAAAGCCCCCCAATGCACAGAGCGAGCCAAACTTCATCGTATGGCAGAGATCCTTGAGGAGCTCGATATTCGCCTCGACGTCCTGGCCGCTGCGAATCTTGTCGATCGTCTCGACGCCGCGCGTCGATCCGAGCCGGCACGGCGTGCATTTGCCGCAGCTCTCAATGGCGCAGAACTCCATGCCGAACCGCGCCATCCATGACATATCGACCGTATCGTCAAAGACGACAAGGCCGCCGTGGCCGATAAGACTGTCCTTGGCGGCGAAAGCCTCATAGTCGATCGGAAGGTCGAAAAGCGACACGGGCACGTACGCCCCGAGCGGACCCCCGACCTGAACAGCGCGGACGGGACGACCGGAACGGGTGCCGCCGCCGATCTCGTTGACGACCACGCCGAGCGCAATCCCGAAATCGGTTTCGAAGAGACCGCCGTATTTGACATTGCCGGCGATCTGCAGCGGCATGGTGCCGCGCGAGCGGCCGACGCCAAGATCGGCGTAATGTTGCGCGCCCTTCTCCATGATCATCGGTATCGTGGCCATGGACAGCACATTGTTAATGACCGTGGGCTTGCCGAAGAGACCGACATGGGCCGGCAGCGGCGGCTTGGCGCGCACGATCCCGCGCTTGCCTTCGAGAGATTCGAGCAGCGAGGTCTCCTCGCCGCAAACATAGGCCCCGGCCCCGATGCGCAGCTCGACGTCGAAGTCGAACCCCGAGTCCTTGATGTTCTTGCCGAGCCAACCCGCCTCCTGCGCCTTCTCGATCGCCGCCTGAAAGACCACGGCGACGATCGGATATTCGGAGCGCAGATAGACATAGCCCTTGGAGGCGCCGACGGCATAGCCGCAAATGAGCATGCCTTCGATCAGCGAGAGCGGGTCGCCCTCCATGATCATGCGGTCGGCGAAAGTGCCGGAATCGCCCTCGTCCGCGTTGACGACGACATATTTTTGGCCCGGGGGACAGTCCGCCACCGTTTTCCATTTGATGCCGGTCGGAAAGCCGGCGCCGCCGCGGCCGCGCAGGCCGGACTTCGTGACTTCCTCGACGACGGCCGCGGGCCCAATCTCGAAGGCCCGCTTGAGGCCCTTGAATCCTTCATGCGCTTCATATTCGGCGACCGACAGCGGATCGATGACGCCGCAACGAACGAAGGTGAACCGGTTCTGCTTCTTCATCCAGGGATGGTCTTCGACGATCCCGATGTTCAGCGGATGCGCGCCGCCGGAGAGAAGCCCGGCCTCGAGGAGCGACGCGACGTCCTTGACCTTGGCCGGGCCATAGCCGACACGGCCCGCGGGCGTCTCCACCTCGATCAGGGGCTCGAGCCAGAGCATGCCCCGCGAGCCGTTTCTGACAATCTCGACATTTTCGCCGCGGGCCGCGGCTTCCTGCGCGATCGCCGCGGCCAGCCGGTCGGCGCCCATGGCGACGGCGGCCATATCCAGCGGGATGTAAATTTTCGCCATCAGTCGCGCGCCTCCGCGGCGATTTCGTCGAGCTTTTCGGGATCGACGAGGCCGATCGGCTCGCCGTCAAAAAGCGCCGACGGGCTATGCGCGCACAAGCCGAGACAATAGACCGCCTCGACCGACAGGGCGCCGTCCGGCGTCGTCCCGCCCCAGTCGATCTTCAACTTGTCGAGAAACGCCCGCGCCTGGCGCTCGGCGCCCATCGACTGGCAGGATTCGGCGCGGCAGAGCTTCAGCGTGTGGCGGCCATGCGGGGCGCGATGAAAGTCATGATAAAAGGTGACGACGCCATGCATTTCGGCGCGCGAAACATTGAGCGCCTCGGCCATTTCCTTGACGGCGGCGTCGGGCACATAGCCGAACTCTTTTTGAAGCGCGTGCAGAATTGGCATCGCGGGTCCTTCAAGACCCATATGGGCGGCGATGATCTCCCGCGCGCGCTCGTCGCTATACTGAGCAGCGCCAGACATTTCTTCCCTTTCCGTCCGGACGTTGCGCAAACGCGGTCGTCCTATTTAGATTTATTCCGAGGACAGTGCCGGAAATCCAGGACGCGATCAATAGCGACCCTTCGTTACGCGATAGGGCAAACCTATCAACCGCCAAGCGTCTTGCTGTCGGCAAGCTTCTTCGCCTCCGAGACCAGCGCCGCGACCAGCGGAATTACCGGTTCGCGCTGCGGCGCCACAAGGCCGATTTCATGGACCGCCTCCGGTTCGACGATGGGGATCGACCGCAGCGGCGCCGCCACGCCCAGGGTTTTGGCGAGCTTCTCGGGCAATACGGTCGACCAGCGGCCGGATTTCACATGATCGAAGAGCAGGATGACGCTGTTGGATTCGAGGATCGGCGAAGGTTCGGCCCCGCCCTTGCGAATCAGCTGCTCGACGATGCGACGGTTCTGCATATCCGGCGTCAACAGGCACAGATCGATCCGCCCGACCTCGGCCCATGTCACCTTGTCGCGGCCGCCGAGCGGATTGTCGGCGAAGGTCAGCAGCCGATAGCGCTCCGCGCAGAGCGGCACCGTGCGCACGCGGCCGAGCGGCTCATTGTCGAGATAGGTGATCCCGGCGTCGATTTCGAGATTGTCGAGCATGGCCAGCACCTCGCTCGACGAAGCGGAAATGACGGAAAAGCGTACGCGGGGATGCTTCTCGCGATAAGGCGTGGTCAGCGCCGAGACGATGCCCAGCGCGGTCGGAATCACCGCGATCTTCAACTGTCCGGCTAGACCTTCCTTGAGCGTGCGGACTTCCTGGCGCATCGCGCGCGAGTCGCCGACGATGCGCTTCGCCCATTCGAGCACCCGCTCGCCCTCGGCCGTGAGGCCGTGAAAGCGCGAGGACCGATTGATGAGCAACACGCCGAGGGAATCCTCGAGCTGCTTGACGCCGGCCGAAAGCGTGGGCTGAGTGACGCCGCAAATTTCCGCCGCGCGCGAAAAGCTCTTCTCTCTGGCGACGGCGATCAGGAATTCAAGCTTTTCGATCACGAACGAAGTCCACGGGCGCGCAGCCCAAAAATGGCGGCCGTCAAGACCGCGCTGACCGCTTGGCCCCGCTGGGGCTTTTTTCAACCGCGCCGGAGTGAGCTTAGCATATCCGCTCGGCCGTGGCCGTATTTTTCCAACGAATTCAAATTCGCGGCGCGAAGGGCAATTTGCCCGATCTCGGCCCGCTTCGCCCGACGCGCATTGGCGCTGCTTTCCATTCCTGCTCTACTGAGGCACGCGTCGTTTTCGGGGAATGCGCACATGCGGTTGATCGTCGGGCTCGTCCTGCAGCTTGTCGCCATCACGCTGCTTTGTCTCACGCTGACCGCGGGCTGGGTGATGGTCGACGCCCATCGCGCGATCGAAACCGAAGCGGAAAAATCCGCGGAGCGCGTCGCGCACGAGCTGGAAAATCTCTACTGGCGCGCCATCCTCTGGCGCGGCAGCATGCGCCGCGACAAAATTCTGCCCATTCCCGAGTGGGAATCGCTTTCAACCCTGAAGCTCGTTTCGCCAGGCGTGTGCATCAGCTATGCGCCGGGAGACGACACGCCGCACACGCTGTGCAGCCAGCTCGAGGGCGTCGGGGCTGCGGCGCCGGCGTGGTTCACCGCGGCCTATGAACGCATATTCGGCGCGCATCCGCCGATCGTTCGCCCGTTAACCGTAAGGCAACCCGAAACCGGCGCGATCCTCGTCAGAGCGGACCCCGACGCCGCCATCCGACAGGCATGGCGGCAAATTTCGATCATCGTCAGCGTCGCGGCCTCGATGGCCGTCTGCATCTGCGCTCTCGCCGCGATCGCCATCATCCACGCGCTTGCGCCCACGCGCGCCATCGTCGACGGGTTGCGTGAACTGGCGCAGGGAAATTACGCGAGCCGGCTCGGCGGGCTGGGCAAAGGCGAATTCGGCTTGATCGCGCGCGCGGTCAACGACCTCGCCGAGCGGCTGGCGCAAACCACCGCGGAGCGCGCCGCTCTGACGAAGCGGCTGTTCGAGGTGCAGGAGGAGGAGCGGCGCGCCCTCGCCCGCGACCTCCACGACGAATTCGGCCAGTGCCTGACGGCGACCCTGGCTTTCGCCGGCTCGATCGAGGCGGCGGCGGCCAAGACCGATCCGGGGGTGACGGAGGACGCCCGCTCGATCGCGCGCGTCGCCAAGCGCATGATGACGACGCTGCGCGACGCGCTGGCGCGCCTGCGCTCGCAAGACCTCGAAGAGCTGGGGTTCGAAGCCTGTCTCGTTCAGCTCGCCGCGAGCTGGAACGCCAAGGCCGGACGCAAGGCCGTCGTCCATCTGCGGCTGCTTGGCGACCTCGCCGACGTGCCGCAGACGATTTCGACGAGCCTCTATCGCATCGCCCAGGAATGTCTGACCAACGCCATGCGGCACGGCGATTCGCGAAACGTCTATTTGCGCGTCGAGCGCGCGGCTTCAAACGACAGGATGGTCGCGCTGACCGTCGAGGATGACGGCGGCGGCGACGCCTCGCGCCTCACCGCTTGCTCGGGCCACGGCATCCTCGGGATTCGCGAGCGCATCGCGGCCTTTGGCGGAAGTCTGGCGATCAGCGACGCCGCGCAAGGCGTGCGCGTCGTCGCCCGCATTCCGCTGATCGCGCTCGACATTGCGCCGATGAAGGCGCTTGCGGCCACATGACGACAATTCTTCTCGTCGACGACCACCCGATCGTTCGAGAGGGATATCGGCGGCTGCTGGAGCGTCAGCCGGATTATAAAATCGCCGCCGAAGCCGACAACGCCGCGGACGCCTACCAGGCCTATCGCCGCGTTTCGCCCGACATCGTCATCATGGACCTTTCTCTCCCCGGCGCCAGCGGCGTCGAAGCCGTCCGTCATATCCGGCAATGGGACAAGGGCGCGCGCATCCTGATCTTCACCATGCACAGCGGCGCGGCTTTTGCGCTGAAAGCCTTTGAAGCCGGCGCATCCGGCTATGTCACCAAGAGCAGCGACGCCGCCGAGCTGCTCCGCGCCGTGGCGATCGTCGCCAAGGGCGGCCGGGCGCTCAGCGACGACGTCGCGCGAGAAATCGCCGCGGAGCGCTTGGGCGAGGGGCGCGCGCGCCTCGACGAGCTCGGCCCGAGAGAGACGGAGATTTTACGGCTCGTCGCGTCGGGTCGAACCACCGAGGACATCGCCGCGATCCTCAATCTCAGCCCGAAAACGATTCAGAACTACCATTACCAAATCAAATCCAAGATCGGCGCGCGCACCGACGCCCATCTCGTCTGGCTGGCGATCGGCGCAGGGCTCGTCGGCGACTCATCGGCGACATGAGCCGCGCCGCAAGGGACATTTGCCCAACTCGACGCAGGCGAAAGGCCGAAGCCCGCCATGCCCTGCCGAGCTAGCCTTCTTCTTAAGAAGAGCGGAGCCTGGCGATGACCAAAAAGACCTTCACGCGCATTCTGATTGCAGCGCTCGCCGCAATCACCGTCGGCGCCGTCGCGACCGGCGCTCCAACGCAATCCGCCCGGCCGCTGAAACTTGCGGTTTTCGACATCGAACTTGAAGATTTTTCCGCCGGCGGACCGATCGCCGGCGAAAGCCCGGAAGAAACCGCGCGCCTTCAACGCATGACCGCGCTCGCGCGCGCGCTTCTGGCTCAATCCGGATTGTTTGAGATCGTCGACGGAAGCGCTTCGACGGATCAGAGGGTCAAGGACCACTGGCTGAGCAAGTGCAACGGATGCGAGGCCGATCTGGCGCGGTCGCTCGGCGCGGAACTGTCATTCCTGTGCTTCTTCCGAAAGATCAGCGTGATGGAGCAATATCTCGAAATACGCGTTCGCGACGCGCATACCGGCAAGCTGGCGCATGTTTCGCAAGCTGATCTGCGCGGCGAGACCAACCAGTCGTGGAGCCGCGCGCTCAAATTCCTGATGAAATATCACCTTGTCGGTCCCGAGCTGGCGCGCCGAAATCCTCCGGTTCGGTGAGCGCGCCGGGCGCTCGTCCAGGGGCGTCATGGTTAAGAGTTCGCTAATCGCCGCCCCCGAATCGCCCCATTCGCCGCCTATTTCGGCTATGCGCCCTCGGGCGCTATTATCTAAGCGGCGTTTCATTGGGATCCCGCGCGTTTCAGTGCCGGGTAACGGGGCTAGGCGGATGATCTTCTCGAAATCGTGGTTCATTGCGGCGGCCAGCGCGTTGTTTATCGTGTTGGGCGCCGACGCCCCAGCCCGCGCGACGCCGTCGATCGTCATTGATGTTTCTTCCGGGGCCGTGCTCTCCCATGATCAGGCGACCGCCTCCTGGTATCCCGCCTCCGTGACGAAGCTGATGACCGCTTATGTGGCGCTCGAGGCGGTGCGCCAGGGACGCATTTCGCTCGACACGCCGGTGATGATGTCGCCGCGCGCCTGTCGCGAGGCGCCTTCCAAGATGGGCTTCAGACCCGGCTCGGAAGTCACCCTGCAAAATGCGCTCGTCATGCTGATGGTGAAATCGGCGAATGATATCGCCGTCGCCATCGCCGAAGGCGTCTCCGGCTCGGTCGAAGCCTTCGCCGACGAAATGAACCGCGCTTCCGCCGCGCTTGGCATGACTCAGTCGGTGTGGGTCAATCCCAACGGCCTCCCCGACGAGCGGCAGGTCACGTCCGCCCGCGACCTCGCCATTCTCGGCCGCGCGCTCTACCTGCAATTTCCCGAGCACGCCAATCTGTTCAGCATCGGCGCGATGCAGCTCGGCAAGCAGATCATTCCCACGCACAACCATCTTCTCGGCCGTTATCCCGGCGCCGACGGTATGAAGACCGGCTTCACTTGCGCGGCCGGATTCAATCTTGTCGCCTCCGCGACGCGCGGCGGACGGCGTTTGATCGCGGTCGTCCTGGGGGCGCCCAATCCGATTCTGCGCACGGCGAAGACGGCGGCCTTGCTCGACCGCGGATTCCAGAGCGGCGCGGCTGTCGCCTCTCTCGCCTCGCTGCCAACCTCCGGCCCGACGGCGGCGCCCGACTTGCGCGACGCGGTATGTCGTCACAAGGGGCCCGCGGCGGCGGAGTTCATGGCCGAAATCGAAGAGGCGTCGGTCCCGGTCAACTCGGCTCCAACCGGGGTTGCGCTGCTCGACACGCTGGGGGGCGTTCATCAGCTGATGAGCGCCAAGGAGATCGCGCATCTGCCGCGCCCGCGCTTCGATCCCGTAAGCGTCTATGTGGGACGCGCCCCCGGCTACGTCGGGCCGGTCGCTCGGACGCGGGCGCCTGGAGCGCCGGTGGGCGAGCAGCCTGATCTCGCGGCCTATGCGCCGCAGTCAGAGCCGGCCGGCGCGGACGCTTCGCCGATCAGCCGGCCGGCGCGCGACGCCGTGTCGCTGCGGCGCCACGGAAAGCGCGCGAAGGCGGCGAAAGCCAGGCGCGACGCGCCAAAGGCCGCCAAAGCGGAGGCCGCCGGCGCAAGCGAAAGCGCGCCTGCGCCAAAGCCAAAGGCGGCGTCGAAAAAAGGCGCGGCCAGCCCGAAAGCCGCCGCCTCTCCCGCCGAAGCCCAGAAGCGCGCGGTCGCGCCGAAGGTTCGCTCCGCCGCCGAACCGGGCAAGAGCTGAGCGCGAAAATTCTCGTTCGCTCTGGAAATGCGTGACAATCTCAACGAAAATGCGCGCTTCCCGCGAGCAGGAACTTTCTCCTGCTCCGGCGTGGGTTCCGCCTGAATGAATGATCTTACCCAAGCCGCGGTGGGTCGCGCGACGCGCTCGGCGCCGCCGCCGATTCCGCTGACCGTCGTCACCGGCTTCCTCGGCGCCGGCAAGACCACGCTGCTCAACCGAATGCTCGTCTCGCCGGCGCTCGCCGAGACGCTCGTCCTGATCAATGAGTTCGGCGAAATCGGCCTCGACCATCTCTTCATCGAGAAGATCGACGGCGACATGGTGCTGATGAGTTCGGGCTGCGTGTGCTGCACGATCCGCGGCGATCTGGTGAATACGCTCGAAGATCTGTTGAAGCGCCTGGACAATGGCCGGATCAAGCCGTTCAAGCGCGTGGTGCTGGAGACGACGGGCCTCGCCGATCCCGCGCCGATCCTGCACGCGATCATGTATCATCCCTATCTGATGATGCGCTATCGGCTCGACAGCGTCGTCACGCTCATCGATGCGGCGAATGGCGCGGGGACGCTCGACGCGCATGAGGAAGCCGTCAAACAGGCCGCGGTCGCGGACCGTCTGGTCATCGCCAAGACGGATCTGCCTGAAGGCGCCGCGCAGGCGGAGGCGCTGAAGGCGCGGCTGGCGCGGCTCAATCCGGGCGCCCTACAGCTTGACGCCGCCAAGGGCGAAGCGACGCCCGAGGCGCTCATCAATTGCGGCCTTTACGACCCCGAGACCAAGACCCCGCGCGTAAAGGAATGGCTCAACGCCGAGGCGGTGGAAACGGCGCAGCGGCAGGATCGCGCAGGCCACGGCCATGATCATGACCATCATCATGAGGACGACGCGCACGGGCATCGCCCCCCTGACGCGAACCGGCATGATGCGCATATTCGCGCCTTCTGCTTTTCATCCGATGCGCCGCTGACGCCGGCCTCCTTCGATATTTTCATCGACCTTCTGCGCCACACGCACGGGCCGCGCATGTTGCGCGTGAAGGGAATCGTGGCGCTGGCCGACGATCCGTCGCGTCCGGTGGCGATCCACGGCGTGCAGCATGTCTTTCACCCGCCGCATCGGCTCGACGCCTGGCCGGACGAAGACAGGCGCACGCGCATCGTCTTCATCGTCAAGGATCTCGACGAAGGCTTCGTCCAGGGACTTTACGGCGCGCTCGTCAATCACCCCGCGCCTGATCGGCCTGACGCCCAGGCGCTCGCCGACAATCCTCTCGCGCCAAGGCCCGGCGGCTTGCTCGGCTGATTTTAATTTGCCGAGCGGTTGACGAGAGCGAAAACGCGCCGCTCGAAAATTTGGATGGCCTCAAGCCATTGAGGGGGAAGCTTCGCGACAGCGCGCGACGCCTGCAGCGAGAACCAATCGGCGACGGCGTGCGCGACAAACGATATGCCGCTCTCAAGGCGCGAGGGTTGGCGGGCTCCGCGAAGCCAGAAGGCCAATGTCGGGAAGGCCGTGACGGTCACCATCGCGGCGCCGACGAGCGCCGAGGCCGTCTCCGGCGCCAACTGACCTCTCCCCACGCCGAGATAAGTCAGCGCGACAACCAGCGGCAGCGTGGTCGACGACAGCAGCGCCAATGCCGGCATGTCCCGCTCCGGCAGCGTCCCTCGATAGAAATTCAACGGCGCGAGGCGAATGAGCAGGAACGCCGCGCAGAAGACCACAAAGCGCGCAACGCTCGCGGGGTTGGCGAAGAGCGCCATAAAATCGAAGGCGGCGCCGCTCTCGATGAAAAACACCGGGATCAAAAAGCCGGAGCCGATGGCGGCCAAGCGCTCCTCGAGAATTTCGGCCTTGGTGCCGCGCACCAGGATCGCCACGGCCATGCCCGCCATGTAGGAGCCAATCACAAGCTCCATGCCCAGCCTGTCGGCGAAAGAGACGAAGCCGAGCAAGATAACGAGCGAGATTCGAATGGGAAGAAGCTCGCCGTCGCCGAGCCAGCGCACAACGCTGTCTGCGAGGCGTTCGGACCGCGCCCTCTTGAGAAAGAAAAGCGTTGCGAGGCCGATCGCGATGAACAGCGCGCTCAGCAGCGTCTGATGGAGATGATGATCGTGTTGCGCCAGAACGATGGACGCGAGCACGAGCGGCCCGAGTTCGCTGAAGGCGGCGACGCCAAGGACATAATGTCCAAATTCGCTATCAATATCCCCAGCCTGTCGCAAAACCGGGATCAATATGCCGAAGGCCGTGGTGGGCAAGATCAATGCGACGAGAAGCGGGGCCCCGATGAGGCCAACAAAATAAAGCAGTCCGGAAATGGCGATCGAGAGGCCTAATGAAGCGAGCCATGCAAAAAATCCAAGTCGAAGCGGCTTTCCTCTTATTTCATTCTGATTGAACTCGAACCCCGCCTGGAAAAACAAATAGACGAGACCGAATTCCCTTAGAAAGTCGAGGGCGCTGTCCACGGTCACCAGGCCAGCCCCATGTGGGCCGACGAGCATGCCCAGCAGCAGCTCGATAGCGACGATCGGCGCGAACGCAAGAGCCGGAATTCTGGTGAGCAGCGGCGCGAGCACGGCGATGCAGGAGATGACAAAGATCGCGTGGAATTCACTCATGGGGGCGTCAATCTCCTATAGGCGCGCTTGCACACTCTAATGGCGGCTTGTCCAGCGACCGACAAGACAAGCGATTCTTTTCCTGGCCCCGACGATGCGTTAGGATTCCGCCTGCGTTCAACCCCTGATTTCACGAAGAGGCGGCCGCCTAGCTGATTGGGTGGTCTCGGCGAATGGACCGGCGCGGAGAGATGGCCCTGCTTCGACCCCTTGCGCGAGCCGGGAACGCGCTTCTCGATCTCGTCTATCCGCCGTCCTGCCTCGTCTGCCGGAGGGCGGTCGCCGTCCATGGCGCGATTTGCCCAACGTGCTGGAGCGACATCGCCTTCATCGAGCGCCCCTATTGCGAACGGCTCGGCACGCCGTTTGAGCGCGACCTCGCGCAGCCGGGGCTGATCTCGCTGGAGGCCGCCGCCAACCCGCCGGCATTCAGCCGCGCCAGAGCCGTCGCGCGCTACGACAGCGACAAGGCGCGCGCCTTGGCGCATCGGCTCAAATATTACGACCGGCTGGAGCTTGCCGAGCCGATGGGCCGCTGGATGGCGCGGGCGGGGTCGGAGCTCCTCGCCGACGCCGATGTGCTCGTGCCCATCCCCTTGCACCGGTTGCGGATTCTTGCGCGCCGGTTCAACCAGTCGGCGGCCCTGGCGCAGGCGATCTCGCGCGAGAGCGCGGTGCCGGTCGAGACCATGGCGCTGCAGCGCGTCAAGCCGACGGCGCCGCAGGTCGGCCTGACGCGGGCGCAGCGCGCGGCCAATCTCTCGGGGGCCTTTCGCGTCGCGCCGGAGCGCGCCGACGCCGTCGACGGGCGCCATGTGGTGCTGGTGGACGACGTGCTGACCACCGGGGCCACCGCCAACGCCGCCACGCGCGCGCTGCTCAAGGCGGGCGCGGCGCGGGTCGATCTCCTCGTCTTCGCCAGGGCCGTGACAAGCGCGTAGCCGGGGGCGTATAAGCGCGCCATGGCCCCCCGCATCGAAATCTACACCACGCCGACCTGCCCCTATTGCAAGGCGGCGAAGAAACTGCTGACGCAAAAAGGCGTCGCCTTCGAAGAAATCTCCGTCGCCTTCGACCCGCTCGGACGCCGACGGATGAGCCAACGCGCCAACGGGGGTTCGACCGTCCCGCAGATTTTCATCGACGGCAAGCACATCGGCGGCTGCGACGATCTTTACGCGCTCGACCAGGAGGGCGGACTCGATCCGCTGCTCGCCGGCGGAGCGGCGCCATGATCCGCTATTCGCTGATCTGCGACGCCGGGCACGGTTTCGACAGCTGGTTTCAGGACAGCGCCGGATTCGAAAAGCAGGCGGCCGAGGGACGCATCGCCTGCCCGTTCTGCGACTCGACGAAGATCGCGCGCGACGTGATGGCGCCCAATGTCGTCAAGCCTCGCGACGATGGGGCGCGCGAGCTGCGCGTGAAGCTGCGCGAGCTGCACGATACCGTGGTCGCGCATACCGAAGACGTGGGCGACCGCTTCCCTGAGGAGGCGCGCGCCATGGAAGACGGCGAGACCGAGCGGCGCGCCATTCGCGGCCGCGCCACATTCGAAGAGGCGAAGGCGCTGCTCGAAGACGGAATCGAAATTCTGCCGATACCGGGACTGCCCAGCGACGGGAACTGAATTTGACGTCGGCCGTCGCCATTGTCGGCGCGAGTTTCGGCGGACTGGCCTGCGGGCAGGCGCTCGCTGAGCGCGGCGTCGCCGCCACCATCGTCGAACGCAAATCCGAGCCCGGCGAGAAGCCGCATACGACGGGCATCCTTGTTCGAGAGGTCATAGACGAACTCGATTGGCTTGGGCCGCTGCCGGATCGCGTCGCGCGGCGCATCGATGGCGTGCGACTCTATGCGCCGAACATGCGTAGCGTCGATCTCTCCGCGCCAGGCTATTATTTTCTTGCGACCGACACGCCAGCGCTGATGCGCTTGCTTGCGCGCCGATGCGAAAAAGCCGGCGTGCGCATTCATTATGGCGCGCCGTTCACTAAAGCGACGGCGCATGCGAATGGCTATGCGCTGCCGGATGGAAGCGAAGCTTGCTATCTCGTCGGCGCCGACGGCCCGAAGTCGCATGTCGCGAAGACGCTCTCGCTCGGCGAGAACCGGCAATTCATCTTCGGCGTCGAACATGAATATAAAGGCGCCGATTTCGACGCGAGCGACCGGCTGCACTGCTTCATCGATAAACGCCTGGCGCCGGGCTACATCGGCTGGATCATCGCCGGCGTCGGCGTCACGCAAGTCGGACTCGCACGAAGATTCGGCGACGGCTCCGCCGCGGCCGCAAAGAGCGCGATGGACGCGTTTCTATGTAAAATTGCGCCCATCGCGGATTTTCTCGATCGCGCGCCGACCAACGTCCGGGCGGGACTCATTCCTTGCGGCGGCCTTGTTTCGCCTTTAGCGGCGCCGCGCGCGCTGCTCGTCGGCGACGCCGCCGGCATGGTGTCGCCCGTTACAGCGGGCGGGATTCACACGGCCTTACGACACGGACGCGCGGCTGGCATGGCGATCGCCGACTTTCTCGCCGGCCACGCCGATGATCCCGCGCTATGGCTGCCGCAATCCTATCCGCGTTTTCGGATGAAGCGTGCGCTGCGCTGGGCTTATGACAATTTCCAAAGCGACACGGCGTTCAATCTGCTGCTGCGCTCATCCGCCATGCGCGCCGCCGCGAGCGTCGTGTTCTTCCACAGAATGCGCGCGCGATGAGGCGCTTGTCCTGCGGTAGATCGAAATTTTGCAACTGATCGCGCTTAAGCGACTGCGCGCCCGCTCTTGGTCGGAAGGACGCTTGTCCAAGGAGCGGATGAGCGCGAAGCCGTGCTTAGACGCTCACCAACCGGTCATTCAACCAATTGGTTGACATTCGCGGATGAGTCGCTCTATTCAACTATATGGTTGAATTAGAAACGCCTCAACTCGATGCCGTCTTTCATGCGCTCGGCGACGCCACGCGCCGGCGGATGCTTCGCGATCTCGCCAAGAGCGAACGAACCGTCGGCCAGCTTGCGGAACCTTTCGCGATGTCGCTCGCGGCCGCCTCGAAGCACGTCAAGGCGCTTGAGAATGCAGGGCTGATCCGGCGCGAAGTTCGCGGCCGCGCCCATATCTGCCGCCTCGCCCCCGGACCGCTCGCCAGCGCCCACCAGTGGCTGAGCTTCTACGAGCGCTTCTGGACCGACCGTCTGAATGTGCTCGAAGGGCTTCTCCTCGAGGAGAACACACATGAATCCCGCACCCGCAAAAAAGGAGACGACCAATGACCGATCTCGTAACTCTGAACGACGATGGCGCGCTGACCGAGCCCGCCACATTAAAGATCCAGCGCCTTCTCCCCGGCCCCATGGAGCGGGTCTGGGCCTATCTCACGGAGAGCGAACTGCGCCGCAAATGGCTGGCGGCGGGCCAGATGGAGATGAAGGTCGGCGCGCCCTTTGAGTTGGTCTGGCGCAACGACGAGCTTACCGATCCGCCAGGCCAGCGCCCGCCTGGCTTTGGCGACGAACACCGGATGCAAAGCCGCATCACCGAACTCGATCCGCCCCGCAAGATTGCGATCGCGTGGCAAGGCAGCGGCGACGTTTCTTTCGAACTGGAGCCAAAGGGCGACCAAGTGTTGCTGACCGTGATCCACCGCCGTCTGCCCGACCGCGCAACCCTGTTGAAGGTCGGCGCCGGATGGCACATGCACCTCGACATCCTGGTCGCACGAGCGACAGGCAAGAAGCCGGAACCATTCTGGGAAGGCTGGAGCCACCTGCAGAAGGAATACGACAAGCGGATGCCCACCTGACGCGCGTCTTTAGGGTTGGCGACCGAAAGCCGGTCGCCAACCAACCGCTTTGGCGGAAATCCTACCCCTGCGGGAGATCGAAACGCTCGCAGCTGATCGCGCTTAGGCGGCTGCGCGCCCGCTCCTGCTCGGAAGGGCGCTTGGCGAAGGAGCGGATGAGAATGAAGCCGCGCTTCGTCGGGGCCGTCAAACGCACTTCCGACGGCGGCGGAGCGTCGCCCTCGTCGGCGCTCGTGATCGCGTCGATCTGGCGGGCGTCGCCGAGGACAATGTCGATCTTGCCTTTGATCGCCGAGCGATCCGTCATCGAATGATAGATGCGGCCGGCGTTGGCGTGAAATGACAGGCCGAGGAAGTCGTCGCCGTCGACGGTCGTCTTGATCCGCAAGGGCCCCTTGGCGAGATCATAGACGCAGACCGCCTCGGCGAAGGCCGGGTCTTCGAAGGGAAGCGTCTCGGCGCCGGGCGCCATGGGCGGCAGCACCACCAGCCCCTCCTCCGGCGCGGCGGTCCGGGCGTAAGCGGCAAGCCGGGCTCGCGCGTCCCGCGGGGCCAAGGCCGGCATCAGCAGCACCGAGACGATATGCACGATCGCGGCGACGAGCAGCGTGGCGATCAACCAGGGTAAAAGGTCGAGCGCGCGGTCGGGAATGGTCATGCGCATCGAAGTTTCACGATCTTGGGGAACGACTGGGGATCGGGACGCGACTCGACGTCGAGCGGCGTGTCGTAAAGGCGCAGCATGACGACGAAGTCCCGCGCCGCGCCCGGAGACAGCCAATTGCCGGGCCGCGCGTCGCGGGCGACATCGATCTCAAAGGCGCCGCCGTCCTTGCGCAAAACATCGACCGACGAATAGCCGTAGCGCTCGGCGGGATTGGCGAGCAGCCGGCCGTCGGGACTCGCCAGCGCAATGGTCCAGAAGCGTGCGGCGGGCAAGGGATCGACGATGCGATATTCGCACGCGGCGTCGAGCGGCGCGCCATTGGAGTCGGTCCGCGCAATGAAGGCCAGTCCCTGATCGCGGCCCAGCGGCGCTTCTCCCGAACGCGAGATGACCGCCCGGGCGTAAGGATCGATGTCGGCGCCGCCGATCTGCGGCCAGGCGGTCCAGGGTCCGGCGCGCAACGAATTGAAGCCATAGCCGGCGTTGAGCGACAGCACGGTCGCCAGCAGGCCGATGCCGAGGCCGGCGATCATCGCCGACGCGGCGCGCAGATAATTCGCGTAAGGCTTGAGGTCCAAGAACGCGCTCCCGCTAACGGATGACGCCGTCGGCGGCGCCGCGCGCGCGCTGCGCCTCGCGCCGCGCCGTGTCGGACCCGGCGGATTCGGGCGCTTCAAGCGCGCTCTGCTCGCTGGGGCCAGCAGCTTTGATCTTCATCTGAATGGATTCGAGCGCCCGCATCGCGCCCTTGGACAAGGTCGCGGGACGCTGCGGCGCGCCGAGTTCGAGCGGCTTGACGGCATTTGCGTTCGCCGCGGCCGTCGCGCCTTTGGGATCCGGCCGCAAGCCGACGATCGGCTTCAGGATCGCGCCCTGATGCGCATAAGCCATGATGTCGTGCCAAGTGCCCGCGGGAAGCGAGCCGCCGGTCATGTTGTTCATCGACGTGTTGTCGTCATTGCCGTACCAGACGCAGCCGCCCATGGCGCCGGTGTAACCGCAGAACCAGGCGTCCCGATAGCCGTTTGTGGTTCCGGTCTTGCCGATGACGTCGATCCCCTGCCCGAGCTGGGCCCGCCGTCCGGTGCCTTCCTCGACGACCTTCTTCATCATGCCGGCGAGTTCGACCACCTTGTCGAAGGGCACGGCCTGCGTTTGCGGCGGCGCGTCGCGGTCGTGGCGGTAGAGCAGGTCGCCTTGGCGGTTGCGGATCTCGACGGCGGCGTAAGGCGTGACTCTTTTGCCGCCGTTCACAAAGGATCCGTAGGCCGCGGAATGTTCGAGCAGGATCACGTCGCTCTGTCCGACCGGGAGCGACGGCGTGTCTTCGAGCGGCGTGCTGATGCCGAGCCGCCGGCAGGTTTCGATGATCTTGGCGCGGCCGATGCGGGAGTTGCCCTTGCCGATCGCCTGCGACAATTGAATCGCGATGGTGTTCAAGGATTTCGCCAGGGCCATGGCGAGCGGCATGGAGCCGGCGTAGCGGCCGCTGTAATTATGGACGCAGTAATTGCCGATGCAGGTCGGCCGATCGGTGACGATGGTCGTCGGCTTGAAGCGCCCGGTCATCAGCGCGGTCAAATAGACATAGGGCTTAAAAGAGGAGCCGGGCTGGCGTGCGGCGTCGGTCGCGCGGTTGAACTGGCTCGCGCCATAATCCCGCCCTCCAACCACGGCGCGCACGGCGCCGTCAGGCTCGATAACGACCGCCGCGCTCTGCTTGACGCGAAAGCTGCGGCCCTGCTCGCGCAGATTGGTCTCGATGACGTCTTGGGCGCGCTTCTGAACATTGGAGTCCAGCGTCGTGCGCACGCTGAGCACGCGATTGTCGCCGAGCTTGCCGTCCTGAGCGAGCCGACGGATTTCGCTATAGGCGTAATCGAGATACCAGTCGGGGCTCGTCTCGCGGGCGCGGTCGATCGGCGTCGCCGGACTGCGCTGAGCCGCGACGATCTGGCTGTCGGTCATGAAGCCGGCGTCGACGAGATTGTTCAAGACGTCATTGGCGCGCGCGCGCGCCGCCGGCAGGTTGACGTGCGGCGCGTATTTCGTCGGGGCCTTGAAGAGGCCGGCGAGCATCGCCGCTTCGGACAGCGTCACGTCCTTGACCGACTTGCCGAAATAAAACTCGGCCGCGGCCTGAATGCCGAAAGCGCCGCCGCCCATGTAGACGCGATCGAGATAGAGCTTGAGGATTTCCCGCTTCGTCAAATGATGTTCGAGCCACAGCGCCAGAAAGGCCTCGTTGATCTTGCGCGTGACGGTCCGCTCGTTGGAGAGGAACAAATTCTTGGCGAGCTGCTGGGTGATCGAAGAGCCGCCCTGCACCACGCCCGACGAACGCGCGTTAACGGTCAGCGCCCGCGCCGTGCCGATCACGTCGATGCCGAAATGGTCGTAGAAGCGACGGTCTTCCGTGGCCAGCACCGCCTTGATCAGATGGTCGGGATATTGCTCCAGCGGCACGGCGTCGTCATGCTTGATGCCGCGCTGACCGACTTCGACGCCGTAGCGATCGAGGAAGGTGATCGCGAGATCGGTCTGCTTGAGCCAATTCTCGTCGCTGGTCATCTGGAAGGCGGAGGATGCGAGCGCCACCGCGACGATGCCGGCGCCAAGGCCGAGCGTCAACGCCTCGCAGGAGAGCTCGACGCCGATCCGCGCGAGGCCGGAGACGCTGAAGCGCTCCATGAAGGTCGAGAAATCCTCATAGAGCTCGCGCGCGCGCCGCCCGCTCTGGAACATGGCGGAGTCGATCAACGCGTCGATCGCGAGCAGGATACGCCTGACCCGCTTCAGAAAAGATGAGGCCTGGAAACGCTCCAACACCGCTCAAACGCCTCCTGCGCCGTCAAAACTTAGCGACGCCTCGTGGACTTTAACACTTTTTTTACCATCTTGACGACAGTGCGCGCGACCCACATTGCGTTATGGTTTCTGTCGCGCGCAAAGCGCAAGTCGAAAGCGAAGGATGGCGTTAAAAAAAGGCGAAAATGCTCTGGCGGTCGCGCCGGCCGAGACGCAGACGCCGTTGTGGGAAAAGCCGCTGGCGGACCTCACCCGCGCCGAGTGGGAACGACTATGCGACGGCTGCGGCCGCTGCTGCCTCGTGAAGCTCGAAGACGAGGACACTGGGGCGATCCACCATACGAGCGTCGCCTGCAAATTGCTCGATCAGGACAGCTGCCGCTGCGGCGATTATCCGCGGCGGCGCCGCTATGTGCCGGACTGCGTGCGGCTAACCCTAGAGAAGCTTAAGGATATTCGCTGGCTGCCGCCGACCTGCGCCTATGTCCTGCGTTTCCAGGGCAAGCCGCTGCCGCCGTGGCATCCGCTGATCTCCGGCGATCCGGAGAGCGTCGCGCGCGCCGGCGTATCGGCGCGCGGCCGGATCGAGGCGGGCGAGGACGACGTCGACACCGACGATCTGCCGGACTTTATCCGGCTGTGGCCGAGGCGCTGGCCGAAGAAGGCGCGGCGGTGAGCAGGCGGCTCGGACTTTTTTCAGACTAAAGGATTTTATTCCTTGACAGCCGGACGCTGCGCCGTTACAAAAGACGCATGCTCCAAAATTGCGCTTGAGCGGCGCGAACGCATTTCCGGCGCGGCGGCCTCTCCTCCCCCTGTTCCCCGCGCCGTCTTGATCCCCTCGCGCCGTGAGATGCATTGCGTCTAGTGGCCGAGGGGATCGCTTTTTGAAGCGTCATTGTAAAGAGCGCGCGCCTGACATTCCCGACGCGCGCCGCGCGACAGCTTTCCGCATTGTCATTCCCGACGCGCGCAATGCGCGCGATCGGGAATCCAGAAAAGACAATCATTCATGCCATTGCTCTGGATTCCCGAACAGGCCTGGCGCCTGTCGGGAATGACACGCCCGACGATTAATTATTGAGGTCGAAATACAGGTCTTTCCATGCGGGATTAAAGGTTTCGATCAATTCGAGCTTCCATCGCCGCTCCCACTTCTTCAACTGCTTTTCTCGTGCAATGGCTTCGTTCACGTCGCCATAGGTTTCATACCAAACGAGCATGTGAACATTATATCGCGATGTGAAACCTCGGGCCTGTTTGGCTTTGTGCTCATAAATGCGCCGCGCCAAATCATTGGTCACGCCGAGATAGAGCGTGCCGTTACGCGCACTCGCGAGGATATAGACAAAATAGGTCTTCTCCATCTTCGAAGCTTCCAACGGCTGTCATTCCCGACGCGCGAAGCGCGATCGGGCATCCAGGGGCAAGATCAAGCGCCTTTGCTGTAACTCTGGATTCCCGATCAGGCCTGGCGCCTGTCGGGAATGACACCCCTGGTCACTTTAGCAAGACAAACCGAGCGTAACTTCTGGAGACCGCTGATGGCGGCCAAATCCGTCCCGCCCTGCGACGAAAAGATCGCGCAGGCGAAGCTTCTCTACGACTCGGGCGTCACGCCGATCAGCGAAATCCTGGAACTGCTCGGCATGAGCGTCGGACAGTTCCGCCGCTTTCGCGAACAGAACGGTTGGCCGCTGCGTCCCTCGGCCTGCGCGCCGAAGACGCCGCTACAGGCGCCGCCCGCCGGCGACGCGCCCCAAGACGTCCCTGCGCCAGTCAAGAAGCCGCGCGACGCGAACCGGCTCATCGCGCGGCTCGAAGACGCCGTCGAACAGGAATTCGCCCGCGCCGAGGCGGCGCTCGCCAAACCTGCGCCAAAGTCCATCGAGGCGAGCGCCCGCACGCTCGCCAGCCTCGTCAAGACGCTCGGCGAATTGAAGCGCATGCGCCGCGAGACCGAGGCTCACGAGAACGACGCAGAAGATGACAGCGACGAAGCCGTCAGCGAGCGAGGCGGCGACGCGCCGCCCCGCGAATTGGCCGAACTCCGCGCGGAGCTTGCTCGGCGGCTTGAACGCTTGCGCGGCGCAGGGCCGACTGAATGACGCGCTCGAAGGCTTCAGCGCAAGAGAGCTGGCGCGGCTGCTCGACGATTGGGAATTCGTCGCGCGACGCGATCAATGGCCGCCGCACTTGGCCGCCAATGGCGCGCCGTGGCGCAACTGGCTCATCCTCGGCGGACGCGGCGCCGGCAAGACGCGCGCCGGCGCCGAATGGGTGAAGGCGCTGGCGCTCGGTCGCGCGCAATTTTCAATGCGTCCGCTCGGCCGCATCGCGCTTGTCGGCGAGACGGCGGCCGATGTTCGCGAGGTGATGGTCGAAGGCGTCTCCGGCCTCCTCGCCGTGCATGGACGACGCGAGCGGCCGCGCTGGGAGACGACGCGCAAGCGGCTCGTCTGGGACTCCGGCGCCGTCGCGCAGGCCTTCTCGGCGGAAGATCCCGAGAGCCTGCGCGGCCCTCAGTTTCACGCCGCCTGGTGCGACGAACTCGCCAAATGGCGCTACGCCAGGGAGACATGGGACATGCTGCAATTTGGCCTGCGTCTCGGCGACTGGCCGCGTCAGCTCGTGACGACGACGCCGCGTCCGCTGCCGCTCCTAAAGGAGCTGATCGCCAATCCGGCGAGCGTCGTGACCCGCGCCTTGACGCGCGAGAACGCCGCCAATCTCGCGCCCTCCTTTCTCGAAAGCGTCGTCGCGCAATATGCCGGCACGCGATTGGGCCGCCAGGAGCTCGATGGCGAAATCCTCGACGAGCGCAAGGACGCGCTGTGGACGCGCGACATGCTGGAGCGCGCCCGCGTCCATGAGGCGCCGCCGCTCAAGCGCATCGTCGTCGCGGTCGATCCGCCGGCGAGTTCGGGAAAACGCGCCGACAGTTGCGGCCTCGTCGCCGCGGGGATCGAAGACAGCGGCGCGCTTTACGTTCTCGCCGACGCGACATTATCGGCGGCGCGGCCGGCGCAATGGGCGCGCGCGTCGATCGCGCTCTATCACAAGCTTTCCGCCGACGCGCTTGTCGCCGAGGTCAATCAGGGCGGCGAGATGGTCCGCGCCGTGCTCAATGAAGCCGATCCTTCCGTCCCGGTGACGATGACGCGCGCGACGCGCGGCAAATATCTGCGCGCCGCGCCGGTCGCGCAGCTTTACGAACAGGGCCGCGTCAAACATGTCGGCGCCTTTCCGGCGCTCGAAGACGAAATGTGCGATTTCGGCGCCGACGGGCTTTCGTCGGGGCGAAGTCCCGACCGGCTCGACGCGCTGGTCTGGGCGATCACGGCGCTCGCCTTGACGCCAAAGGCGCCGGAGCCCCGCATGCGGAGAGTGTGAAAGGGCGCATCCCACCCTCCCCTCGACGGGGAGGTCGCGACGAAGTCGCGGGGTGGGGTGGGTTCCTTATCGTTTCTATTGGTCACCCCACCCCGAACCTCTTCGCGGTTCGACCCTCCCCATCAAGGGGAGGGTGAGCGCACGCCGCTGCACGCCTTCCCTTCAAAGGACATTCGATGCCCTCTCTGCTCTCGCAACTCATCGGCGCACTCGCGCCGGCGCGCGAAACCAAAACTTCGCGCGCGGCGAAGCTCCTCGCCATGCATGCGCTCGGACAGCCGCATTGGAGCGCGCGCAATTCGACGGTGCTGACCCGCGAAGGCTATGAGCGCAACGCCGTCTGCCATCGCTGCGTGCGCATGGTGGCGGAAGCCGCCGCCTCCGTGCCCTGGCTCGTCTATGAGGGCCGCGACGAAGCGGTCGATCATCCGCTCATCTCTCTCATCGAGCGGCCCAATCCGCTCGACACCAGCGCCTCCTTCATCGAGGCGATCTGCGCCAATCTGCTGCTTTACGGAAACGCCTATGTCGAATCCGTCTTAATCGACGAGGAGCTGCGCGAACTTTATGCGCTGCGGCCCGACCGCATGAGCATCGAGGCGGGGCGCAACGGCTGGCCCGCCGCCTTCATCTATCGCGCGCTCGGGCAGGAAGCGCGCTACGAGATGCGCGGCGAAGGGATCGAGCCGATCCTGCATATCAAATTCTTCAACCCGCTCGATGATTATTACGGCTTTCCGCCGCTCGCCGCCGCGCAGGTGGCGCTCGACACGCATAACGCCGCGAGTTTCTGGAACAAGGCGCTCTTGGACAATTCCGCGCGGCCTTCTGGCGCGCTGGTCTATGCGGGGCCGGAAGGCGCGCACCTCACCGACGAACAATTCTCGCGCTTAAAGGAAGAGCTGGAGGAAAATTTCTCCGGCGCGACCAACGCCGGAAGGCCGCTGCTGCTCGAAGGCGGGCTCGACTGGAAGGCGCTGTCGCTGTCGCCAAAGGACATGGATTTTACCGAGTCGAAAGCCGGCGCGGCGCGCGAGATCGCCCTCGCCTTCGGCGTGCCGCCGCTGCTCCTGGGTCTTCCCGGCGACAACACCTTCAGCAATTACACTGAAGCCAATCGCGCCTTCTGGCGCCAGACGGTGCTGCCGCTTGTCGCGCGCGTGCAGAAGAGTTTTCAGGCCTGGCTGCAGCCAGGCTTCGGCGCCTTTCGTCTCGACTATAACGCCGACCGTCTCGAAGCGCTGGCGAGCGAGCGCGCAAGCGAATGGGAGCGCGTCGGCAAGGCGACTTTCCTCACGCTCGACGAACAGCGCGAAGCGTTGGGCTATGGCCCGGCGCCGAAAGAGGCGCTCTTCGCCAAGCGCGATGTCGCGCTGGAGCGCCGCTACAGCCCGGATCAGCCGCGCGTGCCGGCGGGAATTTTCGGCGCTGGGCGATGGACGGACGGCGGGGGCGGCGGTCTTTCAGGAAGCAACGGGCTTCTCGATGATTCAACGAGTTTCGCGGAAAGTTTAAGCTCCGACGCTGCCATTCAACAAATAGCTGACAACCAGCTTGTTGATTTACGAGATGAAGAGGGTGGCGTACACAAGGGTCACTCGATTCGCGACCATGTTGGAAAGACAGAAAACCAGCTCCGTGATAGAATTCGTGACTCCTATGAGGAGCACCTTGGGCTCTGGATCGAGCGCGATACAAGGGCGGGGTCGTTTCCATCCGTGGAGGCCGCTAACAAGCTCGTCAATTCAGTCATTGCAAGAAATTTTCGTACCGTTGAAGACGTCAAATCGGGACGAATAACGCGCCCGATAAGGATCGATGCGTTTTTTGAGTCTGCGACCGGCAGAGAGGCTTACTCATTGGACCCCTGGAAACGAAACGCGCCGATATTTTTCAGAGACACCTATGGCGCCGCTGTGGTTGTTGTTCATGATAAACGTTCGCAGAAGGGCTATTCGATCATAACGGCCTTCCCAACTTTTGACTAACTGGAGACGGCGATGCCGATACGAATGTCCGACGAATTTGAAGGTTTTTGCCTCGGGCTTGATATCGCTCTCTCGCGGGATCACGCTAATGCCACAACGCGGGAAGAATCGTTGAAGCGATTGGATGACTCCATATTGGAGTCACTGTCGTGTTTCGATCTCGGTGGTCTTGAGAAATTGAGAGCTTTTTTGTCGGCCGTTATTGAAAGCAAAAACCCCGGCGCAGAATTCGAGGCGCTTTGGTTGAGCCTGAAGCCAACTAAAGTCTTTTTTGGGCCGCCAAAAAAAGCGCAGCAAGAAGACACCGGTTACATCTTTATCTTCAAAAGAGCGCGGCAAATCATAGAAGACGAGATGGCTTCGCAACACGAATAGGACTGGCTCAGCGAAAGAGAGCGAGCGCACAACGCCGCGAGTTTCTGGAACAAGGCGCTCTTGGACAATTCCGCGCGGCCTTCCGGCGCCCTCGTCTATGCGGGGCCGGAAGGCGCGCATCTCACCGACGAGCAATTCTCTCGGCTGAAGGAAGAGCTGGAAGAGAATTTCTCCGGCGCGACCAACGCCGGAAGGCCGCTGCTGCTCGAAGGCGGGCTCGACTGGAAGGCGCTGTCGCTATCGCCAAAGGACATGGATTTCACCGAGTCGAAGGCGGGCGCGGCGCGCGAGATCGCGCTCGCCTTCGGCGTGCCGCCGCTGCTGCTCGGTCTGCCCGGCGACAACACCTTCAGCAATTACACTGAAGCCAATCGCGCCTTCTGGCGTCAGACCGTGCTGCCGCTCGTCGCGCGCGTGCAGAAGAGTTTTCAGTCCTGGCTGCAGCCGGGCTTCGGACCTTTTCGTCTCGACTATAACGCCGACCGTCTTGAAGCATTGGCAAGCGAGCGCGCAAGCGAATGGGAGCGCGTCGGCAAGGCCGGTTTCCTGACGCTCGACGAACAGCGCGAGGCATTGGGCTACGGCCCGGCGCCGAAAGAGGCGCTCTTCGCCAAACGCGATGTCGCGCTGGAGCGCCGCTACAGCCCCGACCAGCCGCGCGTCCCTGCGGGAAATTCCGGCGGCGGCCAATAGACGAGCGGCGGAGGCGGGTTTTCGGGCGGCGGGTCTAGCGGGACGTGGAGGACCGAGTCCGGACTGCGCTGAATGCCAATCCGAATGTCGCGAGCGATGCGGACAATCCCGTCACGCGCGTACAAAGCCGGCGCGTCGGGGGCGGAGCCGGCGGCACGCCGGCGCAACTCGCAAGAGAAACAATCTCGGCGGAGCGCGCCGCACGAGCGATGACGCGCGTGCAAGAACTCGATCCCGATTGGCGACCGCCTCAGACTCTCATCGATCCGGAGAACATCGAACATCGCATCGAACGCAATGAGAGCGACATCCGCGAGGCGGACGCGCGTTATGCTGAGCTTCTGCGCGCAAGGTTCGGCGACAACATGCCGCCGCGTGATCCATTTCGTCGGCTACGAACACGCGAATCGGTGATCGAAGAATTTTATCCTTCGGGCGTGACAGTATCTGAATCGAAACGAATTGATAATTTGGCGCGAGATCCCGCCTCGACGGGGAGGTCACGTTGGCCGGAGGTCGCGACAATATTGCGACTCGAGAAAGAAACCGCCAGGTCCTTCAAGCGTTCGACCGCTCCTGGCGCAGATTTCGAGGACGACTTTGGCCGAACTTGGGATGCTATAGGAAGCGACGTTGACGACCATTTCTTCAACTATGATCGATTCGTCGCCAGGCTGAAACGTAAACTCGAGGTCGCCGCAGCGGACCGCTACGTCCTTGATTTGACGCTGCTCAGGGAAGACAATGCGAGCCGGGTGCTAACTTATTTTTGGACGCTCCCCACCGAACAACAGGCTCGCGTAACTGTTTTGAGGTGATAAATGTCATCGCTCGTCACGTTCAATGCGATCCAGAAGAATTGGTTGCCAATTTCCCGGGGCCAGTTCGAAGCGGTCTTTGGGGGCGCTTATGAGCTTTATCTAGATCGCGAAGCAGCGCCTCGCGCCGCGAGAGAGCTGGCTCCGATTTTTCTTGAGTTTCAGCATGACTACTGGCCGGATAAATACCCTGAGCCCGATGGAGCCGATATGGACTTCTTCGAATTCAGCGACTATCCGCGCGAGGAGCGGATAGAATTGTTGCGTGCGATGGAGGCCTATTACGCCGACTTCCAGCGCGAGCAACTCGACCCTGGGCTGACTTGGATGCGCGAGCGCAAGGAGATTTTTACCCCTGCCTTCGAGGAGGTGATCGCACTGATGCGCGAGGAACTCGCGGCGACGTCGTAGGCGGGATCGGTGACCTCTTTGGGTCATCGACGAAAAGGGGTAAACTCCACTACCTCTTTGGAGGCCGGTAATGTCCACCTGCTTTTTCTTCGATAGCGCCTCACCGCTCGACCAGACCAAGGAGCTACTCTCCCAAGCTCGGGAAAGACATCGTGACATACTTCGACATTTCTGGATTTCAGATGTGGGAGACGCGAGGCCTCACAATATCGAAAATGACTCCGAATACGGTTTCGTTCCAAAATGTACCTTCCTGATCGAATGGGACAAGGAACGCTCGGAACTGCTCGAACTCATCCCCGCGATCTTTTATGAGGCGTTCGGCAAGGAGAATATCCTTGTCCGCGACAACAACTACGACGTGGTCCCGCCTCCCTAGATAGGTGATTGCCGGCGCGGCGCGCGAGATCGCGCTCGCCTTCGGCGTGCCGCCGCTGCTCCTGGGTCTGCCCGGCGACAACACCTTCAGCAATTACACTGAAGCCAATCGCGCCTTCTGGCGCCAGACCGTGCTGCCGCTTGTCGCGCGCGTGCAGAAGAGCTTTCAGGCCTGGCTGCGGCCGGGCTTCGGCGCCTTTCGTCTCGACTATAACGCCGATCGTCTCGAAGCATTGGCGAGCGAACGCGCCGCCGAATGGGAACGCGTCGGCAAGGCGGCGTTCCTGACGCTCGACGAACAGCGCGAGGCGGTGGGCTGCGGCCCGGCGCCGAAAGAGGCGCTCTTCGCCAAACGCGATCTCGCGCTGGAGCGCCGCTACAGTCCCGATCAGCCGCGCGTCCCGGCGGGAAATTCCGATGGCGGGCGATGGACGAGCGGCGGAGGCGGCGGGGGCGTTGTAGGTGCCGAGAGTGACGCTGAATCGCCTTCGGGGGGAAGGACACCGCTCGGGGATCATGGGCCTCGAAATGGAGGGTCCCGTTCTTTCGAGGTTGGGGGCGGGTTCACTCCGGAACAGTTGGATATGTCAGTACAAGACTTTGTTTCAAACTTCTGCAAAGGCTCGATAAATAGTGAGCTGCCAAGCCAGTTTCTCAGCGCGACAGTCAAAGAGGTCCTGGAACAAGCCAAGAGTGGAAGTGTCGCTGCAAACAAGTGCAAAAAGTTGTTGGGACAGGATCGGTTCAGAAAGCCATAGGAGATACGGATGGGGCTTCATGGTCTCGAAGGAATGCTCGAGTTCCTTGCTTATCTGCGCAAAAAGAAGATCATGTACCGGATCGAGCAGCAGGTCGATGACGGGCTTGAGGTTTCTTTCGCACTCGTCGGCTATCGATTCGAAGTTACTTTTTTCGCCGACCACATGGAGTACAGTTATTTTAAGGGCCATGAGGATGTCGAAACAGACGAAACAAAACTGTTTGACCTCATCGAGATTCACTCTGACTGAGAAACGCTCCGGAGGGGATGGCTCGGCGCACGAGCGTGCAAGCACAACATCGTCAGACTGAACGACGAAGATGAAGAGGACTCGTCGTGATTGTTCCTCAATCATTCTGGAATATGTGCGTTTGGTTCGACCGAGAATTGGAAGAGTACATCCCGGAAGGCTCAGACGACATTGATTAGGCGATCAGCCATATCGATCGGCAGCAAAAGCAAGAAGTCAGAGATTTTCTCGCCGAGGCCTTGACGAGCGACCTAAGCGACAAGGAGCTAGAAGACATCTGGTTTCGTGGTGGCGCACTCGTTGGCTTTGTCGATCGACGACACTATCGAGTCTATCTTGAAGAGATATGGCGACGGCTGAAAGGTGAGGGCTCTACGTAAGGAAAGCTCTGTCGCTGTCGCCAAAGGACATGGATTTTGCCGAGTCGAAGGCGGGCGCCGCGCGCGAGATCGCGCTCGCCTTCGGCGTGCCGCCGCTGCTGTTGGGCCTTCCCGGCGACAACACCTTCAGCAATTACACTGAAGCCAATCGCGCCTTCTGGCGCCAGACCGTGCTGCCGCTTGTCGCGCGCGTGCAGAAGAGCTTTCAGGCCTGGCTGCGGCCGGGCTTCGCGTCGGGAATGAACGACAAACGCGCCGCCGGCCGGAAATACGAAACCGCCCATGTCCGACATTCTGAACGCCATCTTGGAGCGCGGCGATCTCGCGCATCTCGCGCTGTTCTTGTGGGCGTGCGCCGCCACCGCGCAAGCCTATCTCGCGTTGCGCGAACTCGGCGAGGCGACGCGCCGCCTCGACGCATTCGTGCGCGAACTCGCGCGTTTCAACCGACGCTGCAGGAGCGATTCATGAGTGGGAAAAATTGGCTGCCGCCTTTCGTCAGGCGTCCCCGCGCGCGCCATGCGCGCCTGCGCGAGGATCCTGCCGCAGTCTTCAAGACCTTCGTCGAATTGCTGGCGCAACTGCGCGCCGAAGCGCGCGCGGCGAGCCACGCGCCGATCAACGCCCAGGCGGAGAAGAGCTGATGGCGGCGCTGCGAAGAACGATGTGGCGCGTCGGCGCGCCGGAAGTAAAGCGCGCCGAACTGCCGCTCGTGCATGCAAACGACGCGGGGGCCTTTTCCGGCTATGCAAGTCTCTTCGGAATCGTCGATTCGGGCGGCGACATGGTGATGGCCGGCGCCTTCGCGCGTTCGCTTACAAAACGTGGCGCGCAAGGCGTGAAAATGTTGTGGCAGCATCAGCCGGCCGAGCCGATCGGATTCTGGACCTCGATGGTCGAAGACGCGCGCGGACTTAAAGTCGAAGGCCGTCTCGATCTTTCGGTGGCGCGGGCGCGCGAGGCGCTATCGCTGATGCGCAAGGGCGCGATCGACGGCCTCTCCATCGGCTTTCGCACGCTGCGCGCGACAACGGAAAAGTCGAGCGGCGTGCGCCGGCTCAATGAGATCGATCTTTGGGAGATTTCCATCGTCACCTTTCCGATGCTGGCGCAGGCGCGCATCGGCGCGGTGAAACAAAGTCGCATCGGCGCGCCGAGCATGGAAGCGCTTGGCGCGAAGCTCGCTCGGCTCAAGGCGCAACATGCGGCGCTCGAAATGACGCAGGCGCTGCGCCGGCTCTCTCGAGCGCGTTGATCCTTTGATCCCCGCCCCGCCGTCTGGCGCGGACCCGCCCATCAAGACGGCTTTCCAAAACGCGAAACTTCGCCCCGCGGCCATAGCCGCGTGGGGGATTTGCGCGCGCGCAAACGTCAACCGCCACGAGGCACCTACATGTCAGCACTTGAGACCAAATCCGCCGGCGACGACATTCTCGCCGATCTCAATCGCGCCTTCAGCGCCTTCAAGGAAACCAACGACGAGCGTCTTTCTCAGCTCGAGAACCGGCTCGGCGCCGATGTCGTCACCGAGGAAAAGCTCGCGCGCATCGACCAGGCGCTCGACGACACCAAGAGCCGGCTCGATCGTCTCGCGCTTGAAATGTCGCGGCCGCGCTTCGGCGGCAAGCTTGTCGACGACCACAGCGGGCGCGAGCACAAGAGCGCTTTCAATCACTACATGCGCTCCGGCGAAGCAAGCGGCCTCAAGGCGCTCGAAGCCAAGGCGTTGTCGCGCGGCTCTGGCCCCGACGGGGGCTATCTCGTGCCGCTGCCGACCGAGCGGGAAGTGCTGCGCAGACTCGCGAAGTTCTCGCCGATCCGCGCCATCTCCAGCGTGCGCGAAATCTCCGGCGCGTCGCTGCGCCGCGCCTTCTCCACGACAGGCCCCGCGGCCGGATGGGTGGCGGAAGCCGATCCGCGCCCGCAGACCGGCAATCAGCAACTCGCCGATATGACCTTCCCGGCGATGGAGCTTTACGCCATGCCGGCGGCGACGCAGGCGCTGCTCGACGACTCCGTCGTCGACATCGAGCAATGGATCGCCGAGGAAGTGCAGACCGCCTTCGCCGAACAGGAGGGCGCCGCCTTCGTCGCCGGCGACGGCGTCAACAAGCCCAAGGGCTTTCTGTCCTATACGAGCGTCGCAGATTCGAGCTGGAGTTGGGGCAATATCGGCTATGTCGCGACCGGCGCCGCCGGCGCCTTCGCCGCCAGCGATCCGTCCGACGCGCTCGTCAATCTCGTCTATGCGCTGCGCGCCGGCTATCGCCAGAACGGCAAATTCGTCATGGGGCGGCGCGCGCAGTCGCTCGTGCGCCAATTCAAGACGACGACCGGCGATTACATCTGGGCGCCGCCAGCGACCGCCGACGCCGGCGCCTCTCTGATGAACTTTCCCGTCGTCGAAGCGGAGGACATGCCTGACCCCGCCGCCGATTCGCTTTCCATCGCCTTCGGCGATTTCGAGCGCGGCTATGTGGTCGTCGATCGCGTCGGGATTCGCGTGCTGCGCGATCCCTATTCGGCGAAGCCCTATGTGCTCTTCTATACGACGAAGCGCGTCGGCGGCGGCGTGCAGAATTTCGAGGCGATCAAGCTGCTGAAATTCGCCGCGTCGTAAGCGGGCGACACGCGATCTCTCCGGCCGCGACGAAAGCGTTGCGGCCTTTTTCGTTCCCAACAGACAGGAAACCCGATGCGACCGATGCTCATCGGCGCGCCGGCGATCGAGCCCGTCTCGCTCGCCGGCGCAAAATCATGGCTGCGCGAAGACGGCGCCGACGAGGACGATTTGATCCAGACCCTGATCGTCGCCGCGCGCATGTCGCTTGAAGCCTATACGCGGCGCTTCTTCGTCACGCAGAGCTGGCGCCTGACGTTCGACTGCTGGCCGGCGTCGGTCGCTTCAACCGCGACGCTTTTCATTCCCTTCGCGCCCTTTCAGGCTCTGACGGAAATGCGCGTCTATGACGTAAGCGATGCGGCGCAGACGATCGAGGCCGAGACCTATCGCGCGCCTTCCGCCAATGACGGCGGCCGCGTCTTCTTCAAATCCGCGCCGCCGGCGCCGGGACGCGCGACGGATGGAATCGAAATCGATTTCACCGCAGGCTATGGCGCGCTCGCAAGCGATACGCCCGAGCCGCTGCGCCGCGCGATTCTCGTATTGCTTGCGCATTGGCGCGAACATCGCGGCGACGACGGCGACGACGCCCTGCCGAAAGCGGCGGCGCAGCTCGCCCAGCCTTTTCGCCGCGAGCGGCTCACATGACCGCGCTTGCCACAATCGGCGCGCTGCGCCAGCGCGTGACGCTGGAAGTTCCCATAGACTCGCCCGACGGCGCCGGCGGCTTTTCGCAAAGTTACGCGCCGGTCGCGCAGCTTTGGGCGCGCATCACGCCGACCGGCACGCGGCAGGATTTCGTCGCGGAGCGCGTCGAGCAGACAATTAGCCATAGCGTAACGATCCGCTGGCGCGAGGGCGTGACAAGCGGCATGCGCTTTGTCCATCGCGGGCGCTCCCTCGTAATTCGCGCCGTCTTCGATCCCGACGAGCGTCGACATTTTCTCCAATGCCAATGCGAAGAGATTTCCTGAAGGGCCACGTATGAGCGCCTCTCCCGTTCTCGCGCTGCGCAAGGCGATCCGCGCCTATCTTCTCGCCGACGCCGGCTTTGCGGCGGCGCTTGGCGACCGGCTCTATGACGAGGCGCCGCGCGGCGCCGAGCCGCCTTATGCGCTATTCGGCGAAACCCAGTTGCGCGACTGGTCGGCCGATCTTTCGCGCGGCGCCGAGCAGTTTTTCATCCTTGGCGTCGTCTCGACGATGCGCGGATTGAGCGAAGCGCTGGAACGCGCGCAGCGCATCGCCGATCTTCTCGATGAGGCGCCGCTCGTCCTACAGGACCATCGGCTGATCGACGTTCGCTTTCTTTCGATGGAGACGCGGCGCGAGCAATCCGGGCGCTTCGCCCGAGTCAATCTGCGCTTTCGCGCCACGACCGAAAGCCTTTAGTGGAGTTCAATGATGGCCGCCCAGAAAGGCAAGGATCTGCTCTTGAAAATCCATGACGGCGCAAGCTTCGCGGCCGTCGCCGGCCTGCGCACGCGGCGACTCGCGCTCAACGCGGATACGGTCGACGTCACCGACGCCGAATCGAGCGGCCGCTGGCGCGAATTGCTGGACGGCGCCGGATTGAAGCGCGCCAGCATTTCTGGCACAGGCGTGTTCAAGGACCAGGCGTCGGATGCGCTCCTGCGTCAGACTTTCTTCGACGGCCTGCTGCGCGAATGGCAGATCGTCATTCCGGATTTTGGTCTTCTCTCCGGCCTGTTCCAGATCGCCAATCTCGACTACCGCGGCGAATATTCGGCGGAAGTGACCTTCGACATTTCGCTCGAATCGGCGGGCGCGCTCGCCTTCTCCGCTCTGTGAGGAAACGATGGCGAATGGCAAACGCGGCGAGATCGACGCCGTGATCGACGACAAGAGCTATACGCTCTGCCTCACGCTCGGCGCGCTCGCCGAACTCGAGAGCGGCTTTGGCGCCAGCGACCTCGTCGCGCTCGCCGGCCGCTTCGAGGACCGACGGCTCTCGGCGCGCGACATTCTACGCATCATCGGCTGCGGGCTGCGCGGCGCGGGCCACGACATCAGCGACGAAGAGGTCGCCAGGATGAAAGTTTCTGACGGCCTTGCGGGCTATGTGCGGATCGCCGCCGATCTCCTCGCCGCGACCTTCGGCGACGCGCGGGAGGGCGCGGCGCCTGCAAACCCTCCGACGCCGCAGGACGCGTGAACACGACGCGCGCGCCGTTTCCCTTTGCGCGCGCCATGGCCTTCGGGCTCGGCGTCCTGCGGCTTTCTTCACGTGAGTTCTGGTCGATGACGCCGCGCGAACTCTCCTTCGCGGCCGAGGGAGTCTATGGCCCCGCGCCCGGCGCGCCGTCGCGCGCGGCGCTTGAAGACATGATGCGCCGATTTCCCGATTCTCAAGGATCGACATGACCACAGATTTCGACCCCTTCCCGGAGGCGTTTAAAGCGCCGGGCGCGAATGAGCGTGTCGCGACAGCTAACCTGCTAGCGACAAAACTTCTGCTCGATCAGATCAACGTCTCGGCGGGAAATGTCACGAAGACGCTTCACCTGGGTTTCGGCTCGGCGGCGGCGAGCGGACGAACATTCAACGACGTGCTCTCGACGATCGCGCAGTCGCTGACGCGCATGGCCTTGCGCGCCGGAACAAAGGCGCTCGCCGAGGGACTGGTAAGCGGATTGAGCGGGATGTTCTCCAGCGCCTTCGGCGGCGCGGGGACCGTTGCGCCCTTCGCGGAAGGCGGCGTCGTCGCCAGCCCAACCTATTTCGCCAGCGGCGGCGCGATGGGCCTGATGGGCGAACGCGGCGCCGAGGCGGTCATGCCGCTCGCGCGCGGGTCCGACGGGCGCCTTGGCGTCGTCGCGCAGAGCGGCGGCGCGCCCCCGGTGAACGTCACCGTCAACATCGCCGCGCAGGATGTCGAGAGCTTCCGTCGCTCCGAAGCGCAGATCACCGGCGCGTTGGCGCGGGCCGTGGCGCGCGGCCAGCGCAATCTCTAAGCAGGCGCAGACGGCATGAGCGGTTTTCACGAGATCCGCTTTCCGCTCGACGTGTCGCTCGGCGGGCGCGGCGGACCTGAACGGCGCACCGAGATCGTCACGCTCGGCTCCAATCGCGAAGCGCGCAACGCCCGTTGGGCGCATTCGCGCCGGCGGTATGAGGCGGGCTATGGCGTCAAGAGTCTCGCGCAGCTTGCGCAGATCATCGACTTCTTCGAGGAGCGGCGCGGTCGACTCTATGGCTTTCGCTGGCGCGACCGCGCCGACAATCGCTCCTGCGCGCCGGGCGCGACGCCGGGCGTTTCGGATCAAACGATTGGATTGGGAGACGGCGCGCGCGCCGCATTCCAACTCGTCAAAACTTATGGCGGCGCTTTTTCCCCCTATGCGCGCGACATTGTAAAGCCGGTCGCCGAAACGGTGCGCGTCGCGGTCGACGGCGTCGAGAAATCGACGCCGGACGTGAGCGTCGACGCGACGACGGGAATCGTAACATTCGCGCCAGACGCCATTCCTTCGATGGGCGCCGTGATCACCGCCGGCTTTCTGTTCGACACGCCGGTTCGCTTCGATACGGATTTTCTCGAAATCGACATGCAGGCCTTCGAGGCCGGCGCGATCCCGAACATCTCGGTGATCGAGATCGTCCCTTAAAGGAACGCAAGATGCTTTCGCTTTCCCCTTCCCTGCAGTCGAAGCTCGACCGCCGCGCGACAACCTTCTGCCATTGCTGGCGCCTCGCGCGTAATGACGGAACGGTGATGGGCTTTACCGATCATGATCGCGATCTGACCTTCAACGGCGTAACCTTTCGCGCCAATACCGGGCTTTCCGCTTCACAGCTCGAGTCGAGCGTCGGCCTTGCGCCAGGAACGGCCGAAGCGGCGGGCGCGTTGAGCGATGAAAGCCTCACCGAGACCGATCTCGTCAACGGGCTTTACGACGGCGCGTCGGTCGAAACATGGCTCGTCGATTGGACCGATGTGACTGATCGCGCCTTGTTGGAGATCGCGACGATCGGCGAAGTGCGCCGCGGCGAAAAAGCCTTTGCCGCGGAACTGCGCTCGAGCGCCCATGTCTTCGATCAGCAGCAGGGCCGCGCCTTTCAGCGTCATTGCACGGCCGACCTCGGCGACGCCCGATGCGGCTTCAACGTGATGGCGCCCGGCTTTCACGCGACGGGCGTCATCGCCGCCTTCGCAGGCGGCGTGATCGACATCGATCTTTCGCAAAATTTCGACAGCGGCTTTTTCGTAGGCGGTACGCTGAACTTCACCAGCGGCGCCAATGAAGAAGCGCGCTTCACGGTCAAGTCGCATCGCCAGGACGATTTGCGGGCGAGCGTCGCGCTATGGACGGCCCCCGGAGGCGCGGTCGTCGCTGGCGACGAAATTCTAATCACCGCCGGATGCGACAAGTCGCCGTCAAGCTGCCGCGTGAAATTCGACAATATCGTCAACTTCCGCGGCTTCCCGCATATGCCGGGCAACGACCGAGTCATCGCCTATCCGAGTTCGCTGGCGCCGGCGATGGACGGCGGCAGCTTCTTTAGATGACTCGCGCCGACATCGTCGCGGCGGCGCGCCGCTGGCTCGGCACGCCCTACGCGCATCAGGCCTCGCTGATCCATGTCGGCTGCGATTGCCTCGGTCTCGTGCGCGGCGTCTGGCGGGACATCGTTGGCGACGAGCCCGAGGCGGCGCCCGCCTATACGCCCGATTGGGCCGAGGCTCTTGGCGCCGAAGCGCTGTTTGAGGCCGCGCATCGGCATTTCCGGCCTGTTGATTTGAACGAATTTCGCGAGGGCGACATTCTTCTCTTTCGCTTTCGCGATCATCTGCCGGCGAAACATCTCGGCGTCGCCGCATCGCGCACGCATATGGTTCACGCGCACGCCGGCGCCTGCGTCGCCGAAGTCGCGATCGGCCCGCATTGGCGCAAACGGCTTGCGGCCGCCTTCGCCTTTCCGGGCATCGCGGACTGAATGCCTGCAATTTGTCATTCCCGGCAGGCCGAGGGCCTGAACGGGAATCCAGAGCCGCTCACGCGAGTCTCTGCAATAGTCTGGATTCCCGATCGCGCGCGATGCGCGCGTCGGGATTGACATTGGACGAGATTCTTCATGGCCACTCTTGTTCTGCAGACGATCGGCTCCGTCGCCGGCGGCGCAGTCGGCGGACCTGTCGGATCATCGATCGGCCGTGCGCTCGGCGGCTTCGGCGGCTCCTTCATTGACGCCGCGCTGCAACCGCACGCCTCGCCGCGCTATTCCATCGGTCCGCGGCTCAAATCCATGGATGGGATCACCTCCACGGAAGGCGCCGGCGTGCCGCGCATCTATGGCCGCGCGCGCATCGGCGGGCAGATGATCTGGGCGACGCGCTTTCTTGAACGCGTCAATGTGTCCGTCGAGCAGACGCAGAGCCAGGGCAAGGGCGGCGGCGGCGGCGCCCAGAACATTCGCTTCGCCTATTCCTATTCGGCGAATTTCGCGATCGGCCTCGCCGAAGGAGCGATCGCCTTCGTGCGACGCATCTGGGCCGACGGCTCGGAGCTCGATCTCACGACTCTGCCGATCCGCATTTATCTCGGGACCGAGGACCAGCAGCCCGATCCTCTGATCGTCGCCAAGGAAGGCGCCGAGAATGCGCCGGCCTATCGCGGACTCGCTTATATTGTTTTCGAGGATCTGGCGCTGGCGCCCTTCGGCAATCGCATTCCGCAATTCACCTTCGAGGTGGTGAAGCCGGTCGCGGGCATCGGCGCGATGATCCGCGCCGTCGACCTCATTCCCGGCGCGACGGAGGCCGGCTATCACCCTGCCCTCAAACTCAACTTCTATTCGCCCGGGACCACCGCCGCGGAAAATCGCCATCAGCTGACGGCGGCGACGGATTGGACCGCGTCGATCGACGCCTTGCAGGCGCTTTGTCCTAACCTCGAAAGCGTCGCGCTCGTCGTCGCCTGGTTCGGCGACGATCTTCGCGCCGAACATTGCACGATCGCGCCGCGCGTCGATGCGACGTTCAAAACCATCGGTCAATTCAACTTCCTTCTCGGCGGTTTCTGGCCGCCCGACTGGTCGGTCGCCGGTCTGACGCGTTCGACCGCGCGGCTGGTGTCGCAAATCGACGGACGTTCCGCCTATGGCGGAACGCCGAGCGACGCCTCGGTGATGGCCGCCATCGCCGACCTCAGGGCGCGCGGCCTGAGCGTGACGTTCTATCCCTTCGTGATGATGGACGTGCCGCCCGGCAATGCGCTGCCCAACCCCTATACGGGCCTCGCCGGCCAGCCGGCGTTCCCCTGGCGCGGACGCATCACCTGCGATCCCGCGCCTGGCCAGCCTGGCTCGCCTGACGCAACCGCGACGGCGACGGCGCAGCTCGACGCCTTCTTCGCGCGCTATCGCGCCTTCATTCTGCATTACGCCGATCTTTGCGTCGCGGCCGGCGGGGTCGACGCCTTCCTCATCGGCTCGGAGCTGATCGGTCTGACGCGCGTGCGCTTGGCGCCGGGCGAATATCCCGCCGTCGCGGCGCTTACGACTCTCGCCGCCGACGCCAAGGCGATCCTCGGCGCCGCGACCAAAATCTCCTACGCCGCCGACTGGACGGAATATGGCGCGCACGCGCCCGAGAGCGGAGAAGCGCGCTTTCCGCTCGACCCGCTGTGGGCTTCAAGCGCCCTCGATTTCGTCGGCGTCGACGTCTATTGGCCGCTCTCGGACTGGCGCGACGGCGACGCGCATCTCGACGCGCAGGAAGCCGCGAGCGTTTACGACCTCGACTATCTCACATCGCGCGTCGCCTCGGGCGAGGCCTTTGATTGGCATTACGCCGACGCCGAGGCGCGCCTTGCGCAAGAGCGAACGCCGATCAGCGACGGGCTCGGCAAGCCGTGGATCTTCCGTCAGAAGGATTTTCTCTCCTGGTGGTCGCAGCCGCATTACGAGCGCGTCGGCGGCGCTGAGCTGGCGGAACCGACGGCATGGGTTCCGCAGTCGAAGCCGATATGGATCGTCGAGACGGGATGTCCGGCCGTGGATCGCGGCGCCAATGCGCCGAACGTCTTTCCCGACCCGGGCTCGAGCGAGGGCGGTCTGCCCTACTTCTCGCGCAACGGCCGCGACGATCTCATGCAGGCGCGATTCATCGAGGCGATGATCGCGTATTTCGATCCAACCGTCCCCGGCGGCGCGGCGCGCAATCCGACGTCGGATATCTACGCCGGCCCGATGGTCGATCCGGCGCGGCTGCATATTTGGTGCTGGGACGCGCGCCCTTTTCCGGCCTTTCCGATGCAGGGGGACGCATGGAGCGACGCCGCCAATTGGGAGACGGGCCATTGGCTGAACGGGCGCCTCGAAGGCGCGCCGCTCGACCGCCTCCTGCCGACGCTCGCCGGCGCCGTCTCCGCGCCTGAAGCCGTTGCGCAGCGGCCGAACGTCGGAGGATTTATCGACGGCTATGTGCTGGAGCGGCCGATGTCGCCGCGCGAGGCGATTGATCCTCTTTCCGCGCTTTTTGGCTTTGACGCCGTGGCGAGCGCCGGCGCACTGCGCTTCGTCGAGCGACGGGGGAAGCCGGTGCGCGAAATTGACGACGACGATTTCGTCGCCGGCAGGGAAGCGTCGCTGGTGACGCTGACGCGGGCGCAGGAGAGCGAACTGCCGCGAGAGATCGCGCTCTCATTCAGCGATTCTGAAAATGATTTTCAGTTGGCGCGCGTGACGTCGCGGCGGCTCGAAGGCCGCTCGGCGCGCCAGAGCGAAGCGCAGGCGGCCGTGATGACGCATCGCGCCAATGCGCAAACGCTCGCCGAGAGCTGGCTCCAGGATCTCTGGATCGGCCGCGAAACCGCGGAATTCACGCTGCGGCCCGGACTCGTCGCGCTGCAGCCCGGCGATCTGGTGCGGCTTGGCGCGGCAGGCGGCGCGCGCCTGTTTCAAATTCAGCGCATCACCGACGGCGCCGCGCGGCGCGTGAGCGCTCGGGCGGCGGACGTTTCCGTCTATGACGCGGCGGCGCCGCTGCTGGGACGCGCCAACCTCGTCTCGCCGAAAATCGTCGGCCCGCCGCGCGTCGAAATTCTCGACCTCGCGCTCTGGCGCGACGAAGAAGCGCTCTCTTATGCCGCCGCCTTCGCCGATCCCTGGCCCGGTCCGCTGGCGATCTGGAGAATGGGCGCATCGGCGGGCTTCGAGCCTTATGCAATGATCGAAAAGCGCGCGACGATCGGCGACACGCTCGATGTGCTGCGCGCCGGTCCCGCCGGACGTTTCGACAATGGGAACACTGTCACCGTCAAGATCGGCGGCGGACAGCTCTCGTCGGTCGGCGATCTCGCCGCGCTTGCGGGACGCTCGGCGATGGCGATCGGCGTCGACGGCGATTGGGAGATTTTCGCCTTCGCGCACGCTGAGCTTGTCGGCGAAAAAACCTATCGCCTGTCGCGACTCGTGCGCGGCCTCGGCGGCGAAGAACATCTCGCCAAGCGGGATGCGCCGGCGGGCGCAACCGTCGTGCTGCTCAACGACGCCATCACGCCGCTCTCTCGCAAGGTCGCCGAGATTGGCGCGCCGATCGCTTATCGCATCGGCCCGGCGGCGCACGACTATGCGGAGCCGATCTTCGTTCAGGCGACGGGCGCCGCGACAAACAAGGCGTTGCGGCCCTATGCGCCAACGAAGGCGCGCGCGCGCCGCACCCCGGCCGGCGTCGTCATCGATTTCCTGCGGCGCGGCCGGATCGATTCCGACGCATGGGAGGGGCTCGACATCCCGCTCGGCGAAGCGAGCGAATTTTTCGAAGCCGACATCTCGCTGCCCGGCGGCGCGACGCGGAGCCTCAGCGCCGCCACGGCGTCGATCCTCTACCCCGCCGCCGAAGAACTCGCCGATTTCGGCGCTACGCAAAGTGAACTGACGCTCTCTCTCTATCAGATGAGCGCGACGGTCGGGCGGGGGTTTCCGCTGACGGCCACACTGCCCATCCCTTAGGACGACAGATGACGCAAACGACGCATCTTGCGCTGCCTTTCATCGAGGCGGCGCAAGCGCAAAAGCACGTCACGCATAATGAGGCTCTGGCGCTGATTGATGCGGTGACGCAGCTCTCCGTCTCCGCGCGGGACGTGACCTCGCCGCCCGCGACGCCGGCCGAAGGCGACCGTGTGCTCGTCGGCGCCGGCGCGACGGGCGATTTCGCGGACCGCGACGATCAGATCGCGACGTTCCTCGCCGGCGCCTGGAGCTTCCTTTCGCCGCAAGCGGGCTGGCGGGCCTATGTGGAATCGGACTCGCTGTTGCTGCTCTATGACGGCGCAGCGTGGATCGATTGCGGCCTGACCTTGCGCCGGCTGCAAAATCTCGCGCTGCTCGGAATCGGCGCGGCCGCCGACGGCGCCAACCCGCTGCTCGCAAAACTCAACGCGACTCTCTTCACCGCGAAGAGCGTCGGCGAAGGCGGCTCCGGCGATCTTCGTTTCGCGCTCAACAAGGAGAGCGCAGGGAACACCGTCTCGCAGCTCTATCAGTCCAACTATTCGGCGCGCGCCGAGACCGGACTGACCGGCGACGACGACTTCCATGTGAAAGTCTCGGACGACGGAGTCGCATGGAAGGACTCGATCGTCGTCGACAGCGCGACCGGCGAAGTCGCCTTCCCGTGCGGCGGCCCAACCAAAGTCCGAATCTTCACCGCGAGCGGAACTTACACGCCGACGCAAGGGCTGCGCTTTGCTGAAGCGCTGCTTTTTGGCGCCGGCGGCGGCGGCGGCTCGGGCGCGAGAACCGCATCTGGCGCGGCGGCGTCCGGCGGCGCCGGCGGCGGCGGCGGCGGGCTCGCGCGCGGACGGTTCACGCCCGCCCAGATCGGGGCGTCCAGGCCCGTCACGATCGGCGCGGGCGGCGCAGGCGGCGCGGCGCAGACAGTCGACTCCAGCGCCGGGGCGAATGGGGGGGCCGGCGGCAATACATCTTTCGGGGCCTTGTTGATCGCCTTCGGCGGCGGCGCCGGCGCGGGCGGACAGATCGGCGGCGGCTCTGGCGGCGGCGCGGGCGGCTCGCCCGTCATTGCGGGCGCAAACGGTTCCGGCGCAACGGGCGGCGCAGGCACATTCGGGATCGCCGGCGGCGGCTCGGCGGCCGCAGGCGCCGCCAATCTTTCCCTGCCTTTCGGCTCGGGCGGCGGCGGCTGTTCGGCGACCGGCGCGACGGCGAGCGCTGGAGGCCTCAATCTGCCGGGGCCTTCCGGCGGCGGAGCCGGCGGCGGCATCACCGCCGGCAATACGCCCGTCAATGGCGGCGCGGGCGGCATTGTCTATGCCGCCGGCGTCGTGAACGCGGGAAGCGCGGGAGTCGCGGGCGGCGCCAAGGACGGCGGCGCAGGCGGCGCCTGGTCGAATGGCGTCGGGCCGCTCGAACAAGCTGGCGGCGGAGGCGGCGGAGGCGCCGCCGATCTCGCCGCGCCGGGCGCGGGCGGCGCAGGCGGACTCTGTGGCGGCGGCGGCGGCGGAGGCGGCGCCTCGCAGAACGGCGCCAATTCCGGCGCGGGCGGCGACGGCGGAAACGGTTACGCCGTGATTTTCGAATTCTTCTGATTCTAGGCGCCGCCAAGCGCCTTACTGACGAAGAACCATCGGCGCCGAGACGCCAACTCGCGAGCTTATTGGCGCGCGCATCAGCAAACCCATTCGATGAAACTGGAAGGAGTCGGCTCATGGCCTTCGCCGTGAAGAATCACGTCCTGCATTGCGGCGGCAAGCCCGTCGCTCAGAAGTCGACGCCGAATATCGGCGGCGCTTTGAAGCCCTCGCTGCTGATCATGCATTACACCGCGTCGCAGTCGGCGAAAGGCGCGATCTCCTGGCTGTGCAATCCCAACGCAAGAGCCTCCGCCCATCTCGTCATCGATGTCGACGGAACCGCAACGCAGCTCGCGCCTTTCAATCGCGTCGCCTGGCACGCAGGAAAAAGCGTCTGGAAGCGGCGCTCAAACTGCAACTCCTTTTCGATTGGCGTCGAGTTGACCAACCCCGGACCGTTGACGAAGCTCGCCAACGGCAAATTCGCCGACGCCTATGGTCGAAGCGTGCCGGCAAGCCGAGTGGCGATGCTCGCGCACAAATTGGACAAAGGGACGCAAAGGCCCTGGATGATCTATCCCGCCGTTCAGATCTCGGCCGCCGTCGAAATCGCGAAGGCGCTCTGCCAGACCTACGGCATTACCGACATCGCCGGTCACGACGACATCGCGCCGACTCGCAAGCGCGATCCCGGACCCGCCTTCGCCATGGACTCCTTCGTCTCGCGAGTCCTTGGCCGCAAGTGAATCCGCGCCGGCGGCTTTCCGGCATCACGAAAGGAAACTCAAGAATGCAAGGCTATCGCACTTACATCGCGGCCAGTCTCGTCGCCGTTTTCGGCGCGCTCGCCTCCACCGACTGGATCGCCTTCCTCAACGATCCGAAGGCGGGCGCCGTCGCCATTGGTTCCGCGGCGCTGATGGCGATCATGCGCAGCATTACGTCGACGCCGCCCGGAACGGCCTGACATGTCCAAGCTGATCGCGCTCAGTCTCGTCGCAGTCGCCGGCGTCGTCGTCTATGCGCTCGGCCGCGCGGCGCTGAGGCGCGTCGTCGCCGGCGGCGCGGATCGTGAGAAGGCGCGCCGCGCCGACGCCGATCTGCGCGCCGCCAAACGGCAAGCCGAAATCATGGTGGAGCGCAGGAGCCTCGAAGATGTTGCGCAAAATCTCGATCATGGGCGCTTTTAGCCTTGCTGTTGCGGCGTGTCAGTCGACGAGCGGAGGCTGCCCGCCGCTCGTCGCCTATTCGCTCGAAGAGCAGAAGAATGCGGCGAAGCAATTGCGCGCTTTGCCCAAAAGCGCGCCTCTCGCCGCCATGATCGTTGATTACAAGAAAATGCGAGACGCCTGTCGCGCCGCGGGACGCTGAGGCGCGCGGGCCGCATTTCGTTACTATTCATTGCGCATTCAGGGCTTTCGGCCGAGTATGCGCTAGGGGAGAGGCGCATGCGGGCCGCCGGACGCTTTGGGAGACGGGCGCTCGCCGTCGCCGCCCTTGGGGCGACGGCGGCGGCGTTCGCGCGCGCCCACGCCGCCCGCGCCGAAGAAGCTCCCGCGCGTTTGCAATGTTTCTCCATGGCCCAGGCGCGCGGCAAAATGGAGGCGCACAAGCTCGCTGATCCTTTCCGGTGCATGCGGGATACGGCGGTGAAGCTGCAGGGCGAGCCGCTCGGGGCGCGGCTGTGTCAATTGGGCGAAGTCCTGCTCTATGAGATCAGCCTGCTGCGCCGAGACGGCCACATTGTTAGAATTCTTGTCGACGCGTTCAGCGGCCGCCCGCATTCAGGCTCCATGGGCGCGGGGTCCAAAAGCAAGTAAGTTTGACGCACATAGGGAGGACGCATTGCGGCTGCTCGTCGTTGAAGACGACAAGGATTTGAACCGCCAGATCGTTCGCGCGCTTGAACAATCCGGATATGCGGTGGACCGCGCCTTCGACGGCGAGGAAGGCTGCCATCTTGGCGAAACCGAGCCCTACGACGCCGTCGTCCTCGACATCGGCCTGCCGAAAAAGGACGGCGTCACCATTCTCGAAGAATGGCGGGCGGCGGGACGCGACATGCCGGTGCTGATCCTCACCGCGCGCGACCGCTGGAGCGACAAGGTGCAGGGCTTCGACGCCGGGGCCGACGATTATGTCGCCAAGCCGTTCCATATGGAGGAGGTGCTGGCGCGCATCCGCGCCCTGCTGCGCCGCGCCACCGGACATGCGACGAACGAAATCGTTTGCGGCGCCGTCCGGCTCGACACCAAGGCGGGACGCGTCGTCGTAGACGGCGCGCCGGTGAAGCTCACGTCGCATGAATACCGCCTGCTCGCCTATCTGATGCATCACGGCGGACGGGTCGTATCCCGCAGCGAAATCATCGAGCATTTATACGATCAGGATTTCGATCGCGACTCGAACACGATCGAAGTCTTCGTCGGCAGGCTGCGCAAAAAGCTTGGAGTCGACCTGATCCAGACCGTGCGCGGGCTGGGCTACATGGCGGCCGGACCGGCAAAGGACGCCGGCGATAGACGCTAGGCGCATGCGCCCGACCTTCGTCTCCATGCGCTCCATCGCCGCGCGTCTGTTTCTGACCGCGGCGGCGATGAGTTCGGTCGTGCTGATCGTCGCCAGCATTCTTCTGACAGCCTACTACCGGAGCGAAGCGGAAGAGGTTTTCGAACGCCGCCTCGACGTCTACCTGCGCGCCATCGTCGCCGATGTCTCCGAGTCGGGACAGGAGGGACGCACCGGCCCAGGCCAGCTTGGCGACCCGCAATTCGAACTGCCCGGCTCCGGCTGGTATTGGCAGATCACCCGCCTCGACGACAAATCGCATGAAATCAAGGCGTCGCGCTCGCTATTCGCCAATACGCTGCCGCGGCTTTCCGATCTCGGCGTCGCGGCGGAGGTCGGCGGCTTTCGTCGCGGCTACGGCTCTGGTCCTGACGGGCGCCGGCTGCGCATCGTCGAACGCGTCATCGACGTCGGCGACCTCGGCATCTATCTCGTGCAGGTCGCCGGAAGCGGCGAAGAGATGGAAGAGCAGATCGCGCGCTTCCGCTTCGCGCTGATCGTCGCCTTCGCCGCGCTCGCCATCGCCCTTGCCATCGGCGCCGCCTTCCAGGTCCGCTTCGGCTTGAGGCCTTTGCGGCAATTGCAGCGCGAACTCGCAACCATCCGGCGCGGCGAGCGCGAGCGCATCATGGGCGCCTATCCGAGCGAAGTCGCGCCGCTCGCCGATGAGCTCAATCTGCTCATCAGCGCCAATCGCGATATTCTCGAACGCGCCCGCACTCAGGTCGGCAATCTCGCGCATGCGTTGAAGACGCCGCTCTCCGTCGTCGTCAACGAAGCCGACTCCGCGCCCGGCCAGCTCGCGGGGAAGGTGCAAGAACAAGCGCAGATCATGCGCGACCAGATCTCTTTCTATCTCGATCGCGCGCGCGCGGCCGCGCGCGGCGGCGCGCTGGGCGCCGCGACGCCGATCGCGCCGTCGATCGACGCCTTGCTGCGCGCCTTCAGCAAAATCTATGGCGAGAAGGGCGTGATCTTTTCCGGCGGCGCCGATCCGCGCCTGCGTTTTCTTGGCGAGCGCCAGGACCTCGAAGAAATGATCGGCAATCTGCTCGACAACGCGGGCAAATGGGCCAAGAGCCGCGTGACGATCGACGTCTGCGTTGAAGGAGGCGGCGAAGGCGGATCACGATCGACGCTGCGCGTCGCCATCGACGACGACGGCCCCGGACTCGCGCCGCATCTGCGCGCCGCGGCGACGCAGCGCGGGCGTCGCCTCGATGAAACCAAGCCTGGATCAGGTCTTGGCCTTTCGATTGTCGTCGACCTCGCCGCCGCTTACGGCGGCTCGCTGCAGCTCGACGACAGCGTTGGCGGCGGACTGCGCGCCGAGCTTCGGCTGCCTGGCGTTTGAGGCGCCGCGCGCCGCGTCACTCCTCCTCGAGATCGAAATCGAGAATGGCGACCTGCAAGGTGAAGCTCGAAAGCTTCGGATCGTCGGCCGAGATGACCCCGAGAAATTCGCCGTCGGCGTTGAGTTCGACGGAATCGGTCTTGCGCCCGCGCGCCGCGATCGACAGGCGGTCGTTTTCAAACAGCTTGCGCAAATAGGACTGCAGCACTTCGCGTCCGACGGGAATTTTCATTTCGAATGCGAAGGAGCGATCGCCGTCCTCATCGTCGACAGAAATCGACGCAATCCTTCTTTCGCCAAGATGCACGGCCGCATTGTCGGGATTCTTGGGATCCGCGGCGACTCGAATGCCGTCATTGCCGAACGACCGGCACAAGAAAGCCTGCAGTTTTCGCAATTCGGTTTTATCCAAACGCCCCGCCTCCGTTCTTCGATCGCTTGCCCATCCTCTGCCACGAGGTCATTCGCCGGGCAAGAGCGCATGAAAAAGCCCGGCGGAGATCCGCCGGGCAATGACTTTAAAACCGTGCCGAGCGGCCTTACTCGCCCGCGGCTTTCAGCCTCTTGTTGCATTCGCTCCAGAATTTCGGCCAGGTGATCTTCGGGTTGGCCTTCCTCAATGCGCGTTTCGTCGACTTCCATTCCGCGCTGCATTTCTTTTGGCGCGCGCGCACCGCGGCTTTCGTGTCCACCGCGGGCTTCGGCGCGGGGGCTGCTTCAGTCGCCGGCGGCGGCTCGGCGGGCTTCGCTTCAGTCGCCGGCGGCGGTTCGGCGGGCTTCGCTTCAGTCGCCGGCGGCTCGGCTGGCTGGGCCTCGGTCGCGGGAGGCGGCGTCGACTCCGCAGCGGCTGGCGGCGGCTCCTCGGGCTTCGCTTCGGCGGGCTTGGCGGCTTCCGCCGGCTTCTCTTCGGCGGGCTTCGCCTGCTCGGCCAGTCGCGCGCGACAGGCCTTCAGAAATTCCTGCCAGCTTTGGCCGCCGAGTTCATTGGCGGCCTTGGCGGCCTGATACTGCGATCCGCATTCCCTCAACACATTGGCCTGCGCATACGCGTCCCCTGAGCCCGCGGCGACGGCGACGGCGACGGCGAGAGCGCCGGCCGCAGCGTGAGAAACAGCGATACGGATCCCCATATAAATCTCCATTGATGGACGGTGCGAATCTAGCCGCAATGATTGCGACGGCGCAAAGAAGCAGGACGCGCGCCATCTGCGTCCGCCGAGGAGAACGATAGTCCCAAGTTGGTTGTGAAGGCAATCCGAACGCGCGATAAAGCCTCGGCATGCGGCTTTTTTGGTCCGCTTTTTTGGAGGTCGCAGTCGTGGCGAGCGTGCGGGAACAGCCGGCAGGGTGGCGCGACCTCTCGGTCGTGTCCCATAACGACGGGTTGCGGCGTTGTCCCTGGCCAGGCGTCGATCCGCTTTATCTCGACTATCACGACAAAGAATGGGGTCGTCCCGAGCGCGACAGCCGGGCCCTCTTCGAGAAGCTGACGCTGGACGGCTTTCAGGCCGGTCTCTCCTGGATCACGATCCTGCGCAAGCGCGACGCCTTTCGCACGGCCTTCGCCGGTTTCGATCCGGCCCGAATCGCGAGATTTGATCAGAAGCAAATTTCGGCGCTGATGCATAATGAGGCAATCGTGCGCAATCGCGCCAAGATCGAAGGCGCCGTGCTCTCGGCGCAGGCATGGCTGCAGATCGAGGCGACGACAGGCTTCTCGAATTTTCTATGGGAGTTCGTGGACGGCCGGCCGATCGTCAATCATTGGACGCGCATGCGCGACGTGCCGACGCAAACGCCGCTCTCCGAACGCCTCTCGAAGGAGCTCAAGGCGCGCGGCTTCAAGTTCTGCGGACCCACCATCGTCTACGCCTTTATGCAGGCGGTTGGCATGGTCGATGATCATTTGGTTGGGTGCCATTGCAAGGAGGGAGGCGAGGGCGACTGACGCGATGCGCGCTCCTTCCTCGATAAAGCCCGGGCGGCCTTCGCCCGGCCAAGCCCCCCGGGCCTGGCAGCGCATGTTGTCCGGGCGCCGCCTCGATCTGCTCGACCCGTCGCCGCTCGACGTGGAGATCGAAGATATTGCGCACGGGCTCGCGCGCGTCGCGCGCTGGAACGGCCAGACCGTCGGCGCGCATATTTTCTCGGTCGCGCAGCACAGCCTGCTTGTGGAAAGGATCGCGGAGGCGATTGAGCCCTCGATAGGCCGAACCGAGCGGCTTTACATGCTGCTGCATGACGCCCCGGAATATGTGATCGGCGATATGATCTCGCCGTTCAAGGCAGTGATCGGCGACGCCTACAAGGCGGTAGAAGACCGCATCCTCGGCGCGATTCTCCTGCGTTTCTCCCTGCCGCCGGCGCCTTCGCCGGCGCTGCGGCGCCTGTGCAAGGACGCCGACCGCGCCGCCGCTTTTTTCGAGGCGGCGAAGCTCGCGGGCTTTACAGCGGGCGAAGCGGAGCGCATCTTCGGCCGCCCGGCGATCCCGCCGCAGCCCTTCATGGACCAACTCGCCCCCTCTCCAGTCGAGGAGACGAAGGCGCGGTTTCTCGCTCGGTTCCGAGCGGTCGACGAGAGTTGAAGAAGAACGTCGGGGGGAGAAATGCCGAATGGACGCTTGTACGTCTGTTCCCTGACCAAGGTGGTCGACACGGTGCGCGAAAGCGGCGCACGCTCCCTCGTGACCATTCTAACTGCCGGGGCGTCGCTTGTTCGGCCTTGCGAAATCGCCCGCGAGCGCCATTTGCGCATCGCAGTTTCCGACATCGACGCGCCGCGGGAGGGGCACATCCTTCCGGGCGAAGAACATATCAATCGGCTGCTTGCTTTCCTTAAAGAATGGGACCGTTCCGCGCCGCTCGTCATTCACTGCTACGCTGGGGTAAGCCGCTCGCCGGCGGCGGCCTATGTGGCCGCCTGCGCATTGGCGCCCAATCGCTGCGAGATGGAGATCGCACGCGAATTGCGCCGGGTCTCGCCGACAGCGACGCCGAACAGACGCCTGGTGGCGCTCGCCGACGGAAGGCTCGGCCGAGGCGGACGGATGTCCGCGGCGATCGCCGCGATCGGACGCGGGGCAGACTGCTATGAAGGAGCGCCCTTCGCCTTGGAATTCGCCGACGCCTAGCCCAGAGGCCGGCGCGCTCGCGCCAATTTCCCCGCCCGTCGAAATCGGCCTCACCGCCGCGATCGTCGCCGTTCGCGACGACGAACCGCTGATTCTGACGACGCGCGGGGACGGGCCGGCGAACGTCGCCGCCCTTCCTTCCGGACCTTTCGATCCGATCCGACACCGCACCTTCGAAATCGGGCTGCGGGAATGGGTCGCCGAACAGACCGGCGCGCCGCTGGGCTACGTCGAGCAGCTTTACACCTTTGGCGACCGCGGCCGCCACGCCCGCGCCGGCGACCGCGATCCCCATGTCGTCTCTGTGGGATATCTGGCGCTGACCCGAATCCGGGACGACGCCGATCGGCGGGCCGGCGTTTGGCGGAGCTGGCACGATTTCTTTCCCTGGGAGGATTGGCGCAAAGGTCCGCCAGCGGTCATTGCGGACACGATCGCCCCCGGACTGGCGGATTGGGTGCGTGAGGCGCCCGACGCCGTCTCCTCCGCGGGAATCTCGCGCAAGGTGCGAGTCAATCTGCTCTTTGGCGGCAAGAACCGGGCGTTCAACGAAGAGAACGTCCTCGAGCGCTACGAGCTTCTTTACGAAGCCGGCCTCCTCGAAGAGGCTTTGCGCGACGGCCGCAAATCGGCGGAAAAAAGGGCCCCGCTCGCGCCGCTCGGGACAGCCATGCGCCATGACCATCGCCGCATTCTCGCCACAGCCATGGGCAGATTGAGGGCGAAAATGAAATATCGGCCGGTGATCTTCGAGTTGATGGCCTCAGAGTTTACCTTAACCGAGTTGCAGAGGACAGTAGAAGCCATCGCTGGGCGCCATCTGCACAAGCAAAACTTTCGCCGTCTCGTGGAATCAACGGCCATCGTCGAGCCCACAGGCGAGATGTCCTTGAAAACAGGCGGGCGGCCGGCCGCTCTATTTCATTTTCGCCGCAATGTTCTGCAAGAAAGACCAGCGCCAGGGCTTCGCGTCGGCATCCGAGGCTGACGTCGCCGCTTTAAGGCGATGTTCACCGGGATATGGTGAACGTTTGCTGAAGCGAGCGCCGGTCATGTGTAGAGTAGAGGTGCGTCTTGGGCTATTTGTCACCGCCTCCCCTGCCGGCGCCGGTCGTCGTCTACAAGGACGTCGGCGGCCTGGTCAGCGATTACGAGGCGATCACCGAACGCTATCGCCTCGAGAACCGGGAGGTCAGGCTGCATGAATGCCGCTCGGCCTGCACGCTGGCGCTCAGCCTTCCCAATGTTTGCGTGTATCCGGACGCAAAGGTCAAATTCCACCAAGCCTACAACGCCATCAACCGCGAGGTCGACTTCGGCGTCTCGTCGCGGCTGTTCGCCTCCTACCCCGCCGCCGTGCAGGCGCGTCTGGGCAATCTGACGCGAGAATATCGCGTATTGACCGGAACGGAGCTGATCGCGCTCGGCGTGCGCAATTGTGAGCGCGGCTCCACGATGATCGCCGGCCGCAAGCAGCGGGCGACTTCGACCCGCATCGCCAGCGCGCAATCCGATGGGCAGTCCGGCGCGAGCCTTGCCGCCTTTGGCGACATCGCCCACAAGGTGCAGTCCGCCGTCGCCACCGCCCTATCCGGCGCGGGCGGGCAGACGACGACGCCGATCCGCGTGGCCGTGGCGGATCGGCAGCGGCTCGCCGATCTCCCACGCGGGAACCAGGCGGCGAACGCGCTTCCCGAATCCGCGCCGCTGCCGCCGCGCAGGCCTGACTTCGCGGCCTTCGCCGTCCCAAACCAGGCGCCGATGTCTGCGGCCTATCTGCAGCTCATCAGCGGGGCGCAGCCGATCCTGTCGCCGCAGCTCGTGCGCACGGTGGCCTCCAACTGAAGCGCGGCAAAGCTTGAGCAATTTTTCGCCATGATGTTAACCTAACGTCAGAGGTGGTGGGGAATCAGGGCGGTAGCGACGCTCCAAGGGGCAGAGGGCGCTAATCATTGCGCCATTCGCACGCCATTTTTCGCCATTGCCTCGCGCCGCCCGGCGCATGGAGCGCGCCTTGCGGCTAATGGCCTAAAGGCGATTGTGAGTTTCTGGGGCGACCTCAGTTGAGGCGCGCTTCAAGCGAGACGGGAAGCTTCTATTGACGACGCCTCGCTCCAGCGCGCGCCTGATTTCCGCTCCGCTTTCGACGGCCCTGGGCGCCGTCTTGTTCTTTCTGGCGACGCTCGCGCCAAAAATGACCGAAACCGCGGTCGCCAATGGCGACACGCGCACAATTCACCTCTACCACGCTCATACGCATGAATCGATTTCCGCGACCTATCTCGTCAACGGTCAATACGACTCCAGCGTCCTGCAGCAGCTGAACTGGTTCCTGCGTGACTGGCGCCGCGACGAGCCGACCAACATGGATCCGCGCCTCTTCGACGTCATCTGGGAGGCCTACCGGTCCGCAGGGGCCGGCGATCAATTCGTGCACGTCGTTTCCGCGTATCGCTCTCCCGAGACGAATGCGATGCTCCGGGCCCGTTCCCGCGCCGTGGCGAAATATTCCCAGCACATGCTCGGCAAGGCGATGGACACCACCATGCCGGGAATGCCGATGTCGCAAGTTCGCGAGATCGCCATGCGCATGCAGCGCGGCGGCGTCGGCTATTATCCAACCGCGGGCACGCCTTTCGTGCATCTCGACGTCGGCAATGTGCGGGCGTGGCCGCGCATGAACTACAACGAGCTCGTCCGCCTATTCCCCGACGGCAAGACGGTGCATCTGCCGAGCAATGGCCGGCCGCTCGCCCGTTATGAAGAGGCGCGCGCTGAAATTGAAGCGCGTGGCGACGGCGCCTATGTCGTCACGCCGCGACGCACCGTGCGCGGCTTCTTCGCGATGCTGTTTGGCGGCGACGGGGCGGGAGAAGACGACTCCGAAATCACCGCCCCGGCGCCGAACCCCCGCAAGCAGTGGGCGTCGCTCGCGCCGCGCCCTGACCGCAGCGTGAGCGACGCGCCGGAAGAGCAAGTCGCGCCTTCCGCAACCGACGCCTATCGCTATGGGGCGCAGGAAATTTCACGGGCCGAGTCCGATCTGCCGCGCGGCGAAACCGCGCTTTCCGCGCCCAGCGCAGAGGCGCCGGCGCCCGAGCAGGAGGCGCCTGCTGCGAAGCTTCCGACCCTTCGGATGCCGCTGCCGCCGCAGCGTCCGGTCTCGCTCACGGCCCGCGCCAGCAAGCGGGGTTACGCCGCAGCTGCGACGCGCGCCGACGGATCAGGCGCGCTGAAAAGCGCGCTCGAGTTTCAGAAAGAAGCCGTCGCGAGCCGCAACTCGCGCGCAAAGGAGGCGCCGCCGCGCCCGCCCAGGCGCGCCTCTCTACCCGCACCGCCTTCTCGCCGGCCGAAACTCGACCCTGAGGCGACGAGCGCAATCGCGCGGTTGGTCGACTCGTCCAAAGGCGAAGGAAAGTCGAAAGCGGCGGCGAGCCAAGATTCTCTTGCCTACGCGCCTGAGCCGCGCGGCGCCGCGGAAAGGCGCGATCCCGAGGGCGGCGCAAAGAGCAGCAAGGCTGGAGCCGAAAAGCCCGCCAGTCAGGGCGCAGCCTCGCTGATGGGCCCATCCACCGGCCTTCGCTCAGCCGCCCGCGCCAGGGGACGGGTTCAAACCCCATAGGGACGCTTTATTGGGGATGGACGCGTTCCGGCAACAGCCCCACAGGGATCAACGCTCGGCCGACCAGGGTTTGGAGCACGTCCACCATGATCAAGGTGATTTCGGTCACGCTCGACGTATAGTGAAGCGCTCCGGCAGAACTCGTTTTGACGAAAACTTACGGGAGGAGCGCAACGGCGTTGATCGCCGCGAGGCCTATGAAAATAGCGGCGCGCGCGGCAAAGTAGAGCGTGCCGGCGAGCGCGAGCATTTTTACAAAGCCAAGGGCGTCAGGGTCAAACATGGCGTCGAATCCATTCTGGTAAGCCTGAACCCTTCAGGACGAATCAGTTTTACAGACAGACTAACCCTAACTCGCAAGGAATGTTCCATTAGCGCGCCAAAGGAGCCCGGCCGACAGCCGTCGACGCGTTCATTGCAGCCCGGCAAGCGGATCCCGGAGCGTCGCCTCTGAGACGCGCTTAAGCGAAGGCTGGGTCGAGCGCCTTGGCGGCATCCAACAGCGCCCGAACCGACGCGACGGATTTTTCAAACATCGCCCGCTCGACGGCGTCGAGGCGAATTTCCATGACTTTCTCGACACCATTCGCGCCGATGACGACGGGCACGCCGACGTAAAGTCCGTTGACGCCATATTGACCGGTGAGATAGGCGGCGCAGGGCATCACCCGACGCTTATCCTTGAGATAGCTCTCGGCCATGGCGATCGCCGCCGTCGCCGGCGCATAATATGCCGAGCCGGTCTTCAGAAGGCCGACGATCTCGCCGCCCCCCTTGCGCGTGCGCTCGACGATCGCGTCGATCCGCGCCTGCGTGGTCCATCCCATGGCGACGAGATCCGGCAAGGGCACGCCGGCCACCGTCGAATAGCGCACCGACGGCGCCATGTCGTCGCCATGGCCCCCCAGCACGAAGGCGCTCACGTCTTCGACCGAAACATTCAGCTCCTCGGCCAGGAAACAGCGAAAGCGCGAAGAATCCAGCATGCCCGCCATGCCGACGACGCGCCGCGTCGGCAGGCCGGACGCCTTCTGCAGCGCCCAGACCATCACGTCGAGCGGATTGGTGATGCAGATGACAAAGGCGTTCGGCGCATAGCGCTTAACGCCCGCGCCGACTTTGGCGATGACGCCGAGATTGACGGACAAAAGATCGTCGCGGCTCATGCCCGGTTGACGCGGCACGCCCGCGGTGACGATCACCACGTCCGCCCCCTCGATCACCGAATAGTCGGAGCCGCCGGACAAGTTGGCGTCGCACCCGGCGACCGGGCACGACTCGGCGATATCGAGCGCCTTGCCCTGCGGCACGCCGTCGACGATGTCGAAAAGAACGATGTCGCCCAATTCCTTGAGGCTGGCGAGATGCGCAAGCGTCCCGCCGATATTGCCGGCGCCGATCAAAGCAATTTTTCTTCGCGACATCATCAAACTCGTTCTTTGCTTCTGAGAAATTGCTACCGCGCTTTTGCGGCGGTGGGAAGACGTCTCGGCGCGTCGCGGGCAAAGTCTGTCGGCGCGCGGGGGCGCCGAGGGCCGACAGAGCGATTGCCGTAGGCGCCGCGCGCGCTCTTGTCGCGGGGTTGCGGCCCGTCGCCTGGGTTCTTACCTCCAAGCTTGAAAGCGCGGGCAAATCGCCTGCGGAAGGCCGAAATATGACGAGAGCGTTTTTGCTAAACCCCCTCCGCGGCGCCGCGATCGCGGCGGGCGCGCTGTTCCTGTGCGCAGTCCCGGCGCTGGCGTTGGATCCGGACGAGGCGGAGCTTCTTCAGTCGTTCGAGACGGTCGACGTCTGGCATTTTCCCGTCGACTACGCCGTTCGCTACAACAATCAGGACGTCATCGTCACCCGGCAGATGGTGGCGCAGCCTGCCCCGCAGGGCGAACTCTGTTATGTCCGCTTCGACCTCATCAAGGGCGAGGGCGACTACGGCTACGGCTTCAAGCCTGGCGGCCCGCGTGACGGCCATTGGGGCGTCAATGTGCTGAAAAGAGGCACGGTTCTCGATCAGCTCTCGTCGCAACTCAAGATGAACGTCATCTATTTTTACGCGCAGGGCCCGAAATCCGCGGATGCGAAGGCCGTCTGCGCGCGCAAGCAGGCCGCGCCGACGCCCCAGGCTGGCAACGCTCATAAGGGCCCGTGGGCCGATCTCGTGACGAAGTCACGGCTGATCCATGGCTGGCCGGCGACGCCTTCGCGATAGGCGGAATAGAAAATCCTGGCCGCGCGCGCCGCGCTGGACAGCGGCGAGCGGTTTTGTTATTCGCACTGCTCGTTCGACACAGCGCCGCGTTCGCGCGCGCTCGACGAACGGGCGCATAGCTCAGTTGGTAGAGCAGCTGACTCTTAATCAGCGGGTCCAAGGTTCGAGCCCTTGTGCGCCCACCAATAAAGTCAAAGGCATAGAGCCTTGAAATCGGCTCTCAGGTCGGCCTGGCGGCCCCATGGGACGCAACCGATTGCGCAGAATTTTTTCTGAGGATGATCGCCTCGTCGACGCAAACCGCGGTGAGCGGATCGGCCGCGTTTCGTCGGCGTGTTCGCGGCCAGCGGATGAGACATGGACGCCGCGGACCGGCGGCAAATAGAGCCGACCAGAGCGAATTAGAAATCGATAATCAACCGGTTGAAATTGGGCGCCAGGATAACATCCCCCTGAATTTCGCACAGTCTGCCGTCTGCGCGCGCTTGCTCGGCTCCGGGATATCGGCATGTGATCCGTCTTGGCGCTGGTCCGCTCAAGTCGAGATCGATCACCGCCTGGGCGTGATCGCGACATGCGCGGAGATTGACGATCCCGAAGGCGGTCGGCAGTTCATGCAGCGCAATGCCCTCGCCCGACCACCAGCCATCGGGAACCGCGCGTAACAGCTCCAGTGCGTCGCCATTCTCTCGCAGCAGCATCCGACGGATCGCTGTGGCGAATTCCGCTCCGATCCATGTATGCGGCATGTCGCCGATATATTCCGGTAACTGCGGTTCGCCCCAGACGACCTCCGCCCAAGACCGCCATCCGCTCGGTCGCCGCCAGACGAGGGCGGCGGAGAGCAGTCGGAAGGCGTCGTCGAAACGACCAAGCGACACGAATGCGTTAAGGTTGCGAATGCCGTAAGGCGTATAGCTTTCCACAAATTTCGGCTTTCCGACGAGGTCGATCTGGTGGGAAACGAGATCATAGGTCGCCGTCAGCAAATCTCTCGGAAGGACGTCTTCCACCCGGCAAGGCTCGAAGGCGATCGACGTTGAACTCGGATCCAGGTCTTCGCGATCGGCCGATGCAGGGATATATCTGGAGCCCAATCGCTCCGCGGTCATCCGAAGGGAGCGCGCAAGATTGGCGGCGAACTCCGCGCCCTTCGCTTTCGCCTGCGCGGCAACGGCCGTATCGCCCGCCTCGGTTGCAAGGTATGCGCAGTTCCGCCACGCGCTCAAGGCAAAGAAGTTGTCCCAGTAACTGTATGAAGGCTTGCTGTAGCCCTCGTGGCTGATGGACGGCGCCAAGAGTCCGTGGAGCGAACTCTGCGGGCCGTGCAGCGCATTGGTTCTTGCGGTCAGCGTCTCGATGAACCATGTCGCCCGGACCACAGGCTCGTAAACGGCGTGCAGAAAGTCGCGATCTCTGGTCACGCGATATATATCTGCAGCGATGCCGACGAATTGGCCCTGCGCGTCAAATTCAATATCGCTTCCGTATCCTTTGTTGACGCTTCCGTCCCAATTCAGGATCGGCGGCACCATCCCGTTTTTATAGATGCGTTTTGAATACCAAAGAACATAGTCTTTCGCCTCGTCGAACAAGCCAGCCCAGAGCAGCGCGAGCGCCTGCGACGAACCATCGCGAATCCATGTGCGGTCATAATTACGGGGACCGGGCTTGAAGGCGTGTTGCGTCGCGTTCACGAGAATAAGCGCTGTCTGCGCCTCGACGGTGTCGCTGACTTCTCGATCGCCGACTATGATTTTCCGGGGTCCGATCTTCTTCCGCCAGCCCCGCGCGACTTCTTCCTGGACGGCGCAAAACGATATATCCGGGTGGGGCGTGACGCCGTCCCACATCGGCGACGAGAGCACGAAGGCGACGCTCCCCTCGGGTGCCAAGGTAAAGCGGAACTCGCAAGCGGCGCTGAGCAGGCCGGAAACCGAGTGAAGTCTGCGAGCGGTTTGTCGTGGCGCGTTCTCAATCAACCTTATGACGTCTCCATTGTCGAAGTCCGCAACGGAGATGAAATCCGGTTCGCGCGAAAAAGCGGCGAATATCTGATTATTGACCCACACCTGGCGCCCGTCGACGGCGATGGCGTCGATGGCCGCATGGCCGCCGTGTTGCCAGTAGGGATTGATCTGGACAGGCCGCACCGCGAGGACAAGCGCGCCGTCTTGTCGCCGACTATCCCTGTTTGTGATGCGGTATTCGACCAGCGCTTCGCCGGCATGGGCGACGGCCGTCGCCCTGAGTTCGACCCCTAGCGTCGACCAAGTGACGCTCGGTATCGGCAGTGCGCCATCGAACAGCGATTGACTGACGGCTGCGCTCGCCGGCGCGCCATGCAGCACTCCGCCCAATCTGAGAAGAGGCGTGATCTGGGCGCTCTCCGCGCGCGGCTCGAGATTTCCGTATTCATCGAAAAGCGCGTCCTCCGGTCGCTCGCGCTCGCCGACGACCGTCCAATAGACTTGGCGACCTAGGAGCGACTGCGGGTAGAGCTCGCCGCGCCCCGCCCGGGCGGCGCGCTCGAACTGTCCGAACGGCATCCGGTCTTTGTTCAAGAGCCGGATCTTGAGTTCGTTGACGACGGCTCCCTGCGGCGAACTCGCCTCATGCACCGTCAAGCGAAAGTAGCGGCTGGTGGTCGAGCGCCACCAGAAATTGTCTATATCGCCATCGCCCGTGGCGATCCGGCCAACTTCGCGGAAATTTGCGCCATCATCGGAGAGATGCACGGAAAAAACGGTTCCGTAAGTCGCTCCCCATTTGATGAAGGCTCCAAGAGGCAATCTTTCATAGCCGAAATCTACCGTGATGCTCTCGCCGGGAGGAAGCTGGACCGGGGAATTGCCGAGCGCCGCAATGCGCCCCTCCTCCAACACCGACGCGGCGTCGGCCGGGCCGTACAAGTTGATCTCGATGATCTCGGGCGTTCGCGCCGGCTCCAGGTTGTCGCATTTCCAACGCACGAAGCGGGCCGCGACCGGGGAGAAAGCGAAAATTTCCTGTCCGCCTTCGCCGTGCAGAGTACGGCAAAGATGCGTCCAAGTCTCGCGGTCGAGCGAAGCCTCGAACCCATATCTCCTCGGCGTTTCCTTACCCCAATAGATTTCCAGTCCGCCAAGCGTCGCAATCACCCCCAAGTCGATCTCCAGCCACGGCTCGGTCGAGGGATCGGATCGCCACATCGTTGCATAATGGTCGTCGATCGCGAGACCGGGATCGCCGCTGTCGGCTGTTGCATTCCACCGGCCTTTTTGCGGCACGTCCACGAGCGCTCCCCCGATCTTGGCGCAAGTCATTACGAAATAGCGCGAGGCGCGCACATCGAAGCTTTATTGCGCGAGCGGCAAATTACACAAAAAATCTGCCGGATCCCAAAAGCGCCGGCGATCGGTCGAGGATCGTCGACGCCAGGGGTTTCGCGCTCGGCGATGTCATTGCCATTACGGTAAACATTTGCCGAGGCTGTGCGACCCAACAATCGACATCACGCGCCGGCTTCCGCAGCCGGGGCGCAGGCGGAACAGTCGCCGCGAGCGGCGCGCGACGGCTCGTCTGGCGCGCGGCGCGCGTCCTTGTCGCGGGCGATGGGTATTTTCACCATTGCCTTCATCCGCGGCGCCAGCAACGCCTGCGGATTGGGCGCGCTTACGACCACAACATAGTTTTTTCCATCGGCCCCCGCTTCTGGCGACGGGCGGATGAACTTCACCTGGCCCTCGAAAACGCGGCCGGGAAGAGAGTCGAGGGTGATGGAGACCCGGCGCCCGATCTCGACGGCTGCGACGTGTTTCTCCGCGAGTTTCGCCTCTATGCGCGCCTCGGGCAAGGCGACGACGAAGAGCGGTAGTTGTGTCGCGTTCGCCTCGGCTCTCTCGCCCGGTTCAACCGGCCTTGAGACGATTGTTCCTTCGACGGGCGAATAGATGTTCGTCTTGTCGAGTTCGACTTCAGCGGCGCGCAACGCCGCTTCGCGCCCGGCGATCAGCGCCTCGTCGCTCTTCGTTTTCGCCACGGCGCGCGCATAAGCGTTTCTGTAACGGCCCAACTTGCGCCGTATCGCGGCGTTGCGTTTCGCGAGCGCCTGACGACGCTCCAGCGCCGCCTTCGCGCGCGTGGCTTGCGCGAGGTTCTTTTCGTATTTTTTTCTTGCGGCGTCGAGATCGGCCTTGGCGCGCTCCAGCGCAGCGCCATAGGGGCTGGGGGCGATCCTGGCGCACAGCTGGCCAGCCTTCACTTGCGCGCCGGTCTCGCAGTAGACGGTTTCGATCACGCCTGAAACAGCTGCCGTCACACGCGCAACGCTCTCTGCGCTCACGACGCCCGCCGCCACGACGCTTGGCGGCGCCGACCGTCGCGCTTCCCTCTCGGCGACAGATCGGACGCCGGGCGCCTCCTGCCACGACCAGTAAAGCCAGCTCCCGCCACCTGCGATGATCGCGAGCAAGCCGATCGCCGATGCGCGAATTATCCTCAGGTCGTAGGCCTCGCCGGCCGCTCGGGATCGCAGAAATTTCAGAAACTCCAGCACGACAAGCGACATAGCGGCGACGCCGAGCAATCGGAACGCATCCTCCAAAGGCACGGGCGTCGTCTTGAGCAGCCCGGCGAGAAAGTCGCTCTGCTGGATCGATATCTGCACGGAGATCGACAGGACGAATACGACAAGCAAAGGCACGTTCGAAAGAAGGCTGTCGCGCCAGATCGGGATTCGGCTCCGCACGCTGAGCGAGGTGAAGAGCTGGGCGAAGACCATCGTCATAAAGGCGTAAGTGCGGGCAAGCTCCAGGGTCCCGTAGCGCAGGCCATAGACGTATGCCGCGAATGACGCGACGGCCGTCGGGAGGGCGACTAGAAACATCGTCCAGAGGAACTCCTCGTCGGCGATTTCCTCGTTCCGCTCCCGCGGACGCTTGTTCATCACAGAAGCGTCGACGCGATCCGCGGCAAGACACAGCGCCGGCGGACCATCGGTGATCAGATTGATCCACAGCAGATGGATGGGCAGCAACGGCGCCGGCAAACCGATGATGATGCTAATCGCCATGACGAAAAGTTCGCCTGAATTGCAGGCGAGAAGGTAGAGGAGCGTCTTGCGGATGTTCTCGTAGATGCCGCGTCCTTCCTCGATCGCGGCGACGATGGTGGCGAAATTGTCGTCGGTGATGATCATGTCGGAGGCCTGCTTCGTCACCTCCGTGCCCGAGCGCCCCATCGCCACGCCAATGTCGGCGCCCTTGATCGCGGGCGCATCATTCACCCCGTCCCCCGTCATCGCGACGACCGCATCGTTGGCCTGCCATGCTCTGACGATGCGCAGCTTGTGCGCCGCGTTCACACGGGCGTAGATGGTCGTATCGGCGACCTTCGTCACCAGGGCTTCGTCCGTCAGCCTATCCAATTCCACGCCGGACAGAATGCGCCCGCTGGCGTCTATTCCGAGTTCACGGCCAATGGCGCTCGCGGTGTGGGGATGGTCGCCAGTGATGACCACGACGCGCACGCCGGCGCTTCGACACTTCGCTAGAGCGTCCCTTGCTTCCGGTCGCGGCGGATCATAAAGGCCCGAGAGACCGACGAAGACGAGGTCGTTTTCGATCGCCTCCGGCGCACGCTCCTCGCTCGACGTCGGCTCGAGATCACGGAACGCAGAACCGAGAACGCGCAGGGCGCGATCAGCGAATTCCTTGTTCTGGCAGGCAATCTCCTCCCGATCCGCGGCCGTTATGCGCCGCACGCCAGACTCGTCCCAAATGTGGGAGCAGCGTTCGAGCACGACGTCGGGCGCGCCATTCGTCAAGACGCGTCGTCGCCCCTCCGGCAGGCGGCGGACGATGGAATGCAGCTTGCGATCCGAGTCGAAAGGTATCTCGAAAATTTTCGGCTGAACGCGTTCGAGCGCGTCCCGATCCGCTCCGGCCTTTCTTCCCGCAAGAAGGAGCGCGCCTTCCGTCGGATCGCCAATCACTCTCCATGCGTCGTCCTCTTGCTCGAAGCGCGCATTATTGCAGCCTACAAGGATTTCGCTCAATCGCGTCAGCGCGGCGTCGCGGCCGGGCTCGATCGTTTTGTCTTCGAATCGGATGTCGCCGGCGCCGCCATAGCCTTCGCCGGTGACCTCATACGCCCGCCCGGCGACGAGCAGCCTGCGGACGGTCATTTGACCGACCGTGAGCGTCCCGGTCTTGTCGGTGCAGATCACATTGGCCGAACCGAGCGTTTCGACAGAGGCCAATCGTCTGATCAGCGCGCGACGCCTCGACATCCTCACCACGCCGAGCGACAGCGCCGCCGTGACGACGGCGGGCAAGCTCTCGGGTATGGCCGCGACCGCGAGACTGACCGAGGTCATGAAGAGCTCCAGGACGTCCCCACCCCGCCATAGTCCAAGTCCGAACAGCAGGGAGACGATCCCAAGAGACGCCCAGACGAGGATTCGCCCGAATTCCCCCAGTCGCTGCTGCAGCGGCGTTTCCGCCGCCGCGCCGGCCTCCTCGAGAAGCGAGGCGATTGAGCCGAATTCGGTCTGCATCCCGGTCGCGACCACCACCGCCCGGCCAGAGCCGGTCGCGACGCTGGCGCCCATGAAAACCATGTTCCTGCGGTCGCCGATCGGAAGCTCCGCCCGCGCGAGAGCCTCGGCGTTTTTCTCGACCGCTTCCGATTCCCCGGTCAGGGCGGCCTCAACGCAGGAAAGAGAGACGGCATCGAGCAATCGGGCGTCGGCGGCGATCAGGTCGCCGGCCTCAAGTTCGAGGATGTCGCCCGGCGCCACTTCGGCCGAGGCGATCGTCGTCACCGCGCCGTCGCGCCAGACTTTCGCCTGCGGCGCGGTCATGCGCATCAAAGCGGCGATAGATTTTTCGGCGCTGAATTCCTGGTAAAAGCCGACGATGGCGTTCAGGAACACGATGGCGAGTATGATGACCGCGTCGATCGCATCTCCGAGAAAGCCGGAGACGACGCTCGCCGCAATCAGGATCCAGATGAGAATGCTGTTGAACTGGGCGAAAAAGATCGCCCACGGCCGGAGCGGCTTCGTCTGCTTGAGAAGGACGTTTGGCCCGTGCGTGGCGAGCAGCTTCGAGGCCTCCTCCGTCGACAGGCCATCCGCCGAAACGCCCAGCCGCTGGAGAACCTCGTCGCGCGAGACGCAATGCCACGGCGTTTCGGCCGATTGCGGCGCGCGGCGAGCCGCTGTCGGGCCGGCGGCGACCGGCCCGCGCCAGAGTTCGAGAAGCGCCATCGTGGCCATAACTGCGACCGGGCCGAGGATGACTCCGGACGCGCCGAACAAATTGACGCCGCCGATCAGGGAAATGAGCGTCACGAAGGTGTGGCTCTTGAGCCGTCCGCCCGTCAGAATCGAGCGAAGGAGATAGTCGACGCCGCCGATGATCAGACCGCCACAGGCTGCGAGCGTGAAAACCTTCAGCCAGTTGCCGGCGAGGGCGAGAAGAAGCGCGGCGGAAACCCAAAAGACCACGGCCCCCAGAACCGGCACGATCGACAGGAGCCCCAGCGCCAGAGCCCAGAGCAGCGGAGTCGGCAGGTCGAGCCACCAGAATATCAGTCCGGCCAGGACGCCCTGCAGGACGGCGACGGCCAAGGTTCCGAATACAATCGCGTAAACCGCATCGGCGATCCGCGCCGCGATGACGTCCGTCTCCGCCTCGGCCAGCGGCGAAAGCCTCTTGATCGTTTCGAGCGCTTGCCGTCGATCGCGCAGCAGATAGAAGAGCAGATAAAATGCGACGAACGCGCTGAAAAACTCCGCTTCCGATCCTTGCGCAAACGCGGCGCCCATATCGGCGAGCCACGTCGCCGCGCGCCCGAAGGCGTTGGGGAAGTCGATTTCCCGTCCGATCCACTCGTTGAGCCTTGCGGCCCAAGGATGGTCTTCGATGATCTGGCGCCAGTCGCTCGCCGCGATTTGACGGTGAATATATTCGGCGTTGTTCGCCGCCTCGTTGACCACCCGCTTGGCGACGAGAGCCATCGGCGCGACGACGATGAAGGCGATGAGCAGCACCGAAACGCCGGCGGCGACATGGCGGTTTTTCAGCCTCTTTTCGACGATGGCGTGAGCGGGAGAGAAGAGGATCGCCAGCGTCGCCGCCCAAGCGATGGCCGACAGAAACGGCGCCCATAGCAGCGCGCAGACGAAAATTCCGGCGAGCGTGAGGCCCGCGCGAGCGAAGACGCCCACCCGCTCCTTCGACCAATAGTCCTTCCCACCCGGCGAAAGTTCTTGCTCCTGCCCGCTCATACGCAGAACCCGCTCGCCATCGCGCTGAAATCCGCCTGTCGAAACGGCGTCATCCGTTCCCGCCAAAACTCCGTCTCACTAGTCAAAGGCAATCTGACGTCAACACGTTTCATTCCGATAAAATTCGGCGGCGGCGCGTTGGCAAAGAGCTGGTCGGAGCCCGAGACGGAGTCGAAGAGCGCAGCCGCATTTGCTCTCGAGCGGACCGCATTTTTCAGATCCGGGTCGCCAACGAGTTGCGCAAGCGTGGCTGCGAACCAAGATAAAGAGCCCGCAAGCGAACGGGATTTGTGGGCGCTTCCATAAGAGCGCGCCTAACGCGTTCTACACCATCGCCTTCCGCGAGAGGGCGCATCGTTCGACAGACGAGCTGCTATCTCGACGTTTTGGGTGAGAGAATATTACGAACGGCGGCATCAAGGCCCGGCGGCGGCGTGCTCTCGCGAACGCCGCTCAAAGAACCGCCGTGGCGCGCACATGAGTTTTCCGTTCGCGCCACGACAGCAAGGCCGTTCGGCCGTGATTACCTCGCGGTTTCAAGAAGCGTCAGCGCCGTCTCCGCATGCGCGGTCGCCTTTTCCACGCGGTGCACGGAGCTGGTTCGTCTGGCTAGCTTTATGCCCTTTCTCAGATGAGCGATCCCTTTCTTAATATGGGAACTCGGATGCCGCACCTGAGCCGCCTGCGCATGATGCACTGCTTCGACTGAATGCTCGATGAAAGACGCCGCTTGACCATGGTGGCCAGCAGCGATCGCTTCCTTGGTCTCCCAGATCGCCTGTTTTAGATGATCGCTCGCCCAGCCCAATTGCGGGGCAGCGGTGAAAGCAAGCGCCACGCCGAGCGCTGCGGCCATGAGACGGCGAGATATCATGTGTGTCTCCTCCCGAACATTAAACGAAATGATCCTGAATTCGCCGGACGTTCCCGGCTCGGCTTAACATCGGCCGATACCGAGCCTCCAACAAGGCGGAAACATTGTCCATGTTGACGCACCCAATTCCGTGAAATTGGCGTGAACACTGGACTTCCTGAAATCATCGGCCACTTTTCGAATGATTTTGGAGCGCAATTATCGGCGCCAGCCATAGCGATCCAAATCAACTCGCCATGGACCGTCCTCGCAAATGTTTGCGAGCCTAATCTCTGCTCAACCTAGTGTTCCAGGGACTATGGGAAGTATCATGCGATTCATCTATGACGCGCCGATTAAATTCGCCAACGCGCCGGATGATGCAACGGAATATCGACCGTCCGTCGCATCTCGGCGATGACCTCATGTACTTCGGTTTGGTCCAAGGAACAGGTCTCGGCGAGACGAATGATGTCGGGCCCTTCTCCGGTCCAACCCGGATTGGCCCAGAAGGCGGCGTCCTTGACGATATGCGAGATCACATCGTCGAAACCATGCGCAAGCTTACGGTCAGCAGATTTTTCCGCTCCGCGCTGAGTCCGACCAGAATGTCGAAAGCGCCTGCCTCGAACATGAACGCCATATCTTCGCCTGGAAAGGAGAAGCTTTCTGCAGTCAGGGCGAAAGCAACCGTCCTGCTTGCGCCGGGCTCCAAGGCGATCTTGGCCCAGGCTTTCAACTCCATCAGCGGGCGCCCGACACGCGCCGTGACGTCATGAATGAAGAGAAAGATCGTCTCTTCCGTCGCAACCTCGCTCTCATTGCGCGCATCGACGCGCGCCTCGACCTCATCGCCGAGCGTGAACTCAAGCCGATTGACGCGAAGATTCGTCAAGCTCACGCGCGCAAAGGAAAGCCCGTGGCCGAAAGGAAATTGCGGCTCGACCGGACAATCGAGATATTTGCTGCTGTAGAAATTGTTCGCGTCCGGCGGGCGGCCCGTCGATCGCGACGCATAGAAAATCGGAACCTGCCCGACATCGCGCGGCCAAGTGACGGCGAGCCGCGCGCAAGGGTTGAAGCGGCCAGTCAGCACATCGGCGACGGCTTGGCCCGCCATGTCGCCAAGGAACCATGTGGCGAGCACGGCCTGCGCCTGTTCGAACAGCCAAGGCGTGGTCAATGGGCGTCCGCAAGAAAGCAGCGCGACCGCTGGCGCGCCGGTCGCCATTATCCTTTCCGCAAGCTGGCGTTGCTTTCCAGGCAAGCCAGGCGTCGCGCGACAGGCCGCCTCGCCGCTCATGGCGGCGGATTCGCCCAGACAGAGCACGACGACATCGGCGCTTCTCGCCAGGGCGCAAGCGGGTTCAACACCGCTCTCGTCGTCGCCCTCTATCGACACGCCCGCGCAGTGAATCAAGTCGCAAGCCGGCAAGGCGGCCTTAAGTCCTTCCAGGATGGTGACGCAATTTTCAGCCGCCCCGGCCGCCGACCAGGGACCAAGCATGGCGGCGCGCGCATCGGCCAAGGGTCCAATGACGGCGATCCGGCGCACATCCGCCGCAAGCGGCAAAATGCCGCGATTGGACAGCAACGTGATCGCGCGCCCGGCGGCGTCCAGCGCCAGCCGCCGATGCGCCTCCTGCGCGCCCTCAGCGAGCGTCGCGAACCGATCGGGATCGTCGAATAGTCCAAGCCGCTCTTTGAGCCGCAAGACGCGCGCGACGGCTGCGTCAATGTCGGCTTCGACCACCAGGCCGCGCGCCAGCGCTTCCGGCAGGCCGCTCAAATAGGCGCCGCTCACCATATCCATGTCGACGCCGGCAGTGAGCGCAAGGGCCGCCGCTTCGACAAGATCGCCGGCGACGCCATGCTGGACGAGCTCGGCGACCGCCATGTAATCGCTCATGATGACGCCGTCGAAATCGAGTTTACGCCGCAAATATCCGTTCAGCAGCTTGTCGTGCGACGTCATGGGAACGCCGTTGACATTGTTGAAGGCGGACATAATCGCCGCGCAGCCGGCTTCAACGGCGGCGCGAAACGGCGGCAGATAGACCTCGTGCAGCGCGCGCTTCGAGACATCGACCGCCGCATAGTCGCGTCCCGCCGTGGCGGCGCCGCCCGCGCAGAAATGCTTGGCGGTTGCAGCCAGCGCGCCTCGATCGCTCAGGCGCTCGCCCTGGAAGCCTTGAATTTTCGCCTGCGCGAATTTCGATGCGACAAAGGGATCTTCGCCCGGTCCCTCCGCCATCCGGCCCCAGCGCGGATCGCGCGAGACGTCAAGCATCGGCGCGAACGTCAGATGAATCCCCGCGCATGCCGCCTCGAGCGCCGAAGCGCGGGCCGTGCGCTCCCATAACAGCGGATCAAAAGCGCCGGCCTCCGCAAGCGGAATCGGAAAGATCGTGCGGTATCCATGGAGAATGTCGAGGCCGAAAATCAGCGGCACGCCCAATCGAGTCTCCTCGACCGCGAGCCGCTGCGTCCGCGCGATGGCATCGCGCCCGTAAAGGTTGAAGACGCCGCCAACCCGGCCGGCGCCAATGTCTTGCGTCGTCGCGCCCGGGACGATTGGGCCAGTGACGGACTGCCCGGCCGCGACGAGGTTGAGCTGGCCGAGCTTCTCCTCGAGAGTCATGGCGCGCAGAAGCGACTCAATGCGGCTCATGGCGTCGTCCACATAGTTATTATCGTTTCGACCGTCCGACTCGGCGCCGACATGGCCCTCGCCTTAGCGAAACAATCCGTTCTAAACTTCACATATAACATCATCCGGCCGCCGACGGCGCGAAACGGTCGGAGACGGCGCCGTGAAACTGCTGGGCGAGATCCTGCAAGATGATTGAGCAAGACGACCCGCAGCAGCACGCAACGGCTTTGGAAACGACCTCGGCCGTCGACCTGTGGCCGCATCTCAAGATGATCCTCGACGCCCTTCGCGCGTCTCGCGAAAGATTCGCGCTCTATTGGCTGGGCGTCGCTCTCGTCGTGATCGTCAGCGCGACGGCCTATGGCCAGATTCGGCTGAACGCGTGGAATAAGCCTTTTTACGACGCGCTGGCGCGAAAGGAGCTCTCCGAGGTTATCGAGCAGGTCTTGGTTTTTGCCTATATCGCCGGCGCATTGCTGGTTCTCAATGTCGCTCAGACTTGGCTGGCTCAGATGGCCAAGCTGAAATTGCGCGAAGGCGTAACCAGGGATTTGTTCTTTCAGTGGCTGAAGTCGCATCGCAGCTTCCGCATCGCGAGTCTAGGCGAAATCGGAGTCAACCCAGACCAGCGCATTCATGCGGACGCGCAGCGGCTCGCCGAGGTCTCAACCGATTTAGGAGTCGGCCTTCTGCAGGCGACTTTGCTGCTCTTAAGTTTCGTCGGCGTGCTGTGGGGACTCTCCGAAGGCGTTGCGTTTGCCCTATTCGACAGAAAGATTGTCATTCCCGGCTACATGGTGTGGTGTGCGCTGCTCTATGCAAGCATCGCTTCTTTCGCCAGCTGGCGTGTCGGGCGCCCCCTGGTAGAGCTCGGCGCCCAGCGCTATGCGCGTGAATCCGAAATGCGTTTTGCGCTGATGCGCGTCAATGAATACGGCGAAGCGATTGCGGTTTCTCGCGGCGAGAAACTGGAGGAAAATCGTCTGCACCGGGAATTCGACCGTCTTCTCCATGTACTGCGCCGAATTGTCTCCGCAACTACTCATCTGACTTGGGTGACCGCCGGTTATGGTTGGTTCACCATCGTTGCGCCGATCATCGTCGCCGCCCCCGCCTATTTTGCCGGAAGTCTCACCTTCGGCGGCTTGCTCATGGCGGTGGGGGCTTTCACTCAGGTGCAGCAATCGCTGCGCTGGTTCGTCGACAATGCCGGAACGATCGCCGATTGGCGCGCGACGCTGCATCGCGTCGGCGGTTTTCGGCAAGCCTTGCTCGACATCGACAAGGCGGACTTAGACCCGCGCCGCATCACATTCGAAGAGACGTCCGACGATCGGCTTGTCCTCGACGAACTGTGCATTCTTTCGAACGCCGGACTAACGAGCTTAAGCGAAGCGCATGTCGAGATCGCGCCCGGCGAACATGTGCTGATCATCGGCGAGCCGAGGTCCGGCAAGACGCGGTTGTTTCTGGCGATCGCGGGATTGTGGACATCCGGGAGCGGACGCATTCGTCTGCCGACAGCCAAGAGCCTTCTCTTTGTCCCCAAGCGCGCCTACACTCCCGATCTTTCATTGCGCGCGATTATGTCCTACCCATCGCCATCGAGCGATTTCTCCGACGAAGCCTATGTCGCGGCGCTGACTCGTTTCGATTTGGGGCATTTAGCGTTCCTGCTGGATCTGGTGGCGCGATGGGAGAAAGAGCTGACAGATCCCGAGCAGCAACAACTCGCCTTTGCACGCATGCTGCTGCACAAGCCGCGGTTCGTCGTTGCGGACGAGGCGATCGAGTCGCTCTCGCCCCAGGCGCGCCAAACGCTTTTCGATGTCTTCGGACATGAGCTGGCGGAAACGGCGCTCATCTATGTCAGCGGACCCAAAAGTCAGGACAAGTTCTTTGGCCGCGTGTTACATTTGACGCTGGATGCGCGACAATGGCTGCCTGAACGTTCGCCCGCATCAAACCCTCGCTTGGCGAGTTGAGCCGGGTGGCGCGAGCAATTTTTGCGCGCGCGCGAGACGCAGTCGTGCAAGACCGCCCCACAATCCGCCAAAGTGGCCGAGCGTCGCATGGACGATTTCAGGCAGCGCCGGATTCTTTCGTGGCAGCGCCTGCAGATGCGTCCATATGCGATCGATCTGAATGCCGACTTCGTTCATCATCGAGCCGCCAATGACGATGCGGTCGGGCGACCAATGCGCGATCGCATTGTGCAGAGCCCGCGCGGTGAGCCGAGCAAGTTCATCCCACACGGGATGGTCCTTGCCAAGCTCTTCCGGAGGAATATTGAAGCGCGCGGCGATCGCGCTGCCCGAGACAAGCTCCTCGAAAGTGAGCGTCCCGCCGTCGACATATTGCTCGCCAATCTCGAAACCATAGGTTGCGCGATCAATTTGGCCATCGACGATGCGCACGCCGTTCACGCCCGTCGAGATCGTAAGATAGGCGAGGATCGCCGAGCCCCTTCCCGCGCCTTCGGTCGCTTCGCCGAGGCCCACAAGAGCGGCGTCGTTCTCCAGCACAGCGGGCGCGCCAAAAGCGGCTTCGATGTCATCGGCGATTTTGGCTCCATTCCATTTTGGAAGATTGGGCGCGTGAACCAGAACGCGCTTGTCGTGCGACAGCACCCCTGGAACGCCGACCGCCACGGCGTCGATCGACGCGCCCGTCGACGCCCTTACAGCCGCAGCGTAGAGAGCGTCGAGCGCTTCTCGGTAGTTGCGCCGCGTATCAAGAATGACGGGTTCTTGGAACGCTGCAAGATCGCGAGCCGCTGCGAGCCGCGTATGGGTTCCGCCGATATCGATGACGACATGCATCTTGCTGAACATCCCTGACGATGTGCGCTAACCGTCGTTCGGCTTTGCTTGCGTGAGCGCATCATGCAGATAGGCGATCGCACGCTCAAGCGTGAACAGCCGATTGTAGTCGACCTCGGGAATATTGACCCCAGTCGATCATGAAGGGCGACGACAAGATTGGCGAAATCCATCGAATCGGGGTCGAAGACGTCGCGAAGTTCATCTTGATCGCGCGCCGACGCAAGATCGGCCTCTGGCGCGATCTCGCCGATGAGTTCCAAAATGCGCGCTCTGATTTCGGCGTCGGTCATAGCTTTTCCGGCTCCTGCAAGAAACGCGCGACCGCGGCGAGATACAACCCGCCGATGTGGCCATCCGTTACCCTGTGGTGGGCGGCGAGGCTAACGGTGACGAGCGGACGACTCTCGATGCGCCGCGACGCGCCTAGTCTACCCCTAGCGCTTGCAATCAAGAGCGGCGATCGAATGCGCATCGGGGACATTGCCATTTGCGCCCCGCCCCCAATGCTTTCGCCGCCATGGACGCAACGTCAGTCCGGTCCAGGCGGTCCGGCTCTGTGTCAAGCTCCAGGCGGCAACCGTCTCCTTGACCGCCGTCATCGTGCGATCCGGGTCGATGTTATAGGGCTCAGAGAATTACCACGTGGGCGACCACGACCGCGGCTCGACATTTATCGACAGGAACAAGACGCCGCGAGGAGGGAGCGCAGGACAATGCCGAATCGTCAGATTTTTGGTCTCATCTTACTTGGCGCCATGGTCGGGCTTGGCTTTGTCGTCGTAAAGCCTTTCCTCACGCCCGTGGCGTGGGCCGCCATCCTCGCATATGTCACCGGTCCGTATTACATGAGAATCCGGCGCCTCTGCGGAAATCGGCCATCCCTTGCCGCAACGATTGCGACGCTCGTCCTGATGGTCGTTCTGATCGTGCCCGCGTCGTTTCTCTTGATCCGATTGCAAAGCGAACTCGCCGACGTCTACCGGGACATATCGACGAAATTCGCCAGCGAACCGCTTGTCCTGCCGAAAGCCGTCGCCAGCATCCCCATCCTTGGCCCTGCTCTCGATGAGGCGGTGACCCAAGTGTGGAACGATCCAGAGCTTCGGAACCAGCAGGTGAAAGATTGGCTGGAGCCCTGGGTGCGGGAGCTTGCCGGCATCATCGGACAGATCGGGCGCACATTCGCGCAACTCGCCGTCACGACGGTCACCCTGTTCTTCTTCTATCGTGACGGAGATCGGGTGTTGGAGCAGGTTCGCGAAGGATTGCGCAAAGTCGCAGGCGCGCCAGCCGATCAATATTTCAAAGCCGTAGGCGATACGACGCAAGCCGTGGTTTTCGGATTGATTGTCAGCGCCTTGGCGCAGGGCCTGATTGGCGGCATCGGCTACGCGTTTATCGGCGTCGGATCGCCAATTCTGTTAGGCGCGCTCACGGCTATAACGGCCCTGGCGCCATTCTTGGGCACTGTGGCGGTCTGGGGGCCTATCGGTCTATGGCTCCTCTTCTCCGATCGGCTTGGCGCTGGCCTCGCGTTGCTCGCTTGGGGGACATTCATCGTGAACCCGACAGACAATATTTTGAAGCCGCTATTGATCAGCAACGCGACGGACGTTCCACTCGTGATTGTCCTCTTCGGCGTCATGGGCGGGTTGCTCGCGTTCGGATTGGTCGGACTGTTTCTCGGCCCCCTGATTCTTGCCGTCCTTTTTGCAATTTGGCGCCAATGGCTAGCTGAGGACGGCGATAGGCGCATAGGCTCTCAAATCGGCTCGAAGGCATAGAAGCTCTCGATGACCGCGGCTCCATGACCGCGGCGGGGATCGGTTCGTCACCGGATCTGCTCTTCCTCCCTGACCATACCCAGCGGCGGGCAGACCTCTTCGAGCGGCTTGCGTTCGGCCGCGACGCCCCAGCGCCATTCGATCGCCGCGGCGCAAAGCATCAGGAACGCCCCCAGCGCATAGCCGTCGAATACGCTCGACCGGATGCCTGTTTCGATCAGCATTCCGAGGAGCCAGGGGCTCGCCACGCCGCCTATGAGCGTTCCGAACGCGTAGAAGGCCGCTATCGCCAGCGCGCGAATTTCAAGCGGAAAGATCTCGCTGACCGTGAGATAGGCGGAACTTGCCGCCGCTGAGGCGAAGAAAAAGACGAGCATCCATCCCGCGGTCTGTTCCGCCGCCGTCAGGACGCCGCTTTGGAAAAGATATCCGACGCCGATGAGCAGCAGGCCGGAGATCGCATAAGTCCCGCAAATCATCACCCGGCGCCCTAAGGTGTCGAAAAGTCTGCCGAGCAGCAGCGGGCCGAGAAAATTTCCCGCCGCCAAGGCGAGGAGATGACGCCCCACCCCGTCGCCGTTCACACCATAGAAATTCGTCAAAACCAACGCATAGGTGAAGAACACCGAATTATACAGGAAAGCTTGAGAGGCCATCAACGCAACGCCAACGAAGGTGCGCCTCGGATAGAGGCGGAACATCGCCCGACCAACTTCGGCGAGCGGCGTATAGGCGCGAGCGCGCAATGTCATCTTCGGGGGCGATGGGAGGTCGCGCTCGGCAGAACCCCGACGAGCCTGCGCCTCGATCTGAGCGACGATGTCTTCTGCTTCCATCATTCGCCCGTGCAGGATGAGCCAACGCGGGCTTTCCGGAAGCCATCTGCGCATGAGCAGAACGATCAGACCGAGCGCCGCGCCGATCAAGAACGCCAAGCGCCAGCCGAGGTGGGGATCCAACAGGGTCGGGTCGAGCAAGATAAGCGACGCGCCGGCGCCGAGCGCCGCGCCAAGCCAAAAACTCCCATTGATAATCAGATCGGTCCATCCTCGCATGCGCGCGGGAATAAGCTCCTGAACCGCGGAATTGACCGCGGCGTATTCCCCACCGATCCCGCAACCAACGAAGAACCGACAGAACGCGTAGCTCGCGCCGCTCCACGAAGCCGCTGTCATCGCCGTGGCCGATAAATAGATCGCCAGAGTGACGAAGAACAATTTTCTGCGGCCGAGTCGGTCGGTGAGCCATCCAAAAAGCACCGCGCCGAGAACCGCTCCGCTCAGATAGGCGCTGCTCGACAGCCCGATTTCCGTCGTTGTGAGCCCAAGGCCAACTTCTTGTTCGAGAATTCCAGCGACCGCGCCCGCCAAGGTCACTTCAAGACCGTCGAGAATCCATGTCACGCCGAGCGTCGCCACCACCAATGTGTGGAAACGGCTCCAAGGAAGCGCGTCCAGCCGCGCCGGGACGTCCGTTTCGATGAGCTCGCCGTCATCACATTGCCGGCGAAACGGTCCAATGGAGCGCAAGTTCACGAATCCATAGCCGTTGCGACGCGCTTGGATTGCGCTTCTTCGATGGGCTCATTCAACCTGAAAAGCATGCTCGCTTCCGTCTCCATCGTCCAATTTCCGCCTCGTTGGAGGCTGGCTCGTCGATTGTGGCGCGCTCAAAGGCGTCCCGGACCCATGGTCACCCGTTCGCGTTCGCGAAGGTGTGACGCGTCGAGCAGCATTTTTGCGGCCCAGCCATAAACGTTGTGGCGGCGCACGAGCTCTCGCATGAGGCGCATCCGCTGCCGCTGTTCGGTGTGCGACATTCGCAACGACTGATCTATGGCCCGCGCCATCTGGCCCGCGTCGTAGGGGTTGACGATGAGCGCCTCCGACAGCTCTCGCGATGCGCCCGTCAAGCCTGAGAGGATCAACACGCCGAGTTCGTCGTCTCTCGACGCGACAAATTCCTTGGCGACAAGATTCATCCCATCATGAAGGCTTGAGACGATGCAGACGTCTGCAGCGCGAAACAGTTCATAGACTTCGTTCTGCTCATGATGGCGTACGACATGATGCACTGGTCTCCAATCAGAGGTTTCGTGACGCGCATTGATCTCTTCGGCGAGGCGCGCGGCCTCATTTTGCAGTTCGGCGTATGCGGCGAGCTTGCTCCGTGTCGGCGCCGCCGCCTGAATGAGCACGAATTTGCCGCACCATTCCGGATGTAGCGAAAGAAGCGTATCTACGGCGTTCATTCTGTCGATTACGCCCTTAGTGTAATCGAAGCGCTCGATGCCGACGGCAATTCGTACGTCTTCGGGAAAGCCGAATCGGTCGCGGACAGATCTTCGGCATTCTTCGACCGAAGCCTGGGTCGCCAGCGCGCGCGGCGGCCACTCGATCGAAATCGGATAGGGGCGTATCAGAGTCTCGCGTCCGCCGAGAGTGACCGATCCGATTTCTCGGTCGATCCGGCTTTCCATGAAACGATCGACGGCTTCGATGAAATTGTTGCAATGGAATTGAGTGTGGAATCCGAGAATCGTGCTCCCCAGCAGCCCGTCGATGATTTCTTCCCGCCATGGACAGATGCCGAAGGTTTCGGAATTCGGCCACGGAATATGCCAAAAGGTAATGATGGTCGCCTTGGGGAGAAGCTTGCGAATCATTCGTGGCAAAAGAGCGAAGTGATAGTCCTGAATCAGGATGATGGGGTCGTCGTGCGTCGCCTCGGACAAGACGACCTCTGCGAAGCGCTGGTTGACGGCGACATATTGCCGCCAGTCGGAGTCGCGAAAAATGGGGCGGACGAAGGCAATGTGACAAAGCGGCCAGAGTCCTTCGTTGGACAGGCCGTAATAATAGCCCTCTTGTTCCTCATCGCTGAGCCAGACCCGTCGCAAGTTATACTCGGGATGGTCGGGCGGAACGGCGACGCGATCGTATTCGTCCACCGTGTCCCTATCCGCGGAGCCGCTGCCATGCGCGATCCAGACGCCGCCGCAGGCGCGCATCACCGGCTCCAAGGCCGCGACGAGGCCGCTCGCCGGAATCTGAACCGTCGGCCTGCCGTCGACGAAATTATGGATATACGGCTCCCGGTTCGACACGATCATGACCTGCGCTCCCGGCAACTCTTCGCGCAGCAGCTCGCTCAGTCTCGAGGGCGACCATTCGACATAAAGCCCCTCCGCAAACTTACGCTCGCTCCGAAGCGCATCAAGAAGCGCATGGAAGTCTCGACCGAACGGAAAGGCAGGGTTGGATGGCCTAATGTCCGTGGTCTCGCCTTGGATCTGTGCGATTGCGCTTTGGAAAGACTGCTTCCATCCGCGCATCAGCGCGCTCACCACGCCGATCGTCAGCAGCCCGAACGCCAAGCTGGAGCCGATCAAAGCGATAATCGTGTAGAGCCGCGCCTTGTGCGTACGCTCGTCAAGGAACGACATATCATGAACAACGAGAAGGCGGCCGCTTGTCGCGCCGGCCCGCAACAAGGCGGTGCTGACATGCGCGCGTGAACCGTCTCTCAAGAGGAGGTCGAATTCATCGCCCTTCGCCTCCGCAAGCTTGCTGCAGGTCACCTCATTGGGCATCGAGGAGGTGGCGTAGAGCATCTGTCCGGCATCCGAACAATATCCGACAGCCAGAAGGCGTTCGTCGTCGGTGATGCGCTCGAGGAAGGGTACGAGGTCAGGATTTGACGTCGAAAGATTTTCGATCACCTGATTCTTGATCGACCGAAAAATGAGTTGCGAGCGAAGTTCGATGTCCTTCCTGATCCATCCTTCGATGAAGAAAGAGGGAAGCGGCGCGAGCCCGACGATCAGAACCAACGCCGCGGCCAAGACAAGCCCGGCCGCTTTGGCGGCGGGGTGGAGCGTCAGCTTTCGCAATGCATTGCGCAGCCTTCTACGTTCAACCGACAGGAGAGTCTGAAAACTCCACAAGCGGGAACCTTGCTTCATTCCGCGCTCCCCCACTGCTTGGATAAGCGCGTCGCTGCGACGATGAGCCCGGCCATGGAATAGGTTTGCGGAAAGTTGCCCCACAACATCCCGGTGTGTGGATCGAGGTCTTCCGAGAGCAAGCCGACGTGGTTCATGTGGCTGAGAAGGTCCTCGAAAATCGCTCTCGCCTCCTCGACCCGCCCGATCGCAGCAAGCGCATCCACATGCCAAAACGTGCATGCGATGAACGCGACTGACGGGACGCCGAAGTCGTCGGCGGCCGCGTATCGACGCAAATGACCATTTCGCTGCAGCATGCGGCCAATTGTGTCAACCGTCGAGATAAACCGTTCATCCTGCGCCGAAACAATGCCGATTTCATGGAGAAGGAGGACGCTGGCGTCCAGATCCTCGCCATCCAGGGATCCTGCAAAGCATTTCAGCTTTTCATTCCATGACCGGGCGAGAATCGTCTCCTTGAGCTCGTCGGCGGATTGGCGCCATTGAAGCGCTCGGTCGGAAAGTTCGAGCTTTGCCGCGATCCGCGACAGCCGGTCGCAGGCCACCCAACACATCGCCGCTGAATGCGTGTGGACGCGCAAGCGTCCGCGATATTCCCAAATCCCGGCGTCGGGAGTCAGGGCGTTGCTGAGCGCGCTCATGCCGAGCGGCTCAAGACTCAAGAAGAGCGACTTATCTCCCTTTCTCGGCAATCGCTCATCGTAGAACATCTGTGACGCGGCGAGGATAACACTGCCAAAGACGTCGTGCTGGATCTGATCGCGCGCGGCGTTGCCGACCCGCACCGGCGCGGCGCCGCCAAAGCCTATCAGAAACGGCGCCTCCACCTCTTCCAACGGCGATTCAGGCACGATGGAATAGACAGGCTTGAGCGTTGGACCACGTTCGAACGCGATCACATTCGTAACATAATCGATGAAGCGCTCCATCGTCGCGGTCGCGCCCACCCGATTCAGCGCTTGAACGGTATGGAACGCATCCCTGATCCAACAATAGCGGTAGTCCCAATTTCTCGAACTGCCGGGCGCTTCCGGAATCGAGGTCGTCAATGCCGCGACGATCGCGCCGGTATCCTCGAAGGCGCAGAGCTGCAAAGTGATCGCCGCCCGGATGACCTGTTCCTGCCACTCCAAGGGTACGTTGAGCGTGCGGACCCACTCCTGCCAGTGAAGAGTGGTTTGCACTCGGAAGTTATGGCCGACATTAGCCACCGAATCGGCCAAGGTTTCGTCGGCATGTAGGATCAATGTGATCGGTCGGGACAAGACAAAGCCGGACTCGTTGACGATATAGGTGGCGGGCGCGTCGGACGTGAGACGAATGGCGCTGTTCTCAAGGTCGTAGCGAACATGGTTGCTGCCCGAAAAACGCGCCGCGATTTTTTCGCCATAGCCGAGGCAGGGTCGGCACCTGACGCGGATCCGACACAGACCCTGGATCGGTTCGATATAGCGCACGATCATTGGCGGCTTGAACATCCTTCCGTGGTGGCGAAAGCGCGGCGCGAAATCGGTGATTGCAAAGGACGCGCCGGATGCGGCGCGCACCTCCGTGCGCACCATCGCCGTGTTACGAATGTAACTTTGTTCGCTTCCGACCTCGGATTCCTCGTCGAGTTCGATCGAGAAGAAGCCGCCCGGCGACGCTTCGCCATTAAGAAGAGAGCAGAACGCGGGATCGCCGTCGATACGAGGCCAGCACATCCAAACAATGGAGCCGCGCTTATCGAGCAGCGCCGCGATGCTACTGTTTCCAATCACGGCAAGATCGAGCGAGGAACGAAGCGTCAAGACATGTCTCCTTTCACCAGCGTTTCCAACCAGCTTCGTAGGTCCGACGGCCCGGAAAAATTCGCGCGTTCGGCGGGAAAAAATTCGCCGCCGACGCTCAGCCCGACGCCGCCCAGGCTATTGGCGGTCTCAATCGCTGAGACATCGGTCAGATCATCGCCGATCGCCACAGGGCAGCAGTCTTTGAAATTGGGCAATGTCAGAATGCGCTCCAACGCGGCGCCCTTAGACACGCTCCTGGGGATGATTTCGAAAACCTTGCGCCCAGGGGAAACAACAAGATCATCGAGCCCAGCCGCTACGATTTCTTCCAACGTGCGTCTAAGCGGAGACTCGACATCCGGACATAAGCGATAATGGATGGCGACGGACGTTCGCTTGGCCTCGAGGGTCACGAGCTCATATGGGCGGATTGCGTCCTGCACCGCATCGATGGTCCTGGACGGGATTGGAGGCGCGTCGAGGACGACGCTTTGGCTGGGATCGAGCCGCAACTCGCCCCCATGCGCGCCAGCGACAATGCAACGGAACGGCGACAAGAACCTGTCGATGCTGGCGATCGGGCGCCCCGTCAGGATTGCGAGTCTGCCCTCGAATTTCATCGACAGGCGCTTCAGCAGCGCCGGCAAACCTGGGGGAACGTCGATTGCCTCTGGCGCGGTCGAGATCTCAACTAAGGTGCCGTCAAAGTCGAGAAAAAACGCTAAGCTTCTATGTCCTTCAAGCAACTTCCGCAACATTCAGCGGCTCTCCCTAGATCATTCGCCGGGTCCCACGCCATACGCCTTTGTGGGCGCCGTCTCTCCATGCGTCATTTGGGCTCCGCGGCCTTCGAGGCGCCGTTCGATCTCATCGCGGGCGGCTGGTTCATTCTTGCAAGGGCGAAGCCTGCTGTCGAATAATCATTCAGTTAGGAACCGCTTTGGCCGCCCGGAGCGGAACGCGGGCCGTCGGATCGGCGACGCCGACGGCCGGCGCAGAAGCACGATCGCGGCCGGCCGCTTCATTGGACCCGGATCGTCGCCGAACAGCATTCTATTGAGCATGGCAGGGTCAAGGAAGAGGCGAAGAATTGCGCCAAAGCCCGCCGACGCGCTGGCAGCGTGGCATTGTCGCCAATTTGTCTCGTGGCGGTCCGAGCGCCCGCATCGCTCGCAAAAGCCCGCCTCTCCACTTGCTTCCAACGCCCCGCCCCGTGCGATTTAACTCCGCAAACATTGGTGTATCGTCGTCGTGCCACCATAACGGCCGTCCTTCGCCTCCGCCGCCGCCTCGGGACGTCCGGCCGCAGTTTCGCTATAGGTAACGCCGCAGCATTGGCGGCGCCTGTTCGACGCTGACGCGGCCTTCGGCGATCGCCTCCTTGGCTCGGCTAAACTCCATCAAAACAACGTTACGCAGTCGTGGCGAAAATCACATGGCGGACGCCCGCGAGACGGGCGCGAGTGATATAATCCTGCATGATAGTGATGGAGTCGGCGAGAACGTCGAAAGATTAGGGCGTCGCGGATCCCCCGGGAGGAGCCGCGGCGCGATTTGCGCCGCCCGCTCAGGAAGCGCGCCCATCCACGCTGCAAAGTTCGAAGCATCCGGATTGCGGGGGCGACAATTCCGTCGCGATAGGACCCGACGCACCCTCGAACTCACGGCGATTGTCGGTCACGAATGCCAGCTGGCGCTGTCTCGCTTGCGCGGCGTTCAGAACGCCATGGGAGCAGATCGGCTGACCGCCGCAGGAGATCGCTCCGTCGCTTGCGTCCGCGCCATCACTTTGCGGGCGATGTCGCCGAGCTGGCCGGCATAGCGTTCGGACGAGTATTTCTCTTCGTATAACCTGCGCGTATCGCTCGCCATCAATTCGCTTCGTTGGCTCGTGGCGCGACAGTTGAGCATGGCGGCGGCGAATTCGCTGGCGTCGTCCGCAATGATCACGTTGCGAAGCTGCGACGGATCGACCTCCATCCCCCTGAAGGCCTTCGATGTCGCGACAATCGGCAGACCGCTGGACAGAGCTTCCACTGTCTTGATCGAAAGGCCATGCCCTTCTCTGGTTGGGAGGAGAACGATCGCGGCATCGGCGTAGGCGGATTGTATGTCGGCGATCCTGCCCCGGAAAAGATTGCAATGTTTTTCGTACAGCGGCCTGTCACGCCTTTTCAGGCCGTCGGCGATGTCGCCGAAAATCGAAATCGACATTTCAGGCACGCGCGGAACAATATATTTTAAGAACCATCGGACGCTGATGTAATTGGCGGCGTTGTCGCCCGCGACAAAAACTGCCCTGTTCCCATCGCCGCGCGCGGCCACGGGGGCGATCGCGGGATAGATCAGTTCGTGGCGCGACAGCGGCAGAAGCTGACCGAACGCCGCATGCTCCTCCGAATTCAAGTGAATGCAAACGTCGGCGCGCTTGATCCACGCGAGCTCGACCGCCAGCATGCGGTCATAGCCGACACAGGGCGGAATGATCCATCCCGCGCGATTGCGCAATTCGTACTGACGCGCCTGAATGTCGTGGGTGTCCAACACGACGGGAACGCGGCGTCTTGCGCGCAATTTTTCGACGAACGGCAACACGAAGAAATGGTTGGCGTGGATCAAGTCGATGGCGTCCGCATCCAGCCCTTGGGGCAGAGGCGCGCGCTTCTCCAGCTCCACCAGCCACGTCGCGTGATCGCCATGAACCAACGGCCACCAGCCGTCCTTTAGGAGCGCGGTCCTGAAAAGGTCCGCGACCGTGGCCGACGATTCATATCGCGCGTCGGCGGCGAGGTCCGCACTGTGCGACCTGTAATTCTTCCAGCGGGCCCCCCAGCCGATCGATGGCGTGACATCGTCCATGAGCGCAATGGAAAGCACACGCGCGCCAAGTTTCTTATAGGCTCTTATTTGACTGGCGATCACCTGATGCGTTCCGCAGGAATGCCACGCGGGATGCACGACTGCGACGGTTTTTCCCGATAGCGCGGCGCGGCCCGGACTCGATTGATGTGCCGACATTCCGAAGATCCTCTTTGGCGCTATGTTAGAGTCTCCCCGGACATTTATTTGTTCGATTTGTTTCGTTTTGTTTCGATGTCCGCTTTCGGCAGGATGACCCTGGCGACGAGGCCGCCGCCCGTCCGCTGGTCTAACGTTAAGCGTCCGCAGTGGGCTTCCACGATCGCGCGCGCGATCGCCAAGCCCAGTCCGAAGCCATCATTTGCGTTCGAGGACACGCTGAGGTCTCCTCGCGCAAAAGGTTCAAGCATCAATTCTCTTTTTTCCGGGGGGATGCCTGGGCCTCTGTCGACGACCTCGACGATCGCCGCCTCATCATTCTCCAAGAGCCGTATTTCGGGGCTCTCGCCGTATTTCACCGCATTGTCGATGAGATTGGAAAAGGCGCGCTCCAGATCGTCCGGGCTGCCGAGCACGAGCACGTCATCGACTCCATGGTAGCGCGCGTCAGCGCCCACGTCGACGAACTGATCGACGACCGCCTGCAACAGGCTGCCGAGATCCAGCGGCGCCGCCTCCTGCTGGAAGCCGCCGCGCAAATAGTCGAGACAGCCGCCGACCATCGCCTCCATCTGATCGAGGTCCCGCAGCAGTTTCGCTTTCGTGTCGCCGTTTTCGATATATTCAGCGCGCAGACGCATCCGCGTGATTGGGGTCCGCAGGTCGTGACTGACGGACGTCAACATCCTCGTTCTTTGGCTGGCCATCTCCGCAATGCGCCGCTGCATACGATTGAACGCGCGCGTCGCCTTGCGGACCTCTTCGGGACCGGTCTCCTGCAACTGCCCCGGGATACTGTCGAGTCCGAAGGACTCCACAGCCTTGGCGAAGTTGGTGAGCGGACGCGTGAGCGACAACGCGGCCCATAAGGAAAAGACGAACAGGCTGATCGCGAAGAAGCCGAGAGGCACCATGGCGAACCGTTGAAATCCGGGAGCCCTGGCGGGAGCGACGAGCGCGAATTGCTGACCGTCATGCAACGACCCGGTCATCGGCTGGTCGCCGTCGTGGGCTTCGATCTCGACTCCGGCGGGAAGTCGAGATCGGAAATAGACAGGATGGCCCCCATTGCGCACGACGACCCCCGGCCCTGAGAGCGTGACGTGAAACTTCGGAAGGTTTGCATTAAAGGCTGTGGCGATGGCTGGCCTTTCCGTTACGGAAGCGGCGTCCAAGGCCGTCAACGCCGCCACGCTGACAGCGGCGCTTAGGTCTCGAGGGTCGCCCGGAGCGGGTTGGGACAGAAAAAGAATCGCGGTCACCGCCGCGTGGAACAGACCGACGCACAGCAGCAGAAGAAGTCCCAGCTGCACGTTGATGTTTCGGAGCGCAGACATTTTCACTGTATGATGACTCTTGCCGTGAACGTGTAGCCCATGAAGCGCGCCGCCGCGCCTCTTTACGCCAGCAGGCAGTCTGAATTGGAACGAACCTTGGCGTCGCTCAAGGAATCGACCTCAAAAGCTTCTGGATAGAATTTCAGCAGAAAATCTCGGTAATGATGAAGTATATATAAGACAACTCCTTTCGGCAGAGCCTCTCGCCATTCATTTCTATTTCCGCAGCGATAGTGCGAAGAAAAATCTATCACGCCCTGTTGCCGACCGGTTATCGCAGCAAATGAAAACCGATGAGGATCGGGCATCAATGCATTTCTTAAGACCACTGTTCGAGACAACTCGCGAAAGAAATCGGCTACGTTTGAGGTTATGTCCTCCATGCGCAACGTGATGACGCGTGGGTCGTCGTATTTCCACGAGATCATATCGCACAAAGGACCGTTCGCTTGCGGCTGAAAGTGACTGGATTCCAGAAACGCCAACGTCAAGGCCATGCCGACGTCCTTGTCTACTTCCTTAAGAACATTCCTCTGATCGCCCAAGGCGTCCCATTCATCAATCGGATGTGTGCGGAGGTGGGAGTAATATGCGGAGACAACCACACTCAAGGGATTTCTTATAACATGCACGCATTGCATGTCCGCTGATATATGATCTTTTATGCTGAAATAGTCTGCGTTCAACGCAATAACAATATTATTGCCAGACTTTAGCGACATTTCTATAGTATATCCAGACTGTTGGCATTGACGCCCCCACGGGACGGCGATGTATCTCAAGTCATTTTTGTCGCAAATATCCGCGACGATCGACGTTAGCCAAGTCGATGCGCATTTATGATGCGTAAAGAATACAAGTTTCTTGTGAGTCTTGAGCAAGGATCGAATTCGAACGGCAATATCAAACGCCTTCATCACTGTAGTCTCTCATCGCGAAGCAAAGCAGCTCATTGCTCCCGCTTGGGCGGAGCAAGGGATCAACGCAAGGTTCCGCACAGCGGTGTCGAGATTCTGGCTGGTTTATTTCGTTTTGTGTCGGACAACCCGGCGTCCCTGGGATTACCGTATAAAAACTGCGAACGCGCCCTGGCCCATTTGTCCCCGCCACGCCTTTGACGCGTCGACCGACGCGCTTATCGAGCGAGACGGTTGAGGCCGAAAACGGATCGCTCCCGTCAAAGAAAGTCGGACCGAACTCCGCTAGGCTTCGCCACGCACGCGGAATGAGAGAGTTTGAAAGTCACGCCGCCGCCGGGCGTATCGTCCCCCGTATCTTTCCATTCATCTTGACGCAATGCCCAAAGCATCAACGCCGCAGCGACGATGGCGGCGCTCATAACCGTGGATTGCCGGGGCGCGGGGGTGGAAAGCCCTGCAGCACGCTGAGGTTTCGTCGCGCGGAAACATTCACTGTACGGTGACTTTTGCCGTGAACGTATAGCCCATGGAACGGACCGTCTGAATGAGCGTTGGGTCTCGCGGGTCCTGCTCGATCTTTTGACGGAGCCGGCTGATCAGGATGTCGACGCTGCGCTCGGTCGTAGACGCCGCTTTCAGCTGGTCACGCGAGAATACTTTTCCGGGATTGCGGCAGAGCGTCAGCAACAGGTCGAATTCCGCGCTGGTCAGGATCACCCGCACGCCGGTCGGCCGCAACAGGCGACGCGCGAAAGGTTCGAGGATAAATCCACAAAAGCAATAGGCGCTGATTTTCTGGGACGGCTCGATGCCCGGCGCGGTGCGCCGGAGCACGGCCCCGATGCGCGCGAGCAATTCACGCGGAACGAAGGGTTTGACCAAATAATCGTCTGCGCCGAGTTCGATGCCGAGGATACGGTCGGTATCTTCGCCGCGCGCGGTCAGCATGATCACTGGGGGACGTCCCCTGTTCCGCAAGCGCATGCAGATCGCAAACCCATCTTCGCCGGGAAGGTTGACGTCGAGCACGATGAGATCGACCTGCGCGCGCGCAAGGACCTCGTCCATCTCGCCGCCGTCGCGGGCAAGCATCACCTCAAATCCATTCTGGCCGAGATATTTCGCGACGAGCGATCTGATCTCCTCGTCGTCCTCGACGACGAGGATCCGTCGCCTTCCGGCCGCGACCGATGCGCTTTCATGGGGCGTGAGAGCGCTCATTTGCGCGCGGCTCCAGCCGGCGGCGCGTTCCCGGCTGAGACGTTGGCGCGCTGATCACGACGCATGGGCGGGCGCCGGCTGTTCGGTCGCGCCGGCTTGCGCGATCTTCGAATGGTCTGCCGCCAGCACCAGATAGACGGCGGGAAGAACGAAAAGCGTGAAGAGCGTGCCGATGGACAATCCAGAGGCGATGACGAGGCCCATATTGTAGCGCGAGGCGGCGCCCGCGCCGCTGGCCATGATGAGCGGCACGACGCCGAGCACCATCGCGGCCGTGGTCATCAGAATGGGACGCAGTCGAATGGCGGTCGCCTCCAAAATCGCCGCGCGCTTCGATTTGCCGGCATGCTGCAGCTCATTGGCGAATTCGACGATCAATATGCCATGTTTGCTGATGAGGCCCATCAGCGTCACCAGGCCGACCTGCGTGTAAATGTTGATGCTCGCGCCGCCGAAGCCGAGCAAAATGAACGCCAGCGCGCCGGCGATCGACATGGGAACGGAGACGAGGATGATCAGCGGATCGCGAAAGCTTTCGAACTGAGCGGCGAGCGCCAGAAAGATGATGATCAGCGCGAAGCCGAAGGTGACGGCGAAGCCGCTCGACTCCTGCACGAATTGCCGCGAGGGGCCCGCATAGTCGATCGTATAGGTCGAGGGCAAAACCGTGCGCGCGATCTCCTTCAGCGTCTCGAGCGCCTCGCCGGCGATGACGCCCGGCGCGGCCACGCCGGAAATCGTCACCGAATTGATCTGCTGGAAATGGTTGAGCGACTCGGGAACGATGGCCGTCTCGAGCTTGGCGACGGTCGAAAGCGGCGCCAAGGAGCCATTCGCCGTCTTGATGTAATAATTCAGGATCTGATCCGGATTCAGCCGAAACCGCTGGGCGACCTGCGGAATGACCTTATAGGAACGGCCGGCAAGTCCGAAATATTGCGTATAGCCGCCGCTCAGCGCGGTGGTGAGGGCGCCGCCGACATCGATCATTCTCAATCCGAGTTGCGCCGTCTTTTCGCGGTCGATGACAAGCGACAGCTGCGGCTGATCGATCTTGAGGTCTGTGTCGAGGAACATGAATTTTCCCGTCGCCAGAGCTTTCGACAGGAATTCGCGGGAGAGGCCGTCCATCTTCTCGAAAGGGTCGGTGCTCTGGAAGACGAATTGAATCGGCAAGCCCATCGAGCCCGGAAGCGGCGGCGGCTGGAAGGCGACGAAGCGCACGCCCGGAACGGCGCTCAACTCCTGCTGGAGCATGTGCTGCAAGTCCTCCGCCCCGACCTTTCGCTCGTCCGCGGGCTTGAGCACGGCGCCGGTCAAATTCGCCGCCGGCGAATTGATCTGAAACACGCTGTCGGTCTCTGGGTGCTTGGCGATGATTTTATACGCCTGATTGGCGTAGTACAGCTTTTGTTGGAGGGTCGCATTTGGCGCCGGCGTCGCTTGCGCCAGAATAATGCCCTGGTCCTCGTTTGGCGCGAGTTCGCTCTTGGCGTTGGCGTAGAGCCAATAGATGCTCGCGAGCACCAGTCCGCCGAAGACGAGGGTCACCGGAACGTAATTGAGCGAAGAGTCCAGCAGGCGGTGATAGCGGTCGCGGACGGCGTCCATCCGCGCGTCGATGAAGCCGACGATGCGGGACTCAAGCGTCTCCTCGCCTCGGTTGGGGGGCTTGAGCGCCAAAGCGCAGCTCACCGGCGACAAGGTGAGCGCGACAATGCCGGACACGGTGACCGCCGCCGCCAGAGTGAACGCGAATTCGACGAAGAGCGCGCCGGTGAGGCCGCCCTGGAAGCCGATCGGCACATAGACGGCGATCAGCACGATCGTCATCGCGATGATCGGCCCGGCGAGTTCGCGCGCCGCCTGCAGCGCGGCGTTGACAGGCGTGAGGCCTTCGCCGAGATGCCGGTTGACGTTTTCGACGACGATGATCGCGTCGTCTACCACGAGGCCGATCGCCAGCACCAGCGCCAGCAGCGTCAGCAGATTGATCGAGAAGCCGAACGCGAGCAGAAACGTCAGCGAGCCTATGAGCGAAAGCGGGATCGCCATGATCGGGATCAGCACCGAGCGCCATGATCCCAAAAACACGAAGACGACGGCGGTGACGATGAGGACCGCCTCGATCAGCGTGTGAATCACCTCATCGATGGAGCTGTTCACGAAATTCGTCGTGTCGTAGACGATCTCGCTGTTCAAACCTTGGGGGAGCGCTTTGACAATGTCGGGATAGGCGTCTTTGACGCCTTTGACGACATCGAGCAAATTCGCGTTCGGCGCCACCAGGATGCCGATATAGACCGCCTGCTTGCCGTCGAACGAGACCGAGGATTCATAGTCGTCCGCGCCGAGCGTGACATTGGCGACGTCACGCAGCTTCACATTGGCGCCGTTCACCTGCTTGACGACGAGGTTGCGAAACTCCTCGAGCGAATGCAGCGAGGTCGCCGCCGAAAGATTCACCTGAACCCATCGGCCCTTGGTCGAGCCGAGGCCGGCGATATAGTCGTTGCCCTGGAGCGACGCCGCCACTTCGCTGGCGGTCAGTCCATAGGCGGCGAGCTTCACCGGATCGAGCCAGGCCCTGAGCGCAAAGGTCTTGCCGCCGATAAGCTCCGCCGTCTGCACGCCCGGCACCGATTGCAGCCGCGGCTGCACGACGCGGATGAGATAGTCCGTCACCTGGCTCGGCGTGAGGATGTCGCTGTTGAAGCCGATATACATCGCGTCGGTCGTTTGACCGATCTTGACGGTGATGACGGGACGCTGCACCGCCTGCGGCAATTGGTTGATCACCGAATCGATCTTGGTGCTGATCTCGGTGAGCGCCTTGCCGGAATCATAGTTCAGCCGCAGATTGGCGGTGATCGTGCTCACCCCGATCTGACTGGTCGAGGTGAGATAGTCGATGCCATTCGCCTGCGCGACGGCGTTTTCGAGCGGCGTCGTGACGAACCCGGCGACGGTCGCCGGATCGGCGCCGAAATAATAGGTCATCACCGTGACGACGGCGTTCTGCGTGCGCGGATATTGCAGCACGGGCAAAGTCGCCAGCGATCTGAGGCCAAGCACCAGTATCAGCAGGCTCACCACGCTGGCGAGCACCGGGCGGCGCACGAAAATGTCAGTGAAACGCATCTTACGAAATCTCCGTTCACTGATCCACGGGCTTGGGATCGGCGTCGACAGGCGGCGGCGGCTCTTGCGAAATGGCGAGCGGCGCGCCGTTGCGCAGCTTGACCTGACCGGCCGTCACGACTGTCGCGCCTTCGGGCACCCCTTCGAGCACCGAGACTTCGTCGCCGCGCGCCTCGCCGAGCCGAACGAAGGCCTGATGCGCGACGAGCCCGGAGCCTTGCGGCGCCTTCTTGTCGGCGCTCTCCTTGCTTTTTTGCGCAAGGAACACCGAATTGCCGAAAGGCGCATAGACGATCGCCGTTTGCGGCAGCGTGATCAGGCGCTGGGGCTTGCCGGTCGCGATCTCCACCGAAGCGAACATGCCGGGCCGCAGCTTGCGTTCGGCATTGGCGAGGCTGGCGCGAATCTGCACGTTGCGGCTCGCGAGATCCACCTTGGAGCTGATGGCGTCGATCTTGCCGGTAAAGCTCTGGCCGGGAAAAGCGTCGACGGTCGCGGTGATCGTCTGTCCGACCGAGACGCCATTCAGGTCCTGCTGGGGCAGGACAAAGTCGAGAAAGATCGGATCGAGCGCCTGCAACGTCACAATCACCGTTCCGGCGCCGATATATTGGCCAAGATCGATCTGACGGATGCCGAGCCTTCCGGCGAAGGGCGCGAGCAGAGTCTTTTGCGCGATCACCGCCTCCTGCTGCACGACCTGGGCGTTGGCGCTTCGCAGATTGGCGATGTCCGTATCCACGGTCGCCTGACTCGCGGCGCGGATTTTGAGCTGCGACTGGTCGCGGCGCAGGTTGATGGCGTTGAGCTCCGCCGTGGCTTTCAAGGCTTCGAGCTGGGCCTTGTCCGTATCCTTGCGCAGCTCGAGGAGAATTTGCCCCGCCTTGACGTCCTGGCCCGACCGGAAGTGGATCTTCTCCACGATGCCGGAGGTTTCGAGCGCCAGGTCCGCGCCATTGACGGCGCGAAACGTGCCGATGGCGGAAAACTTCGGGCGCCATTCCCGATAGGCGGCCGTCGTCACCGACACGGTCTGCGGCGGATTGGCCATCGAGGCGAGGAACTGCCCGATCATCATCGAGCGGAAACTGACGAAGCCGTAAAGGCCCGCGAACACGAGGCCGACGGTCGCCAGCATGATGATCATCGGCTTGAACATCGATCCGAGTCGGTCTTGCAAAAGCGTGTTAACGGGCACGGGAGCGTTCCTCAGCCTCGGCGCGTATCGCCGCCGCGATTGGCAGGGTTGAAATGGGGTCGGTGGGTTTGGGAAGCGACGCCGGCGTCTCGTCGAGGCGATTCCACCAACCGCCGCCGAGCGCCTGCATCAGCGCCGCGGTATCTGAGAAGCGCGCCGCCTGCGCCTGAACACGGTTGAGACGGGCGCTGAGCAGCGTCTGTTCGGCGTTGAGCACCGTCGTATAGGTGGTCGAGCCGGCCAAATATTGGGCTTGCGATATCTCCAGGCTTTCGGCGGCGGCCTTTTCCGCAGCGACCTGCGAACGCAGCGTCGCCGCGTCATGCTTGATCGCCTGCAAGGCGTTGGCGACATTCTGGAAGGCGCTGATCACGGTGGCGCGATATTGCGCTTCCGCCTGTTCCAGCGCGGCGAGCTTCGCCTCGCGCTGATGGAACAATTTGCCGGCGTCGAACGCCTGGCCGGAGAGCTGCGCCGCAAGATTGTAGACCGAGGTCTGCGGCAAAAACAATTGCGCGAAATTCGTCGCCTGACTGCCGCCGCTGCCCGTCAGCGTGATCTGCGGCAGCATATTGGCCGTGGCGACGCCGACATTGGCGCTCGCCTGATGCAATTGCGCTTCCGCCGACAACACGTCGGGACGTTGGCGCACCAGATTGGACGGCAGGCTGAGCGGCAGATCGCGCGGCAGATGCAGATGCTCGATGTCGATCGCTTCGCCCTTGTCGTCATTAGGAAAACGGCCGAGATAGGCCATGAGTTGATTGCGCGTCTGCGCGCGCGCTTTTTCGAGCGGCGGCAGCGTCGCTTGCGCCTGAGCGACGAGCGCCTTTTCCGACACCACGTCGGCCGCGCTCACGGCGCCAAGTTCGAAGCGCTTCTGCAGGATGTCGAGTTGCTTCTGATAGTCGGCGATGAGGACGCGCGTGACCTTGATCTGCGAGGCGTAGGAGGAATCGGCGATCGCCGCGGTCACCACATTGGCGGCCAGCGCCAGATAGGTCGCCTCAAGCTGGAATCGCTGATATTGGGAGGCGGCGAAATCGCTTTCAACCGTACGCATCGTCTTGCCGAAGACGTCTGGCGTGAACGACACGGCGACATTCGAATTATGAAGCGTGTAGAGCAGCGCCGTCGGCCCGCTCGACGAGCTTTGCGCGAGACCGCCAAATTGTGCCGTCGTTATCTGCTGGCGCGCGACGCTCTGGTTCAGAGTGGCCGAGGGAAAGAAGGACGCCGCATCGGCTTCCATGGTCTCGCGCGCCTGGCGCAGCGCCGCTTCGGCGGCGGCGATGGTGGGATGATTTGTCACCGCCTCGGCCACCAGCGCCGAAATCTGCTTCGAGCGGAACAGTCGCCACCATTCGCCCGGAATGTCGCGACCAAGCGCCAGTCTTTGCGCGCCGCCGCCCGCGATGGGCGCCGATTGGGTGACGGTCGCAGGCTTGCCCACCGCATAGCCCGCGCCCAGGGGCGCTTGGGGCGCGATAAAGTCAGGGCCGACGGCGCAACCGGCCAGTAACGCCAACTGCAGCAGCCCGAGAATCGCGGCCCCAGCCTTTGAGCTCCCCGAGGTCCATCGCCGCTGGCCCGCCGCGATGCGTAGCGCGGGCGGCGACTCTGTGCGAATAGGACGGCGATCCCGCGCAAGCGGGCCGAGCAATGGCCGTGATAGTGGCGCCGTCCATTTCATTTCTCACCTAGACTAAACTGAACAGTTCAGTTTTATCCTTGCCATCAGATAGGTGTCAACGCTAAACTGAACCAAGCGGTTTAGTTTGGACGCATTCGCAGCTAGGCGAAGGCGACGTGGGGCCGTCTAAGACGCCGCCAACGACCGGGTCATTTTCGACCTGAAATGCGGGGATTCACATGCGCCTATGCTCATTGGAGGCCGAGGCTTGACAGCAAAAAAAGCCGGCGGCGCCGCGCCCCTGACGACTGAAAGGGCGGAACCCGCGATGACCGGTCCGTCCACGGAGTGCTCGTCGACGGCGAAAGCGGCCGAAGCGCATGTCGCGGGACGGAAGGAATGTTCCGTGATCGCGGCAGCCGGGAAATTATTCCTTGAGCAGGGATTCGCTGAGACAAGCATGGATGCGATCGCGCGGGCCGCGTGCGTGTCGAAGGCGACGCTTTACGCTTATTTTCCGAGCAAGGAGGCTTTGTTCGCGCATTTGATCGAAGCGGAATGCCGCCTGAAGGCCAGCCGTCTGCAGATGCCGGATCTCGACATGGGCCTTGTCGAGGCGCTTCGAAGCTTCGCCCGCCAATTCGTGGAGGTCTACATTACGCCAGAATCGATGGCGTTCTTCCAGGCGATTTCCAGCGAGCGCACCCGCTTTCCGCAGCTCTGCAAGCTTTTTTTCGAAAGCGGACCGAAAAACGAATTGATGCGCCTCGCGTCGCTCCTCGAACAAGCCAAAGCGCGCGGACTCCTCTCCTTCTCCGACGCGAGCGTCGCGGCGGGACATTTCTTGAGCCTCGTCCGGGGCGATCTGCCGCTCCACACGGCGCTTGGCCTCGAGCCAAGGAGCGACGCGACTGTCAACGCGATGGTCGACGCGGCAATCTCCGTGTTCCTCAAAGCCTATACGGCGGAGCACGTTCGCTCTCCAAAAGAATGAGCCATTTCGGCGTTTACGCGCAAAGCGTCGCGCCGCCATCGACGACAAGATCCTGAAGCGTGATGTGGCTCGCGAGATCAGACGCAAGAAACACCACGGCGTTTGCGACATCCTCTGGCGTCGCAATTTTTCCCAGCGGAATCCCCAATTTGAATGCGCTTGGGTCCCCGGCGATCGCCTGTTTCTCCCCATCCGCCGAGCGCCACATCGACCGCTGCATCGCGGTGTCCGTTGAGCCGGGAGACACGAGATTGCAGCGGACGCCATAGGGCGCGAGCTCCAGGCCCACGCATTGCGTCAGGCTCGTCAGCGCCGCCTTGGAGGCGCAATAGGCGCTCATCAGCATGCGCGGCGCATGCGCGGCGTTGGAGGCGACGCTGACGATGGCGCCCGAGCGCTGCCGTTTGAACTGGCTGATGGTCTGCTGAAAAAGATGAAATGGCCCCGAGGCGTTGACCGCCATGCACGCCGTCCAGTCATCAAGGCTCAGCTCTTCCGCGAGACCAAGACGCAGAACGCCGGCGGCGCTCACCAGCACGTCCAGCCGCGGCTGCGCGTCCAGCAGCGCCCGGCAGGTAGCGCGCACCTCGTCGCGCTCGCTTACGTCGAGCAACATCGTCTCGAACGGATAATTCGACGCTGAAAAGCGCTTGTCCAGCCCGACGACATCCCCGCCCCGCGCCGCGAATTGCACGGCCGTCTGATAGCCGATTCCCTGACCCGCGCCCGTAACCCAGATCCGCTTTCCTGAAAAATCCATTCGCAGCCCGCCAAGAAGTTTACGCGGACGCCGCAGCGCGCCGCTGATCGATGATCGCCCACCAGCCATTCAGCGTCGGCCTTTTCGCCAGTTCCTCGAATCCCACGTCTATTCCGAGCTTGCGCCACTGCGTCACCAGCATCATGACGCGAACGGAGTCGAGGCCGTAATCGATGAGACTTTCCTCGGCGTCGAATTCTGCTTCGTCCACCTCGATCGCCGTCAACAGCTGCGTCTTGAGTTCGTCTCGGGTCAGCAACGCAGGACCCGCCCTTCGCGCCGCGAGCGCATCGTCGACGCCGAGCACGACTCCGCAACGCCCGGCCACATAGTTCAACGTCATCGAATGGTCTTCGAGCGAAAAATCGCCGATGGCGTCGGCGATCATGAAGGGCTTGATGTCCTGCATGAAGGCGTCGAGCGCCGTGCTCAGGCAGCCGATGTGGCCATAGACGCCGCAGATCGCCAGCTGATCTTTGCCGAGGTCCTTCATCATCTCGGCCAGCGGCGAGCGTTTGAACGCGCTGTAGCGCCATTTCGTCAGCACCGGGTCGCCCGCCTCCGGCGCCAGCGGCGCAACGATGTTGTGGAGTTCGGGATAAGCGTTGAGGCCCTGTCCCCACATATCATTCAACAAACCGCGGTCTGCGTCGCTCTGCGCGATCGGCTGCGCCGTATAGATCACCGGCGCGCCATGAGCTTTGAAAAAATCCCGCAACCTTCGAATATTGGCGATCAGCTGTTCGACCAGCGGACATTCCGGGCCGTAAAAGCCGACAAAATAGTCTTGCATGTCGTGAATGAGCAGCGCCGCGCGGGCGGGGTCGAGCGTCCATTGAACTTTATTCGTTGGGAACGCGTCAGCGCTCGGCAGAGCGTAGGACGCAAGGGAAGGTATGGCCATCGTCGAGTCCTGTTTGCCTTTAGACGTTGAGTTTTGCCTGGATGTCATTGCGCAGCGTCTGCTTGTCGATCTTTCCGAATGCCGTCAGCGGCAGACGATCGACGAACTCGAAACGATCCGGGAGCTTGAATTCGGCGACGCCCTGGAGGCGCAAATGCTTGCGCAAGGCGATCGGCCGTAGCGCGGCGTCGCTTGCGACAATGTAGGCGCAGCTTTTCTCGCCCATGAGCGAGTCCGGGATGGCGATGAGCGCGGCATGCACGACCGCGTCATGCCGCAGCAGCAGATTTTCGATTTCTTCCGCCGGAATTTTCTCGCCGCCGCGGTTGATCTGATCCTTCTTGCGGCCGACGACCTGCAGATATCCGTCGGCCGTCATCACGACGAAATCGCCCGTGCGATAGAACCCCTCCGCGTCGAAGGCGCGCGCGTTATATTCGGGGCACCGGTAGTAGCCGCGAATCGTATAGGGGCCGCGCGTCAACAGCTCCCCAACCTCGCCTATGCCGGCTTGTGCGCCATCCGCGTTGACCACTTTCAGTTCGTCGTCAGGGCTCATCGGACGCCCCTGCGTCGACAATATGCGCTCGGAATCGTCGTCGAGACGCGTGTAGCTCACCAGGCCTTCGGCCATGCCGAAAACCTGCTGCAGCCGGCAGCCAAAGACGTCGGGAATTCGCCGCGCCAGAACCTCGCTCAGCCGCGCGCCGCCCACCTGCAGCACGGCGAGCTTTGGCGCTTCAAGAGCGGCATCGCCCGCCGCATCAAGCCAAAGCGCCGCAATCGTCGGCACGATCGCCGTAAAATCCACCTTATGACGACGCATGAGCTCGAAGCAGAGATTGGCGCTCGGGTTTCGCGCCATCACCACCGTTCCGCCAGCGTGAAACACGCCGAGCGCGCCGGGCGAACTGAGGGGAAAGTTATGCGGCGCGGGAAGCGCGCACAGATATCGGCTCGCCGGCGTCAGCCGGCAGATTTCCGTGCTTCGCCGCACGCTGTAGTAATAATCATCATGCGTTCGCGGAACCAGCTTGGGGACGCCGGTGCTGCCTCCCGATAATTGAAAGAACGCCACCTGATCGGGCGCTGAGGGCCGCAGGTCAGCCAAGGGGCTATCGTCCTCAACCTCCCAAAGCGATGACAGATCTTCGCCATAGTCCGCGCCGCCGTGGATCGCGACGACGCTCAGCGCTGGAATCATACGACGCAAAGCTTTGACAAAGGCGTCATCGGCAAACAGACGATGTTCGGCGCACGCGATCAGCAGCTTCGGTTGAAGCTGCTCCGCATAGGCCGTCATCTCCACCCTGTCATGGCTGAACAGCGCGTTGACCGGCGCCGCGCCCAATTTCAGGAGCGCGAAGAAGACGATGTAGAATTCGGCGATGTTGGGCAGCTGGACGAGCGCCGTATCGCCGCGGGCCACGCCGCGCCGTGCGAGGGCGGACGCAAGCCGCGACGACCAGGCGTCCAACTCGGCGTAAGTGACATGTCGTTCGCCGCAAATGAGCGCCGTGGCGTTGGGATGACGACCGCATGCGCAGTGCAAAATTTCCGTGAGCGGCGCGCCCCGCCAATAGCCTTTGTCTCGATATTGCCGGGCGAACGCTTCCGGCCAAGGCGTGAAGTCTATCGGCATGCGGCGCGCTCCCCGGTCTCGATGCCGAAAGCGCGCAGCATCGTGCACAGTTTCGCTTCGGTTTCCGCCCACTCGGCTTCAGGGTCCGACGCCGCGACGATGCCGGCGCCGGCGAAGAGCCTGATCGTTTTGTCCTCGACAGTTCCGCACCGTATCGCCACCGCCCACTCGCCATTGCCCTGCGAATCGCACCATCCGACCGCGCCGCTGAAAACGCCGCGGTCGAAGGGCTCCAGATCGCCGATCAGCGAGCGCGATTCAGCCGTTGGATAGCCGCACACGGCGGGCGTCGGATGCAGCCGACAGGCAAGTTGAAGCGCTGACGTGTGTTGGTTCGAAAGCTCGCCGGTGATCGTCGTCGAAAGATGCCACATCGTCGAGGTATTCATGAGCGCTGGCTCAGTAGGAGTGGTCAGCGCCTTGCATACGGGCGCCAGCGCCTCCTGGATTTCGTCCACGACGAGCTTGTGCTCGAAATTGTCCTTGTTGGACTGCAGCAGGGCGCGGCTCGCGCGTTGATCCTGTTCCGGGTCGGGAAGGCGTTTCGCCGAGCCGGCCAAGGGATTGGAGCGAATCGAGGCGCCGTCTTTTTGGATGAGCAGCTCCGGACTTGCGCCGAGCAATATGGCGCCGTCGCCGAGCGGCGCCTTAAAATGATAGCCGCTTGGGTTTTGCTTCACCAAGGCGGTCAGGATCGCCGTGACGTCGACGGGTTCGGAGAGCTGGATTTCGAGAATGCGGGACAGCACCGCCTTCGACATTTTGCCGGCGCGAAAGCGGGCGATGGCGCGCGTGACGGCGTCCTTGAAGCCGTCTTTGTCGGGACGGCTGCACATGCTGAGCACCGTGGGCGCGGGGCTGCGGCGGCGCTCGACGGCGATCAAAGATTCCCTTGAGAACGCCGAATAGCGCGTTGGCACGAACAATGAGCACGGTTGTCGGATGTCGAAAGGGATCGCGCCGGCGACGATAGGATTCTCCTGGCCGGCCTCGCGCGCCCGGCCGATCGCGTCCCGGACCGCCTTCTGCAGGAAGCTGTCGGAATGCGCCGCGCCGCAGGCCGAAACGCAAATCCGCTCGGCCACCCCGAAGGCTCTGATGCTGCGATGCGGAGACGTGAACAGAAACGTGGGACTTGAGTCAATGGTTGAATGGGTATGAGGAAGATTAATCGCATTCATTGTCGCACCTCTGTCTTTGTCGATTTTCTTCTTCAGCGGCGGCGTTTGCCTGCGGAGGCGGCAAGCGTTGTTACGATCCGACCTTTGCGGGTCGCGTGCGTGGACTGTCCTTCGCGGTCGAAGGCGACTCGTCGCTTGGTTCAGCCGAAGCGGCGCGTAGCGAACGACATCCGATCGCCATCGCCGCGCTCGAAACAAGCGCGAGAAGGCTGAAAATGAGAACGGCCGGCATCGGCGGGAGGAAGCGACTCAAGACGCCGAGCGCAAGCGCGCCGAAGGCGTCGCCGCCAACCGCCTGCGCGGCCCAAAGGCCATTGACGCGGCCCAGCAAATGTTCCGGCGTATGACGTTGGACGAGCGTGAACTGCAACAGCGAGGCGATCGAGCTCAAATAGCCAAAGCCGGCAAGAGCGACAAAAGCCGCGACGGGGTCGCTGACCATTCCAAGCACACCAAGCGCGACAAAGGCCGCCGCGCCGCTTGCAAGCAACATCGCGCCGGAACGGCGGAACGAGCCGAGCCAGCCGCTGGTCAAGGCGGCGAGCGTCGCGCCGAGCGGCGCGGCCGAATACATCAGTCCCACCGCCATCGGCCCGACACGGTAAACATCCTCGGCAAAGGCGGGCAGAAGAATGCGAACGCCTGCGCCCAGGCTGACAAGCGCGCCCAGCGCGACGACGCCGCCGACAAGCCGGTTCTGGTTGAGATAGCCGACGCCGTCACGCAACGCGCGCAGCGGATGCTGCGGTTCGCGTTTGGCGGGGAGCATCGCCGGAAGCCGCACGAGCTGAGCGATGGTGATGAGCGCGCCCGCCGCCGCGATGACGTAATTCCAGCCGACGCCGAATGAGGCGATCACCATCCCGCCGATCGCGGGAGAAAGGATTCCGCCCACGCGAACCGTCAGCATATTGAAGGCGCCGGCCGCGGCGAGATTTTCCCGGCCGACGAGAAAGGGCGTTGCGGCGAGCAGCGCCGTGACGCCCAGCGCGCTGAAAAAACCGTCCCACATGGCCAGCAGATACATGGCCGACACGGAAGGCGCGGCGCTGAAGCCATTGACCGCGAGCGCCACGAAGCCGAGGCCGCACAGCGAGCGCGCCAGCAGGATGAGATTGCGTCTATCCCACCTGTCCGCCATCACGCCGCCCGCCAACAGGCCGGCGAAGGCGCCCCCGCCCCCGAGCGCCATCGCCATGCCGACCTGCATTGGCGAACCGGTGATATCCTGAATCTGCACGGGGACCGCCACGGTCAGCATGCCCAACGACAATACCGACAGCGTTCGCGCGATGACGATGGTGCGGAACGGAGCGTTGTCGCGCAGCAGGCTGAAGTCCATCAATAAAGACGACTTGCGCCCGGGGGCGGCGCCGAGCGGCGCAGGCGTCGGAGGAACGCGAGGAGCTTCGTCGCGGCTCGGTTGAGACGCTCGCCGGGAAGGAAAATCCATTGCGTTATCCCCTCGTCTCTTTGTCGCGCAGCAGGCGGTTGAGCATCGGCCCCAAAGCCTGCAGCGAGCGCGGCGAGACAATGTCCGTGTGGGCGCAGTCCAGGTCGACGACGTTGAGCTGGCCCACATAGGGACGCCAGGTTTCCTGAACGTCCATTCCCTGCGGCAAGGTCCGCCTCGCTACGAATAGCGTCGCCGCGCCGGGATATCGCGCCGTCTTCGCTGTCGAGAGAAGACGCACTGAGTCTGCGTAATTCGCGGTGATATGGCCGAACATCTCGGCCTTTTCCTTCGCCAGCGCCGAGTCGAGAGCGTCCTTCGACGCGCTCATGAACAATTCGCGCTCTTTCTGGATCTCCCGCTCTTCATCTTCTGTCGGCGGACGGCTCCAATCCTGAATTTCGGAGGGATAGGTGTCGAGCAAGCCAAGAAACGCGACCCTCTCGCCTTCATCGACGAGACGCGCGGCGACGGCCTGCGCCACTACGCCGCCCAGCGAATAGCCGAGCAGGCGATAGGGACCGCGCGGCTGAATTTCGCGGATCGTCTCTAAATGTCGCCCGCAAACTTCCTCCATCGAGTCGCAGGTCGCGATGACTCCATTCGGGCGCGGCGATTGCAGCCCGATCACCGGGCAGTCGCTTTCGAGATAGCGGGTGAGGACGCTGAACTGCCAGGAAAAGCCCGACGCCGGATGAATGCAGATCAGCGGTTCGCCGTCGCCAGAGCGCAGTCGCAGCACCTCTCCGAATCCCGCCCTGCGCTCTGCGCCGGCCTGTTCGTCGAAAAGCGCGCGCGCAAGTCGCTCCACGCTGGAGCTGACGATCACCTTGCCCACGGAAACGGGAGTTTTGAATTGCGTCTCCAACGCCGCGGCGAGCTGCATGGCGAGCAGGGAATGTCCGCCAAGCGCGAAGAAATCGTCGTCGGCGTTGACCTCATCGACGCCGAGAACGCGCGCGAATATTTCTGACAGAGTCGTCTCAATGCCAGGAAGCGGCTTGCGGCCCTGGCGTCGATGCGACTCTCCCGGCGCCGGCAACGCCTTCCGGTCCAATTTGCCGCTGGCGTTCAGCGGAAATTCCTTCAGCCGGATGATGGCGGTCGGAATCATATGGCTTGGCAGCCGGCGCGCCAACGCGCCGCGCAAGGCTTCTCCAACGAGCGCGGCGTCTCCCGACGCCACGATATAGCCGATCAATTGGCGCTCGTCGGCGCCGCCGCCGACTCGTTCGCCGGTCGCTTTCGCGATGACCGCGGCCTGGGCGACGCCAGGCTGTTCCATGAGCACGCTTTCGATCTCGCCGAGTTCGATCCGCTGCCCGCGAATCTTGATCTGATCGTCGGCGCGGCCGAGATATTCGACCGACCCGTTGGCCAGCCAGCGGACGATGTCGCCCGTGCGATACATTCTCTCGCCGGCGGCAAAGGGATCGGCGACGAAGCGGCCCGCCGTGAGCGAGGGACGACCGAGATAGCCGTCGGCGAGCTGGACGCCGGCAAGATAAAGTTCGCCGGCGACGCCGACCGGCGCCGGCCGTAGCCATCCGTCGAGAACCCGCAAGCTTGTGTTCCACACGGGCCGGCCGATGGGAATGCTGGACGCTTCCGCAGTTTGTTCGACTGCCGACGCCTGTTGATGGGTGACGTCGACCGCCGCCTCCGTCGGACCGTAGAGATTATGCAGCGTCGCGCTGAACAGAGTCTCGTAGGACCGGACCAATTCTTTCGACAAGGCTTCGCCGCTGCAGAATACGTGACGCAAGGTGCCGAATTGCTTCGCGGCGCTGGTGTCCGATTTGACCGCCGCGACAAAGGTCGCGAGCATCGATGGAACGAAATGGATCACGCTGACGCGGTGCTCGTCGATGAGGCGCGCCAACGCGCGCGGATCGCGATGCGCTTCGGGCGGCGCGACGACGAGACGGGCGCCGGTGATCAGCGGCCAAAAAAACTCCCACACCGAAACGTCGAAACTGCTTGGCGTCTTCTGAAGAACGACATCTTCGCGCGTCAGTCGATATTCATGCTGCATCCATCGCAATCGATTGACGATAGCCTTGTGGGAGACCGTCACGCCCTTGGGACGACCAGTCGATCCGGAAGTGTAGATGACATAGGCCATGTCCTCCGCGCTCGGACCGGTCGCAGTCTGCGAAACGTCTTCGACGCGGCCGTCGAGCAGCTGGTCATAGACGAATGACGCGCCAAGCCGCTCGAAGCGATGTCGCAGCTCGGCTGTCGTGACGATGAGGCGAGGTCGAGCGTCTTGCACCATGTGCGCGAGACGGTCGTCGGGATAACCGGGATCGAGCGGCAAATAGGCGGCGCCGGCTTCTTGCGCCGCCATCAAAGCGATGACGAGGCGCACCGAGCGCGGCAGCGCAATGGCGACAATGTCGCCGGTGGCGACTCCCATGTCGACGAACTTGCGCGCAAGCGACAGCACTTGTCGCCGAACTTCGCGATAGGAGAGCGTATCGTCGCCATCGACGAGGCCGATGGCGTCTGGGGTCCGCTGCGCCTGCGCCGCCAGCAGCGCGCATAGGGTGCTTGGAGTGGTTGCGACGCTCGTCGCGTTGACGCGCGCCAGAAGGTCTCGCTCTTCTGGGAGGAGCAAGTCCAGCGCCGAGAGCGTCGTATCCGGACGATCGACGATCTGTTCCAACAAGCGCGTCAAGCGGCGCGTGATGCGCTCCGGCGCCTCGACGCCCTCGCGATATTCCAGACGCAGCTCGAGACCGCGACCCGGCAGCGCCATCAGCGTCAAGGGATAATGCGTGTAGCCGCGGTTGCGCGCGCCGACGCAGCGCAAACCGTCATAGTCGGTCGCAAACAGGCTGGCGTCTTCGGGGTAGTTCTCGACGACGAGCAATGTGTCGAACAAGGTCGAAAGGCCGCACAGCCTTTGGATTTCGCCCAGGCCGACGCCGTCATGCTCCAACAAGCGAATCTGTCGCTGCTGGACGTCCGCCAGCTGCCCAATGAGCGATCGATCGGGACGCAGCCGCAAGCGCACTGGCAATGTGTTGGTGAACAGACCGATGTGCGCCTCGATCCCTTCGACGGCCTCGGAACGGCCCGACATCGGCGATCCGAAGACGACGTCTTGACGGCCTGTCATCGCCGCGAGGAACGCGCCCCACACGCCCTGCATCAGCGTATTGAGCGTGAGGCCGCGCGCCCGGCGCAGCGCCTCCAACTCTTCGATCAGTCCTGGGCGAAGCGTAAGCCGCAGCTCCCGGACAGCGCCGAAGTCTTCCGATCCTTCATAGACCAATGTGGGCGCGGCGCCGTCCAGCGCCTCTCGCCACGCCAGACGCGCGGCCGCCGGATCACGTGACGTCAGCCGACGCACCACTGTCGGATAGTCGGCCGTGAGCGGCGGCAAGACATGACCGGCGTAGGCGCCGAGCAGCTCTCGCAGCATGATTGTGGAAGACCAGCCGTCGCCGATCAAATGATGCGAACAGATCAGCAGAACATGCCTGTCGGCGGCAAGGCGCGCCAGCGTCGCATGCGCCATCATCCGCCCGTTCGCCTCGGCGCCGAGAAAATCCCGCTCCAACTCGATCTGCTCAAGACGCTCGAGTTCGGCGCGTTGCGCCTCTTCGCTGCAATCGTCGAGGCGGCGCGTTTGCCATGGCCAGCGGCGAATGTCAGGGTCTTCCGTAATCCGCGGCAGGATTTGCAGCGGCGCGCCGTGCTGAACATCGAAGATGGCGGCGAGTTGAGGGTGACGGCGAAGCAGCGTCTCGAGCGCGTTTCTCAGCCTGTCGACGTCAAGCGGGCCATCGAATTCGAAGCGGGATATGGCGTTGTAGCGACTGGCTTGCGCGCCGAGGCGCGCATGGAACAGCAACCCTTCCTGCAGGGGCAGCGCAGGCAATACGGCGGCGATTGGTCCGTGGCGTTCCTGCAGCGCGCGCAACTCCGCGGCGCTGACTCCCATCGCCTCAGCGTCGGCGGCGGGCGCCGGGACGGGTGGCGAAGCCAGCGCCGCCGCCATGCGCGCGACGCTTCGGCATTCGAAGACGTCTCGTGGCCGCAACACAAGGCCGCGCCGACGAAGCGCCGCGCAGAGGCCAATCGCGGAAATGCTGTCGCCGCCGAGAAAGAAGAAGTCGTCGTCAGCGCCTATGGATTCAACGCGCAGGATGTCGCCGATCAATTCAGCCAAAGCCGTCTCCGGACCAGGAAGCGGCTGGCGGCTTTTGGCGCGAGTGGAGTCGCCCGGGTCTGGCAAGGCCTTGCGATCGAGCTTGCCATTGGCGCTCAGCGGAAACGCTGGAAGCGCCAAGATCGCCACTGGCGTCATATAGGCCGGCAGGCGTTTGGCGAGCGCCGCGCGCAGCGCTTCGCCGTCGAGGCCGGCGCCGGGCGTTGCGGGCGTGACATAGCCGATCAGTTGACGGGAGTCTGAGCCGAACGCCGACGCGTCACCGCCGCCGAGCGTGCGCGCGACGACCGCCGCTTGCCCGACGCCGGGCTGATCACGCAAAGCGCTTTCGATTTCGCCGAGCTCGATACGCTGGCCGCGAATTTTCAGCTGATCGTCGCTACGGCCCAGATAGTCGACGGTTCCGTCAGGCAGCCAGCGGGCGATGTCGCCGGTGCGATACATGCGTTCGCCATTCGCCTCGGAGTCGGCGACGAACCGGCTTGCGGTCAGCGACGCGCGGCCCCAATAGCCTTGCGCAAGCTGCGCTCCCGTCAGATAGAGATCGCCGGCGACGCCAATCGGCGCAGGATGCAGGCGCGCGTCCAGTATCCGCAAGCCCGTATTCCATAGCGGGCGCCCGATCGGCACGCTTGGCCCTCGCGCCGACGCGAGCGCCGCGCCGAATGCAGGCTGATAGGTGACTTCGACTGTCGCTTCCGTCGGTCCGTAGACATTGTGCAGCGGCGCGTGCAACAGGCGTTCGAACGCTTCGGCAAGTTCTTTCGACAACGCTTCGCCGATGCAAAACACCGCGCGAAGGGTCGCGGCGTCACGCGCGGCGTTCTCTATTGTCCGAACCCCCGCGACGAAGGCGGCAAGCAGCGACGGCACGAAATTCAGGGTGGTGACGCGGTAGTCGCGAATGGCGTGAAGCAGCGCCTCCGGATCGCGGTCCACGTCTTCCGGCGCCATTACGAGACGCGCGCCGCAGATCAGAGGCCAAAAGAATTCGCCGACCGAAACATCGAAGCTGCAGGGCGTCTTTTGCAGCACCACGTCATCGGCGCGCAGCGCATATTCGTCCTGAAGCCAGAAAAGAAGATTGACGATTGCGCCATGCGAGACCACGACGCCCTTGGGCTTTCCGGTGGAGCCGGAGGTGTAGATGATATAGGCCGGATGCTCGGGCGTGAGCGCCGTCTTCGGCGTGAACGACGCGTCATCGACGTCGGCCGGCAATTCGTCGAAGATCAGAACCGACCCCAACTTTTCGAAACGCTCGCGCAGACTCGCGGTGGTGACGATCACGCGCGGCGCGCCGTCCGCGACCATGTAGCCCAGGCGCTCGTCGGGATAATTAATGTCGAGCGGCAGGTAGGCGGCGCCCGACTCCAGCGCCGCCAGAATCGCAAGACTGAGGCGAACCGTGCGCGGAAGCGCGATGGCGACGCGATCCTCGGCGCGCACTCCCGCATCAGCCAGTCTTTGCGCCAGTCGCGAGACGTGGCGACGCATCTCGCGATACGTCAGCCTATGATCCGCATCGATGAGCGCCGTCGCGTCCGGCGTCCGTGCCGCCTGCGCGGCGAGCATGTCGCATAATGTCTGCGGCGGCACGTCTTTCGACGTATTGTTTGCCGCAGCAATCAGCGCCTCCTCGCGCTCGGTCAAGAGCGGCGCCGCTCCAATCGCAAGGCTGGGGTCTGCCGCGAGGCGCCCGACGAGAGAAGCAAGCCTGTTGGCGTGAAGCTCCAAGTCCTTTTCATCGTAGCGATCGCAATTCGCCACAAGATCGATCGTCAGTCCGCCATCCTCGACATAAAGATCGACTTCGATGTCTTCGACGGGTCCCGAAGCCAGCTGATGCGTCACGCCGGCAACGCCATCGAGATTCAAGCGGTAATCGAACATTTTCAGATTGAGCATCGGCCCGTAGAGCGCCCGATCGGACCCGACCAAGCCGAGATCCCGCCGCAGCTGTTCGGCTTCGTAACGCTGGCGCCTGCGCACCGCCTTCAGTTCCGACGCAAGCGCTTTCGCCGCCTCCGAGAGCAGCATCGACGGCTCGATGCTCAGCTGCACGGGCAGCACATTCACGACAGGACCCACCGCAAACAGCGCGATGGATCCCATACGCCGCATGAAGGGCATACCGACCGTCAATCGCGTCGCGCCGCTCATCCGATGCAGATACGCAAACACCGCCGCCATCGCCATTTCGGCGCCCGAGACGCGCACAGCGGCCCCTTGCGTCTCGAAGGCCGTCATAATCCCGGAGGCAAGCGAGAGACGGCGCCGCCGCGGTAGCGACACCTGCGCCGCCGGCGCGGGCGTGGTCATCGGCTGCGACAGCGCGATGGGCGCCGGCAAATTGCGGGCGTGATCCGACCAAAAGCGCCGGTCCGCCTCCTGCGCCGTCGATCCTTCGTAAGACTGATATTCTTCGACCACCTCGGCGAAGGAGGCAAAAGGCGAATCGCCGATCGGCTTGCCGCGTCTCAGCGCGCTGTAGATTTCGGCGATGCGCCGGGCGATGGCGGTAAAACTGAAGCCATCGACCATCAGATGGTGGTAGCGCTGATACCAGAACCAGCGCGCGCCCGCCTGTTGTTCGATGGTTTGCCCCCCTAGACAGATCAGCACATGACGGTAAAGCGGCGCCTCGCCGTCCAGAGGGAGATGCGTCGCCAGATCGGCGCGCATGAATTCCAGCGCCGCGGCTTCCGGATCGGGCTTTTGGCCAAGGTCGATCAGGTCCGGCGCGGGCAGGTCCGCGGCGTTGCGGCGTTGGGGAATGCGCTGCCAAAGCCGGCCTTCACTCTCGACAAAGCGCGCATGAACGGTGTCGGCTTCGGCGAGTCCAAGACGAATGGCGTTGCGGAGCGTTTCAACGTCGACCTCGCCATTCAACTCCACATATTGCGCGACGATGAAAGCGTTTCGCGTGGATGAGACTTGGTCGCCCATCCAAATGCCCGGCTGCGCAGCGACGAGCGGGAGGTCGAGCACGAGTGGCGAGCACGGTCGCAACGGCGGAGCAAGAAGCACTTATCGTTCCCTTCAAGGAATGCCGTCTAGGGCAATCGCTGATCAGCGAGTCTGAGAAGCGTCACGGAGAGACTGCGGACGCATGTCGGTCCAATGCTCGTCGACGAAGTTGACGCAGGCGTTCCGGTCGCTCGGACCAAAGAGCCGTCGCCAACCTGCCGGCTCGGCGGCGAATGTCGGCCAAAGACTGTGCTGTCCTTGGGCATTGACGAGCACAACAAACGTCAGGCTCTCGTCGTCGAATGGATTTGGCTGAGCGTCGTTCACACATTCACTCCGTCGCGTTTGAAGTCGCCAACGCTGCAACGTCCGGCGCCGATGCTGCGGCGCGCGCGGGCGCCGAGCCATGATCGGCAAGCAGGAGCGACAGCCCGTCGAGCAATCCCCCGCGCCAGCAAAGCGGATCGTGCCCGCCCGAATAGACGCGATAGCGCACGTCATGCCCGGCGTCAGTGAGCGCCCGATGGATGCTGTCGCTAGCTGGGCGAATGACCTTCTCGAAGCTTCCGCACTCGAGAAAAATGCGCAGGCGCGATGAGGCGCTCTTGCCGCTCTCGATCAGCTCGGCGATGACGTCCCTCTCGCCGTCAACGCCTGAAACGTCGGGCCGCATTTTGTCGGGCGCATAGGCGCCCGGCCACCAGAACGAGCCGGACTGGCTGAGCACGCAGCCAAAGCGATCGGGCGCGCGAAGTCCGGCGAACAGCGCCGCCAACCCGCCGAAGCTCTGCCCGGCAATGACGGTACTGTGCGGGTCCTGCGTGCACGGCGCATGGCTCGTGGCGAGCGGCAACAACTCCTGATGAACGGCTTCCAAAAACGCTTCGTTGCACGCGAGTTCGGCGGCGCGCGTTTTCGCGTCGAGCGACTCGACGAGCACATAGACGGCGGGCGGGAGGCGTTCGGCCTGCGTCTCATTATCCAGCGCCGTGAAAGCAGGCATGGCTTGCGCCCAATATTGCCCGTCGAGGAGGACGACGAGCGGAAGCGCTTGATCCGCTGCCGTCACGCCGGCGCGATAGATCCAGACGCGGCGGTTGTTCCCCAGACGCGCGCTTCGCCATGTGATTTGGCGCAGACGATCGTGATCCGGGGCGGCGCGGTTTTTTCTGTCCACGTCTCTCCACGCGGCCTGAAACGGCGACTGTGGAAGATGTGCGGCGGAAAACGGCTGTCCGCGCAGGCCGATATGACAAACGCCCGGATTCAACGGATCGGACTGGGCCCGCCGCAGCGCCGAACGCCACCATGCCTGGGATGCGGCTTCGCCCTCAGCGCCGCGCGGAAGATGCGCGTCGTCGACGGGAATGAAGCAATAGCTGCCGCGCCAGTCGGCCTCGACGTCGAAGGACCAGCTCCAGACATCCGTTCCCGCGACGCGCTCCAGCGCGGCGGGTTCGCCGTTATGATGATCCGTGACGGAGCAAATATCGATATAGACGCGTCGCGTCGTTGAGAACGTCTCGTCGCCTTCCGGGTCGCGCCACAGGAACAAAACGCGCGCCTTATCTTCTCCGATCGCCAGGACGATCGGGCAGCCTTCGATGGCCACGCGGCGCCACCAGCGATCGGCGCCGACGTCTTCGCCAAAACGCGTTCGCAACAATTGCTCGCAAGGCGTCGTCATCGCGCCGCCTCTCGCAACTGGCGGCGGGGCGCGGCCCATACGCTGTCCGCCGGACCATATTCCACACGACGCGCGGCGGCGCGCGCCATCCAGGCGAAACATAAGGCGGCGCAAAGCGCGACCAGATCGACCCCGAGCGCCGCCATGCTGGCCGACGCATGCATGCCGAGCGCAGGCAAGGCCCAGCTCGTCAACGTGGTCAAAGGAATTGCAGCGGTCGCCAGCGCGGCGAGCCAGAGAAGCTCAACGCCCGCGGCGGCGGCGCCTCTCAGGAAAGACCAGAGGACGCCGCCAACGAACACGGCGTAATACACGCCGGTGTGCCAGACATCGATATTCGCGACGCGGCCATTCGCCCATTTCGCCGCCACGATGGTGGCGGAGATCGCGCAAACGGCGCCGAGACAAACGCCGACCGTCGCCGCCGCCATCAGCCGCGCCGAGGGCTTCTGCTGGACGGAGCCGGCATTTCGCCGCTCGGTTCGACGGCGCGATTCGATCCAGAGCAAATTGCCGGAATAAAACAGCAAGGCGCCCGCAACGCCGAGAAGAAAATAGCAGACGCGCACGACATCGCCGCCGAACGTGGCGAAATGCAGCGCGAAAAACGTCGCCACGAGGCCGGTCCAAGCGCCTTCCTTGCCGGGAAAATAGTCGGTGTTGGCTATCTCCCCGGTGACCGGGCTGAGGACGGCAAATCCCTGGCCTCTGGTCATATACCGGGCGTCATGTCCCCAAACCTGAACCGAGGCGCCACGAGACCCAGCGTTCCGGTAGCGCATCTCGACCGGGACGAAACTCGGCGACGCCGTCTTCACCCGCTCGATGAGCGTGTTGACCGGGAGCATGGACGCCGGCCGCTCATCCTTCTTGATGGCGGTGAAGGGATTGCTCGACGCCATGATCGGCTTCAAACCGCCATCGTAAACGACGTAGTCGAGCGCGTCGTACAACTGTTCGTGGAGGCAGAAGACGACGGCGGTTAGCGCGATGACGATATGGAACGGCAGGCTGACGACTCCCACGACATTATGCGCGTCGAGCCACATCCGCTTGAGATTGGGGCCGATGCGCAGCGCGAAGAGATCCTTGACGAGCGACGGCAGCACGATGATCAATCCGGAGACGAGCGCGACGGCATAGAGAGCGCTCACGACTCCCATGACGGTCTCGCCGATATCGCTCGCGCCCGGAATGCCGGCGGTCCGGTGAATGTTGTCGACGAAGTCGGCAAGGCTCGAGCGCCGCGACTGTGCGAGCCGCAACCCGCCTTCGGAATCAAGATCGGCCGACCACGGCGCCTTATCGTCGCGGCCCTTACGCCATGTCAGCCGCGCCCAGAGATCTTCGGTCTCGCCCAAATGGAGGGTGAATTCCTTGGCTGCGTCGGGCCGAGCGGCAAGCGTGCGCGCGATCAATGCGTCCGACTGGTCGAGCGCGGTGAGGCTCACGGGCGCAGGCGCCGAAACCCAGCGCGCAAGCGGCTCGGCGAATACGGTGATCGAGCCTGCGTAAAAGGCGATGAACAGGAACATCCCGGCGGTGACGCCGGTCCACGTGTGGACGACCTTATAGAGTCGGACGACATCGCTGCGCATCATGCGTTGTCCCGATCAGCGAAGAAAATGACGACAAGCGAACAGGCCGGCATAGGCCATAAGATTTGCGCCCCCCAACCAGAGCCAAGCGCGCGTTCCGCTAGAAAAAAGGAAGCACAGGCTCAGCGCGGTCAGCCAGATCGGCGCGATAAGCCACATCACCAGCTGAAACTTATTGGGAGTCTCCAATCGTCCGGGACTTAACCACGCGAAGATGCCGGCCAGCGCGAGCGCCAGGCCAAAGCCCAGAATGGCGCCGGCCGACGTCTTGCCGAACCAATCGCGTCGGATGTGATTCATGGCGCGTTCCTGACGATGGCGCGCAGCGCGCCCAGGCAGGGGAAGACGATCAACAGCAGCATCAGCATGGCGAGCGTCGCGAAAATCGCGGTCGCGAGTTGAACCGCCTGACTCCATAGAATTGCGCCAAGAAGCAGCAACGCCGCGCCGGCGACGAGGCTCGCCCGGCCCGGCAGCGGCCGTGCCCGCCAAAGCTGGTTTGGCGCGCCCAGATAAAAGCAAGCGGCCCCGATAGCGATGGCGGCGCAGGCGGCGCATTGCAGGACCGTGGGCGAGAGGTTCATCGTTCGCTCCCGATCGTTAGAAATTGAAGGTCGCCGACAGCAATACGGTGCGCGGCGCATCGAGCGTGGCGAAACCATCGTTGAAGGCGCCGGACCAATAGCTATGGTCGAACAGATTGTTCACATTCGCCCTGAACGTCATGTCCGCGCCGTAGACCTTCGTCGCGTAGCGAACGCCCGCGTCGATGCGCGCCCATTCAGGAATGCGGTAATAGTTCAACGAGTCGACATAGAGGGCGCTCGTGTAGATGACGCGGCCTTCCGCGGTCACCCCGACGAGATAGGGAAGATCCCATTCGCCATAAAAGTTCGCCTGCCATCGCGGAATGCCGAAGGCGTTCTTTCCGGTGGTCTTTCCGTCCGCGCTCTCGGTGATGACGCCGATCATGTAGGAAACGCCGCCCAGCACGCGAACGCCTTTGATCGGCTCGCCGAAAACGCTCCATTCGATGCCCTGGTTGCGTTGCCGGACGGGCCTATAGGAGATGAGGCCTCCTGAGGTCACGGTCGCGAGAGTCGGCTTCGTGATCTCATAGAAGCTCAGCGTATTGGCGAGAACGCCCAAATCGAGCTTCGCGCCGGTCTCGATCTGCTTGGAGACGAAGGGCGGAAACGACTCGTTGTAATTGCTCGCCAGCGGGTTGGAGACGCGCAAGCCTTGCGTGAGGCCTTCGATGTAGTTGGCGTAGAGCGACAGGCGATTGTCGAACGGCTTGACGATCAGCGCGAAGGCCGGCGAGAGCCGATGGCTGTCATAGGAATTCGTTTCGAAGCCGGTATTCGCCTGGAACGTCTTGGTCATCACCCGCTGGCTGCGCAGTCCGCCAATGAACTGGATGCGTTCGTCGAAAGCTGAAACCGTGTCGGCGAAGGCGAGGCTCGCCAGATAGGTCTCGCCCGTCTTCCTCGGATCCGTCGTGAAATACGGTTGACCGAGACGGAAGGGCGTGTTCGGAACGACCGGCGGAGGCGGCGCCTGAGGCGGCACGACGGGCACATAAATGTTGGAGCTGTAAGGCGAGACAGATCCGAATTCGGAGCTTTGGCTGAATTTCAGCGCCGAGGCGCTCAGCACGAATTGATGGCGCAGCGGTCCCGTGTCCACTTGGCCGCGAATTCCGCCCTGCGTCGACAGCGAATTTGTATAGCCGCGCAGATTGACGATTCGGGCCCTGGAATAGTTGCCGAGCAGGTTTACGCCAGTGGCCTGGGTTCCATTGGTGAAGCCGAAGTTTCGGCTGTCCAAGAAGCCGATGCCGGCGAACACGGTGACATTCTTGGCGACGTCGACCTCGCCGCGCGCGAGGACAGCCGCATTCTCGAATCGCGCGTTGGAGCCGATAAACAGATTCTTGGTTGCGCTTGGCGCAGCCGCAACGCCGATGCCGCTGAAACTCGCCATGAGCGCGCTACCGTTCTTGAAGATTTCCTGGCTGTGATAGGCGTCGATCGACAGCCTCACGCGCTCTTCACGGAAATCGAGGGACAGCGCGTTGAGGCCGCGCACTTTCCACTGCTCGTCGAGCGGGGTCTGACCGCTTCGGAAGACGCCGTTGTAGCGAACGCCAAACTGGTTGTGGTCGCCGCCGCGCCGGCCCACGTCGATATGCGTTCCGAACTGAGAATTCGAGGTGTAGTCGCTGCTGACGCTGGTGATCGGCGCATCGCCCGCATGTTTGGTGACGAGATTGATCGACCCGCCGACCGCGCCGAAAGGCGCCATGCCGTTGAGCAGCGCGCCCGGGCCCTTGAGCACTTCGACCCGCTCGAGGAACTCTGTCGGCACATGCCCGTCAGGCGCGAGCCCATACATGCCGTTGAGCGCGAGTTCGCTGCCGAGCACCGGAAAGCCGCGAATTCTGAAATTCTCGCGAATATGCCCGGCAGACGTGGCCATGCGAACCGACGGATCGTTCTCCAACACCTGCTGCAACGTGCGCGCCTGCTGGTTCTCGATCAGCGCCGACGTGTAGCTCGTCATGTTGAAGGGCGTGTCCATGAAGTCGCGGTTGCCGAGCATGCCCAGTCGTGCGCCGCGCGCGACCTCGCCGCCGGCATAGGCGGGAGGCAGATTGCCGATCTCTCCCGTTGGAGGAGACGGCGCAACGCTCGGCGGCGCCGATGCCGGCGCGGCGCCGACCTGTTGCGCGGCGGACCGCGCGCCCCGCGACGAAGCCGCGGCCGCGTGAGGCCTGGGGCCGCTGGGTCGGACGGCGCTCGCGGCGCGTGCGCTCGACGCGACTGGCCGCGGCGCTTGGCGCCGCACCTTGGCTTGCGGCTTTTCCCGTGGCGCATCGACGGTTACCGCAGGCAAAGTTTGCGTGGCGTTCTGCGCCGCGGCGGGAGCTATTTCGAGCGCGATGATCGGCGCGCCGAGACTGCAAAGAGCCAGGGATTTTTTCCCGATCGCCGCGATATCTAGGCAGGAAAATCTGGAATACTTCTTAGTCATTCTTCCGCCTCTACTATTGTGCAGTGCGATGACTCGCTGTGTATGCTGCACATAGCTCGCAAAAATTTTTTTCGTCAATTCAGCAGCCCAAAATTCGGAAGTATTTTAAGAGATATGTGACATATGTACCATATATTACTTAAATTTATTCTCATTCCAAAGTAGACAGAGATCTATTGATTAAGATGTAACCAGAGCGGCTCACGCATAGTCACTGGACTGATGCGAAACGGGCAGGCGCCGGATCACGCGGCTCTCCGCTCATTGGCGCCCCCGCTTCGGAAGCCAGCCGCTCTTGTGCTCGCTGCTTGATCTTCGCGCGATCGCCTCCTATTGGCGGTCTAAGCGCCTTGGCGTAATGAATGAGCGGTCGCGCGCGCGAGATGTTTGCGGCGGTTGGACCGGCGGAGGCGCGACGACCTGGAGCCGACCTATGCAGCGCGTGACGATCACCATCGACGAAGAGCTGATGAGCGCGCTCGATCAGTATATGGAGGCCGGCGGCCATCGAAATCGCTCTGAAGCGGTGCGCGATCTCGTTCGCGCGGGACTGCTCAAAGCGCCGAAAGCCGACGACAGCGCTCGCCCCTGCATGGCCGCGCTCGTTTATGTCTATGATCACGAGACGCGGCAGCTGTCGAAGAGACTGATGCATGACCATCACTCGCACGCCGACATGTCGATCGCGACGCTGCACGTGCACATGGATGAAGCAACCTGCCTCGAAGTGTCGCTGCTGAAGGGCCAGAAATCGGATGTCGAGCACTTCGCCGGGCATGTGATCGGCGAACGCGGCGTTCGCTACGGCGAGCTCGTCGTCTTGCCCGCGGATATCGAGCAGGGCGAAGCCCACCCTGTCGATCGACAGTCGAGGGAACGTCACACGCACTCGAGCTAGAGCGCGTCCTCTGTGGCAAATCGGCAACGCTTTCGGCAAATTGTTTTGAGACAATTGACCCGACGCATCGGGTAAGACAATTTTTAAAAAAAATCACAATAACGCGCCTGCACGGGAACCCACGAAATGAGCCGACGCCGCCTCGCGACATCCGCATCCTCCGTCGTCGTCGGCCTCCTTCTTGTGGGCGCTGAAGCCTTCGCCCATACGATTTCCCTGCCGAAAATCGACGTTGGCGGGCAGCGGCGCACCGTGACCGTTCCACATGTGCACACGCCTTCCGGCGCCCGCGTCGTCAGTTCGGCGCGGCGCGCCTCGCCGGTCGTCGCCCCCGTCAGTCGCCCCCCAGCTGAGCCGTCGGGACCGCAACCGCCGCCCATTACGTCGTCAAGCGAGAAGTTCTTCACCGGCGCGGAGGTGAACGCGCTGCCTTTCAAGCAGCCCGGCGAGGCGCTGGAAATCGTCCCAGGTCTTGTCGTCACGCAGCACAGCGGCGACGGCAAAGCCAACCAATATTTCCTGCGCGGCTTCAACCTCGATCACGGCACCGACCTTGCGCTCTATCTCGACGGCATGCCGCTCAATATGCGCACCCATGGCCATGGACAGGGATACGCGGACGCGAATTTCCTTATTCCCGAACTTCTCGCCTATGTGCTGGCGCGCAAAGGGCCTTACGACGCGCAGGACGGAGACTTCTCCTCGGCCGGCTCGATTTACCTGCAGTATAAGGACAAAATCGACAAAGGCTTCTACCAGGTCACCGGCGGAAGCTTCGCCTACGCGCGGGCGCTTGCCGTCGCGCCTTATCAGGATTTTGCCGGAGGCTCCGCCTACGGCGCCGTCGAGGCGCAATATTACAACGGACCCTGGGAGCGCGGCGACAATCTGCACCGGATCAACAGCGTCTTGCGCTGGGCGCGGGGCACGCAACTCGACGGCGCTGCCGTCACCTTTATGGGCTACGCCAACAAATGGTATTCGACCGACCAGATTCCGGAGCGGGCGGTTTATTCGGGATTGAAATCGCTCTGGGGGACGCTGGACGCGACCGACGGCGGCGACACCACCCGCTTCTCGCTCTCGGGCCGCTGGAGTCAGACTGAGGGCAATCACGCGTCGCGCGTCGAACTCTATGTCATGCATTCGACGCTCGATCTCTACAACAACTTCACCTACTATTTGGCCAATCAAAATCTCGGCGACCAGTTCCGGCAGTTCGACCGGCGCACGATGGCCGGCGTCAATGCCGAGCACGCGATCAAATGGGATAGTTTCGGTCTTCCCGTCCAGACTCGCGTCGGTCTGCAAAGCCGTTACGACGACATTCGACTCGGCCTGCAGAACAGTTTTCGCCGCACGCCCTACGACACGGTGCGCAACGATGCGGTCGGCGAAGCCAGCGTCAGCGTGTGGACGGACACGACGGTGCAGTGGTCGCCTTGGCTGCGCACAGTGACGGGCGGCCGTTTCGACTATTACAACGCCAACGTCAATTCGCTGCAGAGCCTTCTGGGCGCGCCGGTGATCGCGACCAGCGCGGGTCTGCCGGCTTTCCTATGGACGGGGCCGTTCAACAGCAACTCGAAGGACGCGTCGCTGTTCAGCCCCAAGGCCTCGATCATCGTTGGGCCCTTCCAAAAAACGGAATTCTATTTCAACTATGGCGAAGGATTCCATTCCACCGACGCCCGCGGCGCCGTGCAGAGCTTCTCGGCGTCGGAGCTTTCCGACACCGACGGCTTCCTTACGGTGTCGGCCATTCCGCTTCTGGTGAAGTCGCGCGGCGCGGAGATTGGCTGGCGCACCAAATATATCGAAGGCCTTGATTCGAGCGTGAGCTTCTTCTGGCTCAATCTCGATTCCGAGAACCAGTTCGAGGGCGACAGCGGCACCACGACGTTCGGCCGACCGAGCCGCCGCTACGGCATCGAATTCGCCAATCATTATCGGCCGGTCTCATGGATCAGCTTCGACGGCGACGTGGCGCTGGTGCATGCGCGCTATCGCGGCGTGGATCAGTTGCAGGCGTTCGCCTGGCTCGATCTGCTCACGCCTGAGGCTCTGCCCTATGGAACGTTCTTAGGAAACGCGCCGGGCAATTATCTTCAAAACTCCGTCGGAATCACCGCGCTGGGCGGCCTTGAAATCGGCGAAGCGACGGGCTGGTTCGGCGCGCTGAAATATCGCTATATCGGCTCGCGTCCGCTGACCGAAGACGGCTACATCCAGTCGCCGGTGACGGGGCAGATGAATGCGCGGCTCGGCTATCGCTGGGCGGACGGCTGGCGGCTGCAGCTCGACGCGTTCAACGTGTTTAATTCACGCTCGGATCAAATCACCTATGGCTATGGCTCGCTGTTGCCGACCGATCCGCTTTTCCCGCTCTGCGTCAATGGGGTCGCGCCCGGGGCGGTTTGCGGCGTCGGGGTGATGAACCGGCATTTCAAGCCGATGGAGCCGACCGCCGTGCGTTTGACGTTTAGCGGGCCGCTGAATTTCGACGCCCTGCCCGATTTCTCCGCGCCTCTGCGGGTCGTTCCGGACTGAGCCGCTTAGCCCGCGCTACGTTCCTTCACATAGCTGCGCAGGACGGCGTTGATGCGCCGCTGATAGCCCGGACCCTGCGACTTGAAATAGTCGATCAGGTCTTGGTCGAGGCGGATCGAGATCGCCTGTTTTTTCGGCGGGACGACGACTTCCGCGTGGCTCCAGTCGATCGGCTCGACTTCCGCCCAATCGGAATCGGCTACAGCAGCCGCGTCGATTTCCGCGTCGGTCATCTCTCGCTTCTTTGTCAACCGGCGCGTCATCGCTTCATGATGTGTCGCCGATTCGATCTTGGTAGATTTCGCGCTCATACTTTCTCGCCATCCTGGCCGAGATGATTCGAATACGGCCGTTTCGTTCGGTGTAGATCACGGCGATGATCCGACCCTGCGACCTACCAAGCGCCAACCACCTTGGTTCGCCGGAACGATCAGAACGGATACTCAGGAAGGGCCCCTCGAACAGAGCCGTAGCCTCCTGGAACGAAATACCGTGCTTTCTGCAGTTCGACTCGTTCTTACCGGCTTCCCATTCGAAGCCATTTTGCTGATCCATTTCTTAGTGGCCGCATATTACTGCGGCGCAGCAGGCCACTACGCCAGGGAATACAAGTGTATATATAACTCCGCGATAATCAAGACGCCTTCTCTCAGCGCTTCACAGCCGCCTATGGTAAATTTGTGCAACGACGGGCCGAACATGCGCTTTTCCCCTTCCTTCCTCGATGAGATACGGGCGCGCCTGCCCGTCTCCGAGGTCGTGCGCCAGAAGGTGAAGCTTCGGAAGGAAGGCAGGGAGTGGCGCGGCCTCTCGCCCTTCAACGCCGAAAAGACCCCCTCCTTTTACGTCAACGACCAGAAGATGCGCTGGTTCGACTTCTCCGCCGGGAAGAACGGCAACATCTTCGATTTTGTCATGGAGACCGAGGGGCTTTCCTTCCCCGAAGCGGTGGAGCGACTTGCGGCGCTCGCCGGTCTGTCGCTGCCCGTCGAGACCAAAGAGCAGCAAGAACAGGATCGACGGCGCGCGACGCTGGGCGAGGCGCTCGAAGCGGCGGCGGTGTTTTTCGAAAAGCAGCTCGCCGGCGCGGCGGGGCGCGACGCGCGCGCCTATCTCGACCGCAGACAGATTTCCTTGGCCGCGCGCGAGAAATTCCGACTGGGTTTTGCGCCGCCGGAGCGCCATGCGCTGCGCGATCACCTCGCCGCCAAGGGCGCAAGCGTCGAAACGATGATCGAGGCGGGCCTGCTCGTCCATGGCGAGGACATCGCCGTTCCCTACGATCGGTTCCGCAACCGGGTGATGTTTCCGATCTGCGACCGCGCCGGACGGGTCATCGCTTTTGGCGGACGCGCGCTGGAGGCGGACGCCCAGGCGAAATATCTGAATTCCCCGGAGACGCCGCTCTTTCACAAGGGCGCGACGCTCTACAATCTGCACAACGCCCGCAAGGCGGCGCATGACGCCGGAACGGTGATCGCCGTCGAGGGCTATGTCGACGTCATCGCGCTGAGCGCCGTGGGCCTCGCGCACGCGGTCGCCCCGCTCGGCACGGCGCTGACGCCCGAACAATGCGCCCTGCTCTGGCGCCTGGCCGAGGAGCCGGTCCTGTGCTTCGACGGCGACAAGGCGGGGCTGAAGGCCGCGTTTCGCGCCGTCGATACGGCGCTGCCGCTGATCGGGCCCGGCCGTTCGCTGCGCTTCGTGCTGCTGCCGGACGGCCAGGACCCCGACGACGTGCTGCGCTCCAGCGGCCCCGAGGCGCTCTTGGAGGCGCTCAGCCGCCCAATGCCGCTGGTCGATCTTCTGTGGATGCGCGAGACCGATGCGGCGACCCTCGATACGCCCGAGCGACGCGCCGCGCTCGAGCGGCGGATGCGCGACATCGTCGGCCAGATCGGCGACGACGACCTGCGACGCCACTATCTGCAGGAGCTGGCGCAGCGGCTGGACGGCCTCTTCGGCCGCGATCGGCGCGAGCGCTTTCGTCGCCCGGACTTCGCGCGGCGGGGGCGCGACGGACGCCGGCGCAACGCCGAAGAGGGGGCGATGACCATTGGTCCGGCGCTCGCCAATTCGCCGCTGTTTCGCGGCGTCAAAGCCGGGATTACGCCGCGTGAGGCGCTTATTCTATTGATTTTGATCAATCATCCAGAACTGATCGACTCCCGTGCGGAGGATCTGGCGACGCTGGAGCTGGAATCCGCCGACGCGCGCGCACTGCGCGATGGGCTGCTGCGATTTGCTGAGCGTCGCGCAGAAGACAGGCTGGAGCTTCGCGATTTTCTGGCTGCGCTGGGGCATGAGCGGACCCTCGCCCGGCTCGAATCGATGGCAGCCCATTCGACGCTTTGGAGCGTGCGCCCGGAGGCCGCCATGGCGGACGCCGGCGAAAGCCTGCGACAGGCTTTCGTCTTGCATCGCCGATCATTGGCGTTAAATAGAGAGTTGCGCGCCGTGCAAGCCATGCTCGCCGACAACCCCTGCGAGCGGGACTACGCGCGGCTGAGGGATATTCAAACCCAGTTGTCTGCGCTAGACGGCGCGGAGGCGGCGGTGGAAGGATATGGATCACTTTCCGGCCGACCCTCGCGCAATTTGTGAATTCGCATGGGTTAGCGCCGTGGCGAAGAGGGGACTGAAGACGCTCCGATAGGGCGAGGGGCGAGGTTTTGGTGGTCGGTTGGGCTTTTTGCCCGGTCGCCGCATCCTGGCTTGGAGAGGGGCGGCCTCTTATTCTAGAAAACTTGCGCCTTGCCTGGTTCGGGGGATGCCGACCCAGGGCGAGGCGCTTGGAGTTTGTGGATGGCGAAAAAAGACGAAGATAAGGTCGAGAACGAAACTGCTGCGGCGACGGAGGCTTCCGACGGGCCGCTTCTCGATCTCAACGACGCCGCCGTCAAGCGGATGATCAAGCTCGCGAAAAAGCGCGGCTTTGTCACTTATGCCGAACTGAACGCCATACTGCCGTCCGAGGAAGTCTCGTCGGATCAGATCGAGGACGTCTATGCGATGCTCTCCGAGATGGGCATCACCGTCTCCGAAGGGGAGGATGCGGACGACGCCGAGGCAGAGGAGCCGAGCCCCGACGAGGAAGAACCGGAAGGCGGCGAACTCGTCGAGAGCCCGCGCGCGACGGCGGTGGCGACCCGCACGTCGGAGCCCGCGGATCGCACGGACGACCCGGTGCGCATGTATCTGCGCGAGATGGGCTCGGTCGAGCTTCTCTCGCGCGAGGGCGAAATCGCCATCGCGAAACGCATCGAGGCTGGCCGCGAAGCGATGATCGCGGGGCTTTGCGAAAGCCCGCTCACCTTCCAGGCGATCATCATTTGGCGTGAGGAGTTGGAGGCGGGCAAGGTTCTGCTGCGCGACATCATCGATCTCGAGGCGACCTACGCCGGCCCTGAAGGCAAGGCGGCGAAGACGGCGGAATCCCCGCCCGCCGCCGCCGATTTGGCGCCGGCGACTGCGCCGCGCACCCCGCCCGCCGGGCTGCAGGAGGACGCCCCGCCGACCGAAGAGTCTTTCGAGGAAGAAGACGACATGGAAAATTCCGTGTCGCTCTCGGCGATGGAATCGGAACTCAAGCCCAAGGTCCTCGAAACCTTCGCGCGTATCGCCGACGCCTATAAGAAGCTGCGCCGTCTTCAGGATCAGAACGTCGAGAACAAGCTCAAGAACGAGACGCTGACGCCCGCGCAGGAGCGCAAATATAAGACGCTCAAGAAGGAAATCGTCGCCGACGTCAAATCGCTCTCGCTGAATCAGAACCGCATCGAGGCGCTGGTCGAGCAGCTCTACGACATCAACAAGCGGCTCATCGGCTATGAGACGAAGCTCATGCGCCTCGCCGACAGCCACGGCGTCATGCGCGAAGATTTCATCGACAAGTTCCACGGCTCCGAGCTCGACCCCAAATGGGTCATGCGCGTCGCCAAGCTCGGCTCCAAGGGCTGGAGGGAATTCGTCGCCGCCGACAAGGAACGCATCAAGGATCTGCGCGCGGACATTCATGCGCTTGCGACCGAAACGGGACTTGAGATCTCCGAGTTCCGCAAGATCGTGCATATGGTGCAGAAAGGCGAGCGCGAAGCCCGTCAGGCGAAGAAGGAGATGGTCGAGGCCAATCTGCGTCTCGTGATCTCCATCGCCAAGAAATACACCAATCGCGGCCTGCAGTTTCTCGACCTCATCCAAGAAGGCAACATCGGCCTGATGAAGGCGGTCGACAAATTCGAATATCGCCGCGGCTATAAATTCTCGACCTACGCCACATGGTGGATACGACAGGCGATCACCCGCTCGATCGCCGATCAGGCGCGCACCATCCGCATTCCCGTGCATATGATCGAGACGATCAACAAGATCGTGCGCACCTCGCGCCAGATGTTGCATGAGATCGGGCGCGAGCCGACGCCGGAAGAACTTTCCGAAAAGCTCGCCATGCCGCTCGAGAAGGTGCGCAAGGTTTTGAAGATCGCCAAGGAGCCGATCTCGCTCGAAACGCCGATCGGCGACGAGGAGGACTCGCATCTCGGCGATTTCATCGAGGACAAGAACGCGGTGCTGCCGATCGAGGCGGCGATCCAGTCCAATCTGCGCGAGACGACGACGCGCGTGTTGTCGTCGCTAACGCCGCGCGAAGAGCGCGTATTGCGCATGCGCTTCGGCATCGGCATGAACACCGACCATACGCTCGAAGAGGTCGGCCAGCAGTTTTCGGTGACGCGCGAGCGCATCCGCCAGATCGAGGCGAAGGCGCTGCGGAAGCTGAAGCATCCGAGCCGGAGCCGCAAGCTGCGGAGCTTTTTGGATAATTGACGTCCCCTGCCTAACGCGCGGGACGTGCTATGGGGCCTATATGAACCCGCATCTTCGCCCGAGCGATCTTCCGCTCGCGACCCAGGCCGCGGAAGGCATGCCTCGGCGGTGCTGGACCATCGCGGAGATCGAGGAAATGATCCGCGTCGGCATCATCGACGAAGACGAACGGTTCGAACTGATCGGCGGGGAGGTCGTGCCCATGTCGCCGAAGGGGGCCCGGCATGAATGGATCAAGGGCGAGCTCAATCGATTTATCCAGCGAGCGGCGCCCGAGCATTTATCCATAATTCCCGAGACGACGCTACGTCTTGACGCAAGCACATTCGTCGAGCCCGACTTCTGCGTCTTTCGCCGCGATCTCGATCTGAAGGCGCTCGACGGCCCCGCCGTCTTGCTGGCGATCGAAGTCGCGGATTCGAGCCTCACTTACGACAAGGGCCGCAAGATCGGCATTTATGCCGCCTATGGCGTTCGCGAAGTCTGGGTCGTCGACGCCATTCGCGCGACGATTTGGATTCACCGCAAATTGGGCGCGAATGGCTATGCCGAGATCGCGGAGCTTCGATCAAGCGAGCTGGCGACGCCGATGCTCGGGCCGGAGCTTGCCGTGCGTCTGTCCGACCTCGGCATAGGGCCGGCGATGGAGCAAGCTTAACTTTCGTCCTGCCCTATCCGCGAATTCCTCTTCGTGTCCGGCATCGTCGCATATACGACAAGCGAGATGAAGATCGCGGCGCTCGCATACCAGTAGAACCAGCTTTCGTGGCCACGCGCCTTGAACCACAGCGCCACATATTCCGCCGAGCCGCCAAACAGCGACACTGTCGCCGCATAAGGCAAGGAGACGCCGGTGACGCGAATCGCGGCGGGAAAGAGCTCCGCCTTCACCACGGCGTTGATCGACGTATAAAGCGCAACGATCAGCCAGGCGCAGCAGATGAGCGCGAAGGCGGTCCATGCGTCATGCGCCGTCTGAATGGCGGTCAGCAGCGGCACGGTGGCCATCGATCCGAGCACGCCAAAGGCGATGAGCATCGGCCTGCGGCCGACGCGATCCGACAGCGCGCCGTAAAGCGGCTGCAGGCAGAGCGCGAACAGAAGCGAACCAGCCGCGATCCAGGTCGTCTGCCGGTCGGTTAAGCCGGCGGACAGCTTGAGAAACTTCTGCATGTAGGTCGTGTAGACATAAAAGGCGATGGTGCCGCCAAGCGTCAGTCCGACGACGGTCGCCGTCTCCCGCTTATGCGTGAGGAGCGCGTGCAGCGAGCCGCGCTCGCGTTCGGCGCGGGACGCCATGAAGGCGGGAGTCTCCGCAAGATCGCGGCGCATGAAAAGCGCAACGATGGCGAGCAGCCCGCCAAACGCGAAAGGGATGCGCCAGCCCCAATCGCGCAGCGCCTGAGCGTCCAGCGCGACATTCTGCAGAACCAGCAGCACGCAGAGCGCGAGCAGCTGTCCGGCGATCATCGTCACATATTGAAAGCTCGAATAGAAACCGCGGCGCGCGGGCGGCGCCATCTCCGCGAGATAGGTCGCGCTCGACCCATATTCGCCGCCGAGACTGGCGCCCTGAACCAGGCGCGCGAACAGCAGCGTCGCCGGCGCGCCCACCCCGATCATCGCATAGGTCGGCGCCAGAGCGATGAGGAGCGAGCCAAGACACATCAGCAGCACCGAGAGCATCAGCGCGGCGCGGCGGCCGCGTCCGTCGCCGATGCGGCCGAACATATAAGCGCCGATCGGCCGCATGAAAAAACCAAGCGCGAACACGCCGGAGGCCGACATCATCTGCGCGACCGGGTCGTCGCCGGGAAAGAACGAGTCCGCGAAATAGAGGGAAAAGGCCGAATAGACGTAAAAATCGTACCATTCGACGAGATTGCCGACAGAGCCGATCAAGATCGCGCGCAGGCGCGCCGCTTCGGTCTTGAGGTCGCTCGCCGCCGCTTGTTCGCGCATATGTTCCTCAGACCAATTGGCTGGCGACGTTGACCATCAGCGCGAGAATGGTGGTGTTGTAAATAAAGGCGATGATGCCATGTGTCGCCACCAGCAATCTCATCGGCGACGAGCAGGTGTCGACATCGGCGGTCTGAAAGGCGACGCCGATAACGTAGGAAAAATACAGGAAGTCGATGTATTGCGGCATGGGGGTGTTCGGGAAATGCAGTCCGCCGCGCGCCGCCGGCGGCTCATCCGGGTCATGCTCTTCCTCGATGTAAAATTCATGCGCGTAGTGAAAGGCGAAGGTCAGATGCAGAAATAGCCAGGAATCCAGCACCGTGATGATGGTGAGCGCGATCGTCGCGCCCTTCTCCCAGCCTTGCATGGAATTCACCGAACCCAGCTCGATGACCACCGCGCCAAAAGAGGCGGTGGCGATCGCCGTCGTCAGCAACAGCATGACGAAGCGGCCCTCGTCGAGACGCTGCGCACGTTCGCGAATCGTGTCGTGCGTGGCGCGGGCGATAAGCAGGTAGACAAGAACGAAATAGCACAGCGAGACGGCGTTCCAGGCGACGAGCGCGCGGGCGACCGGCTGCATCGCCTGCGGCAGAAGAAATCCGACAATGACGCCAAGCGCAAGGCTCAAAAAGATCTGAGGCCGCGCGCGGATGATACGCAAGGGCGCAAGGACCGCCCGCGCTCCGCGTCGCAGGGTCCAAGGCCCTTGTCGGCGCATCGGCGTGATCTCTCAGTTTCGCCGCGCGGCGACGAAACGGGCGGCCTCCGCCAGAATATCGGTCCCTTCCCCCAGTCCGGTTTCGCGCAGCGCCGCCGTCGCTTCTTCCACGAGCGAATCGCGTCTTGCCCGCGCGGCGTCGAGGCCAAGCAGCCCGACGAGCGTCGCCTTGCCGCGATCGGCGTCCTTACCGGCGCGTTTGCCGAGCGCCGCCGTATCGCCCTCGGCGTCGAGAATGTCATCGGCGATTTGAAAGGCGGCGCCGAGCGCTTCTCCATAGCGCGTCAACGCCTGCGCCTGCGCCGCTGAAGCGGCGCCGAGGATCGCCCCGGCGTCGACGGCGAAGCGCAACAGAGCGCCGGTTTTCATCGCCTGCATCTGCAAGGTTTCCTCCAGCGAGAGCGGAATCGCCGCGGTTTCCGCGGCAAGATCGAGCGCTTGGCCGCCCACCATGCCGCCGAGCCCGGCCGCGCGCGCCAAAGCGAGCACCAGCGCCGCGCGCGCGCCAGAGTCTTGAGTGGTCTTCGGATCGGCGATGACGTCGAAGGCGTAGGTCAGGAGCCCGTCTCCCGCAAGGATCGCCGTCGCCTCATCGAAGGCCTTATGCGTCGTCGGGCGGCCACGGCGCAGATCGTCATCGTCCATCGCCGGCAGATCGTCATGCGCGAGAGAATAGCAATGAATCATCTCGAGCGCGCAGGCGGTCCGCAACGCCGCCTCGCCAACGACGCCAAAGAGCCGCGCGGATTCGACGACCAGAAACGGCCGCAGGCGCTTGCCGCCGCCAAGCGACGCATAGCGCATCGCCTCGAGGAGGCGCGCCGGACGGGCGATTTCCCCGGGCAGCGGCGCAGGCGCAAGCAGCGCGCCGAGCGCCGCCTCGGTCGCTTCGGCGGCGGCGTCGAGACGGCGACGAAATTCCTCGGCGCGGGCGGCTGCATCCATGAGCGCGATGTCCTCCAGAACAAGCGACAGTGGCTGCTAGCAAATTTACAGTCTAGACCCAAGCGCGCAGCGGCGGCCCTTGATGACGAAAAGCCGTCGAGTTTGGTCTTTTCGTGAACCGCCGACGCCTGAATGTCGAACGATGTTGTATTTTTGCGACAGCCATTGCGCACGCCTTTCAATATGCTCGACGCGACGCCAATGCGGCTTGCGGCTTACCCAAGCGGCCGTGCGCCGCGCGGCGTCGTAGACTCATGCGGCGCGTATGTGCGCCAGGCGTCGCCTGGACACGACGATCCGGCGTTCACGCTTTGAAGGAGAAACGCATGAAGAAAGTTTTGCTGCTGACGACCGCCCTCGCGGCGGCCGCGCCGCTCATGGCGTGCAATACGCCCGGCGAGCGCGCGGCCGGCGGCGCCGTGATCGGCGGGCTGGGCGGCGCGGGCATTGGCGCGCTCGCTTCGGGCGGACGCGCGGGCGGCACGCTGGCGGGCGCGGCGATCGGCGCGGCCAGCGGCGCCGTCGTGGGCGCGGCGACCGCGCCGCCGCGGCGCTGCGCGCGCTGGGGCTGGGACTATTACGGCAATCGCGTCTGCGTCGCCTTCTACAATTATTGAGACGGCGGACGTCGCCCCGCGAGACGCCACAAAGCAATTTCAACCGCAGGCGCACAGCCTGCGGTTTTTTAACGATGCGGATCCATCCAAGGGATGGCGCCGCCCGATAGGCTTTGCTCGGCGCGCCGCACCGGCCGTGTCGCGGCGAGGCGTCGGAGGGCGAGAGATCGCGTCGCCGCTGGAGCGCAGGCATGCCCAAAGGTCTTTTAAGGCTCATGATAGTGGGAGCCGTCGGCTTCTTTATCGGCGCCGCCATCGTCGCCTATTATACGGGCTGAATCCTTCAGCTCGGATGATGCGCGCGCGAAAGCCAGAGCCCGCGCCGCGCTTTGTCGGGCGCCTTCGGGCGGAGCCCTCGCCGTTGAATAAAGGTACGGTTGATCCTAAGTGAGAGCGGACAAGGCGCAATCAGGAGATGCAACGATGGCGATCAGCATCAGGACCAAGCTTGGAGTCGTGCTGGCGGTTGGGGTTCTTGCCGGCCTCTCCTCCGCGTTGCTCTCGTTGTTGCTTTTGGCGGCGGCGGTTTTTTTGATCGCCTGGGGCCAGGACCCACAGCGCACCGAGACCTTTTTCGCGAGTCTCCCTTACGGCGCGCAGAGCTCAAAGGTCTTCGCGCGTTTGAGCGCGTTCCTTCCACAGTAAGCGCGCCGCGGCGCCCGCGCCGCTGGCCTAGATCGAATCCGCCCGCTGGACGTCTTTGGGCGCGCGAGACGCCGCGCTGGGCGGATGCTTGAATCTTCCCATTGAACTCTCGACCTCTTCCCTATCAAGGGAGTTTCTCGATTGAACTATCCTGAGCCGAGGTGTTCACACTTGATAGAATACTGAAATTTTTTGGGATTCGCGCCGATAGTGATTGACGGCGTTTGCTGGCGCTTGTGTCGCCGTGTTAGCTGTCCGCTTGCTCGCGCAAACAAGCTTCCCGAGACGCGATGCTCGTGATCGCGCTCGATGATTTGTCGGCGCTTCTCGCCAATACGACTGTCTGGGACGAGGGCAAGGGAGATGTATTGGAGTTCGGACTGGCTTTGGGGACTGCCGCTTCTGGTGTTCACGGTGGTGGTGCACGTCTCCATGTTCGTGGTGATCGAGAAGGCGCTCGCGCGCAATCTAAGCCGCGGACAACATGCGCAAACGCGAAGCCGCTTCATCATTTCGATCGCGCTGATTGCGCTCGCCGCGGCGACGCTGCATGGGCTAGAAGCGTCCGCCTGGGCAGGGCTCTATATCGGGTTAGGCGCGTTGCCCGATGGGTCCGCGGCCATACTGTATTCGCTTAGCGCGATCACCACCTATGGCCACTCGACTGTCTTCCTGGAAGATCGGTGGAAACTTCTCGGCGCCATCGAGGCTATGAACGGCGTTATTCTCTTTGGCCTAACCACCGCATTTCTTTTTGCCGGGATAGGATCGGTCCGACCGGATCGCATCGAACGCGCCCAATCAAAGTGATCTCTTTAGGCGGAGCGATGACCGCCATAGCGAAACCGGAAGCCTTGCTCTGGCGAGCAGAATCGTAGCCCCGATGAGATTGCCATAACTATTTGAAAATAATGGTGCTGCAAGAGAGGATTGAACTCTCGACCTCTCCCTTACCAAGGGAGTGCTCTACCACTGAGCTACTGCAGCGCTTGATCGCTCGAAACGCTTGAAACGGCCTCGACGCGTTCGGCGTCTGTGTGCCACAGGGGCGCGCAAGTCGCAAGCGCAGGCAGCCTCCAACCGACGCCGCGCGGGAACGCTGATGGCCGACCTGCCATCTCCGCAAGAGATTGTATTGCGGATTTTTACAACCTAGAGTAGATTTTCTGATCGATCATATCGGCGGCCTGCACGCGGCGGATTCACCGACAGGCTCGACGTCGCAGTCGCCGCGACGGAGGATCAATTGATTGAGAATTATCTTTCTGAAGAACATTGGCAGGCCGTCGCTCCCATCCTTCCCGGCAAGGCAGGCGACCCAGGCTGTCATGGCCGCGACAATCGGCTTTTTCTCGAAGCGGTGTTCTGGATCTTTCGCACCGGCTCGCCCTGGCGCAACCTGCCGCCGGGGTTCGGCAAATGGTACACGGCCTACACCCGCTATCATCGCTGGGAGCGGAAGGGAGTCTGGCCGCGCGTCATCGCCGCGCTCAGCCACAGCGGCGACTGCGATTTTCAATACGACGAATATGGGCTGCGCTTCGCGCCCAGCGGCGACAGCGGACTAGCCGAGAGAGCGCGTTGCGGCGCCGAGGCGCGTGAAAACGCCGCCGTCGGTCCCGCGATCGGCGCTTGATCGCCGCTACTGCGACTGCGATTGCGATTGGCCGTAGACGGCCGCCGGCGCGATCCGCACCTTGACGTCCATCGTTTCGCCCGCGCCGCCAGAGCGCGCGCCGCGGATCGGCGCGGCCCCGAGATAATCCAGCGCCGCGGCGACCCGCACATGATTTTCGTGCGGCGCGACGCCATGCGTCGGATCGAATCCGACCCAGCCGAGATCCTCGACATAGGCCTCGGTCCAGGCGTGTCCGGCGACCTGATCCTCGGCGTTGTCGCGCAGAAAATAGCCGCTCACATAGCGCGCCGGCGCGCCGATCTCGCGCGCGCAGGCGATGAAGAGATGCGCGAAATCCTGGCAGACGCCATTGCGATGCTCGAAACACTCGGCCGCCGTCGTCCCCGTATGCGTCGCGTCGGCGTCGAAAGTGAAGGACTCATGGATGGCGCCAAGCAGCGCATGCAGCTTGGCGAGCATGCCGCTTTCCTTCGAGGTCGTCTCGCGCGCGAACGCGCTGATCGCGGCGGTCGGCATGGTCAAGGACGTTTCGCGCATGAACAGCATCGGCGGAAAGCGCTCGACCGCCCCCGACACGATCCCCGCCATGTCGAAGGTGGTCACCTCGCCCTCGACCACGGTGGAGATCGACTCGAGCGGCCCGTCCACGGAAAAACGGTGGAGCGTATTGCCGAAGGCGTCTTCTGATTGAACCAGCCGGCAATCGCGATCGACGTCGATGCGCCAGTCGATGACGTGTTGCCCGTCATGGTTGCGCGGCGTCAGGCGAAGATGCTGCACGGCCATTCGCGGCGGCTCCGCATAGCGATAGGTCGTTTCGTGCTGTATTCGAATGCGCATCGATTTTTGCTCAGAAGAGATATTGCTCGGAGATGAGCGCGCCCAGCCGGTTGTTCTCGGAAATGAAGGACTGCACGAATTCATGCAGCCCGCCCTGGAAGACGCTTTCCATGGTGAGTTTCTCGAGCTTGCCGTAAACGCCGCGCGCGTGGCGCTGCGCGGCGCCCTGGCGCCCATGCGCGCGCGCGAGATAGTCGAGGTTGCGCACGATCGACTCATAGCAGGAAATGAGCGAGCGCGGCATCTCCGGCCTCAGGATCAACAGATCGGCGACCAGCCAAGGCTTCATGCTGGTGCGATAGACCCAGTGATAGGCGGTATGCGCCGATACGGCGCGAAGAATGGCCGACCACTGGAAATAGTCGAGCGAACCGCCGATGACCTCCTTCTCGGGCAGCAGCACGTGATATTTGACGTCCAGCAGGCGCGCCGTGTTATCGGCGCGCTCGATAAATAGTCCGACGCGCGAGAACCAATAGGCGTCGTTGCGCAGCATGGTGCGATAGGCGCCGCCGTCATAGGTCAGCGAGGTTTGTTTGATGAGTTCGAGAAAGCGCGCGAGCTCCTCGGCGCGCGGGACGCCGCCCCGCGATTCGAGCGCGCGCATTTCAAGATAGGCGTCGTTGATCGACTCCCACATTTCAATGGTCAGCGCGGTGCGCACGGCGCGAGCGTTGGCGCGCGCATGCTCCAGACAATTGCGGATCGACCCGGGATTCTCCGGCGCGAAGGTGAGAAATTCGATGACGTTCGCCTCGGCGACCGCGCGCCCGGAGTTTTCAAACGCCGGAGCGGCGCCGGACGATAGCAGCACGCTCTCCCATTCGGTTTCATCGCCGCCATACGCCTTCGGCAGCGCGGCGAGCCGGCGAGACGCCTGGATGGCGCGCGCCAGAAAGTCGGCGCGCTCCATGTAGCGGGCGAGCCAATAGAGATTGTCAGCGGTGCGCGAAAGCATCAGCTCGTCCGGTTACGATTCGCTCTGGCGATCATCTATGCTCATGAGGGAGGACGCCAGCGTATCGTCATGCTTGGCCCATGGCGTCGTCCGCGCTCCAAGCGTCGTCGATCACCCAGGTGTCCTTTGTGCCGCCGCCCTGGCTCGAATTCACGACGAGCGATTTTTCCGTCATCGCGACCCGGGTCAGACCGCCCGGCACGACGCGGGCGCCATTTGCGCCCTGAAGGACGAAGGGCCGCAGATCGACGTGGCGCGGGGCGACGCCCGACGCCACGGCGATGGGACATGTCGAAAGCGCCAGCGTGGGCTGGGCGATGAAATGTTGCGGGTGCGTCTTCAGCTTTGCGCGAAACTCCTCGATTTGCGCCGTTGTCGCATGCGGGCCGACCAGCATGCCATAGCCCCCCGAGCCGTTGACTTCCTTAACCACAAGTTCGGACAGATGGTCGAGCACATAGGACAGCGCTTCGCGTTCACGGCAGCGATAGGTCGGAACATTCTGCAAGAGCGGCGCTTCGCCTAAGTAAAATCGAATAATATCAGGCATATAAGTATACATCGCCTTATCGTCGGAGGCGCCGGCGCCGACTGCATTCGCCAGCGTCACATTGCCTGCTTGATAGGCGCCCATCAGCCCGGCGACGCCGAGCGCCGAATCCGGACGAAAGCACAGCGGATCGAGAAAGTCGTCGTCGATGCGCCGGTAAATCACGTCGACGCGGCGCGGGCCCTCGGTCGTGCGCATATAGACGATGTCGTCGCGAACGAAGAGATCGCGGCCCTCGACAAGGTCGACGCCGAGCTTATCGGCAAGAAACGAGTGCTCATAGAAAGCCGAGTTGAACTGGCCCGGCGTCATCAGGACGATGGTCGGATCGCCGTTGGCGCGCGGCGGCGCGACGGAACGCAAGGTCGCCAGCAGCTCGTCCGGATAATTCTCGATCGGCGCGACGCGATGCAGCGCGAAGAGCTCCGGAAACAGCCGCATCATCACTTCCCGGTTCTCGAGCATATAGGAGACGCCCGAGGGCGTCCGAGCGTTGTCCTCGAGAACGAAAAAGCCCTGATCGTCGGTGCGCACGATGTCGACGCCGGCGATATGCACGAAAATATCATAGGGAACGCGGTGACCCGCCATTTCGGGGCAATAGGCGGGGTTGCGATAGACAAGATCCGCCGGGACGATACCCGCCCTCAAGATCTCGCCGGGGCCGTAAATGTCGGCAAGAAAAGCGTTCAGCGCCGCCACGCGCTGAATCAGGCCCTTTTCGAGCGTCGCCCATTCGCTGCGCGCCAATATGCGCGGCAGGATGTCAAAGGGAATGAGGCGCTCCGTCGCCTCCTGCGCGCCATAGACCGCGAAGGTGATGCCGATGCGGCGAAACAACAGCTCCGCCTGCTGGCGCCGCGAGGCCAGCAGCTCTGGCGGGGTGTCCGCGAGCCACTGCGAAAGCCTTCGGTAGGGGGCGCGGGTGCGGCCGTCCGCTCCAGCCAGTTCATCGAACTGCGTTATGCGTGAGTCCATTGCAAGAACTCCCTTTGGCGGCGCGCCCTTGTTTTCCAAGGGCGCCGAGCCTTTTTTGCAGTTCATAGCAAGGACTGCGCCAATAGCGGTGCGAAAATCTGTCATAGAGTTCTACTATTGGGCGAACGACGATTCGGACGGCGCGAGAATTCTCGCGCGACTTCGTCGCGACCCAAGGGATACGCCGCCGGCAAGGTTCTAAGAGCGCGCATGCACAGGCCTCGATCCTGCCCGGGTTCGGGCGCCCCCGCCCTTCGACCTAAAGCGCCGACGCAGGCCGGCGCGCGCGTTCTTATCTTCTCTCTCAGTTTCGCGCTCTGCCCGCTGAGCATGGATGCAGCGCGCTGCGAGAGCGCCCCGCCTGTCTTCAATTGGGTCGGCATGTATATCGGCGCAAGTCTCGGCGGCGCCTTTCCCTTGCACGCCGGCGAGCGTCTGCAGGCGACGAGCGGCTTTGGTTCGCCGGCCTTCGATCTTTACCCGCCCGGCGTCGCGCGCCCTGGCGTCGCCGTCGGCGCGCAGGTCGGATATAATTGGCAGTATGGCCCCTTGATGTGGGGGTTCGAAACCGATCTCAGCCTTCTCGACGGCAGGCGCGCGCCGCAAGGGCTTTTCCCCACGTCTCCCGCCTATCCGCCCGGCCTTCCAATCTATGCGCTCGAGGCGAATTCGAGCGCAAATTTTTTCGCGAGCATTCGCGGGCGCGCCGGCTACGCCTTCGACCGCGCGCTCGTCTATCTCACCGGCGGAGTCGCGGCCGGCGGCGCGCGCGGCCCTTCGACATTGACGCTCGGGACGCGCGGGCCCGACGCCATTTTTTCCGCGCCCTGGTCGCAATCGTCGCGGATGAAATATGTGATCGGCGGGGGATTCGAATATGCCTTCGCCGATCATTGGTCGGCGCGCGCCGAATATCTCTTTCTCAGTCAGTCGCTGAACACCCAGATTTTCGACAATGGCGCGGGCTTTATCTATGCGGCGCGCCAACGCAATGAGAATCATCTGTTGCGCTTCGGCCTGAACTATCACTTCGGCGCGGATAATGAGATTCCCGGCGAATTGCTCTACGGCCGGCGCGCTCATGGCAATGGCGCAGGCGCGGGCCGTCCCGAAGCCCCTGAGTTCTATAGCGTGCATGCGCAAACAACGAATGTCGTCCAGGCCTATCCGCGATTTCGCGCGGCGTATGACGGGCCGAACAGCTTTCCTTCGGGCGGAAAGGCCAATGTCGGCTCGACCAGCAATCTTTTCCTTGGCCTGCGCCTCTGGGAAGGCGGCGCCGTCTATCTCAACCCCGAGATTGACGCTGGCTATGGACTGGCCAACTCGGTCGGCGCAGCGTCTTATGTGGACGCCGCCGTCGCCAAAGTCGGCCGCGCGGCCCCCTATATGCGCTTCCAGCGTTACTTCCTGCGTCAAATCATCGGACTGGACGGCGGCGAGCGGCAGAAAGACCCTGACATCGGCTCCCGGAACGAGGTGCTCGAGTCGACGCAGAACCAGATTTCCGGCAGGGTCGACAAGGACCGCATCATCATCACGCTCGGAAAATTCGCCGTCGGCGACGTGTTCGACGACAACATCTACGCGCATGACCCGACGACCGGCTTCCTCAATTTCGCCTTCAATGACATGGGCGCCTTGGACTACGCCGCCGACGCCTGGGGGTATACCTACGGGCTTGCCGTTGAGTGGAAACAGGACTGGTGGACGGCGCGCGGCGGCGTGTTTCAGCTCTCGACGATCCCGAACGGCCCCGACATCGAGCCGCAGTTGTTTCGTCAATTCATGGGCATCGTCGAATTCGAGGCGCGATATGATCTCTTTGAACAGCCGGGCGCGATCAAATTTCTCGCCTTTGGCGACAATGGCTATCTGAGCAAGATCGACGACGTCATCCGTTACGCCTATCTCACCGGCCAATTCCCGCCCAGCGTCGACACGGCGCGGCGGCGCGCCGTGAAAACCGGCGGCGGGATAAATATCAAGCAGCAGCTCGCGCCGAATCTCGGCTTCTTCCTGCGCGCCAGCATGGCCGATGGGCGCTATGAGACGGTCGATTACACGGACATCGACCGGTCGGTCGCCTTCGGCTTCGTGGCGGACGGCGCGCTCTGGGGGCGCGACGACGACGAAATCGGCCTCGCCGGCGCCTTGAGCGGGCTGCAAGGCGATCGCGTGCGCTACTTCGAACTTGGCGGAACCAGCGTCTATATTGGCGACGGCGCGCTCTCCTACGCCGGCGAAAAGAATATGGAGGCCTATTACAAAATCGGCTTTGGCAAGAACATCGACGCCACCTTGGATTATCAATTGCTGGTCAATCCGGCGCACAATAGCGCGCGCGGACCGATCAACGTCTTCGGCCTGAGATTTCGCGCGGCTTTTTGATAGAGCGCCCGTCATGCGCGCGAAGCGAAACAATCCAAAAAGCGCGCGCCGATCGCTGGATTGCTTCGTCGCTGCGCTCCTCGCAATGACGATCCTTCACGGTCCGGCCTTCGGCCTGCCAGAAATGTCATCGTGCAGGCGAACGGAACGGCCCGAATCCTTATGAGGCTTCAGGCCAGATATTCCGGCAGCTTCTGCTCGAACTCGGGAAAATAGTGGGAGATGACGCTGACGTCGAAGCGCGCGAGAATGCTCTCCTTCGCTTCGCGGTCGAGAAGAAAGCGAAAGGCCGCGACGACAAAACTTTCCGCATCGGCGCGCCGGCTCAGCCGTTCGAAATCGTTTTGTGACAGCGTGACGCGGTGCCGGGTTTCGCTTGGGCCCTCCCGCACCCTTACGTCAAAGACGAGCGGATCGCCGCCGCCGATCATTCGCGCCTCGATGACCGTCACAGCAACGGCTCCACGTCCTTGGCGATCTCATCGGGCGTGTCGGTCGGCGCATAGCGCTTCACCACATGTCCCTCCCGATCGACGAGGAATTTCGTGAAGTTCCATTTGATCGCTTCCGATCCGAGAATTCCCGGCGCCTCGCGTTTCAGCAGGCGATAGAGCGGATGCGCGTTCTCGCCATTGACGTCGATTTTGGCGAACATGGGGAATGTCACGCCGTATTTCGACGAACAGAAGGAGGCGATTTCCTTCTCGGAACCGGGTTCCTGCGCGCCGAACTGGTTGCAGGGAAAGCCCAATACGGCGAATCCCCGATCGGCGAATTTGCGATGGAGCGCTTCGAGCCCGGCATATTGCGGCGTGAAGCCGCACCGGCTGGCGACGTTGACGATCAGCAGCGCGTTGCCTGCATAATCGCCAAGCTTTTTCGTCGCGCCGTCGATCGTCGTCGCTTCAATGTCGAAGAGCGTCATGAATCCTCGCATGGAACGGAAGCATGGGCGCTCCCCGGCTACGCCACCAGCGTGTCGGAAGGCGCCGAATCGCTTTCGGCCCCTTCGTCCAGACCGTATTCCTTCATCTTTCGATAGAGCGTCGAGCGGCCGATCCCGAGGCGCCGCGCGATTTCCGACATCTGGCCGCGATAATGCGTCAGGGCGAAGCGGATCGTCGCCGTCTCGATGTCTTCAAGGGTGCGAACTTCGCCGTTGGCGGAAAGCAGCGGCATCGCGTTCGGATCCCGGATTTCAACGCGAACGATCTCGCGTTCGCGCGGCGCGGTCCCGACCGCTCCCGGCGCCGGCGCCGGCGGAACGCGCACTTCATAGCCTTGGACATGAGCCGCGATCTGCGGAAATTCGGCGACCGTCAGCTCATCGCCATCGGCGAGCACGACCGCGCGAAACACGGCGTTCTCCAACTGACGGACATTGCCGGGCCAGTCATACCTCGTCAGCAGCGACAGCGCTTCCGACGAGAGGCCGCGGATGTTGCGGCCTTCCTCGGCGGCGAAGCGGGCCGCAAAGCGCCTGGCGAGATCGGCGACGTCCTCGCGGCGCCCGCGCAAAGGCGGAATGTTGATCGGGAAGACGTTGAGCCGGTAAAACAAGTCCTCGCGAAACAGGCCGCGCTTGACGAGATCGATGAGGTTTTGATTCGTCGCTGAAATGAGACGAATGTCGACCCGGATCGGGCGCTTCCCGCCGACGGGATCGATTTCGCCTTCCTGCAGCGCGCGTAGCAACTTCACCTGAATGTCGAGCGGCAGTTCGCCGATCTCGTCGAGAAACAGCGTCCCCCCATTCGCTTCGAGGAATTTGCCGTTGTGCTTCTCGGTAGCGCCGGTGAAGGCGCCCTTCTCATGGCCGAACAATATCGATTCGACGAGATTGGCCGGCAGCGCGCCGCAGTTGACGGTGACGAAAGGCTTGCCCTTGCGATCCGACGCGCCCTGGATGGCGCGCGCCACGATCTCCTTGCCGACGCCCGACTCGCCTTCGAGCAGCACCGGAATGGAGGAATGCGCCGCGCGCTGGCCGAGGCGGATGACGCGCGCCATGTCGTCGCTGCGCGAGACGAGATCCTTGAAGGTCAGCGCCCCCTGCGCCCGTCGGCTGATGCGTCGCACTTCGTCGGCGAGCGCGTCGGCGGAGAGCGCGTTCTTGATGGAGATTTGCAGCCGTTCCGCGCCGACGGGCTTCACCACGAAGTCATGCGCGCCGGCGCGCATCGCCGAGATGACGGTTTCGATCGACCCGTGGGCGGTCTGCACGATCACCGGCGTCGCGAGTTTCATGTCGCGCATGCGGGTGAGCACGCCCATGCCGTCAAGGTCGGGCATCACTAGGTCCAAAATCAGAAGCGCTATGGGCTTGGCGCCTTGCCGCGTCAGGCGCGCAATCGCCTGTTCGCCGCTTTCGACGGTCTCGGCCTCGTACCCAAACCGCCGCGTCATAGCTTCCAGCAGACGACGCTGAACGGGATCGTCGTCGGCAATGAGAATAGTTGACGTCATTTCGTCCCTTGCGTTCCGGGATAAAATTGGGCGGCGACGGCCGCTGCGTCACGCTTGGCGCTTTTCCGGAACCGTCTTGGCGGCTCCTCAATCGTTACCAAGCATCGTAAAGGCGGGGTTAACCGCGCCAGAAGAATAACTTGTAGCGCCTTCCGTCCTGTCGTCCAAGACAGAAACGGCGCTGAGGGCGATTTCGGCACGAATTTCTTCAAGTTAGGAAGAATTCTACGCTATGGCGACGCTGGCGGCGCCGTGAGCTTTGGGCCTGGCGTCGGAGGGGAGGTCTGATGGAATCGCGCAAAATCGCCGGCAAGCTCGTCATTGCAACGCATAATCCCGGAAAGCTATGGGAGCTCCGGCAATTGCTCGCGCCGCACGGCGTCGACGCGATCTCGGCGGGAGAGCTTGACCTGCCGGAGCCGGAGGAGACCGAGCAGACCTTCGCCGGCAATGCGCTGCTAAAGGCCCGCGCCGCCGCGATCGGGTCGGGGCTCCCCGCTTTCGCCGATGATTCTGGCCTTTGCGTCGAGGCGCTCGACGGCGCGCCCGGCGTCTATTCTGCGCGCTGGGCGGGAGAGGACCGCGACTTCAAGGCCGCCTGCGCCCGCGTCGAACGCGAGCTCGAGGCGCGCGAAGCGACGCCGCCCTATCGCGCGCATTTTGCCTGCGCGCTGGCGCTCGTCTGGCCCGATGGGCATGTGGAGCAGTTCGAAGGCAGGGTCGACGGCGTTCTCGTCTTTCCGCCCAAGGGCGAGAAGGGCTTCGGCTATGATCCGATCTTCAAGCCCGACGGCCTCGACAAGACCTTCGGCGAGATGATGTCGGCGGAAAAACATGCGCTGCCCGGCGACGGCTCGCAGGCGCTGTCGCATCGCGCCCGCGCCTTTCAGGCGCTGGCGCGGGCGTGTTTGGATTAGGCCGCAGGGCATTGGCGCGGACGCTGCGCGCGTTACCTATTCGCGCTAAAGAAGAAGCAATAACTCGCCCGCCGCAGATGCCGAGCGAGGCAAAGCCCAAAGGGAAACGTCGGGGGAAACGCTCATGACCAAGCACGAAACCTTTGCGGCGATGAAGCCGCCGTTCAAGGCCCGCTACGGCAATTTCATCAATGGCGAATGGCCGGACGCCAAATCCGGCCGCGTCTTCGACAATCTCTCGCCGATCACCGGCCAGAAGATCTGCGAGATCGCACGTTCCGACAAGGACGATGTCGAGGCCGCGCTTGACGCCGCGCACGCCGCCAAAGACGCCTGGGCCAAGACGAGCCCAGCGGAGCGCGCCCTTATCCTCAATCGCATCGCCGATGTGATGGAGGCCAATCTCGGCCTTCTCGCCGTCGCCGAGACCTGGGACAACGGCAAGCCGATCCGCGAGACGACCGCCGCCGACATTCCGCTCGCCATCGATCATTTCCGCTATTTCGCCGGCGCCATTCGCGCCCAGGAAGGCGGCATTTCGGAAATCGACCACGACACGATCGCCTATCATTTCCACGAGCCGCTCGGCGTCGTCGGCCAGATCATCCCCTGGAACTTCCCGATCCTGATGGCCGTTTGGAAGCTTGCGCCGGCGCTCGCCGCCGGCAATTGCGTCGTCCTCAAGCCGGCGGAGCAGACGCCAGCGAGCATTCTCGTCTGGGCGGAGCTCGTCGGCGACCTTCTTCCAAAGGGCGTGCTCAACATCGTCAATGGTTTCGGGTTAGAGGCCGGCAAGCCGCTGGCCTCATCCAGCCGCATCGCCAAAATCGCCTTCACCGGCGAGACGACGACCGGCCGGCTCATCATGCAATACGCCAGCCAGAACCTCATACCGGTGACGCTGGAGCTTGGCGGCAAATCGCCCAACATCTTCTTCGAGGACGTCGCCCGCGAGGACGACGATTATCTCGACAAGGCGATCGAGGGCTTCGTCATGTTCGCGCTCAATCAGGGCGAGGTCTGCACCTGCCCGAGCCGGGCCCTCGTGCATGAGAATATCTACGACCGCTTCATGGAACGCGCCTTGAAGCGCGTCGGCGAGATCAAGCAGGGCAATCCGCTCGACCCGGAGACAATGATCGGCGCGCAGGCCTCCTCCGAGCAGCTCGAAAAAATCCTCAGCTATATCGACATCGGCAAGCAGGAAGGCGCGAAGGTGCTCGCCGGCGGCGCGCGCAATACGCTTACGGGCGACCTCGCCGGCGGATTCTATGTGCAGCCGACCGTTCTCAAAGGCCATAACCGCATGCGCGTGTTCCAGGAGGAGATTTTCGGACCCGTCGTGTCAGTGACGAACTTCAAGGACGATGACGAGGCGCTCGCCATCGCCAATGACACGCTCTACGGCCTTGGCGCCGGCGTCTGGAGCCGCGACGCCAATCGCTGCTACCGTTTCGGTCGCGCCATTCAGGCGGGGCGCGTGTGGGTGAATTGCTATCACGCCTATCCGGCCCATGCGGCTTTCGGCGGCTATAAGCAGTCGGGCATCGGGCGTGAAAATCACAAGATGATGCTGGACCACTATCAGCAGACGAAGAACATGCTGGTGAGCTACGGGGAGAAGAAGCTGGGCTTCTTCTGACGCCTCTGTCATTTCCCAGCGGGACATCGCGGAATGTCATTCCCGACAGGCCGAAGGCCTGAGCGGGAATCCGGAGCAAATTCGCGAATGGCGGGGATTTTGCCCTGGATGCCCGATCGCGCGCTCCACGCGCGCCGAGCATGACAGCGAAGGAGATGGCGCAGTGAACGAAGAGCCGTTAGCCAGAGTGACCGCCACGCCGGCGACGCTCGAACTGATCGAGCGCTTAAAGCGCGAACATGGCGACCTTCTCTTCCACCAGTCGGGCGGATGCTGCGACGGCTCGGCGCCGATGTGCTATCCGCGAGGGGAATTTCTCATCGGCGACGGCGACGTGCTGCTCGGCGAGATCGGCGGCGCGCCCTTCTATATCGGCGCCGCGCAATTCGACTATTGGAAGCATACGCAACTCGTCATCGACGTCGTGGCGGGTCAGGGCGGCATGTTCTCGCTCGACAATGGCACGGGACGACGCTTCCTGACGCGCTCGCGGCTGTTTTCCGACGCCGAACTGGCGCGACTGCCCGTCTCCCCGGCGACGGCCGATTCGCGCGATTGAACGAACGCGCAGCGGCGCGAGGGGCGCTCTGGCGTTTCCAGCGCGAATGGCGGCGCGAGGGGCGCTTGGGCCGCCTCGCGCGCGACGGGGAGGTTGACACAGGGCCGCAAGGGCCGCATATGCCGCGTCATCGGCCGCGTTTCACGCGGCCGTCGTCTCCTGGCGAGACGATGGGGGAATGTCCCGAGCGGCAAAGGGGGCGGACTGTAAATCCGCTGGCTAAGCCTTCGTAGGTTCGAGTCCTACTTCCCCCACCAAACAAGATCACATCTTCCGCTGCGCCGCCGCTCCCCCGTTCGCGGGTTCGCTAACGCGCCTCATGATTTCGCGTCGTCGTGTCGCACGAGCCTGTAAAGATCGAAACGCCGGTCCCGTAGATTACGGACCGTGCCTTCCCGCCGCGCCCAGGCGAGGTCGGAGAGATCGAGATCGGCGACGGCGATGGTTTCGACATTTTCCGTCGTCTCCGCCGCCACGCCGTCGCGCGCGAAGGGGAAATCGCAGGGCGTCAGAATGCAGGACTGGGCGTATTGCACGTCCATGTTCTCGACGCCCGGCAAATTGCCGACATTGCCGGAGAGAACGACGTAACACTGATTTTCGATCGCGCGCGCCTGGCTGCAATATCTGACCCGAAGATAGCCCTGACGATTGTCCGTGCAAAAGGGCACGAACAGCAACTTCGCCCCCTCGTCGGCCAAAAGCCGAGCGAGTTCGGGAAATTCGGAATCGTAACAGACGAGCACGCCAATCGGTCCGCAATCCGTATCGATGGCGCGGATCTCGTCGCCGCCCCGAATGTTCCACCAGTTGCGCTCATTGGGCGTGGGATGGATTTTCTCCTGCGCGTGCACGGCTCCGTCACGCAAGAAGACATAGGCGACATTGCGAATGTCGCCGTCGGCCACGCGGGTGGGATGCGAACCGCCGATGATGTTGATGTTGTAGGACAGCGCCATCTGTCGCAGCGCCGCGACGAAGGGCTCCGTCCGTCGCGTCAGCGCTTCGATCGCTTCCACCGGGCCCAGTCGCTTTTTTTCGAGCGCCAAGAGCTGCAGCGTGAACAGTTCCGGAAAGACGACAAAGTCCGATTTGTAATCGGAAACGACGTCGACGAAATATTCGATATTGGCCAGAAACTCTTCGAAGCTTTTCACCGCGCGCTGCTGAAATTGAACCGTCGCCACCCGCACCCAATCCTTGGGGCGGATCGCGCTCTTCGTCGGCGTCGCCTCCTGATCGACATAGGGGTTGCGCCAGACCATATGCGCGGCGTAGCCGAGACTCTCATGATCGCTCGGCATGTAGGCTTTGAGGACGCCGAGGGGCTCGAAACCATTGCCGATCTGAAAACTGGCGACCTGATCCCGAACTTTGCGCGCCTTGACGGCTTCGAGATAGGCCTCCGGCGTCTTGAATTCCTTGATTTTGCGCGATAGTCCCGGCATCCGGCCGCCGAATACGATGCCTTTCAGCTCCAATTCTTCCGCGAGCCGCTTTCGGGCCTCGTAAAGCCGCTGGCCAATGCGCAAACCGCGCCAGTCAGGATCGACGCAAACTTCCATCCCATAGAGCCAGGGGCCGGAGGCGTCATGGCGAGAGGCGTAGCCGCCGCCGGTGATTTCCGCCCAATTGTGCGGTTTCAGCGCGGTCGCCTCGTCGATGCGGAAGGTTGCCGCGTAACCGACGATCTTTCCTTCATAGTCAGCGACAAACTGGCCTTCGGGGAAAGTGGTGATCTGACCGAGCAAATTCCCGCGGCTGTAAACGGGAAGCGAAGGATAGGCGCGCTTCATCATAGCGATGATGTCGGGGACGTCGCGACGGTTCGCGCGGCGAATGACGAGCTGCTCCTGGGATTTGAGCGTCTTTGATTTCGTACTGAGGCCGGTGGGCACGCAAGACGCTCGCTTTCTTGGGAACTCGAATCTGTCGGACCCTTCTAATCAATTGAATGGCGCCGAGGAAGAGAATCCGCAAAGGGCGCGCAAAGCCGTTTGGGGCCGGAATGGGCGAGCGGCGGGGAGCCCCTCGGCTCCAAGGCAGGAGGGGGGCGAAGCTGGGAAAAAACGTTCCCTGCCCTGCGCTTAGCCTTATATGCGGCGCTTCAACTATAGGACGAAAACATATCAATTCCCGCCCGGCGACGGCAACGATAGGCTTGCGCCTGCTCAATGCTTGCGCTTGCGCTGTCTTGTGTGGCGTAGCCGGCTTTGGCATGTTGCGCGGCCAAGAAAAAAGGAGCGCGCATGACCGGGGTATTCAGGATAATCGCCGCCGCGATTTTGCTTTGCGTCGGCCTTGCGGCCCCAGCCATGGCGCATACGCCCGATATTTCGACGGGCAAGATCGTCCCTCAGGACAATCGCGTCTACGCCGTCGAGGTCGGCTTTCTCGCCACCGATCTCGAGCGCATGTTTCAGGACACGATGAGCGAACGCATCGGCGTCGACCTCGCGGCGTCTGGCGCGCTCGAAGCGGAAATCGGCAAGTTTGTCGAAAAGCGGGTGGCGATGCGCGACGGAACCGGCCGCGCCTGCGTCACCAATGTCGTAAAATCCGGCGAGGACCCGACCAATCAGGACAGCGCGCTGATCGCGCTGCGCTTCGATTGCGGCGGGACGACCGGCACGCTGTTCTATGACGCGACGAAGCTCCTCGCCGCCCAAGGCGCAAAGGGAAAGCATCTGGTCACGCTGGAGGGAGGCGAAAACGCCGGCCAGACCATGCTGTATCCGGACGATCCGCCGCTCGATCTTTCAAAGCCGATGGAGACGACCGCACAGCTGATGTGGAAGTTTCTCAAAGCCGGCGTCGAGCACATCGTCACCGGCTACGATCATCTGTGCTTCCTTTTCGCGCTGATTCTGTGGGCCACCCGCATCTGGCCGGTCATCAAAATCGTCACCGCCTTCACGATTTCGCATTCGATCACGTTGTCGCTCGCGGCGCTGAACATCGTTACGCTGCCCTCGACATTGGTCGAGTCGCTGATCGCCGCCTCGATCATTTTCGTCGCGGTCGAGAATTTCTTCTCGCGCGACGTCGACAACCGCTGGCGCAACACCTTCCTCTTCGGCTTCATCCACGGGTTCGGCTTCGCCTCGGCGCTGACCGAAATGGGCGTGCCGCAAGGGGGCGTCGTGCCTGCGCTCGCCGCTTTCAACATCGGCGTCGAGCTTGGCCAGATCGCCATCGTCTTCGCGGCGATGCCGATCCTGTTCCTGATCGACAAGCAGACAGGCGGCAAGCGCAGCGAGAAGCTCGTCTATGCGATCTCGGCGCTGATCGCGGTGGCGGGGGTTTACTGGCTGATCGAGCGTGTCGGACTCATTCCCGGCGGCGGCTGACGCTCTGATTTATCCTGCGCCTCTCGCGCGGGCTGGGCGTCGGAACTCCAGAATCGCGACAAACATCGGGGAGGCGCGCTGGACGGCGTGACCCGCGCAAGCGGATTGCTTGACGGCGCGATCTACCCCCTCACCCGGACATATTCTCCAGGCGCGTCGCAGATGATCTTGAGCTTGCCGCCGCCCGGGCGGCGCGCGGGGACTTTTTTGGGCGCCTGCGCCGTCATCCAGGTCAGCCAGTGCGGCCACCAGGAACCCTTGGTCTCTTTCGCCTTGTTGATCCAGTCCTCGAAAGCGCCTTTCACCGGGCCGCCCGTCCAATATTGATATTTGTCCTTGGAAGGCGGATTGATGATCCCGGCGATATGCCCCGATCCGCCAAGCACGAAGCTCACGTCGCCGCCGAAAAACTTCGCGCCGCGAAACACCGATTGCGCCGGCGCGATATGATCCTCTCTGGTGGCGATCTCCAAGACCGGAATTTTAACCTGGCGCAGATTGAGCCTTATGCCGTCGATGACCATCTCGCCGCGGGCGAGGCGGTTTTCGAGATAGCAGCTACGCAGATAGAACGAGTGATTGGCGCGCGGGATCCGCGTCGAATCGGAATTCCAATACAGGAGATCGAAGGCGGCGGGCTCCACCCCCTTCATGTAATTGTTGACCACATAGCTCCAGATCAGTTCGTTGGGCCGCAGCATATTGAACGCATTGGCCATCTTGACGCCTTCCAGATAGCCGGTGCGCGCCATGCTCTCGTCGAGCGCCGCTAGCCGCGCCTCGTCGACGAAAATCTGCAGATCGCCGGCGTCGGAAAAATCCACCTGGGTCGCAAAGAAGGTGACGCTGTCGATGCGATCGTCGCCCGTCGCGGCCATATAGGCGAGGGTCAGCGCGAGCAGCGTGCCGCCGACGCAATAGCCCGCCGCCGCTATCTTGCGTTCTCCGGTGGCCTTCTCAATCACGTCGAGCGCGGTCAGCACGCCTTCGTGCATATAGGCCTCGAATCCCTTCTTGGCCTTAGTCTCGTCGGGATTGACCCAGGAGATGATGAAGACGGTGAAGCCTTGCTCGACGGCCCATCGCACGAAGCTTTTCTCCGGGTTGAGATCGAGCACATAGAATTTGTTGATCCAGGGCGGCGTAATCAGCAGCGGCCGCGCATAGACCTCCGCCGTCGACGGCTCATATTGAATGAGCTCCATCACGTCGTTGCGCCAAATCACCTTGCCGGGCGTATTGGCCATGTCGACGCCGAGTTCGAATTTGCGATCCGCGCTCTGGCGAATTTTCAGCACGCCGTGGCCGGCGGAAATATCCTCCGCCAGCATCTTCAAGCCGCGGACCAGATTCTCGCCCTTGGCGTCGATCGTCGCGCGCAACAATTCGGGATTGGTCGGCACGAAATTCGAGGGCGAGATCGCGCTGGAGATCAGCCGCGTGTAAAAGACCGCTCTGGCCTTCGTCTGCGGGTCCAAACCTTCGGCCTTCTCGACCATCTCGCCGGCCCAGCGCGACGCCAGAAGATAGGACTGCCGCAGCCAGTCGAAGAACGGATTTTCGTTCCATTCCGGCCCGGCGAAGCGCTTGTCGGAGAGATCGGAAGGAACGATCGGCGCGGCGTCCTCCCCGCCGTAGCGGCGCAATGTCTGCCCCCAGATTTCGCTGAGCCCGCCATAGAGATCGGCCTGGGCGGCGGCGGCGCGATCGGGCTTCGACAGCCAATATTCGGCGACGGCGCCCAGCGTCTTGGTGGCGTCGGCGACATTGGCGGCGAGCTCGCTGCGCGCCTCGTCGGGATTGACGCCGCCAATCGCCGCGGCCAGCGCCTTGCGGCCCTGATCCACAAGCTGCGCCATATTGTCCGCGAGCGCTTCGACGTCCAGACGGGCGAATGTCTCGACAGCACCTATTGGCGCGGGGGCGCCGGCGCCGGAGCGCTTCCTGGTGACGGCTTTCGCCGCCGGAGCGCCGGCGGCAGCGGCAAGCGCGGAACGCTTTTCCACCGCAGCTTTTTTCTTGGCCTTGCGCGGCGCCTTTTTCTGGGCCCCGGACGTGCTGCGCGCGGACGCCTTGTCCGCCGGGGACCGTCCTTTGCGACCGGCCGCCGGGTCCTGGTCCTCGTTCGCGCTCATGCCGTAAGCCCGCCTGTGTCAAATGAAGGGGCGCGCCGCCCCGCAATCGCCGCGCCGCTCTGGTCTAACAACTACGCGCCGATGAGAAAAGCTCGACCGCGCCGTCGCGAGAAGATGCGTCGATGCCGATAAGCTGAAAATATTACAACGCCATATCGCGCCGTTTGCGCCGAACGGTAGGTTAGTTTGACTTTATCCGGCGAAATCGTCGCAGGGGCTTCGTTTCGCGCCGCTTGGCGCAAAGCCGCGCGAATGCCCTTCGCCCGCAATCCTTCTAGGCGGCTCCGGCGCTGTCCAGGACATCGAGCTGCGGCGACAATGGCAGACCATGCGCGGCGGCGACCGGCGGCGAAAGAATGCGCCCTCCGGAAATCTCCAGCCCCGCCCGCAGATGCGGGTCATCCTCTATGGCGCGACGCCAGCCCTTATTGGCGAGCGTCAGCACGAAGGGCAATGTGGCGTTGTTAAGCGCGAATGTGGATGTGCGCGGGGTGATCCCAGGCATGTTGGTGACGCAGTAATGCACGACGCCGTCCACCACATAGGTGGGATCGGAATGGCTCGTCGGGCGGGAAGTCTCGCAGCAGCCGCCCTGGTCGATGGCGACATCGACGATCACGGCGCCCCGCTTCATCGTCGCCAGCATGTCGCGCGTGATCAGGATCGGCGCCCTGGCGCCCGGCGCAAGCGCCGCGCAGATGACGAGATCGGCGCGCTTCACCGATTCGGCGATCGCGGCGCGGGTTGAATAGATGGTGCGCGCCGAAAAGCCGAAACGCGTCTCGAGACGGCGCAACGCCTCAGGGTTGCGATCGGCGACAAGGACGCTCGCCCCCATGCCGAGCGCGATCGCCGTCGCCTGCGCGCCGACGCTGCCCGCGCCGAGCACGAGGACATCCGCGGGCGGCACGCCCGGCGCGCCCGCAAGCAGGACGCCGCGGCCGCCCGCCTGTTTCTCGAGAAAATGCGCGCCGACCTGCGGGGCGAGCCGTCCGGCGATTTCCGACATCGGCGCGAGCAGCGGCAATCCGCCGCCCGGCGCCGTGACCGTCTCATAGGCGATGCACTGCGCGCCGCTGGCCATGAGCTCACGGGTGAGTTCGGCGTCGGCGGCGAGATGGAAATAGGTGAACAGCACATGCCCCGGCCGCAAGTAGGCGATTTCGCGCCGCTGCGGCTCCTTCACCTTGACGATCAATTGCGCCGCGGCAAAGAGCGCTTCAGGACCGTCGACGAGATTGGCGCCCGCCGCGGCGTAATCTGAGTCCGACAGCCCGGCCCCCTCCCCCGCGCCGCGCTCGATGAAAACCTCGTGCCCGGCATGGACGAGCTCCGCGACCGAGGAGGGCGTCAGGCCAACGCGATATTCATTGTCCTTTGTTTCCTTGGGCGCGCCGACATGCATATCCAACTCCAAAATATGGCGTCGACCTGGATAAAATCTCGCCTCGCAGGAATATATGCAAAGGGCGAACCTTTCCGACAAGGGTCAAGGTTAAGCGCGTTTCAGAACGAGAGGGTAAGAGAAAATGCCGACCATCAATACGGAAAAGGTCTGTTTCGTCGTCGTCAAGGCGCGGGAGCTCGAAAGCGAAGACGAGGGCGTCGAGGCGGACGCCTCGAACGCCACCGACGACGGCTTTGTCAGCATGTTGACCGAGGATGCGTACCCGACCATTCGCCACGAGGTGTCATCCTTCATCGACTCCATGGACATCGACGAGCAGATCGAGCTCGTCGCGCTGATGTGGGTCGGACGCGGCGACTTCGCGGCCAGCGAATGGGCCGAAGCCGTCGCCCAGGCGCGGGCTCGGCATGAAGGCGCGACCTCGGCCTATCTGCTGGGGGTTCCGCTTCTCGCCTCATTTCTGGAGAGCGGGTTGGCGGAGTTTGGCGAAAGCTGCGAGCTATACGCCGCCGACCGGCAGTGACTGAGCTGCGACATTCAAACCCTCGTGCAAGACCTCGAAACTGTAGGGAAGGCGACCATATAACGATCGTGCGGCGAAACCTTTGAGGAGATGCTCATGAATCGCAGAATCTTTGCAGCAGCCCTGGCTCTATCCATTGCCGCCTTTTTTGCCCCCCGACTGGCCCACGCCGAAGATCATCTGGCTGAGGCCATCACCCACACCAAGCAGGCGATCGAGGAAGGCAAGGCTGGAAAGGCTGACGCGCTGACGACGCATGCGGAAGAAGGGCTCAAGCACGCGAAGGCGTCCGAGGCGGAGAAGCCCAACGAGCACACCAAACAGGGCGTGTCGCATCTGGAAATGGCCATCGACCACGGCAAGCAGAACCACGCCGACGTTGCGACGAAACACGCCGAAGAGGCGCTGACTCATCTCGAGGCCGCGAAAAAATAGGCTGCGGCGCCTTTGACGAAACGAGAGCGGCCCTGCTGAGGCCGCTCTTTTTTTTGCGGCGGCGCCGGCGCGCGGCGCGGCGATGACAGCGTCGCCACAATCGCCTATGGACGTCTTGGCGGACACGCCCGCCAACGGGCCCTGTTGATGAAGCTTTCCTCCTCGCTGCTGCGCGCCAAATCCATCGAATCGCTGCAAGCCGAAGCCGACCGACCAGGCGGTTTCCGTCGCGTGCTCGGCGTCTGGCAGCTCACCGGAATCGGTCTCGGCGGCCTCATCGGCGTCGGCATTTTCGTGCTGACCGGCGTGGTCGCGGCGACGCAGGCGGGGCCGGGCATAGCTCTCTCCTTCCTGATCGCCGGCGTCGCCAGCGCCGCGGCGGCGCTCTCCTACGCCGAATTCGCCGGCATGATCCCCGTCGCCGGCAGCGCCTACACCTATGCCTATGCGGTGCTCGGCGAACTCGCCGCCTGGATCATCGGCTGGGATTTGCTGCTTGAATATGCGCTCGTCGTCGCCGTGGTGGCGATCGGCTGGTCGGCCTATTTGCAGGCGCTGCTCGCGCAATTCGGCCTCGCTGTTCCAGAATGGGCGAGCGGCGCGCCAGGAACCGGGCCCGGCCGCGTCATCGATCTCTTCGCCGCGCTCGGCGCGCTCGGCGTCGCTTTTCTGTTGACGTTGCGCGTCGAGCTTGGCGCGCGGTTCAATACGGCGATGGTGATCATCAAGATCGCCGCGGCGCTGTTGGTGATTTCGGCGGGCATCCCCTATGTGCGCGTCGAGAATTGGACGCCGTTCATGCCCTTTGGTTTTTCCGGCGTCGCCCAGGGCGCGGCGGTCGTGTTCTTCGCCGTGTTCGGCTACGACACGCTGACGACGGCGGCCGAGGAAGCCCGCGCGCCGCAGCGCGACGTGCCGCGCGCGGTTCTGCTGTCGCTCGGCGTGGCGCTGACGCTCTATATCGCGATGTCGCTCGTGCTCACCGGCGTCGTGCGCTACGACACGCTCGACAATCCGGCGCCGGTCGCGACCGCCTTCGCGTCGATCGGACTGCCTTGGGTCGCCTTTGTCGTGTCGCTCGCGGCGGTCGCCGGCATCGCCAGCGTCATGCTCGCCTTCTTGCTGGCCTGCGGCCGCATCTGGTTCGCCATGAGCCGCGACGGCCTGCTGCCGGCCTGGTTCGCCAAGCTGCATCCGCGCTTCCAGACGCCCTATCGGCCGACGCTGATCGCCGGCGCGCTGACCGCGCTCGTCGCCGCGCTCTATCCGATCAAGGAAGTCGCGGAGCTGGTGAATATCGGCACGCTGTCCGCCTTCGTCGTCATCTGTTCGGCGATCATCGTGCTGCGCCGCACGCGCCCGGACGTGCCGCGCAGCTTTCGCGCGCCTTTCGTGCCGTTCACGCCGCTCGCCGGCGTCGGCTTCTCGCTGTGGCTGCTGTCGCGCCTGCCCGCCGTCGCGTGGGAGCGCTTCGCGATCTGGATGGCGGTCGGCCTTGACCTGCCCCTGAAAAGTTCCTCCAGCTTCGATTAGAGTCCGACCCATTGCAGGGACGGACGAGATGAAGAAGAAGCGGTTCACGGAAGAGCAGATCATCGGGATTTTACGGGAGCAGGAAGCGGG
>Ga0209347_1000240_pt1 | contig 150930 bp, 133 predicted proteins | sample AutmiccommuBRH23_FD_187382 | JGI IMG/M metagenome (GOLD analysis project Ga0209347, IMG submission 187382) | Deep subsurface microbial communities from Mt. Terri, Switzerland - Autotrophic microbial communities BRH/23 (SPAdes) (version 2) | ecosystem: Environmental > Aquatic > Deep subsurface... | reverse complement strand
GCGCTGCCCGTAGCACGCGGGGGTCGTCGGGTTCGGCGCAGGCGACGAGCCAGAATTGCAGCTCGGCGGCCTGCGCGCTCTTGAAGACCGAATCGCGGTCCGAGAGGTAGACGCTTCGCACGCCTCGTTCGGCCAGCGCGGCGCGGATTTCGTCGGCTTCGGCGCGGGTATGGACCAACACCGCCATATCCGCCGGACGCAACGGCCGGCGCCCTCCTTCGCTCACGAAGCTCGCGCGATCAACCTGCCCGAGGTTGAGCAGGCGCGTCATCTCGGTGGCGCATGCAGCCGCCATCTGAGAAAGATAGGCACCCTTGCTGAGCGGCTCTCCCCCCTCCTTCGGCGGCAACCACCAGGCGGTGAATACCGGGCGCGGCGTGCCATCGATCTCGAGGACGTCCTTGCGCCCCTCGGCTTCCGCTTCGATAAAAGGTACCGGGTTGCCGCCCGCGTCGCGAAAGAGGAAGGCCCCTGCCCCGTCCGTGTGTGCTTCCGCGAAGGCGAAGCAGCGGTTGGTGGCCGCCACCATAGCCTCGGTCGAGCGGAAGTTGCGTTTCAGCGTATGGAGGCGGCCCGCGCAGTCTCGCCGCGCGGTCAGGTACGTATAGATGTCCGCGCCGCGGAAGGCGTAAATCGCCTGCTTCGGGTCTCCGATCAGCACGAGCGCCGTGTCAGCCACGGTCTCCGCCACCCGGTACACGGCGTCGAAGATTCGGTATTGCACCGGGTCGGTGTCCTGGAACTCGTCGATCAAGGCCACCGGAAATTTCTGTCGGATCCGCTGGGCGAGGCGGCTCCCGTTCGGCCCCTGCAAGGCAGCGTCGAGACGCGTGAGCAGGTCGTTGAAGCCGATCTGCGCACGGCGCTCCTGCTCCGCGGCGAAGCGATCGGCCACCCAGCGTGCGGCGTGACGCAGGACGTCGGGAAGGGCGTCCGGCCAATCCTGAAAGGCTTCGCCGAGGGCAGCAATCGCGCACAACGCGGGATGCCGGGGCGATTTGCCGCCTTTCCAGATTTCCGCCAGACCTTCGGGCGTCAGGCGGCGCATGGCAGCGTCGGACAAGGCCGGCCGGACACTGTTTTCGTCGTCGCGCCATTCTGCGAGCTTCTGCAGCCAGACGTCGTAGTTGTTCTTCTTGAGCTTGGTGCCGTCGAACGCCTTGTTGTCCCGCGCGGCGTCCAGTAAATCTTGCAGCTCGTCCACCCAGGTCGCCCATGGCGCCTTGAGTTCCACGAGCCGCCGCGCCTTTTCCTGCAGGGCCTCGCCGAGGAGCACAGCAGGCTCCTTTGTCGAGTCCAACAACGCGGTGTGATTGACGAGATGGCGCAGGCTTTTCTGAAGATCGCCAGGACTCGCCCACCAGCGCAGCACTTCCTCCGCCGCATCCTCGTCCAGCGTGGCCATGAAGGTGCGCCAGTAGTCGCGCACCACCTCGGCGAGCAACTCGCTCTGGTCGGTTTCAAGGGCTTGGGTGAACAAGCTGCCGCTATCGAACGCGTGCTCGCGCAGCATGCGGTTGCACCACGCGTGGACGGTGGACACCGCCGCCTCGTCCATCCATTCGGCGCCCAGCTGGAGCTTGCGTGCGCATGCCGGCCACTGTTCGGGCGGGTATTCGGCGCGCAGGTCGTGAAGCAGGTCGGTGCCCGACTTCATTATCGGCACGGCTGCGGGATCGGCTCGGAAGTATTCGGCCGCCTCGGCCAGCCGGGCCCGGATACGGTCGCGCAGCTCCTTGGTGGCAGCCTCGGTGAACGTGACGACGAGAATCTCCGGCGGCGTCAGCGGTCGCATGAAGGCGTGATCGCCGCCATGGCCGAGCACAAGTCGGACGTAGAGTGCCGCGATCGTGAAGGTCTTGCCGGTGCCGGCGCTGGCTTCGATAAGGCGGCTGCCGTGGAGCGGGAAACGCAGCGGCGCGACCGCCACCGGCGGGTTGTTGGCAGGCAACAGGTCGTTCTTACGGCTCATGCCTGAGCTCCTTTCCGAACACGGCCGGCGGCCGCCTTCGCATGAATGGCGCTTTGCAACGGACGCAAGAGGGCCTCGGCGAGCGGGTCGAATTCCCCCGACGACGTCAGCGCATCGAAACTCGGCCACGCGCGCTGCAGGTAGACGCTCTCCCCCAATTCGCCGTCATGGTTGTAGCCGTCCCCCTCGTACGCCGTGCGGGCGGCATCCACCGCCTTTTGTAGGCGTTGCGCCCCTTCCGGCCCTTCCGGCCCTTCCGGCCCTTCGACGACGTCGGGATCGGGAATGGCTTTGAGGTAGGCAAAGGCCGTCTTTGCGGCAAGCGGCAACGGACGGCGCATCCCTTCACGCCATGCTCCCAGAAGCTCAATCAAATGGGCCTTGGCCTCGGAGATCTCGAGGGGCAGAAGCTCCACGGATCCCACCTTGCTCACGACCAGTGTCGTAAGCGGGGCTCCAGCGAGATGCCCGGCGAGATGTGCGACCCAGTGCCGGATCAGCTTGTCCCCCCGATACGCGCCGTCCTTGACGACGTCGCTCGACTCCAACACCACGCGGCCACGCTGTCCGTCCTCGTTGGAGCGAACACCGCCCAACCAGTCGGCAAGTTCGACGACTTGCCGGTCGATAGCGGCCTCGAAACGGACCTCTGCCTCGCTCTCGGCCGGGTTCGGCCACCGGGCAAGCGCCGCCAGATAGGCGTCGAAGAGCTCGCCCATGGGCTCGACCAAGCTCTCGGCCATTCGCCTCCCGAACACGCCAGGGGCGAGCTCACCCCTGCGCCCGATGCCCGCGACAGAGGCGTTACGCACCGCCACGTAGTCTTCACCCTTCGTGAGCGCCTGCAGCTGAGCCTGAATGAGCTCGTCCTGCAGTTTCCACTTGCTCAGACCATCCAGTGCGAAGGGCTCGATATCGTCGCTCGCGGGGTCTTCGATCTCGAAGGCGACGCCCAGGCGATGGCGAAAGAACGCCTTGACCGGATCCTTCAGGAAATCGGCCAGCTCCCGCAGCGTCAGCGGCTCGTCGCGCTGGATCGGCGCGAGTACGGCCGTCGCTGCCGGAGGGTCGGCCGCCTGGATATCGGGGCACCATTCGTATGCATAACTGAAGAGCGGCGATTTCTCGGGCTCAGCGGAAAAGTACTTGGGGCTAAAAGGCTGCAGCGGATGCTCGATGGTCAGCGCGTCGAGCAGCGGCGAACGCCTCGCTTTGTGAGCGTCTGCGCTTGCCGGCGCGGTCTCCGCCAGCCGCCAGCCGGCAGCGAGATGGTCTCGCAGCTGGCCGACCAGCACGGAAGGCGGCCGCTCGGTATTGTCATTGATGCTGCGCCCCACCCAGGAGATGTAGAGCCGATCGCGCGCAGACAGGAGCGCTTCGAGGAACAGGCAGCGATCGTCCTCGCGCCGGGAGCGGTCGCCCGGCCGGTAGTCGCGCCCCATCAAGTCGAAGTCCATCGGTGTCCGGCTGCGCGGATAGTCGCCGTCGTTCATCCCAAGCAGGCAGACGTGGCGAAACGGGATGGCCCGCATCGGCATCAGCGTCGCGAACGTGACCGCGCCGGCGAAGAAGCGCTGCGAGAGGCCGCGTTCGTCGAGAGACGACAGCCAGTATTCGCCGACGACGGCCAAAGGCAGCGTTTCCGTGAATGCCGCCTCGTCGCAGGCATCGCTCCAGCGCTGCAATGACTGCTCGAGCCGCATCAACGTATAAGCGTCCGTGCCGTCGTCGGCGTCGAAGAAGTCGGCGATCAGGCGACGCAACCGCTCACACCACTGGCTGGCCGTCGCGGGCGTGCGCAGCGCACGCCACGCCTCGTCCAGGCGGGTGACGAGCTGCACCAGCGGCCCGAGGAGTGCGGCCTCCAGTCCCCCGATCTCCGCGTAAGGTTCGATGTCCTGCCATGAAGCTGCGCCACCGGCTGCGTAGCCGAGAAGCATCCGCCGCAGTCCGAAAAGCCAGGTATTCGGCGGCGCCGCCTCGCCCGCCGCGGGAAGGTCGAGACTCGCGCGCTGCTCGTCGTGCAGCCCCCAACGAATGTTCGCGCCGCGGATCCACCGGTGCAGCAGCGGTACGTCCTCGGCGGCGATGCCGAACCGGCGGCGCAGGGCCGGCACTTCGAGCAGGTCGAGTAGATCGCTTGCCGCCATGCGGGAACGCGGCAAGGCAAGAAGAATCTCGAGCGCATGGACCAGCGGATCGAATCGCCGCTGGCCTTGGTCGGCGACGGTAAACGGGATGTGGCGCGGGTCGTCGACATCGAGCAGGCCGAACACGGCCTGGATGTGGGGCGCGTAGGTGTCGATGTCCGGCACCATCACGATAACGTCGCGCGGGCGCAGAGTACGGTCGGCCGCGAACGCCGCGAGCAGTTGGTCGTGCAGGATCTCGACCTCGCGCTGCGAGCCGTGCGCGACATGAAAACGGACCGACGCGTCCCGCGCAGGATCCACTGCAGACCAGTGGGTGCACGTCTCGGGAAGCGGGCGCAAATCCCGGATGTCGTCCTGCAACTGCTGCAACAGGGTCTCGCCGCCGTAGGAGGTAAACAGGTCGATGCGCTGACCGATGGCGTGGAAATGCGTCCGATAGTCCGCCCGCGAGACGTCGCTGTCATGCTCATCGAGGAGCGCGATGAAATCCCGCCCCTGCTTGCCCCAGGCTGCGAGCAGGGGATGCGCATGCAGGTGCATCGCATCATCTGCGAGGACGTCAGGGTGGCCACTGCGCCGCGTCTGGCGCGCTTCGCGCGCGCGCAGCAGATCCTTGCCGGCGACGATGTCGGCCCAGTAGTGCTCACAGGGGTTGTGAACGCACATCACGACTTGGGACCATTGTGCGATCGTTGCCAGGACTTCCAGCGACTGGCGTGGGAGCGAGGAGATGCCGAAGACCAGCACCCGCCGCGGCAGCCCGGGCGGTCGCGGGCCGGACCAGGCTTGGGCGCGTACGACGAAGGCTGCATGGATGCCCGCTCGGCCCCCTTGCGATGCCGCGTCGTCGCCTCCTTCGCGAGCGACATCCGCCAACAGCCGCCGCCACAGCGCCGCCTGCCAGCGGTCTTCATCGGCCAGCGCAGTGCGAACGCCCCGCCCGTCGATCAGCACATTTTCCCCTGCTGCCCACGCGGCGAGCCAGTCCGCGCGATACACCTGATACTGGTCGTAGAGATCGGCCAGCCGTTCGGCCAACTGGAAGCGCTTGCGCTGATCCCCGTCGCTTTGCAGGAAGCGGCCCAGCGGCTGGAAATCGGGTTCGTCCATCACCGCCGGCAGCATGCGCACTAGGCGCCAGACGAGACGCGACTCGTCGAACGGCGACGTCTCGGGAACTGCCTCGCGGCCCAGGACCGCCCGATAGACCTGCCACATGAAGCGCGACGGCAGGAGGAACTCGAGCGCGGCTGCGATTCCGCAGCCGCCGCCCTCCTCCGCCGGATCGGCGGCGAGCGCGAGCTTGAGCCACTGCGCGACGCCGTTGCTGTGCACCAGGACGACCTCGGTTTCGAGCGGAGCCAACGGATGGCGCGTCGTCCACGTCACGAGCACGTCGCGCAGGGACTCCGCGTGGTTGCCATGGACGAGCATCAAACCAGGGGGAAGCATGCTGGCGGTCAAATCGGTCTCCGTCGAGTCGCGCGTCGCGAGAAAATGCTCCGAGGATAATCTCTATATGCGACGTGGTATGTCGCATGCGCCCAATTGCGCGACTCGTCATATGCAGCAGATCCACAAGACCGCATGCGGAAATCGGGGGTATATCCTCGGAACAAGCGCGAGAGGATATGACAGGTCACCGCGGCGCACGCAGGACCTAAGTCACAGCCGCCGCTTCATGCTTCTTCAGTTGCCGGATTTGCTTGGGATTGCGCCAAGGACACGTCCGCCCCGTGAGATGCGGCCTGAGCATACTCAGAGCGTCTCGGGCTAGAGGCCGCAGCGGTGTCCGATGAAGACCGCCTGACGATCCTCGCCCTGACGCAAAACCACCTCTTCGCGGCAATGGGCCACTGAAGGTAGCGCGATCCAAGAATCAGCGAATGAGTCGTGCCGAATCGCTTTCCAACCTGAATGGCCGCGCCGACGAACACGCGCCGAGCAGCGGCGCGAACGGCATCAGCCGATTGCAGCCCCTCGGAGGACGTCGAAATCCCGAAGCCAGAATCGCCGGACGTAGTTCCTGCGATCTCGCATCCGCACGCCGACGATGACGGGCACGCCGTGTCGTTCGGCGAGCGCCTTCATCTTCGGCCACAAGTCCGCCGGCGACCTTTCCCGACCGGCCTCACTTGGCAGTTCGACGACGATGAGCCCCAGCGGCCGCCCGGTTTCGTTTGCCTGGAGCGCATGCGCCGCGATGTCATCCGGGTCGATCCGAGCCTGCGTCAAGTAGATCAAGGATTCGCGAAGGAGCCGTTCGCGCGCCGACAGCACGCGCGCCTGCCGCTCGTCCGAGTCCCCCTGCGATTGATCCACGAGGGAAAAAAGCAGCTCTGATTCGCAAGCGACGAGCCGTTGCCCGACGGCGAATCGGTCGTTCCCGCTCGCCCCCACCCACAGTACCGTCCGCGAGTCCCGAAAGATGTGGAGACTGATTCGGGCAAGCATCGAGGTCAAACCAATGCCCGTTTGCCCGACGACGAGGATGAAGGCGTCGTCGGGCCCGTCGAGTCCGCTGTCCAGCGAAGGGATTCCCGTCTTGAACGTTTCGCGCCCATTGGGAAAGGCATCTTCGTGGTCCTGAAAAGCTAACAAACGGTCCGGGTAATCCCGGCATCATCGACCGACGACAACACACCCTGCAAGTGCATGTCTATCCTCCCCTACGTCACGCGACGACAAATTGATTTCGCATTGCAGTCTCGGGCGGAAATGCGACAGTAAATGTCGTAACGCATCCCCTCCTAGCGGATGAACTGGCCGCGATATGCCCGCACGAATTCCTCTTGCGCCGCCGTCTCGATCGTGCCCCGCCGCGCCGCACGAACCGCCGCGATTGCCGCTTCCGCGCCAAACCCCGATTCGATCAATAGGCACGCTGCGATCGTGCCGGTGCGCCCCAGTCCACCCATGCAATGCAGGAACACTCGGTCTCCCCGCGACAATCTCGTCACGAGCTCGTCTCCATCGAGAGGCCAGGCGGCTCTAAACACCTCGGAAGGCGGCATCCGATCTGGAATCGGCAGATGGCGCCAGTCCAGGCCGCGGTCGCGCACCTCCTTCGGTAACGCCTCGACGCGCAAGGCACCGAATTCGTGGTCCTCGATGAGGCTCACGACGATGCGCGCTCCCCAGTCGCGAATGCGATCAAGGTCGAGATCCAGATCGCGCTGCCACTGCCCGGACAGGCCGTCACGTTGCCACTTTCCCGGACATAGCGACATGCCGATCAGGCCCCAGCCCCTCAAGGGCTGCACGGCATCGATACGAAGGGGATGGGTTTGGCTGCTTCGAAAAGTCACATCGGACGGCATCGCTGCGCTCCAGAAAAAGGGATGACGGGCAGTGTGCCGCTGTCGCACGACAAGCATTGTCGCGTCTCAATCGGCTTCAATCGCCAAGGGCCGTGTCACGCTTCGTAGAGCGCCGCCGTCTTTCGCGCCTGCGCTGAGACCGCAGCGCGCAGCTCCGGCGGCGCCACGACCTCAACCTTGTCGCCGCACCCGAGCAGCCACCGGAAAAGCTGCCCGGTCGCGGGAAGCGTCACACCAAGCCGAGCATCGAACTCGCTGCCCTCGGGTTCCACGGTGACCTTCTGTCCCCGCCCCATCGGGCATTCTTGTACGAGATCTGCCACATAGCCGCGCACGCGAAGCTCCAGCTCGACCGACTTATCGCCGCCGAAGTCGGCCTGGCCCGAATAGATGGCTTCCTCGAGATCGAAGTCGGGCGCACGCCGCGCGGCTTCGCCGCCCACCTCAGCCGCAATCAACCGATGCAATGCATACATCCGCAGCGGCTCGGCCTCGTCGTTCTTCAGGGCGAACAGGTATAGGCGGGGCCCTCGCTGCAGCGCGCCCTGAGGGTGCAATACGGGCCGCGTCACTTTCCCGTCCCGGTCCCGGTACGTCGCTTTCAGCGTGCGCCCCTCGACGAGCGCACGCATCAACTCCGCCAGCACGGGCGTTTTGAATTCCGCGGGCAACAACCGCAGCGTATCGGGGACGACTCGGAAGCGATCGCGGGGAAACGTGACGCCTGTATCGGCGCTCTGAAGCCTTCTCAGCGTCGCCTCCAGCCGCTGTTCCGGCATCACGTCTGCGAGTGCCGCTTCGATTTGGTTGAGCGTATAGGTCCACGCGTAACGGTCGAACTCGTCGTCTTCGCGCTGTCGGGGGCTGCGACGGAAACTCAGTGGCTTTGCCCGAGGATCGACCACGACGGCACGGTCCTCCTTCACAAGGATCTGGAGGTCGCGCTGGATCTTGCGAAGCCGTCCACCGTCTTTCGCGCTTTCGGCGTAAACGTCGGCAAGTATGCGAAGTAGATCCTTTGCCGTCGCGCCGGCGTCCTTCTCCCCCACCTCGGGCAACAAGTTCTCGATCTGCTTCAAACGCAGGATGCGCGACTCGTACGCGACGGCCATTTTCATGCACTCCGGGATTCGTGAGCGCGTCAGCATACGACAAATGATGTCGCGCGACCGTGCTGAAATGCCGCCGTGACCTCATTGGAGACGATCGTGACGAAGTCCTCGAACCCTGCGCCCGGGCAGCCGAATCCGCTGTCTTCGCGTGACCTGCTCGAGCGCCTCGGCTGCAACAGCCTCGACGCAACCTCGAGCGGCTACACCGAATTTCAGGCAGATCTCGACGAAGACCTCATTGCGAGCTTGCGCGAGCGCTTCGAGGCGCTCAAGCGCCCCACCCGCTTTGCGCCGGGAATGGCGGTGCGCTGGAAAGCGGGCCTGCGCAACCGCCGCTGGCCGCACTACGACCAGCCGGCCATCGTCGTCGAAGTCCTGAGCGAACCGATCCTCGATCCTTCCGAGCAGCCGGGCTCACCGTACTTCCGCGAACCCCTCGACCTTGTAATCGGGCATTTCGTCGACAAAGGCGAGGCCCGCGGCGATTTCCTGACCTTTTACGTCGACGGCCGCAGGTTTCAGCCGTGGTCGGACGAACCCGAGACGGAGGCTTGACAAACATGACAACCGCTATTCGACGCCCACGTCCCGCGCGCCGCCGCGCACAGTTCGACGACTTTGACGAGTGGTTCGATCCCTCGCCCATGATGAGCGCGCCGACTCGCCGGGCGGCTCGCTACGCGCTCAACCTGTGGATGGCGCAGCCTCCGCTTCGGGCGCGGCTACTCGAAGGCAACTCCATCAATTATCTCTGGACTCTGGTGTCCCCGCTGCTCAGCGCGGCCCGCAAGGGCGTGCTTCGCGGCGAATGCGACGATGAAGACTGCGAGTCGGACGACGAGTTCGACGATGAGGACTTCGGTCTCGATTTCACGAAGCCCGACTCGCTCAAGCTGAGTCCCGCGCAGCGCCGGCTGTTCCTCCGCTGGATGGACAGGCTGCCGTCGCACGCGCTGAACCGCCTCGATGTGCTCGACGCAATCGACACGCGCGACGCGCCACTCGCGACGATCGGGCTCCTGCAGGACGTCCTCAATATGCCCCCCACCGAACGGGCCCTCCTCGAGTACGTGGGGGTGCGCGACGAGGTGCCGGTGCTGCGTCGTTTGCTGCGCGTCGGTGGAGATGGGAGCCTGCGACGCAATCGCTTGTGGCTGGCCTCCGCGGTCGGACTGCCGGTCCACGATGTCCATCGCGCGCTGTCCCTCAAGGGCACGCTTCACGGCCTGGACCTCATCTGCGAGGACCGCGGAAGCTCCGATATGGAGGACTACCTACGCGCGAGCGACTTCCTCGGACGCATCGTCGCGGAAGCCCCGGACCGCGAGGACGCGATGCTGGCGTTGCTCGTCGAGCCCCTGCCCGAAGCGAAGTGGACGCTCGCCGATTTTCCCCACCTCGACCGCGACGCCAAGCGCCTCGTCTCAACGTTGTCGGCAGCTGCCCTACGGCGCGCAGTGGGCGTCAATGGATTGCTCTATGGTCCGGCCGGTGCCGGCAAGACAGAATTCGCAAGCGCCGTCTGTGCCGCCAGCCGTCTGAACGGATTTCGTGTACGCAGCGCCGACGACGACGGCGACGGACTTGGGCGCAAGGGCCGGATCTCCGCCTACCTGCTCGCGCAGCGCTTGTTCGCCGCCCGAGATGATGTCGTGATCGTCTTCGACGAAATCGAGGATGTCTTCGCCCATGAAGGATTGGGAGCGCTCGCTGCGCTTCTTGGGGGCGAGCGCCTCGCTGGACGCGAAAAGGGATTCATCAACCGCACGCTCGAAGACAACCCGATACCGGCCCTGTGGATCACCAACGCCGCGCGGAGCATGGACCCCGCCTTCCTGCGTCGATTCCTCCTTCCCGTCGCGCTGCAGGTGCCGCCGCGCGAGGTGCGTCGGCGCATCGTCGAAGCGCAGCTCGGCGGCCGAAATCTCCCCGACGAGTTGCTCGACGCGCTCGCGGCCGACGGCAAGCTGATGCCCGCGCAGTTCGACGCCGCGCGACGTCTGCTCGAGTTCGACCCCGACCTCGCCACGGCAGCAGATCGTATTCGCGAGGCCGTAAGCGCCCAGCGCCGTCTGCTGCACGGGGCCCCGGTACCCCGAACGCGTCCCCGCCCGCTCGAGATCGACATCGCCTTCCTCAACGTCGCGGGAGGCGTCGCGCCGGGTCAACTACTCGCCGCGCTCGACCGCCGTCGGCGCGGGTCGCTCTGTCTCTATGGCCCGTCGGGGACCGGCAAAACCGAGTTCGCTCATCTGATCGCCGACGCCCTCGATCTGGAACTCGTCGTACGGCGCGCCTCCGACCTCAAGAGCAAGTACGTCGGTGAAACCGAGGCGAACCTCGCCGAGGCGTTCAACGCGGTCGACCCCGAACGCTGCGTGCTGCTCTTCGACGAGGTCGACAGCTTCCTGCGCGACCGCCGCCACGCGGAACGGAGCTGGGAAATTTCCGAGGTCAATGAGCTCCTGCAGCAGATGGAGGAGTTTCCCGGCATCTTCATCGCGACGACGAACCTGATGAGCCAGATCGACTCGGCCGCCCTGCGGCGCTTCGATTTCAAGCTCGCCTTCCAGCCCCTGCGCTTGGAGCAGCGAATGTCGCTCTTCGCGCGCGAGGCACTGGGCGACGGACAGGTGCTGGTCCCTGACGAGTTTCGGGTACGCCTTGCGAGACTGGAAGGCCTGACAACGGGGGATTTCGCGAACGTCGTGCGCCAACAGGAATTGCTCGGCGACCGGCTGTCTCCGGAGTTGTTTATTGCGCGGCTTGCTGAGGAAGCTGGGCTACGGCGTAGCCTGTAGCGGCCCCGCCTTTACCGCATCAAGCCGACAACAGAGGTACGATCCCAGCATGACCGATGATCCGATCCTGCGCGCAGCGACGCTACTCGCCTCGGCCGACGGCCTTCTGATCACCGCCGGCGCCGGCATGGGCGTCGACTCCGGCTTGCCCGACTTCCGGGGCAACGACGGATTTTGGAGAGCGTACCCAGCGCTCGCCCGCGCTGGCATCGATTTTCACGCGATCGCCAATCCCGAGGCATTCGAGTCCGACCCCAGACGAGCCTGGGATTTTTACGGCCACCGCCTTGCGCTTTACCGAAAGACCGTACCTCATGATGGATTCCTGGTGCTCCAGTCGATCGCGAGCCCGCTTCGGCACGGCGCATTTGTCGTGACGAGTAACGTCGACGGCCAATTCCAGAAAGCCGGGTTCGACGAACGGCAGATCCTCGAGATCCACGGCTCGATCCATTACCTGCAATGCTGCCGGCCGTGCCGCGACACCGTCTGGACGGCCGGCTTCATCGATCCCGAGACAGACGACGACCGGTGCGAGTGGACCAGTCCCGAGCTTCCAAGATGTGACGGCTGCGGCGGACTCGGGCGCCCGAATATCCTGATGTTCAACGATCTTGTGTGGCTCGACAGCCGCGCCGAAAAGCAACTCGAGCATTTTGAAACGTGGTCGCAGAAGGTCACTGCGCCGGTCGTGATCGAAATCGGCGCGGGCGTCGACCTGCCATCAATCCGCCGGCTGGGCGAAAGGCGCGGTTGGCCGCTGATCAGGATCAACCCCAGGCATTCGCAGGTCCCGGATGAAATCGGGGTCGGTCTCCCGCTGCGCGCAACGGAGGCACTCAAACTGATCGCCAAAGCGCTGACGGACGTCCGCAAGGAACCGTAATCCCTTATCAACATACGCCTTCAGCGAGATTCCGGGTAGGGAGCGTTCATGTTCGAGATCGAGGAGCACGACGGTCACGCGTCGATCTATCTGGTCGGTATCGGCGAGGCCGGATGCAAGTCGCTGCATGAGTTCCGGGCCGCGGGAATGCCAAGGGTGGCGCGATATGTCGCGATTGCCCCCGAGCCAGCCGCCTTTTCCCAAAGACGGCTACAGGTCGTCAGCCCAGCCGCCAACGATGAATCCGACGCCGCAACGTGCACCGTTCTTGATGACGGGCAGCCCCCGGGCGATGACACTAAGCTGACCACGGCACCGTCAGGGGGCCTGCCCTTGCAGGTTCAGGAGGCGCTTCGCGGCGCTGACATCATCCTGGTCGCGGCGGATATGAAAACTCCCCGGGACCGTTCGTTGGCCTCCCTCATTGCACCGCTTGCCCGTGCAGAAGCTTCAGTGATCTTCGGCGTCGCAGTCCTTTCTCCCGAGACGACCCGCGGCGAAGCGCCAACCGACGCGCAAGTATCGGGGTTCATCGCAAGTGTTCGAGCCGGAATCACGGTGCCTGGCACGATGCCGCAACGGGCAACGGAGGCCGAAATCATCCCTGAGCACGTGAACGACTTGCCCACGAAGGTCCTTCTCGAGGTCTACACCTGCATCGCTCGCGGTCTTGTTCATCCGCTAATGTGGGGCAGCGTGTTTCAGGATATCCGCACGGCTCTCCGTGACGGGGGAAACTGTTTCATCGGCTGGGGCGCCGCAAGCGGAGAGAACAGTGCACGCCGCGCCGCGCAGAGCGCGATTACCCATCCGATGTTGGGTGTCGGGCGCTTGGCGGCCGGCCAGAACGCGCTCGTCACCCTTCGGGGAAACAGGGGGCGGCTGACGAAGATTGATATGCGAGACGTGGCCGAAACGCTCCGGAACGCGGCGGGCAACGAACTCTGGATAGTGCTCAGTGCCGTTTACGATGATTCGCTAACAGACTCCTTACACGTAAGCGTCCTCGCCGTCGGAGGGAGCCCGAGTGCGGATTCCTATCCGTGATCGCCAATATTGAAATAGGGTGATGGGGGAATCCGCACGAACGAGGGGTCCAGAAGAGGACAAGGAGAAGGCGGCGCATCGACGCGAAAGTCGTCTGCGTTCTCGCGCTCTTGTTCCACTCATCGACAAAGTTGCTTGACACACCGACGGTCGCGAGCAAGAGACCTTGAAGCATTGAGCGCGAAGGGGCGTTATGCAAAACAACTGCAAGACCGCTCACCCGTCAATTCTCTTCATTGACCCACTGCGGCAGCCTCCCCGCGGTGCCGTCCTCTGTCGGACGGTTCGTGAGGCGACCGAGTCGCTTAAGACCGGGCACCTTGAGTCGCGCCATCAGCGACGCGTCCATCCCGCCGAACTTGCTGCGCCACTTGTAGAACGTCGCCGAACTGATGCCGTGCTCGCGGCACAGCTCCGGCACCGGCTTGCCGCCCTCCGCCTGCTTCACGATCGCGATGATCTGGCTGTCTGGAAAACGGGACTTCTTCACGTAAAACTTCCTCCCACTGCGTTCGAGAAAATTCTACTTCTGACGACCTTCAATTACCGGGGAGATCACCGAGTCGTCTCAGCACCACGATGGACAGAAGGTCGTTTGTACCGCCGAAACGGCGCGCTGCCAGCCGCCTTCGTCGATGCGACAATCTGCGTCGCTTTCGTTTGGTATTCTGGGCGACAGTCAGAAGGAGATCAGGGTGCCGCTCTTGATTGAACACATCGACGCCATTGCCCGCACGAAGGGAGCAAGACAAGCCATCCAACAAGCCGGGCACATGACCAATGAAGAAGCGCTGAACCCAGGACATTCGCGACGTCGCCGAAACGCGGATGAGGACATCCGATCAAGGGTGCGAGGATGCCTCCTGGGCGGCGCGATCGGTGACGCCCTCGGGGCGCCGGTGGAGTTCCTGTCCCTGAACGAAATCCGAGAGCGCTTCGGACCGCGCGGCATCGCGGACTACGCGCCGGCGTACGGCCGGGCGGGCGCGATTACCGACGACACCCAGATGGTTCTTTTCACTGCGGAAGGTTTATTGCGCGCCTATGTCCGTGCGAATCTTCGCGGCATCTGCTCCGTGCCCTCGGTCATCAGCCACGCCTACCTGCGGTGGCTGCTGAGCCAAGGCGAGCGCCCGACGCAGTCGGACGTCGAGATCGGCACCGACGGTTGGTTGTGGGCCGCCGAGGTCCTGCATCGCCGACGAGCGCCCGGGAACACGTGCCTGTCATCTCTGCGGGCGCTGACAGGCTTCACCGTTGCGCGGGCGCAGAACGACAGCAAGGGTGCCGGTGCGATCATGCGCGTTGCGCCTATCGCTCGCTATGCTGACGACGGCGAGGAAGCTTCCGCTGCCGAGGTTTTCGACCTTGCAAAGACGGCGTCCTGGATTACGCACGGACACCCGAGCGGTTATCTGTCAGCCGCGGCCTTCACCGTCGTCGTCCACGCGTTATTGTGGCAACTTCCGCTCGGAGTGGGCATCGAACGCGCGAGAACGTTCCTGGCGCAGGAGGACGGTGCCGAGGAAACGCTCGCGGCAATGGCGACGGGGATTGCCCTCGCCGCGGCAGGCGAACCACCGGAAACCGCGATCCGTCGCATCGGCGAGGGCTGGGTGGGCGAGGAAGCGCTCGGGATCGCGCTTTACTGCGCGAAGACGGCACCCGATTTCGTCAGCGGCATTCGCATGGGCGTCAATCACGACGGCGACTCCGACACCACCGGATCGCTTGTCGGCCAGTTGCTGGGGGCGATGCTCGGCGAGGCTGCATTGCCCGAGACTTGGCTCGAGCGCCTCGAAGCCCGCGAGTTGATCACCCAAATCGCAGACGACCTCGCCGAATTCCGGCATTGGGATCTCGACCCGGACGTGGACGACGGGGGTTTCGCGGACAGCGTCTGGGAGCGCTACCCCGGCTGGTGAACTCAGGGTCGGGCAGGAGTAATCGGGCACACCTGCCTCACCCGAAGCGCCCCTGCCGAGAAGATCCACGCTGCGGGCGCCAACGGTTCCCTGGACGAAGATCACCTCGCCGGCGCCACTCGAGCTGAGTACGCCTCGACCATCCTGAAAAAGCCCGCGGCGCGTCCCGTGTTGTCGCCCCCTCGCCAACGAAATGCGAGCGTTTCCGTTTCGATCACGGCGTCGACGAAAATCGGCGGCATCTCGCCCTGACGGATCTCGGCCTCGATGACCCGCTCGAGTTCCCGAGCAAGAGGATGCCACCGCGCGGTTTGGACTTCGGGGAGTCTGAAAGCCCTTCGAGGTGGTAGCGAATCGAGCGTTTCGCCGTGGGACGGCCCGCGTCCCGGCGCGTCCTCATCGGCCATATCCCCGACAGATGAAGCATGTTCGTCCGGGCAGCGGTCATGACATGCCGGACAGCACACCCGGCCGCCTGGCTCGCCGCATCTTTCGCACGAGCACGCGGAAAGCGCGCCAGCCATCTGGATCAGTCCCTGAATGTAATCGTCCCCTCCCCTCACGCGGAAGCGCAGCGTTCCGAACTTCTCTTTCACTTGACTCGCTACGACCGGTTCGCATCCCTTCGTCTTCACTCGGGCGTCGATTTCCGCGCAAAGGGCATCGATGAGCGCGAACCAGCCATCCTCGCACGCGAACCCCCAACACATCACCGTCTCGGACTCCGGCGCGTGCCGATTGCGAAAGATCGACGGATAGCGGCTGCAGAGCAACTCGTCCAGTTCCTGCCGCATACGCTCGTCTCCTAGTGGTGGTTTTGCTGTCAGGTGCGAAGAGCACCGCGGGTGCGAGAAATTACTACACCGAGCACATCAGTCGCCATTGCGACCGAAAACTGCCCCGAGCACGGCCGAACTTCGCAGGTCGCGCAGCTTTGGCCCGCCGTCGACGAGTCTAAGCGGCACGATCGCGATAGTCGCCTCGGCCCGCTCGGAGACAGCTGGCGGTCCGTCGAAAGCATCGTTCGGTCCCGCGAACGGTTGCTGCCCTTCCTGCGCCCGCTCGCGCTCTTCGACGCGAACGAGAAGCGAAGCGAAGCGCCACCCGTCGTCCGCGAGGAGCCGGAGCCAGCGGGCGGTCGCAAGGCGGCTATTCACCCACTCGAGAAACGGCTCGAACAAGTGATCATGCCACAGCGCCTCCCGGGAATCGTAGAGCCGGCGACCGGCGAGCTCGCACATCCTACAAACGTAACCTGCCGGCGTGCGCAACGGGGCGACGTCGAGGCTCAGGAGCAGGTCGAAACACTCATCATTAAAAGCCACCGCAACGTCGAGCCCGGAGCGGGACACACCTACCGACAGCAGCGGCGTGATGCCGATGAAGTTTGCGACGATGAGCGAATCGGTCCGGCATGCAACCCGCAGCGGAACCGCGAAACGCTCACGATTCGCGCGGTGCCAGTCGAAAAAGGCGCGCTGGTACCGTGACCGGATACCGCTCCTGTTCGGCCTCGCGCTATTCATATCCGTTTCCATTGCTTCAATCGATCTGTGCATTGTGGCTGCGGGACGCGACAGGCGACGTCGCGACGACAAGAGCCAGGGGATTCTGTCATCGCTCGATCCGCACCGACGACGCCCGCCGCCCTTCCGCCTGGAGATGCGCAGCGAAAACCATGTGGATGCAGTCGGCTGTCGGACGATCGTGCACAGGTGCCGTGTGCCGCGAATATCGACTGAGCCGCCGCTGGCGCATGTCGATCACGGCAAGCTGACCGGCCGCCCGCATCCACCTGCATTCACGACAGTTTTTGTCGCACCTCCGGTCGATACTCACAATCGAACGGCATGCACTGACGCGCCGCCCATACACAGGGGAGAAAATGATGCAGACGCAAACATTGAAAGACCGGCACGGACACATCACGGGCTTCGTCGAAACGCGAACCGACGGCGTCATGGTCCTCAAGGACGAACACCGCCACATCCGCGGCTACTACGATCCGCGATCGGACCAGACCAAGGATGCACACATGCACCTGGTGGGCTACGGGAACACTCTGCTGCAACTGCTCGGATAAGTTGCGTCGCGGTCGGCCAATCCCGCCCGTCGCGGCGATCCGGTAGGCAGGCCGCCCCCATGCCGAATTCACGGCGCAGATCGGAACCGCACGCCGGGCGGGGCATGCGAGCGTCTCACAACAATCTGGAACGCCGCACGGTGTTCGCATAACAGGCACTCACTTTAATACAGTTCTGGTGTTATAGTTAGCTGCATGAATAGTGACACACCTCCCGACACCCCGACCTATCCGCTCTCGGAACTCTGCATCTTGGCCGATCTTCCGGCACGGACAGTGCGCTACTACATCCAGCTCGGCTTGGTGGACCGCCCCGCGGGTGAGACCCGCGCGGCCCGGTATGGCGCAAAGCACCTCGAGCAACTGCTCCTCATCAAGAAATGGACGGCCGCGGGCGTGTCGCTCGAACGCATCCGGGAGTTGTTGCGGGGCGACGCGCCGCCGGTGCCTCCGCGCCCGCAGCAGGTGGGCGCGATACGGGTACGGAGCCACCTTACGGTGGCCGAGGGCATCGAGGTGGTCATCGATCCGGAGAGAGCCGGCCTCAGCCCCGAAGACGTACGCCGGCTCGTCAAAGGCGTCATGGCCGCTTACGCTGCGCTGCGTCAGGACCCATCGAACGAAGAAGACCACAAAAAGGAGAAGGGCGATGATCAAATGTGAAGCGGCACGCCTGGCAACGATTGACGGAAAGGCCTTGATGCTCGAGGGCGTGCGGGTCGATGGGAGCCTCGAAGGCGCGCTTTTCGAAGCGACTGTCAGCCAGCGCTTCCACAACCCGCACGACGTCCACGTGGAAGTCGTCTATTCCTTCCCGCTGCCGTGGGCGGCGATTCTTCTGGGCGTCGACGTGCAGATCGGCGAGCGCCATCTGACGGGAACCGTCGTCGAAAAGCTCGAGGCCGGAGCCCGGTACGAGGACGCGATCGCGGACGGCAACACCGCAGTCATGCTCGAGCAAAACGCGGACGGAAGCTTCACCCTCAACCTCGGCAATCTCGCGCCACAGGAGCGCTGCACCATTCGCCTACGGTACGCGCAGGTCCTGCAGCTCGAGCAGCGTGGGCTGCGCCTGCTGATTCCGACCGTGATCGCCCCGCGCTACGGCGACCCCGTGTTGGAGGGCGGCCTCAAGCTGCATCAGACGCTCGAGCACGACGTGACGGTGGAGTATCCGTTCGAGCTCAGCCTCGAGCTGGTGGGCGAGCTCGCCCGCGCGCACGTCGCCTCACCCAGTCATCCGATCGGCGTGAAGCTCGCCCCGAGTGGCGACACTCTCACTGTCGCACTGGCGAAATCGGGCTTCCTCGACCGGGATTTCGTGCTGGTGATGAGCGAGCTCGCCCACGATTCCGTGTCAGTCTGCGGCCGGGACGTCGCCGGCTCGGACGTCGTGACAGCGCTCGTAAGTTTCTGCCCGCGCATCGCGCGCAATGAAGGCGGCCTCGCCGTAAAAGTCCTGGTCGACTGCTCAGGCTCGATGCAGGGCGACAGCATCGCTGCGGCTCGGCGCGCACTGCAGGCGATCATTCGCGAGTTTCACGCCGACGATCGTTTCGCGCTCTCGCGCTTCGGCAGCACGGTCGAGCATCGCTCGCGCGGGCTCTGGCGCACGACCGAAGCGACCCGCGTCGCAGCTCAACGCTGGGCCGGCGGGTTGAATGCGGATCTCGGCGGCACCGAGATGGAGGACGCCCTGGCGTCCACGTTTGCCCTGTCGCACGCGTCCGTCGGAGACGCGCCCGTCGATGTGCTGCTGATCACTGACGGCGAAATCGGCGCCATCGATAGCACGATCGCCGCCGCGAAAGCTTCGAAACATCGAGTGTTCGTCGTCGGCATCGGCAGCAGCCCGGCCGAAGGGCATCTGCGGCGACTCGCGGAGGTCACCGGCGGCGCCAGTGATTTCGTGGCGCCGGGCGAAGCCGTCGAGCCCGCGGTCCTGCGCATGTTCGCCCGCCTGCGCTCACCGCGACTGGAAGCCCTCGAGCTGGAGTGGCCGGAAGGGGCCGCGCCCTTGTGGGCGTCGACGCCTGGACGATCCGTGTTCGACGGCGACACCGTCACGGTGTTTGGCGGTTTTTGTGGCACGCCTTGGGGGGAAGTTCTCCTGCGGGGGCGCCGCGCGCTGCAAGGCGAGCGCGAAGTGATCGGCGGCGCGACGCTCGGAACCGTTCGTCCCGGCGATGCGGTCTCGCGCATGGGCGCCGCGGCGAGGATCGGCGCCTTGGCGAAATGCCAGGACGACGCGTCGCAGGCTGAGGCGGTCCGTCTCGCCGTGGACTATCAGCTCGTGACCCCTCGCACCAACTTCCTGCTAATCGCCGAGCGGGCGGACGGCGAGAAACCGAAGGACATGCCGGAACTCGTCAAAGTGCGCTCGATGCTGCCGGCCGGATGGGGCGGCGCCGGCAGCGTGATGTCGGCGCCGGTCGTCCATTCGCCGATGACGCCGTTGGACGTGCCGGCCGTGATTCGATGCTCCTCGCGCCGCGGCTCGCAGGACGCCGGGATGGGCACGTACGACATCCCCGCCTTCTTGAGGAAGCAGGCCGACGCGACCGAGCGGGCTGTACCAGAGGTGTCTGAACCGCATCACTGGTCGACCTGCGAGCACTACACCGGCCTCACCCCGCTTGGCTTGGCGGAGTGGCTGCGTCGCAATACCCAGCCGTACTGGCCGAAGACCTACGCCGATCTTCGCGACATCGGCTTGGGCGAGGCGGTGACCGACTGGCTTGAGCTCGTGGTCGGACAGAATGCCGAGGAGGAAGCCGTCGTGTTGGCGTTTCTATCGCTGATGGCGCTCCCCGAGGCCCACGCGGATTTGGTGAATAAACTGGGGACGCTCGCCCGGATCAAAGCTCACGCGAAGCGACTGGTCTCCCAAGGCCGAAGCACACCCGCCGATGCGCCGCTTCAGGCCCAGATCGCTGCACGCTTGGCCCCCATCCTCGAAGCTCTTGAGCCCGAGGCCTGGCCGCCGTGCGTTTTCGAGCTTGAATTTTCGCTGGACGCGCAGAACGGCTAATTCGGTTGCGGCAAGAGGACCAAGGATTCCTATTGGCAGATCGGAGCCGGTTGCGCGGAACGATGTCGGCCTGGCGTCGGCGGAGCGAGCTCAGAGATGTGCCGGGGTGCCACCGTGATGGCGAGTTGCAGACGTGGCCGACTTGGGCGCGCTGAACGACGAACCGAGTCGCTTCGTCCGCTTAAAGAACCCGCGTCCACGGCCAACCTGGCCGTGGACGTACCGCTTTATTCCGCTTAACTCCGGAGTGGCAAAACCACTCTGCCACTCGGATCGGGCACAAAAAAGCCCGCCAAAGCGGGCCTAAGTCTTTGATTCTTTTGGAGGCGCGAACCGGAATCGAACCGATGTACACGGCTTTGCAGGCCGCTGCATAACCACTCTGCCATCGCGCCAGCTTACTGGCCTGCCTTCCCGATGCGCCTTCATCGGGGGAAAATCCGAATGGAATTTCCTGGAAATTCTGGAGCGGGAAACGAGTCTCGAACTCGCGACCTCAACCTTGGCAAGGTTGCGCTCTACCAACTGAGCTATTCCCGCTGAAAGACCGCCATTATAGGTACGTATTTTTGCCTGTCAACCGCTTTTGTTTCGAATATCCCGGTCGTAGCGGGCAAGCTGCGGCATCGCGCGGTGAAGGTAATACCCCATCGACCACAACGTCAGCGCTGCCGCAATGTAAATCAGGACGTTACCGATCACGCGCAGGTCCAGCGACAGCAGCGGGGCATTGTAGAGCAGCAGGGGAATGGCCGTCATCTGCGCGGCGGTTTTCAGCTTCCCGACAAAGGCGACTGCAACCCCGGCCGACTGGCCGACCCGTGCCATCCATTCGCGCAGGGCGGAAATCGTGATCTCCCGGCCGATGATGACGACAGCGATGATGGAATCGACGCGCGCGAGCTGCACGAGCAGGATCAGCGCCGCCGCGACCATCAACTTGTCCGCGACCGGGTCGAGAAATGCGCCGAAGGCCGAAGTCTGGTTGAGGGCGCGGGCGAGATAACCGTCGAACCAGTCGGTGACGGCGGCGATGATGAAAATGATCGTTGCGGTGAGGTTTTTCTCTTCGGCGTCGAGCCAGCTGTCGGGAAGATAAAACACGCCGACGAACAGCGGGATCAGCGCAATGCGCGCCCAGGTCAGCGAATTTGGAACATTGAATAGCATTGAATGAGGCCTTGCGGGCCGATGCGAGCGCGTCAATGCAGCGCATTGTATATCGCTTCCGCAGTCTTTCGGCTGACCCCGCCGACACGGCACAGGTCCTCGACGGTCGCGGCGCGCACGCCATCAAGTCCGCCGAAGCTCGCGAGCAGGTTGCGCCGACGCGTCGGACCGATGCCGGGAATGTCCTCGAGCCGTGACCCGATACGCGCTTTCGCCCGCTTGGCGCGATGGCCCGTGATTGCAAAGCGATGGGCCTCGTCACGGATTTCCTGGATCAGGTGCAGTGCGGGGTGGTCGATCGCGAGGTTCTGCATGCGACCGTCCGGAAAAACCAGCGTTTCCAGCCCAGGCTTGCGCTCCTCGCCTTTCGCCACCCCGACCATCGCAACCGATTCTAGCCCGACATCGGCCAGCACCGAACGTGCCGAACTGACCTGCCCCTTGCCGCCGTCGATCAGTATGAGGTCGGGGCACACGCCCTCGCCGGCTGCGACCTTGCCGTAGCGGCGCTCGAGGACCTGACGCATCGCGGCGAAATCGTCGCCGGGCGTGATTCCGGTGATGTTGTAGCGACGGTATTCGGAGTTCTTCATCGCTCCATCGACGCTGACAACGCACGATGCGACGGTCGCTTCGCCCATCGTGTGGCTGATGTCGAAGCACTCGATTCGCCGTGGCGCCTCCGCCAGGTCGAGCGTCTCGCGCAGCGCTTCAAGGCGCATTTCGGCTCGGCCGGTGTCCCGCGCGCGGGCGATGATCGCAAGGCGAGCGTTATTCTCCGCCATCCCCATCCACACTTTTTCAGCCTCCAGACGCGGCGCGAGCAACGCGCAGGGCTTGTCGCAGATCTCGTCCATCAGAGCCCTGACCGGGGCGAGCGGGACATTCACGAGCAGCTTCGCCGGCAGCTCGTGTTCCCGGTAGTGCTGCTCGATGAACGCCAGCGCAGCGTCCAGCGTGCCGATCCCGGCCGTCGCACTCGGGAATTGCGGGCGGTCGCCGAGATGCCTTCCGCCGCGCACCATCGCGATGTTCACGCAGGTCACGCCGCCCTCCTCGACCGCGGCGATGATGTCGACATCCTCGTCCTTGCGGCTGTCGACGAACTGGCGCGCGAGCACCGCCTGCAGCACGCGCACCTGGTCACGGCACGCCGCGGCCTCCTCGAACGCAAGGCGCTCGGCTGCGGCGTGCATGCGGGCCGTGAGGTCGTCGATGACTTCCGAGGCCCGGCCCTCGAGGAAACGCGCCGCGAGCCTGACGTCGGCGGCATAGGCGTCCTTGTCGATCAGGCCGACGCACGGCGCGGTACAGCGCTTGATCTGGTGCAGCAGGCAGGGGCGCGAGCGGTTCTGGAAGACCGGGTTTTCGCAGGTGCGCAGGCGGAACGTCTTCTGCAGCAGGTGGATGCTTTCGCGGACCGCCCACACGTTCGGGAACGGGCCGAAATAGCGGGCCCCTTTGGTGAACGCGCCGCGGTGGTAAGCAAGACGTGGGAATTCGTCGCCGGACAGCTCGATGTACGGATAGGTTTTGTCGTCGCGAAACAGGATGTTGTAACGCGGCGCGAGACTCTTGATGAGGTTGTTCTCGAGCAGCAGCGCTTCGGCCTCGGAACGCGTCGGCGTGATGTCGACACGCAGGATCTGCGCGACCATCATCGCGATCCGCGGGCTCGGCTGGGTGCGCTGGAAATAGCTCGACACGCGGCGCTTGAGATTCTTCGCCTTGCCGACGTAGAGCACCCGCTCGTCGGCGCCGATCATGCGATAGACGCCCGGCTCCTCGGGTACCGTCCGGAGGAAGCTCCGCGCGTCGAACGGGGTGCCGGGAGCAGTCATAGTGAAGAGCCGGATCTAGGCCGCGTCCTCGACGAGGCCGGCGACGACGTCACGCGCCTGTCGGTAGACCGGATGAAGTTCCAGTGCGAACGGATCGGCAGCCTGCGGACGCGAGCGCAACGCTTCAATGCGCGCCCGGCTCTCCGTGGCGATGTCGGGCGCCCAGCGGTCGAGCAGGTCGACCGCGAGGTCGGGCCGGTTGCATACCAGCACCACATCGCATCCGGCGCCGAACGCGGCGCGCGCGCGGGCAACGATGTCGCCGACGACGGTCGCGCCTTCCATCGTCAGGTCGTCGCTGAAGATCACGCCGCCGAAGCCGACGCGCTCGCGCAGGATGTCCTGCAGCCAGAAGCGCGAGAAACCGGCCGGATTCGGATCGACACGCGGGTAGATGACGTGCGCGGGCATCACGCCGGCCAGCTGGCGCCCGAGCCGGTGGCGGTAGGGGGCGATGTCGTCGGCCCAGATCGCCTCGAACTCGCGTTCATCGACCGGGATCTCGACGTGCGAATCGGCTTCGGCATAACCGTGACCCGGAAAATGCTTGCCGACGCACCCCATGCCGGCATCCGCCATGCCGGACACCAGCGACTGCGCGAGCGCCGCGACGACGAGCGGGTCGCGGTGGAACGCCCGGTCGCCGACGACGCGGCTGCAACCGTAGTCGAGATCGAGCACCGGCGTGAAGCTCAGATCGACGCCATGCGCGAGGAGCTCGGCGGCGAGGACGTAGCCCGCGCAGCGCGCGGATTCGAGTGCGGCGACATGGTCGCGCTCCCACAGGCGTCCCAGGCAGCGCATCGACGGAATACGCGTGAAGCCGCCAGTGCGAAAACGTTGCACGCGACCGCCTTCGTGATCGACGGCGATGATCAGCGCCGGGCTGCGCAGCGCGTGAATCTCGGCAGTCAGCGCCAGCAACTGGTCCGAGTCGCGGAAGTTGCGGGCGAACAGGATCACGCCGCCGACCAGCGGGTCGAGCAGCCGCTCGCGCTCTTCATCCGTCAGCGCAAGGCCTGCGACATCGAGCATCACCGGCCCGAGCGGCCGAACAGTGGCGGGCAAATCGGATTGCAAAGTCATCGTTTCTCGATCAGGGCGAAGGCGACGACGTAGTCCACTTCGTCGGTGAGGCTCAAATGTGCATTGAGGCCGCGCTCGGCCAGAAAGCCGGCCAGCGCCGGGTCGTAGCAATACAGCGGTTTGCCGAGCTCGTCGTGGCCGACCGCGACCGCGTGCAGCGTTGCCGGAATCGCGACGCCTGTTCCAAGCGCCTTGCCAAACGCTTCCTTGGCCGCAAAGCGCTTGGCGAGGAAACGTGCGGGGTCGCGGCTCGCCGCAAAGCCGTCGTGCTCGGACGCGGCAAGAATCCGTGCGGCGAAGCGCGCTCCATGGCGGTTCAGCGAGCGCTGCATGCGTTCGACCTGCACGATATCGGTGCCGATGCCGTGGATCATGCGCCCCCGCTCATCGCCCGGCGCCGGCGGCCTCGCGCATCAGCCGCTTCATTTCGCGCACCGCGTCGCGCAGGCCAGTGAACACCGAACGGCTGACGATGGCGTGGCCGATATGCAGTTCGCGCACCCCCGGCAAACGCGCGATCGGCTGCACGTTGTAGTAGTTCAGCGCATGGCCGGCGTTGAAGCGCATGTCGAGCGCCCGGATCGCCTCGCCGGCGCGGCGGACCTTGTCGATCTCCTCCACGACTGCGACACTCTGCGCGTCGCGGCCGGCGGCATGGAATGCATGCGCGTAGGGGCCGGTATGAATCTCGCAGACCCGGGCCCCGATGCGCGCCGCCGCCTCGACCTGCCCGAGTTCGGCATCGATGAACACGCTCGTGACGATGCCGGCATCAGCGAGCCGTGCGACGACGTCCTTCAGCCGCTTTTCCTGCGCCAGAACGTCGAGTCCGCCCTCGGTCGTCACCTCGTGGCGCCCTTCCGGCACCAGCATCGCCATCTCGGGCCGCAGCGCGCACGCGATGCCGACCATCTCGTCGGTCGCGGCCATCTCGAGGTTCAGCTTGATCTGCGTGAGCTCGCGCAACCTGCGCACGTCCTCGTCCTGGATGTGGCGGCGGTCCTCGCGCAGATGCACGGTGATGCCGTCCGCTCCGCCCAGATGGGCTTCCATCGCGGCCCAGGCGGGGTCCGGTTCCCACGTGCGGCGCGCCTGGCGCAGCGTCGCGACGTGGTCGATGTTGACGCCGAGTTCGATCACAGTTCCTGCAACTCCTTCAGCACCCGGCGCGACTGCAGCGGCTGTCCGCCGAGATAGTGATTGATCAGCAGGCGCAGCAGCGCCTTGCTCTGGAAAAGGGTTTCGGCGCGCGAAAAATCGCCATGCGCCATGTCGAGCAACGTCTGGCCGCTCACGCCCGGCAGGCCTTCGTCGTTACCGGCGAGCCGTACCGGACCTTTCTCGATTATATAGACGTACTGCTGCGCGGGATCGACGGCCCGGTTCGAGTCGCCTTCGAGGTCGAGGCCGACGCCGTAACCGAGTTCGCGCAACAGCGTGAGTTCGAAGCGCCGCAGAATCGGTGCCACGTCGCCGCGTCCGAGCTGCGAAAGCGCATCCGCGTAGGCCTCGAACAGCGCCGGGTGCGCATCCTCGCGTGCGGTGAGCCGCACCAGCAGTTCATTGAGGTAGTAGCCGCACATCAGCGCCCGGCCGGTGAGCAGCGGTTGCCCGCCGCGCCACTCGGCGCGCACCAGGGTCTTGACTTCGCCCCCGCCGGACCAGTCCATCAGCAGCGGCTGGAACGCCATGATCACGCCGCGCAGTGCCGACATCGGCCGGCGTGCGCCCTTGGCGACCAGCGCGACCCGGCCGTGGTCCCGCGAGAAAATCTCGACGATCAAGCTGGTTTCGCGCCACGGATAAGTGTGCAGGACGAACGCAGGTTGCTGGTCGATGCGCTGCTTCTGGCTCACGGCCCCACGCGCATGGTCGGGTTATTCGTAGCCGAGACTCTTGAGCGCCCGTTCGTCATCGGCCCAGCCGCTCTTGACCTTGACCCACACTTCGAGAAACACCTTGCCGTCGAAAAGCTTCTCGAGCTCGACGCGCGCCTCGGAGGCGATGCGCTTCAGCTGCTCGCCGCCCTTGCCGATGACGATGCCCTTGTGGCTGGACCGGTCGACCACGACGGCGGCATAAATTCGACGCAGGTTGCCTTCCGTCTCGAACTTCTCGATCTCGACGGCGACGCCGTACGGCAGTTCGTCGCCGAGCAGGCGGAACAGCTTCTCGCGCAGGAATTCAGCCGCCAGGAAACGTTCGCTGCGGTCGGTGATCTCGTCGGCGCCGTACATCGGCTCGCCTTCGGGCAGCAACGGCGTGGCCGTTTTCACGAGAGCTTCGACGTTCGTGCCGCGTTCGGCGCTCAACGGCACGATTTCGGTGAAGGGATAGACTTCCGCCATCTTCGCGATGAACGGCAGCAACTGGCTCTTGTCGCCCAGCCGGTCGACCTTGTTGATGACCAGCACCACTTTCGCGTCGGCTGGCAGCACCGAGACGACTTTGCGGTCGTCATCGCCGAAGCGCCCGGCCTCGATGACCAGGAACACCAGATCGACGTCGCCGAGCACCTGGGACACGGTGCGGTTCATCGAGCGATTCAGCGCGTTGCGATGGCGTGTCTGGAAACCGGGCGTATCGACGAACACGAACTGCGCGTTGTCGCTCGTCAGGATGCCGGTGACGCGATGCCGCGTGGTCTGGGCCTTGCGGGAGACGATGCTGATCTTCTGCCCGATCAGCCGATTCAGCAAAGTCGACTTGCCGACGTTGGGGCGCCCGACGATGGCGACGAAGCCGGTGCGAAACGGCGCCTTGTCATCGGCTTGCGGCGTGTTTTCGTGATTCATTGATTCCTCAACTGGGCGAGCGCGAGTTCCGCCGATTGCTGTTCTGCGGCACGGCGGCTGGTGCCGCGGCCGGTGGTGCGAAGGTTCAGTGCGTTGACCTCGCACACCACCTCGAATTCCTGCGCATGGGCTTCGCCGTGGACTTTGGCCATCACATAGGTCGGCAGCGGCAGCTTGCGCCCCTGCAGCAGCTCCTGCAGCGCCGTTTTCGGGTCTTTCGCCGCGACGCCCGGATCGATCGCGGCAATCATCGGACCGTACAGGCGATCGATGACCGCTTTCGCAGCGGCGAAGCCCTGATCGAGAAATGTCGCGGCGAACACCGCCTCGAGCGCATCCGCGAGAATCGACGGACGGCGAAAGCCGCCGCTCTTCATCTCGCCTTCGCCGAGGCGAAGGTATTCGCCGAGGTCGAGTTCCAGCGCGATCCGGTGCAGGCCGTCCTGGCACACCAGCGATGCGCGCAGGCGCGACATCTCGCCTTCGCGCAGGCTCGCGAAACGCTCGAACAGCGCAATCGCGACGACGCAGTTGAGGATGCTGTCGCCGAGAAACTCCATGCGCTCGTTGTTCGGCTGTCCGAAACTGCGATGCGTGAGTGCCTGTTCCAGCAGCGCCGGATTGTCGAACCGGTGTCCGAGGCTGCGCTGCAGGCGGTCGAGCTTGCCCGCCACTATTGCTCGGCCGACGTAGCCTGGAAGTCGAACAGCAGGCTGACGTTCCCGGCCACCGGGACCTTGCGTTCGTAAACGACTTCGACGACTGTCTTTCCGCCCGGCCTCGAGATGTCGAGGTCTGCCCCGCTGACCGTGACGACGTCGTCGATCTGCCGGCGCCGGTCGAAGCTGCGGCGCAGTTCCGGCGTCGCCACGCCGTTGTCGCCTTCTTCCGCAACCAGCTTCACGTTGCGCTTGATGGCGAGGTATTCGTTGATCGCCGGCACGGTGCGGAAAGCGACCAGCAACGCCGAGCCCAGCAGCGCCCCGACGATCAGCACGCCCATCAGGCTAAGACCCAGTTGTCTGCTTTTCATGCGATTAAGTTCTCCGTATCAATGGAAACCACCGATGCGCTTCATGTCACTGAAGTTGAACCAGATGAAAAATGCGCGCCCGACGATGTTCTCGTCCGGCACGAAACCCCACACGCGGCTGTCGCTGCTTGCGTCCCGATTGTCGCCCATGACGAAATAATGCCCTTCCGGCACGGTGCAGGTCACACCGGCTGTCGTGTAGGTGCAGTTTTCGCGGTGGGGGAAGTCGAGCACATGCGGAACGAATGCCGGCGTGTCACGCTCGATCAGCACCGAATGGTTGGCGTCGCCGAGCTTCTCGGCGAAGCGGGGAGAATAGTAGAGGCGATCCGGGTGGAGGTAGTCGGGCTGGGGTACGAGTTCGACCACTTCACCGTTGATCCGCAGTCGCTTGTTCAGGTATTCGACCTTGTCGCCGGGCAGAGCGACCACGCGCTTGATGTAGTCGAGGGAAGGATCGGCCGGATAGCGGAACACCATCACGTCACCGCGTTTCGGCTGATCGACGTCGATGATCTTCTTGTTGATCACCGGCACGCGAATGCCATAGACCCATTTGTTGACGAGGATGAAGTCCCCGACGAGCAGCGTCGGAATCATCGAGCCCGACGGAATCTTGAACGGCTCGACGAGAAAGGATCGCAGCGCGAACACGATCAGGATGACCGGGAAAAAACTCGCCCCGTATTCGACCCACCATGGCGAAGGGGCTCCCGGAGCGCGGCGTTTGCGTGCGACGAAGCGGTCGATCAGCCACAGCACTCCGGTGGCGACAAGCAGCAGGAACAGTACAAGGGCGAAATTCACACGGACTCCGTATCGAAGCGTTCCGGCGCCATCACGCCGGGCTGCGCATCATTTGCCTTCATCGACCCGTAGCACGGCGAGGAAAGCTTCCTGCGGGATCTCCACGTTGCCCACCTGCTTCATCCGCTTCTTGCCCTCCTTCTGCTTTTCGAGCAGCTTCTTCTTGCGCGAGATGTCTCCGCCATAGCACTTGGCGAGCACGTTCTTGCGCAGCGCCTTGATCGTTTCACGGGCGATGATGTGGGAGCCGATCGCAGACTGGATCGCGACATCGAACATCTGGCGCGGAATCAGTCCGCGCAGTTTCGCCGCGACCTCGCGCCCGCGGTACTGCGCGGAAGCCCGATGGACGATCACCGACAGCGCGTCAACTTTTTCGCCGCCGACCAGCAGGTCGAGCTTGACGAGATCGGCTGCGCGGTACTCCTTGAACTCGTAATCGAGCGATGCGTAGCCGCGTGAAACGGACTTCAGCTTGTCGAAGAAGTCCATGACGACTTCGTTCATCGGCAGGTCGTAGATCAGCTGGACCTGGCGGCCGTGGTAGCGCATGTCCACCTGCGCGCCGCGCTTGAGATTGCACAGCGTGATGACCGGCCCGACGTAGTCCTGAGGCAGGAAGATCGTCGCGGTGATGATCGGCTCGCGGATCTCGGCGATCTTCGACTGATCCGGAAGCTTGGCCGGGTTCTCGACGCGGATCACTTCGCCGCTGTTCATCACGACTTCGTACACCACCGTCGGCGCGGTGGTGATGAGGTTCATGTCGAATTCTCGCTCGAGCCGCTCCTGCACGATATCCATGTGCAGCAGGCCGAGAAAGCCGCAGCGGAACCCGAAACCGAGCGCCTGCGAGACTTCCGGCTCGTACTGCAGCGAGGCGTCGTTGAGCCGGAGCTTTTCGAGCGAATCGCGCAGCTGGTCGTATTCGCTCGATTCGACCGGGTAAAGTCCGGCGAACACCTGCGGCTTGATTTCCTTGAATCCCGGCAGGGGCTCGCTCGCCGGGCGCGTCGCGAGCGTCACCGTGTCGCCGACTTTCGCCGCCTGCAGTTCCTTGATGCCGGCGATGATGAAGCCGACTTCGCCGGCCGACAGTTGGGGGCGCGCCACGGAGCGCGGCGTGAACACGCCGACCTGATCGCACGGGTATTGCGCGCCATTGGCCATCAGCAGGATGCGGTCCTTCGGCTTGAGCACGCCATCGACGACGCGCACGAGCATCACGACGCCGACGTAATTGTCGAACCACGAGTCGATGATCAGCGCCTTCAGCGGCGCGTCCGGATCGCCTTTCGGCGGCGGCACGCGGCGCACGACGGTTTCCAGCACGTCCTCGATGCCGAGCCCGGTCTTCGCCGAACACAGCACCGCTTCGGACGCATCGACGCCGATCACGTCCTCGATCTCCTTGCGCGCGCTCTCCGGATCGGCGGCCGGCAGATCGATCTTGTTCAGGACCGGAACGACTTCGACGTTCTGCTCGATCGCGGTATAGCAGTTCGCCACGGTCTGCGCCTCGACGCCCTGCGAGGCATCCACGACGAGCAGCGCGCCTTCGCACGCCGACAGCGACCGGCTGACTTCGTACGAGAAGTCCACATGACCCGGCGTGTCGATCAGGTTGAGGTTATAGACCTGCCCGTCCTTGGCCTTGTACTGCAGCGCAGCCGTCTGGGCCTTGATCGTGATTCCGCGCTCTCGCTCGAGATCCATCGAATCGAGAACCTGCGCCTCCATCTCGCGATCGGACAAGCCGCCGCAGAAATGGATGAGCCGATCGGCCAGCGTGGACTTGCCGTGATCGATGTGGGCGATGATCGAAAAATTTCGGATATGTTGCATGCGACAACAAAAGAAAGGTGCCGTGCGGCACCTTGGATGAATTGGTTGACCTGGCTAAGCCGCGGATTCTAGCGGAAAACGTCGGCAATAGGCACGAACGGCCACCGCGTCGAGCCGGTAGCGGCACAGTTCGGTGTCGCCGCCGAGCACTACGGGCACCAGTTCGTTCCAGCGCGCCTCGAGTTCGGGGTCGGTATCGACGTCGAGAACGCGCAGCGTCCAGCCGAGCTCCGTCGCCAGCGGCCGCAGCTCATCGAGCAGATCGTGGCACAGGTGGCACCACTCGCGGCTCAGCACGACCAGCTCGCGCATTCCGCTCACTCGCCCGCCCGCAGCGTCACGTAGGAAGTCCCGTCGCCGCGCTGCACGAGCAGCGTCACCTGCTGGCCGTCCTTGAGCCCGGCGACGGCGCGCGTGAAGGCCGCGACCGATTTCTGCGGGACCTGCCGGCCGCCCGACACCAGCGCGAGGATGAAGTCGCCACGCTGCAGTTCCGCACGCGCGGCCGCCCCCTGCACCCGCTCGACGATCAGTCCGTGCTCGACCTCGCGCTCGCGCCGCTGCGCCGGAGTCGGCTCGGCGACCACCAGACCCAGCTTGTTCGGCGCCGGCTGCGGATGCTCGCTGCGCCGCGTGCGGGTCGGCGCATCATCCTGCCATTCGCCGACGGTCACGCTCAGTTCGCGCGGTTCGCCATCGCGGTACACCTGCACGTTGACGCGCGTGGAGGGCCGACTGGCTGCGACGATGCGAGGCAGATCGGCCGATGCCTCCACGCTCTTGCCGGCGAAACTCACGATGACGTCGCCCTGTTCGATCCCGGCACGCGCTGCCGGGCCGTCCGGTTCGACCGCGCTCACGAGCGCCCCTGCGGCTCGCGGCAGGCCGAAGCTCTCCGCGAGCCCACGCGTCACCTCCTGTATCGCGACCCCGATCCGCCCGCGCTGCACGCCGCCGGTGGTTCGCAGCTGCTGCTGTACATCCATCGCGACGTTGATCGGGATCGCGAACGATAAACCCATGAACCCGCCCGTCTGGCTGTAGATCTGCGAATTGATGCCGACGACCTCGCCCTGGAGATTGAACAGCGGGCCGCCGGAATTACCCGGATTGATCGCGACATCGGTCTGGATGAACGGAACGAAGTTTTCGCCGGGAAGGCTGCGGCCGGTCGCACTGACGATCCCGGCCGTCACGGAGTGATCGAAACCGAACGGCGACCCGATCGCGACGACCCATTCGCCCACCTTCAGCTTGTCCGGATCGCCGATCACCAGCTTCGGCAAGTCCGTTGCCTCGATCTTGATCAGAGCGACATCGCTGCGCGTGTCCGCGCCGATCACCCGCGCGCGAAATTCGCGCTTATCGACAAGCCGGACGAGGATCTCGTCGGCCGCATCGACGACGTGCGCATTGGTGAGGATGTAACCGTCGGGACTGATGACGAACCCCGAGCCGAGCGAGCGATTTTCAGGATCTGCCTTCGGCAACTCCGGCTTGCGGGGAATGAAGCGACGAAAAAAATCGAACATCGGATCGTTTTCGTCGAAACCCGGAAACAACGCCGTGCCTTCTTTCGGCGACTGGCTCGTGCTGATATTCACGACCGCGGCGCCCTGGCGCTGCACGAGCTCGGTAAAGTCCGGCAGCGATGCGACTGAGGCTGCGGCCGCGATCGGCATCAGCGACGACATCACGACCGCGACCAGACAACGAAGCAGCGTGCTCCACGACGTCATGAAGCCGTTCCCGCGGAGTGTCCGCACGACGCCGGCTCCTGCACCATCTCGACGTCGAACGCCTGGCGCAACCGCGCACTGCGCAGCACGAAGCGATTCAACCCCACTGCGGCAACGAGACCGCCGACGCCTCCGATCAGCGCGAACAGATCGCCCTGCCCTTCAGCCGCGAGGCCGGTGCCGAGCGCCGCGCCGGCGATGAGCAGGACGACCGCCAGGCCGTAGCCGAGCAAGGCACCGCGCAGGGGAGCAGCATCGTCGATGCGCAGGCGTACCGCGTCGCCCGCTTCGGCACCGATCCGGTTCGGCACCCTGAACACCTTGTCGGGCGCTTTGAGCGCATAGGCGAGCCCGGTCGAGCGGCACCCGCCCGGTTCGTCACAGCGCCCGCATCCGCCCGGACGGTCTTCGATGCGAACCCATGCCTCGCCGCTTTCCGCGCGCGTGACAACCGCTTTGGCTTCGATCATCGGGCGACCGGCTCGATCCCGTCCCCCACCCTCTGGACTGCCCGCAGAGGAACCTCCCCGAGCGTCGTGACCAGGTGGCCGGCAACGACGCGCTTGTACGTGTTTATCGGCCCGCTCGCTGCCAGCGGCCCCGCGCTGTTGCCGGCACCCTCGGAGGCCAGCGATTCGATGAATACCGAGATTGCGGCAAGACCGTCACTGAATACGAGATGGAGAATTTCGGCGCGATCACGCCCTATAGGACGTCGCACGATCGACTTCATCGAGTACCCCGGCAGCGGGGTCGTCAACATCCAGCCGCTCTCTTCCTTTCCCACCTCGACCCCGTGGGCGCGGACGACGCGCCATCGGTCGTCCTTGACATAGCGCGGCTTGAAGGCCTCGGTGGCAATCTCGCCGCCGATCTTCACATCGCTGAAAGTGAACTGCTCGATGATCTCGCCGCGCTCGTCGATCGTGCGGGCCTTGAGCAACAGGCCGGACTGGACTTCAGCCCACAACAGGTGGCCGTAGCGCAGGTCGTCCTTGGGTTCCAGGATGACGAGTTGCGCGTCGAGTCCCGCCACGCGGCTCGGTTCGCCCTTGCGGATGCGGTAATTCTCGGTAAGGCTTCCGAACGATGCCGGAAGCCGTGCCGGAAACGCGCGCTGTCCGCCCGGCTGGTCGATTATGACGATCTTCTGGTCCGGCAGGACGCATCGCACTTCGCTGTTGGTCCGGATCACCTCGCGAGGACTTCCGTCGAGTACCTCGAGCCGCTCGTGCTCGGTCCCGCCCGCGTCGACCATGTGCGAGATCCGGGAAGTTTCGAAATTTTTGCCCGACTGATAAATGAAAGTCCCGGAGTAGGTCAGGCGTTGTCCCGCCGTAGCGATGCGCTCGAGCCAGGACACCGGGTCGCTCGGTGCCTGCGCCAGAACCTGGGTCTGGGCGAACAGCAGGCACAGACTCAACGCAGCGGCAAAACCTCTCATCGATTGACGTCCTGTCTCACATCCGAAACTGTCCGGACGTGCTGTATGACGCCCGAAAGCGGCCCGCCGGAAGTCATCGCCTGATGCGCGAAGAGATATTCGCGCTGGCGGTCGACCTGGGGTGAAGGGGCCATGTTCCCCGCCACCGGGACCGAAACATTTTCCACTGCCTGGATGCCGCTGGCAGCGCTCGCGGTGCGAATGTCTCCTTCGGGCTCGGCATTCAGTGTGTACGCAACCCACCCGACCGCGGCGACGCCCATGACCGATGCGGCCAGCGGCATCAGCGATCGTCGCTCCCGAGGCTGGGAAGCCTCCGACGACACACTCCCGGAGCCGGAAGCAGGAGGGGCAAGCACGGTCGGCTCGGCTTCGATGCCGGCCATCACCCGGGCGACCAGACCGGGAGAAGTGTCCCGGGCGCCCCGCAAGACGTCGCCTATTAGGCAGTATGTTTCCCAGTCGGAGCGCAAAGACCGATCTCGACGAATCGAGTCAAACACCGGGCCCATCGCTTGTTCGTCCAGATCGCCATCCAGCAGTGCCGACAGTTTGTCCTTCATGAGTACCACCCACCTACCAACGTTTGTCAGGAGCCGTATCCAGCAGCGGCCGCAGTCGTTCAGCAATTGCCTCGCGCGCCCGGAAAATCCGGGACCGGACCGTCCCGATGGGACAATCCATGATGCTCGCGATCTCTTCGTAGCTAAGGCCTTCCAGTTCTCTCAGCATGATCGCGGTGCGCAGCTCCTCGGGCAGCGCCTCCATCGCCTCATCCACCGTCTGCCCGATCTGGCGCGTCATCATCAGCCGTTCGGGCGTATTGATGTCGCGCAGGTTGTCGCCTTCCTCGAAGGTTTCCGCTTCTTCCGAATCGAATCCGGTCGAAGTCGGGGCACGGCGGCTCTGGGATACCAGGTAGTTCTTAGCGGTGTTGATTCCGATCCGGTAAAGCCAAGTGTAAAAAGCGCTGTCGCCCCTGAAAGAACCCAAGGCACGGTAAGCCTTGATGAACGTCTCCTGGGCGACGTCCTCCACCTCGGCAGAATCGCGAATCAACCGCGAAAGCAGCCTATGCAACTTGCGTTGGTATTTTGTTACCAGCAAGCCGAAGGCTTGCTTGTCGCCGCGCTGAACGCGTTCGACAAGCTGCTGATCAATTTCGCGATCGCTCATGAGCGGGTCGTTTCTCTAGGTTGGGCAAAATCCGCGCCAGTATAACGACCGCCCATGAGTCCGGCAAAGCCGAAGCTACTGCAACAGACACAGCCTTCCAGGAATAGTTCAGACGACGAAGGGGTCTTGTGATTCCGGCGGATCCAATAATATGCATGGACTCCGACCCCCTCCCTGCGACGTGCTATATTCCGGCGCGCGACCGACCCTGGATGCTCACGACCTTGTCAATACAATACGACGTACTCATTCTCGGCAGCGGCGCCGCCGGCCAATCGCTGGCGCTGCGCCTTGCGGACCATCTGCGCGTTGCGCTGGTGACCAAACGCTCCATCGCCGACAGCGCGAGTTCCTGGGCCCAGGGCGGCATTGCAGCGGTACTCGACGCCACCGACAGCATCGAAGCCCATATCCAGGACACCTTCACTGCAGGTGCCGGCCTGTGCGACCCGGCCGCGACCCGCTTTGTCGTGGAACACGGCAAAGCTGCGATCGAATGGCTCATACGCCGGGGCGTTCCCTTCACCCGCGAAGACCAGTCCGCGATCGGGTACCACCTGACGCGGGAGGGCGGGCACTCCCATCGCCGCATCATCCACGCAGCCGATGCCACCGGCGCTGCCGTCCAGGCAACGCTCACCGAACGTGTCTGTGCGCATCCGAACATCCACATCCTCGAGAACCACATCGCGATCGACCTGATCCTCGGCGACAAGGTCGGACGCAATGGCGAAGGCTGCCTCGGAGCCTACGTGCTCGACATCGCCGACGGGCGCGTGATCACGATCGCGGCGCGCAGCACCGTGCTCGCGACCGGAGGCGCCGGCAAGGCCTACCTCTACACGACGAATCCGGACGTCGCCACCGGCGACGGGATCGCGATGGCCTGGCGCGCCGGATGTCGCGTCGCGAACCTCGAGTTCATCCAGTTTCACCCGACCTGCCTCTACCATCCCCAAGCCAAGTCGTTCCTGATCTCCGAAGCCGTCCGGGGCGAAGGCGGGATCCTTAGACTCCCCGATGGGACGCGCTTCATGCCGGAGCACGACCCGCGAGCAGAACTTGCCCCGCGCGATGTCGTCGCACGCGCGATCGACTTCGAGATGAAGAAACGCGGCCTCGACTGCGTCTATCTCGACATCAGCCACAAGCCGGCCGACTGGCTGCGGGAACATTTCCCGAACATCCACGCGCGCTGCCTCGAACTGGGCATCGACATGACGCGCGAAGGCATCCCCGTCGTCCCGGCCGCTCATTACACGTGCGGCGGCGTCGTCACGGACCTTGCCGCGCGTACCGACGTGGCCGGCCTCTATTGCGTGGGCGAATCGGCGTGCACCGGGCTGCACGGCGCGAATCGGCTCGCGAGCAACTCGCTGCTCGAATGCCTGGTATTCGGGGAAGCGGCCGCGAAAGACATCCAGGCGCGCCCCCGTGACCCAATCGCTGCGCTGCCCGAGTGGGACGAGAGCCGGGTGACCGATGCCGACGAGGAGGTCGTGATCGCGCACAACTGGGCGGAACTGCGGCGAGCGATGTGGGACTATGTCGGCATCGTCAGGACAACCAAACGCCTGCAGCGCGCACAGCACCGCATCCGGCTGCTGACGAGCGAGATCAACGAGTTCTACTCGAACTTCCGCGTGACCAACGACCTCATCGAACTGCGCAATCTGGTCGTCACTTCCGATCTCATCGTGCGCTGCGCGCTCGAGCGCAAGGAAAGCCGCGGCCTGCACTTCTCGCGCGACTATCCGGGACTGCTCGACGAAGCTCTCCCGACGATCCTGCAGCCCCGAAAAACCTGATCCTACGGTCGAGGGCCCCGGTTTTCGCCCACCCCGACTTCTTCCGGGGCGGCACGAACCTTCTGCCGCAACCAGATGCGCAGGCCCCGCCAGTGTCCTCCAGGCAGGTTGCCGGGCAGCAGCATGACCGATCCGCGACCGCGCGCACCGGCGTCCTCCGCTTCGTCCCGTCGCCACTGTAGCCACACCGCCCATCCGAAATCGGTGCAGCCCGTCTCCGGCACCAGCGTCGCGACTTCGTTGCCATCGCGAAGCGTTCCATCGTTATCGAGGGTCAGAACTCGGCCCGCCTTGCGCCACTCGACGCGCAGGCCGGCGAAGAGCGATACGGCGAGCACGAAAAGAACGGAATACAGCGCCGGCGCGGAAAGCGATAAACGCAGAAACGCGATCGCCGCGATCGTGTGGATCGCGGCGATCATCACCAGTGCCTGCCGGGAGGGCCTGAGCGGCAGTTCGAGCGGATAGCGCATGCGCAGCGCTATCCCGTCCGTTCAGATGCGACGAAACGCCAGCGTGCCGTTCGTGCCCCCGAACCCGAACGAATTCGAAAGCGCTGCCCGGATCTCCATCGGACGCGCCTTGTTCGCGACGTAATCAAGGTCGCACCGCTCGTCCTGCTCGAAAATGTTGATCGTCGGCGGAGCGATCTGGTTGTGCAGCGCCAGCGCGGTGAACACGGCTTCCACACCTCCCGCCGCCCCGAGCAGATGCCCGGTCATCGACTTGGTCGAGTTCACCGCGATCGACTTTGCCCGATCGCCGAAACAGCGCTTTACCGCAGTCGTCTCGGCGAGGTCTCCAAGCGGCGTCGAAGTGCCGTGGGCGTTCACGTAGTCGATCTCGTCGACCGTCATGCCGGCATCGCGCATCGCGTGGGCCATGCAGCGCGCCGCGCCGTCGCCATCCTCCGCCGGTGCAGTCATGTGATAGGCATCGGCGCTCATGCCGTAGCCCGCTATTTCCGCGTAAATCCGGGCGCCGCGCGCCTTCGCGTGCTCGTACTCTTCGAGAACCAGCACTCCGGCGCCTTCGCCGAGCACGAAACCATCGCGTCCCTTGTCCCACGGACGGCTGGCGGTAAGCGGGTCATCGTTGCGCGTCGACAACGCCTTCGCCGAGGCGAAGCCGCCGACGGCGAGCGGAGTGACGGTGGATTCAGCGCCCCCGGCCACCATCACATCGACATCCCCGTACTGGATGAGGCGGGCCGCCTCGCCGATGCAGTGCGTCGCCGTGGTGCACGCAGTGACCATCGCCAGGCACGGGCCCTTCAGCCCGAGCATGATCGACAGGTTGCCGGCGATCATGTTGATGATCGTGCCGGGAATGAAGAACGGGGAAATCTTGCGCGCCCCGCCCTTGAGAAAATCGTCGTGGGTCGCTTCGATCATCGGCAGACCGCCGATCCCCGACCCGATGTTTACCCCTATGCGTTCCGCATTGGAGGCGGTAACGTCCAGCCCGGCATCCCTGAACGCCTGGATGCCCGCTGCCAGGCCGTAGTGGATGAAAATATCCATACGACGCGCCTCCTTCGGAGAAAGGTAGGCGCCGATATCGAAACCCCGCACTTCGCCGGCGATCCTGACCGGGAAGCTGGAGGCATCGAAACGCGTGATTTCGCCGATGCCGGAGCGGCCGTTGACAATGTTGTCCCAGGCTTCCGGAACGGTATTACCGACCGGCGAGATGATCCCGAGACCGGTAATGACGACTCTGCGACGGGTCAATGTTCGCTCCGGTAATCAGATTTATTTCTTCAGATGAGCGGTGACGTAGTCAATCGCCTGCTGAACCGTGGTGATCTTCTCGGCCTCTTCGTCCGGGATTTCGCACTCGAATTCTTCTTCCAGCGCCATGACCAGTTCGACGGTGTCCAGCGAATCCGCGCCCAGATCGTCGACAAAAGACGATTCGGTCTTGATCTCCGATTCGTTCACGCCAAGCTGCTCGGCGACAATCTTCTTGACGCGCTGTTCGATGTTCTCCATGAACTAACTCCTTCCCTGAATGATCCAGATATGAATAAAAAAGCCGGCGTATTCTACCAAAAAGGATGGCAACCGCTATCGCGGCCGGCGCTCACGACATGTACATACCGCCATTCACGTGCAGGGTCGTCCCGGTAACGTAAGCAGCGGCGGGTGAAGCAAGGAAGGCGACCGCCGCGGCGATCTCCTCCGGTCGGCCGAGACGACCGAGCGCGATGTTGCCCAGCAGCGCGTCGCGCGCCGCTTCGGGCAGTGCCCGCGTCATGTCGGTGTCGATGAATCCGGGCGCAACGCAATTGACTGTGATGTTGCGGCTGCCAAGTTCGCGCGCGAGGGCGCGGCTCATGCCGGCCACGCCGGCCTTTGCTGCCGCATAATTCGCCTGCCCCGGATTGCCGGCGCTGCCGACCACCGAAGTGATGTTGATGATGCGCCCGCCGCGCGCCTTCATCATGCCGCGCATGACCAGGCGCGACATGCGGAAGACGGACTTGAGATTGGTGTCGATCACCGCATCCCATTCGTCATCTTTCATGCGCAGCGCGAGATTGTCGCGCGTGATGCCCGCATTGTTCACGAGAATGCCGACTGCGCCAAAACGCTTTTCGATCACTCCGATCGCTGCCTCGCACGCAGCGCCGTCGGTCACATCGAGCGCCAGACCGCAGCCTTCGGCGCCGGCTTCGAGCAGGCTCTTGCCGATTTCGGCCGCGCCCGCCTCCGAAGTCGCGGTCCCGACGACCGTGGCGCCGAGACGACCGAGTTCGAGCGCGACTGCGCGGCCGATACCGCGTGAAGCGCCGGTCACCAGCGCCACTGCCCCTTTCAGGGGTGAATTCGTTGCGCTCATTTGACCGCCGCGATCGAGAGTTCGAGACTGGCGGCGTCGTGAATCGAGCCACCCTGGAGGTCGCCTGCGATCCGCTTGGTCATCCCGGCGAGCACTTTGCCCGGACCGCATTCGAAGACGTGGCCGATGCCGCGGCGGGAAATTTCCTGCACGATTTCGATCCAGCGCACCGGCGAGAACGCCTGCCGGACCAGCGCGTCGCGGATTGCCGCCGGATCGTTGCACACAGCGACATCGACGTTGTTCAGCACCGCGATCTCGGGCGGCACGATCGCGACTGTTGCGAGGCGCTCGGCCAGGCGCTCGGCTGCCGGCCTCATCAGCGCGCAGTGAAACGGAGCGCTGACCGGCAACAGCATCGCGCGCTTCGCACCGCGCCCTTTCGCCGCCTCGATCGCGCGTTCGACCGCAGCTTTCGCTCCGGCGATGACGATCTGGCCCGGCGCGTTCAGGTTCGCCGCTTCGACGACTTCGCCCCGGGACGCCTCGGCGCATGCTTCGCGAACCGCATCGACGTCGAGGCCGAGCAGCGCTGCCATCGCCCCTTCCCCTGCCGGAACCGCCTCCTGCATCGCATGCGCGCGAAAGCGCACCAGCGGCACGGCGTCCTTGAAGCTCAGCGCTCCGGCGGCGACCAGCGCCGAGTATTCCCCGAGGCTGTGACCAGCGACGAGCGAAGGCTTCGGTCCGCCGGCGGCCAGCCACGCGCGGTACGCGGCGACTCCGGCGGTGAGCATCAGCGGCTGGGTATTGACCGTCAGCGCGAGCCGCTCTGCCGGCCCGTCGCTCACCATCTGCCACAAATCCTCGCCCAGAGCATCCGACGCTTCGGCAAAGGTGTCGCGAATCTCGGCCCGCTCACCGTAGGCCGACATCATGCCGACCGCTTGCGACCCCTGTCCCGGAAAAACCAGCGCAAAAACCATCGTATCCGTCCTGTATCAGAATTGGAGCAGCGCCGCGCCCCACGTGAAACCGCCGCCCACCCCTTCGATGAGGAAGCGGTGCCCCGGGCGGACACGGCCGTCGCGGACAGCGAAGTCGAGCGCCAGCGGAATCGATGCCGCGGAGGTGTTGCCGTGGCGATCGACGGTCGTGATCACTTTGTCCATCGAGACGCCGAGACGGCGCGCAGTCGCCTGCAGGATGCGGATATTCGCCTGGTGGGGAATCAGCCAGTCCACCGCGTCGATCGTGACGCCCGCGTGGTCGAGCACTTCCAGCGCGACGTCGCCCAGCACCCTGACCGCGAACTTGAACACCGCCTGGCCGTCCATGCGCAGGAACGGGTCGCCGACGACCTGACCGGCCGCCACTGCGCCGGGAACGCAGAGGATCGGATGATGGCTTCCGTCCGCGTGCAGCGCGCTCGCCAGGATTCCCGGCGCCTCGGCCGCTTCGAGCACGACTGCGCCGGCGCCGTCCCCGAACAGCACGCAAGTGCCGCGATCCGACCAGTCGAGAATGCGCGAGAACACTTCGGCGCCGACGACCAGAGCGCGCTTGTGGCTGCCGGAGCGGATGAACTTCTCGGCGATCGTCAGCCCATAGACAAAACCGCTGCAAACCGCCTGCACGTCGAACGCGGCAGCGCCATTGCGAATACCGAGCTTCGACTGGAGCAATGCGGCGGTGCTGGGAAAGATGCAGTCGGGCGTGGAGGTCGCGACGATGATCAGGTCGATGTCGTCGGGCCGCACTCCTGCCGCTTCGAGCGCGCGCTCGCTCGCCGTCGTCGCCAGATCGCTGGACGACATTTCCGCCGACGCCAGATGCCGAGTGCGGATTCCGGTCCGTTCGATGATCCATTGGTCCGACGTATCGATTCCGCGCGCGACCAGGTCATCGTTGGTTACCGGGTCGCCCGGCAGGAAGCTGCCAGTTCCGGCGATCCGTGCGTAGATCATGCTGCTACCCCCATAGCCGTCATCCGTTCGGTAATGCGCTCGATCAAGCGGTTCGATGCCGCCTCGGCGGCGCGGTGGATTGCCTGCTCGAACGCGAACGCATCGGCCGAGCCGTGACTCTTGACGACCACGCCGCGCAATCCGAGCAGCGCCGCACCGTTGTAACGACGGTGATCGACGCGATGCTTGAAGCGCTTGAGCGCCGGCATCGCGATCAGCGCCATCGCCTTGCTGAGCAGATTGCGACTGAATTCCTCGCGCAGAAAAGTCGCCAGCATCTGCGCGAGGCCTTCCGAGGTCTTCAACGCGACGTTGCCGACGAATCCGTCGCACACGACGACGTCGGTCGTGCCCTTGTAGATGTCGTCACCTTCGACGTTGCCGTAGAAGTTCAGGCCGCTCGTCTTCAGCAATTCCCCGGCCCGCTTCACCACCTCGTTGCCCTTGATCGCTTCCTCGCCGATATTGAGGAGGCCGACCGTCGGCCGGTCGAGATGCTCGACGGCCGACACCAGCATTGCGCCCATGATGCCGAACTGGAGCAGATGCTCGGGCAGGCAGTCGACGTTGGCGCCCAGATCGAGGACGTACGTCTGCCCCTTGCGTGTCGGCAGAATCGTCGCGATCGCCGGCCTGTCGATTCCCGGCAAGGTTTTCAGCACGAAGCGCGAAATCGCCATCAACGCGCCGGTGTTGCCGGCCGACACTGCAGCCTGCGCCTCGCCGGACTTGACGAGGTCGATCGCGACGCGCATCGACGAATCCTTCTTCGTGCGCATCGCAATGGCCGGCGGATCATCCATCGCGACGACTTCGGACGCGGCGCGGAGCGAAAGCCGCTCGCCGAATCCGTTCCCGATCGCGCCGATCGCCTGTTCGAGCGCATCTTGGCGCCCGACGAGGATGATGCGGGCTTCGGGATGATTGCGCAGGAACGCTCGCGCAGCAGGAACGGTCACGGCCGGGCCATGATCGCCACCCATGCAGTCGATCGCAACGGTGACACCCATCGGCTTCTCGCGTGGCTCGAACAATTGATTCGGATGAAAAAACGGCGCAGGCGCACAAGGCGCCGCGCCGTTTCCGGTGACCGGGCTTATTCGCCCTTGGTCTTGACGACCTTTTTGCCGCGGTACACGCCGCTCGGGCTGATGTGGTGACGCAGATGCACTTCACCGGTGGTCGGCTCGACCGCCAGCGCAGGATCGGTCAGGAAATCGTGCGCACGGTGCATGCCACGCTTCGAAGGGGACTTCTTGTTCTGCTGAACAGCCATGAAACGCTCCTAATACAAATATCGCGCCTAAGTTGCGTCATCGCTCTTGCGAAGCTTCTCGAGCGCAGCAAAAGGCGATTTCTTTTCCGCCCCGTCCGACGGACGTGGCACGTCACACTTTTCATGCCGCGGCGCTATGGGCACCGCGAGTACGATTTCGTCTTCGACGAGCGCCAGGACATCCAGATCCGGCGTCGCTTCGATCGCATCGAATTCATCGTTTTCCAGTTCGCCTTCCGGAATCGCCTGCCCCGGCCTGACCAGTTCGAGCCGCGTTTCGATGTTCAGCGGCCACTCCATCCGAGCCAGGCAACGCTGACACTGCAACGGAAACACTCCGGTCGCGCGCAGCCTGAGACGCGGCTTGCGATCGACTCCCAGTTCGCCTGACAGCTCATAGGCGACTTCCCCGGAAGCATCGAGAAGCACATCCGCGAGCCGCCTCAGATCCGCGGACGGGATGGTGCCGGACAGCTTGCGCCCTTCGGCGGCAAACTTGAACGGATCCGGAATAAGGCATCGTTGCGACATAAGGCGCGCATGATATTATTTTCGGCTTGCCCTGTCAAAATAGCTGAAGCAGCCGCGCGATGTTCGATCGCCGGCCTCGCGCCGGGCAACTGCCTGAAATCAATATCTCTCCCGCGACACGCCCGATACCGATGAAACTCGTCCTCGCTTCGACCTCCGCGTACCGGCGCCAGCTGCTCGAGCGCCTCCAGCTACCGTTCGAGACGGCCCGCCCCGACGTCGATGAAACGCCGTTGCGGAACGAGATGCCGCCGGATACCGCGAACCGCCTCGCAGTGGAGAAAGCGCGCGCAGTCGCGGTGCGCCATCCGGACGCACTGGTCATCGGCAGTGACCAGGTCGCCGACCTGGACGGCGAAATCTTCGGCAAGCCCGGAACGGTCGCGGCCGCGATCGGACAGCTGCAACGCATGCGCGGCAAGACCGTGGTATTCCATACCGCGGTGGCCCTGGTCAACGCCCGCAGCAGGCAGGGCCGCTGCGAGAACGTACCGACGCGGGTGAAGTTTCGCGAGCTGTCCGACGACGAGATCGTCCGTTATGTGGAGAAGGAACGCCCGCTCGATTGCGCCGGCAGCGCGAAGTCCGAAGCGCTGGGAATCACGCTGCTCGACTCGCTGTCCGGCGACGATCCGACCGCGCTGGTCGGCCTGCCGCTGATCGCGCTGTCGCGCATGCTGCGGGCCGAAGGCCTCCAGCTGCCATGAAGCCGCCATCCGGAACGTTGTTCCTGGTGCCGGTGAGCCTCGGCGACACGTCGTGGACGCGCTTCCTGCCAGCCGAAGCGCAGCGCATCGCGACAGGCATCCGTCACTTCGTCGTCGAAAACGCCAAGACCGCCAGAGCTGAACTCAAGCGCCTCGAACATCCGGCGCCATTGCGCGAGCTGGACATTCGCGTCCTGCCCGAGCCGGACAGCGACGCCGAGCTCGACGCGCTGCTCCAGCCGGCGCTTGCCGGGGAACACATCGGCCTGATGTCCGAAGCCGGTTGCCCGGCCGTTGCCGATCCGGGAGCGCGGCTCGTGGCCCGCGCGCATGAGCTCGAGGTCCCGGTCCGGCCGCTGGTCGGGCCTTCGTCGATCCTGCTCGCGCTGATGGCCTCGGGACTCAACGGCCAGAGCTTCGCGTTCAACGGCTATCTTCCGGTGGCCGAAAGCGAACGCGACCGGAGCATCCGCCAACTCGAAGAAGAGTCACGCCGGCTCAAGCGTACGCACATCTTCATCGAGACGCCCTACCGCAACGAACGGCTCCATGAAGCGCTGCTCGCGGTCTGCCACCCGACTTCGCGCCTCTGTATCGCGCGCAACCTGACGACCGACGACGAATGGATCCGCACGCGCAGCATCGCCGAATGGCAGCGCGCTCCAAAGCCGGATCTTGCGCGGCGCCCTGCGCTCTTCCTCATTCTGGCGCGCTGATCCGCCCGCCGCCTTGAGCCACTCGCCCCACGTGTAGATCGGTAGCTCAGCAGATCAGGCGTTGTCCCGCAGCCATGCTGCCAAGTCTGCCGGAGTCGCAAGGACGTCGACAGGTGCCTCCGCCTCGAGCGCCGCGCGCGGATGGGCGCCGAACGCCACCGCGAGGGATTCGACGCCCGCATTCCTCGCCATCTGCAAGTCATGCGTCGTGTCGCCGACCATCAGCGTGCGGTGCTTCGCAATTCCGAGCTCGTCCATGATCTCTTCGAGCATCGCTGGGTGAGGCTTCGAAAAACATTCGTCGGCGCAACGCGTGGTGTGGAAATACGGCCCGAGGCCGGTCTGCTCCAGCGCCCGCCCGAGCCCGAGCCGGCTCTTGCCGGTCGCGACCGCAAGGCTGCGTCCCATCGCCGCAAGCTGCGCGATCATCGTGGCGGCGCCAGGGAAAAGCGTCAGCTCGTGGTCGCGTGACAGGTAATGAAAGCGATAACGTTCGACCATCAGCGGATAGTCGCTTTCGGCCAGTTCGGGCACCGCATGGCGCAACGCGTCCGCCAGGCCGAGGCCGATCACGTGGCGCGCGCGCTCTTCCGACGGCTCGGGCAGATTCAGGTCACGCGACGCCGCCAGGATTGCCGCGACGATCGCCGCAGCCGAATCCATGAGAGTGCCATCCCAGTCGAAAACGATGAGGTCGTAGCGGTCAGCCATGCTTGCGCGGCTCCGTGGCGTCGAGGTGGGCAAGGAAGGATTGCAATTCGGCGGGCAGATTGGCTGTCAGCGTGATCGCTTCGCCTGTCAGCGGGTGGGCAAAGGACAGCCGTGCGGCGTGCAGGAACATCCGCTTCAGGCCTTCGGCCTCGAGGGACTTGTTCAGCGCGAAATCCCCGTACTTGTCGTCGCCGCACAGCGGAAAACCCAGATGGGCGAGGTGCACCCTGATCTGGTGCGTGCGTCCGGTCTTGAGTTCGACTTCGAGGAGGCTGAACCGCGACCACCGCCGCACCAGCCTGACGATGCTGTGCGAAGCCTTTCCGTCGCCGCTCACCCTCACGCGCCGTTCGCCTTCGGGAGTGAGGTACTTGAACAGCGGTTCCTTGACGTGCTGCAGCGGGTTCGCCCAGCGCCCGGCGACCAGCGTCAGGTAGCGCTTTTCGACGCGCCCCTCGCGCATCATGTCGTGCAGTGCGGTCAACGCCGAGCGTTTCTTCGCGATCACCAGCAAACCGGAGGTCTCGCGGTCGATCCGATGCGCGAGCTCGAGCAGCCGCGCGTCGGGGCGCTGGCTACGCAGCTGCTCGATGACGCCGAAGCTCACGCCGCTGCCGCCATGCACCGCTTTGCCCGACGGTTTATCCACCACCAGCAGCGCTTCATCCTCGAAGACCACCGGCAGCGGTTCTCCGGCCGGAGCGGGTCCGCCTGTCGTCTTTTCGGCCAGCCGGATCGGCGGAATGCGGATTTCGTCGTTCTCCGCGAGACGGTACGTCGGGGCGACCCGTCCGCCGTTCACCCGAACCTCGCCGCTGCGCAGGATGCGATAGACGTGACTCTTCGGCACGCCTTTGCAGATCCGCAACAGGTAGTTGTCAATACGCTGGCCGGCCGCCCGCTCGTCCACCCGTTCGCGCCGAACCGCAATCGCTTTGCCTTGTCCCATCATCCTGAAATATACTTGGCCCCGGTTGGCCCCGGTTGCAGTCGAAGTCCCTCGCGCACGAAAGCGGATGCGGACGGACGACAACGAGCCCGAATGCGAGCTCCCGGGCAACCAAAACGTGCCAGCGCTGCCAAAAAAGGCATTGATGGTAACGCAATCGACAAACTTCAATCCATTTGATTGAATCTAGACGCGTAACGCACACGCAGGATCAAGGGTTCCGGCCTTCGGCGGGAACACGCGAGAATTCGACCAGCCGACCCATCACAGCCCATTACCGACCAGAAAAAAGTAGGCATCACTACCCGCTCCTGATCTCGTAGTAAGCGCGATGGTGCGCGCCGTTCGTCCTGCCCGTGGGTTCCGCGCGGGGGAACGACATAAATGAAGCGCATGCTTTTCAACGCGACGCAGGCCGAGGAATTGCGCGTCGCGATCGTGGACGGTCAGAAACTGATCGACCTCGATATCGAATCGGCCGCCAAGGAGCAACGCAAGAGCAACATCTACAAGGCCGTCATCACCCGCATCGAACCGAGCCTTGAAGCCGCCTTCGTCGATTATGGCGGCGAGCGGCACGGATTCCTGCCCTTCAAGGAAATTTCCCGCACCTATTTCGCCGCCGGCGCCGACGCCGGCAAAGTCCGCATCCAGGACGCGCTCAAGGAAGGCCAGGAACTCATCGTCCAGGTCGAAAAGGACGAACGGGGCAACAAGGGCGCGGCGCTCACGACCTACGTCTCGCTGGCGGGCCGTTACCTCGTCCTGATGCCGAACAACCCGCGCGGCGGCGGCGTGTCGCGCCGCGTCGAGGGGGACGAGCGCACCGAGCTGCGTGACGTCATGGATCAGCTCGAGATTCCTTCCGGCATGAGCCTGATCGCACGCACGGCCGCGATCGGCCGCAACGCCGAAGAGCTGCAGTGGGACCTGAACTACCTGCTGCAACTGTGGCGCGCGATCGATGGCGCAGCACAGTCGCAGTCCGGCGCGTTCCTGATCTACCAGGAAGGCAGCCTCGTGATCCGCGCGATCCGCGACTATTTCCAGCCCGAGATCGGCGAAATCCTGATCGACACCGACGACGTGTATGAACAGGCGCGTCAGTTCATGTCGCACGTGATGCCGGCCAACGTAAACCGCGTCAAGCGCTACAGCGACGACGTGCCGCTGTTCTCGCGGTTCCAGATCGAACACCAGATCGAATCCGCGTACTCACGCCAGGTCACGCTGCCGAGCGGTGGAGCGGTCGTCATCGACCACACCGAAGCACTGGTCTCGATCGACGTGAACTCCGGTCGCTCGACCAAAGGTGCGGACATCGAGGAAACCGCGTTTCGCACCAACCTCGAAGCGGCCGAGGAAATCGCGCGCCAGCTGCGTTTGCGCGACCTCGGCGGCCTGATCGTCATCGACTTCATCGACATGGAGTCGCAAAAGAACCAGCGTGAAGTCGAAGGCCTGCTGCGGGACGCGCTGCGCCACGATCGCGCGCGCGTCCAGACCGGCAAGATCAGCCGCTTCGGCCTGCTCGAACTGTCGCGCCAGCGCCTGCGTCCGGCGCTCGCCGAAACCAGCTACATCCCGTGCCCGCGGTGCAACGGCACAGGCCACATCCGCAGCACCGAATCGTCGGCGCTGCACATCCTGCGCATCCTCGAAGAGGAAGCGATGAAGGAAAACACCGGCGCCGTGCATCTGCAGGTTCCGGTCGATGTCGCAACCTTCCTGCTCAACGAGAAGCGCGTGGACATCGCGCATATCGAGGTGCGCCACAAGATTCAGATGATCATCATCCCGAACCGCCACCTGGAGACGCCGCACCACGAAATCACTCGTCTGCGCCATGACCAGCTGAACCAGGAAGAAGTCGCGCTGGCGAGCTACCAGATGGTCGGCAAACCTGCGGAAATCGATCTGCGGCTGCCGTCGAAGGACGACAACAAGCCGCCGCGCGCGGAAGCCGTCGTGAAGGGAATCTCGCCGGCCCAGCCCGCGCCGATCGTCGAACCGAAACCCGAGCCGGTGGCGGCACCCGCCCCCGTCGCGAAGCCTGCCGGACTGTTCCAGCGGCTGTTCGGCTGGCTGCGCAGCGAGAAGCCTGCCGTGACGCCGCAGCTGGTTACGGAAGTTGCGCCGAAGCAGGAGCCCCGCCCGCGCGCCGAGCGCAGCGACACTCGCCGCGGCAACAATCGCAACCGTCGCGATGGCCAGCAACGCACCGAACGGGGTGAGCGTGACGAGTCGACATCGACCGCCCAGACTGCAAGAGGGTCGATGCGCAGCGAACGCGCTGAGCGCCCCGAACGGCCCGAGCGTACGGAACGATCCGACACCGTCGTCGATCGCGGCGACAGGGCTGCACGTCCGGAGCGTGACAACGCTGGCCGTACGCGCCAGGGCCGTGGTCCGCGCCCTCAGCCAAAGCAGGGTGAGGCCGCCATAGCGGACAACGTCGTGGAACTGCCGGCAAGTACCGCCGCAATCGCCGCACCTGTCGCACAGATGGAGGCTGCAGCGATCGTTCCCGCAGCCGAAGACGGCACTGGCGAAAAGCGCCGTCGCCGCAGCCGCGGCCGTCGTGACCGGCGCGGGACCGAACAGCAGGCGGAAGTGGTCGCCTCGGGCGACGAAACCGCGGATACCTTGGCCGAAACGACTGTGCCGAGCATCGAAACCGCACCGGAAACGACACGAGTCGTCAGTGCCGAACCGGTTGCCGAGGCCGCTGCCGAGTTGCCCGTCACTGCTGCGGAAGCTGCCCTCCCGCTGCCTGTCGCCGTCACCTCGCCGGAACCGGTTGCTGTCACAGCGGAAGCCGCACCCTTGCCTGTCTCTCTGCATCCAGCAGCCAACATCGAGGCTGAATCGCCGGCGGAAGCCGAGCCGGCGCTCGCGCCGGTGAAGCTCGAAACTGCCACGGAACCTGTCGCCGAAAGAGACGCTGCAATTGAACCGGCACTCGAAGCGGAAGTTGCACCGGAAGCGGCGATCGAAGCTGCCGAGCGTGCGCGCGAATCGCTGCAGGCCGCCCTGATGGAGCCCGTCGCCGCTGCCGGCGCCGAACCGGTACAGGCATCCGTGGGCGAGGAATTGGCCGAAGCTGAAACCGAGCAGGCGCCCACTGCGGCCCCCGCGCAAGAGCTCGTCGCGCCGGAAACCGAAGTCGCCGTGACCGAAGTCGCCGTGACCGAAGTCGCCGTGACCGAAGTCGCCGTGACCGAAGTCGCCGTGACCGAAGTCGCCGTGACCGAAGTCGCCGTGACCGAAGCCGAAGTCAGGGCGGCCGAGTCCCGGGGGCCCTCCGCTCCGATCGACCTCGGCGTGAATCTCGCCGAAAGCGGCCTGGTGATGATCGAGACCAGCCGCGACAAGGTGCAGGAGCTGGCGAGTACGGCGGACGAGACGCCTGCCCGGCCGCTGGGACGCCGGCCGCGTCCGGCACCGGTCATCGTCAACGAACCGCTGCAGCAGGTCGAAACCCACTCCAAATAAGCCTTGCGGCGTTTTGGCGCAAATGGGGCCCTCCTCGCGGAGGGCCCCATTTTTTCGCGCTGCAGCCCCGCAATCCCGCAATGCCGGAAACGGCAGGCGGACTTTTGTTCACGTCAGCGCCCGACTATCTCCTCGAGCAGACCTTCGACGGCGTCCTCGCAGTAATTCAGCACCGCGTCGAAACCGTTCTCGCCCCCGAAGTAGGGATCGGGCACTTCGCTCAGCGGGTGCTTGCGGGCGTAGTTCATGAACAGCTGCAGTTTCGGCCGATAAACTTCCGGGCAGAGGCCGCGCATGGTCTCCAGATGACCTGCGTCCATTGCCAGAAGCAGGTCGAAATTCTGGAAATCGGCCATCTCCAGTTTTCGCGCCCGCAGCGTGGAAAGATCATAGCCACGCTTTCCTGCGGCTTTTCGGGCGCGCGGGTCGGGAAGTTCCCCGACATGGCCGCCATAGGTTCCGGCGGAGTCGACCATGATCGTCGCGGACAGTCCCGCCGCTTCGATCCGGTGACGGGCTATGCCTTCGGCAGTCGGCGACCGGCAGATGTTGCCCGTGCAGACGAACAGGACTTTCGTCAATCTTGCCTCCTTCATGGGGTGCCGTGCTGGTCGGCGCCGAACGTCCGCTGTCGCAGGCGGAACAGCTCATCGCGCGCGGCGGCCGCTTTCTCGAACTCCAGGTTGCGGGCGTGCTCCTGCATTTCTTTTTCGAGCTTGCGGATCAATTTTGCCACGGTCTTCTCGTTCATCGAAAAGTACTCGGGTGGCGGTTCGGCCACGCTTCGCCCTTCGCGCGCCTCGTCACCTCCATAGACACCGTCGATGATGTCCTTGATCCGCTTGCTCACTGTCTTCGGCACGATGCCGTTTGCCTCGTTGAACGCGATCTGCTTGGTCCGCCGTCGTTCGGTCTCGTCCATTGCCGCGCGCATCGAGCGCGTCACGACATCCCCGTAGAGGATCGCACGCCCGTTGATGTGTCGCGCGGCGCGCCCGATCGTCTGGATCAGCGAGCGCTCCGAGCGCAGGAAGCCTTCCTTGTCGGCGTCGAGGATCGCGACCAGCGACACTTCGGGAATGTCCAGCCCCTCGCGCAGCAGGTTGATGCCGACGAGCACGTCGAATTTTCCGAGGCGCAGATCGCGGATGATCTCGACGCGTTCGACGGTGTCGATGTCGGAGTGCAGGTAGCGGACGCGAATCCCGTTCTCGGCGAGATAATCGGTCAGATCCTCCGCCATGCGCTTGGTCAGCGTCGTGACCAGCACCCGCTCGCCGGCTGCGATGCGGCGCTTCGCTTCGGACAGCAGGTCGTCGACCTGCGTGGTGGCCGGCCGAACGTCGATCGCCGGGTCGATCAGCCCGGTCGGACGCACGACCTGCTCGACCACCTGTCCCTGGTGTTCGGCTTCGTAGGTCGAGGGCGTCGCCGAGACGAAAATCGTCTGCGGCATCAGGCGCTCGAATTCCTCGAATTTCAGCGGACGGTTGTCGAGCGCGGACGGCAGCCGGAAACCGTAGCCGACAAGGTTTTCCTTGCGCGAACGGTCCCCCTTGTACATGCCGCCGACTTGCGGAATCGACACGTGCGACTCGTCGACGAACAGCAGCGCATCCGACGGCAGATAGTCGATCAGCGTCGGCGGCGGCTCGCCCGGCCCGCGCCCCGACAGGTGGCGCGAGTAGTTCTCGATGCCCTTGCAGAAGCCCATCTCGTTGAGCATTTCTAGGTCGAAGCGGGTGCGCTGCTCGATGCGCTGCGCCTCGACGAGCTTGCCCGAAGTCTGGAACCAGGCCGACCGGTCCCGCAGTTCGTCCTTGATCGCCTCGATCGCCTTCAGCACCGTCGCGCGCGGCGTCACGTAGTGGCTGGACGGATACACCGTGAAGCGCACGAGCTTCTGCTTCAGGTGCCCGGTGAGCGGGTCGAACAGCGTCAGGTGTTCGACTTCGTCATCGAACAGCTCGATGCGAACGGCAAGTTCGGCGTTCTCGGCCGGAAAGACGTCGATGACATCGCCGCGCACACGGAAAGTGCCGCGGCGAAAATCGATGTCAGACCGCGTGTACTGCATCGCGACGAGACGCTGCACGAGGTCGCGGTGCGCGATGCGCTCGCCTTCGCGCAAGTGCAGGATCATCGCGTGGTAGTCGACCGGGTCGCCGATGCCGTAGATGCACGACACGGTCGCGACGATGACGACGTCGCGCCGCTCCATCAGGCTCTTCGTCGCCGACAGGCGCATCTGCTCGATGTGCTCGTTGATGCTCGAATCCTTCTCGATGAACAGATCGCGCGACGGCACGTAGGCCTCGGGCTGGTAATAGTCGTAGTACGAGACGAAATACTCGACGGCGTTTTCGGGGAAGAACTCGCGGAATTCCGCGTAGAGCTGCGCGGCCAGCGTCTTGTTCGGCGCGAGCACGAGCGCCGGCCTGCCGCAACGGGCGATGACGTTCGCCATCGTGTACGTCTTGCCCGAGCCGGTGACGCCGAGCAGGGTCTGGTACATCAGTCCGTCGCCGATGCCCTCGGTGAGCAGCTCGATCGCCGCAGGCTGGTCGCCGGCGGGCGGGAATGGCTGGTGAAGGCGGTACGGGCTGTCCGCGAAAGTGATCACCGGAACGCTGTCGGTCGAACTCGTCATGCTAAAATTTCCGGCTGTTTCAGGCGCTTGCCGGGTTGCCGTCCAGGACGGAGTGGCCACGGCAAGAGGCCTATTATTTCCCAAAACGCGGCTCAAAGCACGGCAGCCTGGACCCGGACTCGAGACGAGGCTTCGGGCCGGACCGCGCGCCCGCCCAACCTGGAGTTGTGTATGCCTTCGATCTTCGCCGCCGTCGAGATGGCGCCCCGTGACCCGATCCTCGGCCTGAACGAGGCCTTCAACGCTGATACCCGCACGGACAAGGTCAACCTCGGCGTCGGCGTCTATTACGACGACAACGGCAAGATTCCGCTGCTGGCCGCAGTGAAGGCTGCCGAAAAAGCGCGCCTCGAGGCAATGCCGCCGCGCGGCTACCAGCCGATCGAAGGCGCTCCGGCTTACAACAACGCGGTGCAGAACCTCTTGTTCGGCAAGGATTCCGCGCTGATCGCCAACGGCCAGGTGGTGACGATCCAGGCGCTCGGCGGCACCGGGGCGCTGAAAGTCGGCGGCGACTACCTGAAGCGGCTGAATCCGGCCGCAACCGTCTACATCTCCGACCCGAGCTGGGAAAACCATCGTGCGATCTTCGAGTCCGCCGGTTTCGCCGTCGACACGTACCCGTACTACGATCCCGCGACGCGCGGCGTGAACTTCGCCGGCATGAAAGCGAAGCTCGGTGACCTGCCTGCCGGGTCCGTCGTCGTACTGCACGCATGCTGCCATAACCCGACCGGCGCGGATCTCACCGAAGCGCAGTGGGGCGAAGTCGTCGATGCCTGCCGCGCGCGCGGCCTCGTGCCCTTCCTCGACATGGCCTATCAGGGTTTCGCCGACGGCATCGAGCCGGACGCGGTCGCCGTACGCCTGTTCTCCGCCAGCGGCCTGCAGTTCTTCGTCTCCAGTTCGTTCTCGAAGTCGTTCTCGCTGTACGGCGAGCGCGTCGGCGCGCTGTCGATCGTCACCGCGGACAAGGACGAAGCCGGTCGCGTGCTGTCGCAGGTCAAGCGCGTCATCCGCACGAACTACTCGAACCCGCCTACCCACGGCGGCGCAGTCGTCGCTGCAGTGCTCAACGCCCCCGAACTGCGCCAGATGTGGGAAGACGAGCTCGCCGGCATGCGCGATCGTATCCGCGCGATGCGCGTTGGCCTGGTCGAGAGCCTGAAAGGCGCCGGCGTCGCCCAGGATTTCTCTTTCGTCATCGAGCAGCGCGGCATGTTCTCCTACACCGGCCTGTCCGCCGCCCAGGTCGAGCAACTGAAGAACGAGTTCGGCATCTACGCGGTGTCAACCGGTCGGATCTGCCTCGCGGCGCTGAACTCGCGCAATATCGGCTACGTCGCGAAGGCGATCGCGTCCGTCGCGAAGGCGTGAAAATCCTCTTGGTGAAATATTGACGGGTCCGCGCCGGATATCTATACTGCGCGGCTCAATTCCCCGATAGCTCAGTCGGTAGAGCAACGGACTGTTAATCCGTGTGTCCCTGGTTCGAGCCCAGGTCGGGGAGCCAAAAATTCGGTCTGGCGATTTTCGCCGGACACCTTACCGATCCCCGATAGCTCAGTCGGTAGAGCAACGGACTGTTAATCCGTGTGTCCCTGGTTCGAGCCCAGGTCGGGGAGCCAGGAAAAACAGGACAAGGCCAGCCTTCACAGGTTGGCCTTTTTCTTTTTCCGCGCCCCGTTTCCGGCCGAATCACGTTGATATGCTGGCGCGGCTTTCGCCCGATCGATGGCTCCGGGTCGTCCGGACTCCGGCGGCGGACCTCGGAGACAGAGCGTATTCGCTTACCATTGATCGGCTTTATGGGTCCGGTATCCTGTGCCCGGGCTGACGTTGAATAGGTAACGTGAAATGTCGCACGCAGAGATTAAAAGGAAGCTTGCCAGCAGTCGAAAGGACCTCCTCGACATAGGGCTGCGCAACACGATGGTCAACTTTCGCAGCGGCCCCAGGAGCCTGGCGATCATCGGTGAGCGCTCCGAGCAGATCCTTCAGCTCCTGTACCGGCAGAACAAGGCCATGAGGTTCGTGCCCGCACCCGAGAAAAAAACGAAGGGCGGGAAAGAGACCGGGAACAGCGTCGTCAGGACAGACTCCGTTCAGGGCCCGGCCGTGGAGTCGGGTGAAGAGCGCGAGGAAGTCGATGCGCCGGCCCCGGACGCGGCGACGATGGCCCTCGTCGCAGAACTCGACGGCGTCGATTGGCCGGATGAGGACGTCGCCGGCAGTATCACCGCGCAGCACACGGATACCAAGCTGCAGACGGCTCTTTCCGAGGAACGGCTATTCCTCAGCCTGCTGAAAATTCACACCGAAGCGCAGACCTTCATCCAGGAGCAAGGGGTAAACATCCTTTTTCTTGCGCTGGGCTTCCTGCATTGGTACGAGGCCGAATCCTCCGACAAGCTTCGCAAGGCGCCGCTGCTGCTCGTACCCGTCGAGCTGTCCCGCACGGGCACCCGCGATGTCTTCCGGCTGCGCTACAGCGACGACGATCTCATCCAGAACCTGTCGCTGGCGGCGAAGCTCAAGACGGACTTTGCGCTCGATCTGCCGCAGTACCTGGCCGATGCGAACGCCGACGCCTCCGAGATGCCGGGCACCGAAGCTTTCTACGAAGCCGTTTCCGCGTGCGTGTCGAAGCAGCCGCGCTGGCAAGTGGTGCCCGACGAGATCCACCTCGGTTTTTTCTCGTTCGGCAAATTCCTGATGTTCAACGACCTCGACGAGGCAATCTGGCCGGAGGACAAGCGCCCGAGCGAACATCCGGTTCTCGGGCGCCTGCTCGGCGAAGGCTTTTCGAACGAAGCGGCTTTCGTCGCCGAGGACACCCGCCTCGACACGATCATCGAGCCGGGCGAAGTGCGCTTCGTGCGTGACGCCGACAGCAGCCAGACGATGGCAATCCTCGAGGCGCGGGAAGGCCGCAACCTGGTGATCCAGGGACCGCCGGGCACGGGGAAATCCCAGACCATCACGAACATCATCGCGGAGCTGTTGGCAGGCGGCAAAAAAGTGCTTTTCGTTGCCGAGAAGATGGCGGCGCTCGAAGTCGTCAAGCGCCGCCTCGACGAGTGTCATCTGGGCGATGCGGTCCTCGAACTGCACAGCCACAAGGCGACCAAGCAATCGGTGATTCGGGAGCTCGAACGCACCTTGCAGCAAGGTCGACCGCTGGCCGCCGACGGAGCGGACGACCTGGCGGCGCTCAAGGCAGTGCGCGACGAGCTGAATGCGTATTGCGAAGCAGTCAATACGGCCACCGGCACGCGCGCAATCCCCTTCATCACCGCGCTGGGCCATTATTTGCGCATCAGGCGCACGCATGATAGCTTGCCGGTGTGGTCCTTCGAGCCGATGAAGGCCTGGTCCCAGCGAGACTACGCCCGCGCCCGCGAGAAGGTCGCGGAGCTGGCGCGTCACGTGCGGGAAAACGGCCGGCCGTCGCTCAACACGTTCCACGGGACTGCGTGCACGACGTTCTCGCCCGTCCAGCAGGCGCAGGTTACGGAGGAGTTGCAGCACATCGTCACGGTGCTGGCGCGCCTGCTGGAGTCGGCCGGGCAGCTGGCTGCCCGCTTCGGACTCGAACGCCCGGCGACGCTCCAGGATGTGGACGCCATCTGTCGCACGGCCCGGCGCGCGGCCGAAGCGCCCCCGCTCGGCGGCATACGGCTCGATAGCGCAGTCTGGCGGACCGGGCCCGAATCCATCCGGGCGCTCATTGCGGCCGGCCGCCTGATGGCTTCGACGCGCGCCGCGCACGACGGGATGCTGATCGAACAGGCATGGGAGCAGGACCTGCTGACCGAGCGCCAGCACCTCGCGCAGCTGGGCGAAAAGTGGTGGCGCGTTTTCTCGGGCGCCTATCGACGTGCCCGGGCCCGCGTTCAGGGCCTGTGCAAAAAGCCGCTGCCCAAGGACAACGCGTCGACGCTCGCGCTGGTGGATGGCATCCTCGGCTACCAGCTGAGCAAGCGCACTTACGACCAGCATCTCGCGCTCGGTGAAACGCTCTTCGGCCCCCAATGGATCGGCGAACGTTCCGACTGGGAAGCCTTCGGGCGGGCGAGCGAATGGGTCATAGCGCTCCACGACGACATCGGCAAAGGGCAGTTGCCTGCCGGCATCGTCGACTTCCTCGCCGGCCAGCCCAATGCCGACAATCCGGGCAGTTCGATCGCGGCGATCGACGCCAGTGCGAGCGATTTGCGCGCGCGGGTCACGACGATCGTCGACCTTCTGGGTTTCGCCCGGAACCGGCCGGCGTCCACGCTCCTCGACTCCCCTTTTGCCGAGCTGCGCGAGCAGCTTGCGACATGGCTCGAAGCGGTGCCGACGATCTACCAGACGATCCGCTTCAACGTCCTTCACGACGAGCTCATCGCGCTCGGATTGCCCGAGGTGGCGCAGGCGGCAGCGGACTGGGAGCGCGACGCGGACGACCTCGTTCACGCGTTCGACTACAGCTGGTATGCCGGCCTCGTCGCTCACGCCTACAGCGCCTCGCCCGCGCTCGCCCGATTCGACCGGGTCAAGCAGGCGCACCTCATCGATCGTTTCCGCCACCTCGACCAGCGGTCCCTGGGCCACGCGCAGGCCGGCCTCGCGAAGCAGATCTGGGAGACCCAGCCACGTCTTTCCGATCCGGGAGAAATGGCCATCGTGCGCAACGAGGCCAACAAGAAGCGCCGCCTGATGTCGATCCGCCAGCTCATGGAGCAGGCCGGCCGCGCGGTGCAGGCGATCAAGCCTGTCTTCATGATGAGCCCGATGTCCATCGCCAGCTTCCTGCCGCCCGGCAAAGTCGAGTTCGACGTCGTCATCTTCGACGAAGCCTCGCAGGTGAAAGCGGTCGATGCGTTCGGCGCGCTGCTGCGGGGGCGGCAGGCGATCGTCGTCGGCGACACGCGGCAGATGCCGCCGACCGACTTCTTCGGGCGGGACGTCGAATTCGACGAAGAAGACAACGTGACCGCCGACATCGAAAGCGTGCTGTCGCTTTTTCGCGCGCGCGGCGCGCAGGAACGTTACCTCAGCTGGCATTACCGCAGCCGCCACGAATCGCTGATCGCCGTATCCAATGTCGAGTTCTACGAGCGCAGGCTCACGATCTTCCCGTCGTCGGGCACGAATGCGCTGGCAACAGGTTTGGAAATGGTTTGTCTTCCGCACGCGCTGTACGACCGCGGGCGCACGCGGACCAACCGCGATGAAGCCCGCGCGGTCGCCCAGGCAGTAATGGAGCATGCGACGACGCACCCGGGTTTGTCGCTGGGCGTCGTGGCGTTCAGCGTCGCGCAGCGCGACCTGATCCAGGTGGAGCTGGAGTTGTTGCGCCGCAAATCGCCCGGGCCGGAGCGGTTCTTCACCGACGCCCATCCGACCGAGCCGTTCTTCGTCAAGAACCTGGAAAACGTGCAGGGCGACGAGCGCGACCGCATCTTCATCAGCATCGGGTACGGCCGCAACGAGTCCGGGCGTATCGCGAAAGAGTTCGGCCCGCTGAACCGCGAGGGCGGCGAGCGGCGCCTGAACGTACTCATCAGCCGCGCGAAGATGGGCATGACCGTCTTCAGCAACTTCCGCGGCGAGGAACTCGACATCGACGAGACTGCGAGTCACGGCGTGCGGGCGCTCAAGCACTTCCTCAAGTACGCCGAAACCCGCGTGCTGGACATTGCGCGGGAAACGGGCCGCGCGCCCGACTCGCCGTTCGAGCTCGAAGTCATGACCGCGCTGCAGGCGCGCGGCTACCGCATCGAACCCCAAGTCGGCACGGCCGGATATTTCATCGACATGGCGGTCAAGGACCCGGAACTGCCGGGTCGGTATGTTTTGGCGATCGAATGCGACGGGGCGGCCTATCACAGCTCACGTTCGGCACGCGACCGGGATCGCCTGCGCCAGGGCGTTCTGGAAGGCCTCGGCTGGACCTTCCACCGGATCTGGAGCACCGACTGGTTTCGTGACCCGGGGCGTGAAGTCGACCGCGCGATCGCCGCGATCGAGGCGGCGTGCGCGCTACGCAAGGCGGCCGGCCCTGTTCAACCGGCCGTCAAGCTCGTGAACGCGCCGCTTATAGAGCGTGCGCAGCCGGACGCGGAGACGACTTCGCCTGGCGTCGCGACTTACCGCAAAGCCGTTCTGCCGCGCTGGAAAGGCGCCGAGGCGATCCACGAGATCGCCGTCCGGCAACTCGCGGACCTCATACAGAACGTCGTGGCGATCGAAGCGCCCGTCCATGAAGCCGAGGTGACCCGACGCATCATCGAGGCTTTCGGCGTGAGCCGTGCCGGCAGTCGCATCACGCAGGCGGTCTCAAGGGCGGTCGAACACGGCGTGCGCGCCAGGCTGTTCAGCCATGCGGATGGATTCCTCGATACCGAACCCCGTAGCGCGGCCCAGGCAAGAAACCGCAGCACCTTCGCGCCGGCCGAGCGCAGGATCGAATGGGTCTCACGAGAGGAGCTGGACGCGGCCTTGCTGCAGGCGATCCAGGCCGGTTTCTCGATGGAGCGGGATGCGGCCCTCACCAGCGCCCTCGAGGCCCTGGGTTTTGGGCGTGCCTCGGCCAACATTGCCGGCGTCCTGGGCGAACGACTCGACACGCTCCTCGCGACCGGCCGCCTTCGGCTCGTCGCCGATCGCTACGCCGTGGCCTGAAATCGAGCCTGCCGGAGAAATTGTGTCGATCGTCGAAGACCACGCAAACCGGAGCGATTGCGCAAGATCTACCCCCGCCAGATCACCCAGAGCTTTTGCTGCCACCCCAGTGAACCCCACCAGCGCTCCCCTTCCTCGTACAACGTGATCCCATCGGAAGTGAGGGTGTAATAGTGGGCGAGCAGACCCGCTCTGGCGCGGGGAGCGATGTAGCCGTTGCGCTCCAGGTAGCCGAAGAAATGCACCGCTAGCGGAACACCTTCAAGGTGCATCAGACACGACACGTCGAGAAGTCGTATGAACGGATGTCCCGACCGCATCGCCCGCAATACCTTGAGTACGTGCCACCGATGGGGAACCCGTTCCTGCCTGGACAAGTCAAGGGCACTCGAGATCATCGTAGGCTCCAGGATGAGCAGAGACACTCCCTGAAGCAAATTTGCCTCCTGCCTGCCTTGTGCCCCACTCACGCAGGGCGGCCAGGCCTCAATGATCGCTCCGCCTGCGGTGGCGGTGCGTACGCCCAGGCCCTTCGGCAAACGCATGCTGCGCGGCGGTCATCACGGCAAGCGCCGACGCGACGCGTTGGTTGATGCTCTCCTTCGGCAGGACGCCTTTCGCATCGGGCATGCCGGCGGCCAGCCCCGTCAGCACGGTCATCGCCTCATCGACCGTTGCCACGCTGTAGATGTGAAACCGTCCGTTCCGCGCCGCTTCGACGACATCGTTGCGCAGCATCAGGTGACGTACGCTCGCCGAGGGGATCACGACGCCCTGCTCCCCGGTCAGCCCGCGTATCGCGCAGAGGTCGAAAAACCCTTCGATCTTTTCGTTCACGCCGCCGATCACCTGAACCTCGCCGAGTTGATTGACCGATCCGGTAACGCCGAACGACTGGCGGATCGGCAGCTGCGCGAGCGCGGACAGCAGCGCGCACAGCTCCGCGAGCGACGCCGAGTCGCCTTCGACCGGCACGTACGACTGCTCGAACACGAGACTCGCCGACAGTGACAGCGGCTGATGGCGGGCATAGCGGGATGCCAGGAAAGCCGAGAGAATCAGCACGCCCTTGGAGTGGATCGCCCCGCCGAGCTCGATTTCGCGCTCGATATCGATGACGTCGCCTTCACCGAGCCGCGCCGTCGCGGTGATTCGCACCGGGTGGCCGAAGCGCTGGCCCGCCATGTCGACGATCACCAGGCCGTTGATCTGACCGCAGCGCTCGCCCGAGGTCGAAATCAGCGTCGTCCCCTCGACCATTGCTTCCAGTACTCGCTCGGAGTAGCGCGCATAGCGCCGCGCACGCGAAGCCACGGCGAGATCGACCTGCGCCCGCCCGATGATCATCAGCTTCGCGTTGCGCGCATGGTAGTCGGCCTCGCGCATCACATCGGCGAGCAGGCGCGTCTGCAGCGTCAGCCGTCCGCCGTCTTCGGCAACGCGGGCGCCGTGTTCGACCATGCCGGCGATGCCGCTGCGGTCGAGCGGCAGCAGGCCCGCCGAGCGTGCGAGCGTCGCCAGAAGGTGCGCGTAACGCACGACGTTCTCAGCCGTCCGCGGCAGGTCGTCATCGAAATCGGCGCCGACCTTGAAGAGCTCGGGGAAATCGGGATCGTGCTCGGTGAGCAGGAAGAACAGCTCGCGATCGCCGATCAGCACGACCTTGATGTCGCACGGCACGGGCTCCGGCTCGAGGGTCACGATGCTGGTCCAGCCCTGCGCCTCGGCCGGAGGCTCGATGCGGATGTCGCGCCCCCGCAGCACCCGCTTGAGTCCGTCCCACGCAAAGGGTTGCCCGAGCAGGCGCTCGACATCGATGACCAGATAGCCCCCGCAGGCCCGGTGCAGCGCCCCGGCGCGGATCAGGTTGAAGTGCGTCACCAGCGTGCCCATCTGCGCGACGTGCTCGATGCGGCCGATGAGGTTGACGAAACCCGGACTGTCCTCGTAGACGACCGGCGCTCCGCGCGTTGCCGAGTGATCGACGAGGAGGTTGATCTGGTAACGGTGGAATCGCGTCCGCGCTTCGTCCTCGGCGACGTCTTCCTCGTCTTCGCTGCCCGCCCACTCGTCGCCGCTGTCGAGCAATTCGGCAGTGATCGCCGAAAGGAAACTCTCCACTTGCTCGAGGTCTGCGTAGCGCTCGCGCAAGCCCCGGGTCAGGTGCGACACGGCCGGCGCCAGCGCGTCGCGCGCGGCCCGCTTCATGGCCTCTTGCAGTTCCTTGCGCCAGCCGGGAAATTGCTCGAGCAGCGCGGTGAGACGCTCGCTCCAGGCGCCGACCCTGGCTTCGATCGCATCCCGCTCGGGCTGCTGCAAGGCCTCGAACTCCTCCGGCGACATCGTCTCCCCGTCGCGAATGGGCGCAAAGACGAAGCCTTCGGGCGTTCTGAGCAGCGAGATTCCTTCCGCCGCGCACGCCTGCCCGAGCTCACGCAGCGCCGCCTCTTCGCGCGACTTGTGCGCTTCCTGCAAGGATTCGATACGGCTGCTGTAAGTGTCGCTGTCGAGCGCGGCGTCGATCGCCGGCCGCAATTCGCGGATGAACGCCTGCATGTCGGCACGCAGCATCGCCCCTCGTCCGGCCGGCAGCGTCAACAGCCGCGGGCGCAGCGGATCGTCGAAGTTATGCAGATAACACAGGTCCGGCGGCACCTCGCCCTGGTCCGCGAGTTCGCGCAACAGCCGCTGCACCGCGACATGCCGACCCGTCCCGGATTCACCGAGGACGAAAACATGGTAGCCGGGCTGGCGCATCGCAAGACCGAAGCGCAACGCGTCCTCGGCCCGCGCCTGCCCGAGCCCTCCGGGCAGATCGGGGAGACCGGCCGTCGAATCGAATTCGAAAACGTCCGGGGCACAGGCCACGCGCAACCGTTCCGCAGGCAGAGGCTCGAAATCGGCCATATCGTCGTTCTCCAGATGCCGAAATGAAACGGGAGCTTCGGCCGACCTGCCCGAAGCTCCCGTCATGATCCCCTCCAATCCGGCTCGACGGCAAGGCGCCGATCAACGCCACTCCTTGCGTCGCATGTCGTTTCCCCAGCGCTGGTCGTGGGGGCTGACGACGTGCTCGAACTGCGGAAAACACCGGTCGTGCTCGAGAAGCAGCGCCATGATCGTTGCGCCGTGTTCCCGTGGAAAACCCTGCCGGGTGCCGCCGCGCGTGTCGGTCATCAGCATGAAAAGGAACTTCCGGCACTCCGGGCTTCCCCACAGCAGGTCGATTTTCCGCAGATGGGGAAACCGCTCGTAAAGCTCTTCGGTAGATGTTTCGGTAACTATTCTCCGCATCGGAACACTCCGCCCGGCCTCGTGCAGCCATTGAAATCCAGAATTCGCTTTTATATCCGACCCGCCGGTTGGGAACCACCGGGACCGGCAGCCGGTCGTGACACAGTAGGCACACCGGAAGGAACACAACGGATGGAGGGACTGAACCGGCCCGGCTTGCGTGCCTTGTCGATGCTGCCGATAATGGAAAAGCCAACGGCTGCCACCCTGGCTGCTTGCTCCAGGGCAAGGAATCCGGAGGCTCGGCGTCCGATAATCGCCAAAAGCTCTCAGCGAACCGCGTCACATGAAAATCATCCCGATCCAGCCCGGCCCTTCGAGCGCCTCACAGACTGTCCCCGGCACCCCCTATTCGACGGAGGGCCCGCTGAAGGATCGCCGCGACCGCGCGGTACAGGACCTGCGGATTTCCGTCACCGACCGCTGCAATTTCCGCTGCATCTACTGCATGCCGCGCTCGGTGTTCGGGGCCGACTACCCGTTCCTGCCGCGCAAGGAATTGCTGTCGTTCGAGGAAATCACCCGTGTCGCCCGCCGCTTCGCAGCGCGCGGCGTGCGCAAGATCCGCATCACCGGCGGCGAACCGCTGCTGCGCAAGCACGTCGAAAACCTCATCGAAATGCTGGCGCAGATTCCCGACATCGAACTGACGCTGACGACCAACGGCGTGCTGCTGCCGAAAATGGCGCGGACCCTGAAGGATGCAGGACTCGATCGCGTGACGATCAGCCTCGACGCGATCGACGACCCGACCTTCCGGCTCATGAACGATGCCGATTTCCCGGTCGCGGCGGTGCTCGAAGGCATCGCCGCAGCAAAGGATGCGGGGCTCGGACCGATCAAGGTGAACATGGTGGTCAAGCGCGGCGTCAATGACCAGGGCATCCTCGACATGGCACGCCATTTCCGCGGCAGCGGCCACATCCTGCGCTTCATCGAGTTCATGGACGTCGGCAGCTCGAACGGCTGGAAGCTCGATTCGGTCGTGCCCTCGCGTGAAATCATCGAACGCATCGACCAGGTTTTCCCGCTCGAACAGGTCGATCCGAACTACACCGGCGAAGTCGCCGAGCGCTGGCGCTATCGCGACGGCGCCGGCGAGATCGGCGTCATCTCGTCGGTGACGCAGGCGTTCTGCTCGACCTGCTCGCGCATCCGGCTGTCGACCGAAGGCAAACTCTACACCTGCCTGTTCGCGCAGACCGGGCACGATCTGCGCGAAATGCTGCGCGCGGGGGTCTCCGATGACGAGCTGGACCAGACGATCGCGGGCGTCTGGCACAACCGGGAAGACCGCTACTCGGAAATCCGCACCGCGAACACCGCCGGACTGCGCAAGATCGAGATGTCCTACATCGGCGGTTGAGCCACACCGGCGAGACACGCATACCCGTCCCCGTCAGCCCGCACCACCTTCCGCCCGCCTCGCGGGCGCCACCACCACCGGGACCAGTTCATCGCTGGCGTCTTGGTCGAGCTGCGCCGACTCGATTTTCTGGAAATGCGCCGTGATCTTGCGCGAGCTGACCTGCACGTCCTGAACATCCTTGCTCGCCTGCTCGATGTGGCGGGCGAGCGCGTTCATGCGTTCGTCGAAGCGCGCGAAGTCCTTCGCAAGCTTGCCGAGCGCATCCTTGATGACGTGCACCTGCTTGCGCGTCTCGACGTCCTTCAAGACCGCACGCGCGGTGTTCAGCACCGCCATCAACGTCGTTGGCGACACGATCCATACCCGGCGCCCCTGCGCGTAGGCGACGACTTCCGGATGATGGGCATGGATCTCGGCGAACACGGCCTCGGCAGGCACGAACATCACCGCGCCGTCGGAAGTCACGTCGGGAATGATGTATTTCGATGCGATCGCGTCCACGTGACGCCTGACATCCGCGCGAAACGCGGTCTGCGCGAGCTTGCGGTCGAGGTCGGAAACGCCTTCGCCGACCATGCGATGGTAGTTTTCGAGCGGAAACTTCGAATCGACGCCGACAAGGCCGGTCGGTTCGGGCAGGCGCAGCGCGCAATCGACACGCGCGTTGTTCGGCAGCGTGTGCTGGAATTCGTAGGAATCGGGCGGCAGCATGTTCCGCACCAGCGCCTCGAGCTGGACCTCGCCGAACGCCCCGCGCGCGCGCTTGTCGCCGAGCAGTTCCTGCAGGCTGACGACGTTCGTTGTCAGGCCGTCGATCTTTTTCTGCGCCTCGTCGATCGTCGCGAGTCGGGCCATGACGTTCGTGAACGTCTCGTTGGTCTTGCGAAAACCTTCGTCGAGGCGCTCGTTGACGTGGCCGGACAGGGTTTCGAGACGACGATCGACGCTGCGCGTCATCGCTTCGATGCTCGCGGCGAGCTGGCCCGAGGCGCCCGCGAGGCCGCGCTGCAGCAGGTCGCGGTCGGCGCGCGCGTGTTCGGCCAGCCGGTCGGCCTGGCGCGCGAGACCGTCGTGCAGGTCGCCGAGCATCGCGCGGTGCTGCCCGGCGAGCGCGGCGCCGACTTCGCCGACAAGCACCTCGGGGAGATCCTGTTCGAGCCGGCGCATGCGCCACGCCAGCCAGACGACGATCACGATCAGTCCGGCGACCAGCCCGGGCAGCATGTATTCAGGCATCCGCACCGCACTCCGTTCGAAATCGTGCCGGATTATAGCGACGATGATTCGGCGCGCCCCGTCCGATTGCGACAGCCGCGGCGGGGCCGCCGGCAAGGGCCACCGGACCTCGGCAGCTAATCGACCGCAGCGCCGCGGGGATGCCGGAGGTCAGCGCCGGCATCACGCCGACGCGCGCAGACTCGCGAGCGGCGGGCGCGCGAGCAGCTTGCGCGTGCCGAGCCAGCCCCCGGCGACCACGCCGCCCGCGCCGATGACGATCGCGAGCACGGTCGGCCACGGCGCCGGCACGTACGCCATCTTGAACACGTAATGCGCCAGCGCCCAGCCGATCACCGTCGCACCGACGCCGGCGAGCGCCCCGGCGACGCCACCGAGCACGAGAAATTCGGCAAGCAGCGCGTCGCGCACCTGGCGGTTGCGTGCCCCGAGCGTGCGCAGCACCGCGAGTTCGTAATCGCGCTCGTCGTGCGTCGATTGCAGCGCCGCGTACAGCACGACGAACCCTGCCAGCACCGCGAAGCCGAACACGAACTGCACGATCAGCACCAGCTTGTCGGTCATCGAGCGGACCTGCTCGATGACCGCGCCGACGTCGATGACGGACAGGTTGGGGAAGCGGGCCACCAGCGCGGCGGTGAACGCGTGGCTTTCAGGCGGCAGACGAAAGCTCGTGATCAGGCTCGCCGGATCGGCTTCGAGCATGCCGGGCGCGGCAATGAAAAAGAAATTGACGCGCATCGAATTCCAGTCGAGCTCGCGCACGCTCGTGATCGGTGCCTCGACGAGGCGTCCGGCGACATCGAAGCGCACGCGATCGCCGACCTGCAACGCGAACGTCTCCGCGAGGCCTTTCTCGACCGAGAACTGAGGTGCGCGCTGATCGCCGTGCCAGCGTCCGTCGGCGACCCGATTTCCGTCGGGAAGCACCGCGCCGTAGCTGAGGTTGAATTCCCGTTCGGCGAGCCGTTTCGTGCGCTGATCGACGAAATCGTCCGGATCGACGGGGCGGTCGTTGATCGCGACCAGGCGGCCGCGGATCATCGGCATGATCTCCGGGGCAACGAGGCCGTGGTCGACGAAGAACGCCGCGAGCGGTTCGCGCTGATCGGGCTGGATGTTGATGATGAAGCGGTTCGGCGCGTCCGGCGGCGTCATCCCGCGCCAGTTCTCGAGCAGGTCAGTACGCACGAGCGTCAGCAGCAGCAGCGCCGTCATGCCCAGCCCGAGCGCGGTCGCCTGGATCACGCTGCCCGCCATGCGCCGCGCGAGCGACGCGAGGCCATAGCGCCAGCCGCCATGGCGGATCGTGCGGCGCCCCCTGGACCCGGCGATCGCGTGCAATACGCCCCACGCGGCGAGCGCAAACAGGCCGAGCGCCGCCGCAAAGCCGGCTGCGACCGTCACGCCGAGCTTGAGGTCGCCGGCGATCCAGAAAATGATCGCGAGCAGCGCGCCGGCGCCGCACGCCCACGCGAGTCCGCTGACCGGCTCGACCGCGCCCATTTCGCGCCGCAGCACGCGCACCGTCGATACTTTCCCGAGACGCAGCAGTTGCGGCAGTACGAAGCCGACGAGCAGCACCATGCCGACCACCACGCCATGCGCAAACGGCAGCAGCGACGGCGCCGGGAGCGCCGCCCCCATCACTTCGGCGAGCACGGCCGCGAGTCCGAACTGCACCGCCCACCCGGCCAAGCCGCCGAGCGTCGCCGCGACGAGCCCGAAGAACACGAACTCGCCGACGACGATCCACAGCACCTGCGCCTGGCCCGCGCCGAGGCAGCGCATCACCGCGCAGCCATCGAGATGGCGCTGCATAAAGCGGCGCGCCGCAAGGCCGACAGCGACCGCGGCGAGGATCACCGCGAGGAGCGCCGCAAGCCGCAGGAAGCGCTGCGCCTGGTCGAGGGCGCCGCGCACCTCGGGGCGCGCATTCTCGATGCTTTCGACCGCCTGCCCGCGCCCGAGCCGCTGCTGCGCCCAGCGTTCGAAACCCGCAACAGCGTCGGCTTCGCCGGCCAGATGCAGCCGCCAGCTGGCGCGGCTGCCGGCGATCAACAGACCCGTTGCGGGCAGGTCCGCGGCGTTGAAGATCGCCCGCGGCAACAGGCTGAAGAAATTCGCGCCGCGGTCGGACTCGAAAGTCACCATTGCGGCGACGCGGAATTCGAGCTGCCCGAGTCCGACGGTGTCGCCGACCGCGACGCCGAGCGCGGCAAAAAGCCGTTCGTCGAGCCAGACTTCGCCGCGCTGCGGCATTCGCTCGGCGACCGCATCCGGCTGGTTTGGACCGGGTGCGACGCGCACGCTGCCGCGCAACGGATAGTCCGCCTCGACCGCCTTGACGCCGGCAAGCTGAGCCGATTCTGCGGTACTCACCATGCTCGTGAATACCACTGTCTCGGCGGTCCGCAGGCCGCGCCGCCGTGCTTCGTCCGCAAACTGTCCGTCCCACGGCCGGTCGGCGCGCAGCAACAGGTCGCCCCCGAGCAGCTGGTTCGCTTCGCGGTCCAGCCCGCGCGACACGCGGTCGGCAAGGAAACCCACGCTCGTCAGGCTCGCCACTGCAATGACGATCGCGAGGCCGAGCAGGAGCAGCTCGCCTGCGCGCAGGTCGCGCAACATCATGCGCCATGCGAGCCGGAGAGTTCTCATGTGGACCGGAAGGCCGTGTCGCGCACGTTCATCGCACCGGGGCCAGCACCTTGCGCACCAGTTTGACCCAGTACGCGACGCCGGTCGCGATGATCTCGTCGTTGAAATCGTAGGTCGGGTTATGCAGCATGCACCCGCCTTCGCCCTCCCCGTTGCCGATCCAGACATAGCAGCCGGGCTTGCGCTGCAGGAAGTACGCGAAGTCTTCGGCCCCCATGCTCGGACGCGTGTCGGTTGCGACATTCACCGAGCCGACCAGTCCGCTCGCAACTTCCGCACACACGGCAGCTTCGGCTGCGCTGTTTATCGTCGGCGGATAGCCGCGGCGATAATCCAGGCTTACCTCCACATCGAACGCCGCCGCGACGCCGTCGCAGATGCGCTGCAGCGCCGATTCGACCCGGTCCTGCACGATTTCGCTGAAGGCGCGCACGGTGCCGCCGAGCTGGGCACGGTCGGGAATCACGTTGTACGCCTCGCCGGCATTGAACCGCGTGACGGAAACCACCGCCGAATCGATCGGATCGAGAGTACGGCTGACGATGGTCTGGATCGCCTGCACCAGCGCCGCGCCTGCGGTCACCGGGTCGACCCCGAGATGAGGCATCGCCGCATGGGCACCGTGGCCGCGCACGTCGATGTCGAAACGGTCGGCGCTCGCCATGACCGGGCCGCTGCGTACGCCGAACTGTCCGGCAGGCATGCCGGGCCAGTTGTGCATGCCGAAAACCGACTCCATCGGAAAACGTTCGAACAGGCCGTCCTCGATCATCGCCAGCCCGCCCCCTTCGCCTTCCTCGGCAGGCTGAAAAATCAGATACACCGTGCCGTCGAAGTCGCGTCGCGCCGCAAGGGCTTCGGCCGCCCCGAGCAGCATCGTCGCATGCCCGTCATGACCGCACGCGTGCATGCACCCTTCGTGCACGGAACGGTGGGCGAACTCGTTGCGCTCCTGCATCGGCAGCGCGTCGATATCGGCGCGCAGCCCGATCGCGCGCAGGCTACGCCCGCCGCGCACGACACCGACGACGCCGGTCCTGCCGAGGCCGCGATGGACTTCGATGCCCGCGGCTTCGAGATGGCGCGCGATCAGCTCGGCGGTACGGTGTTCGGCGAACGCGAGTTCGGGATGGGCGTGGAGGTCGCGGCGAATCGCGGTGAGCTTCGCGAGACGGGGCCGGATGGATTCGATGACGCTCATGTCTGCCCCCTTGTGAATCGGGTTTCGGTGACGTTGTGCGAAAACATCGAGTGTAATGATCCTGACGCCGGCCGTCGAACCGGGCGGCGTCTGCGCGGCCGCAGCCGTGAATTGCTTCCCGTCCAAGGGGATGGCGAGCCGCCTTCCCCGTGGAAAGTGTTGCGACCTTCGTTACGAAGGCCTCAGATGACGCCCTGCGCGAGCATCGCGTCGGCGACCTTGACGAAGCCGGCGACGTTCGCCCCGTCGGAGTAATTCACCGAACCGTCGGGCTTGGTGCCGTACTGCAGGCACATGCGGTGAATCCCCTGCATGATCTCGAGCAGGCGCGCATCGACCTCTTCGCGGGTCCACGACAGCCGCATCGCGTTCTGGCTCATCTCCAGCCCCGAAGTGGCCACACCGCCGGCGTTGCTCGCCTTGCCCGGCGCATACAGCACGCCGTTCTTCTCGAACACGCGCACGGCAGCCGCGTTGCAGGGCATGTTCGCGCCTTCGGCGACGCACTTGACGCCGTTGCGCACGAGCACCGCGGCGTCGTCACCGTCGACCTCGTTCTGTGTCGCGCACGGGAACGCGACGTCGACCGGGACGTGCCACGGCCGCTTGCCGGGCTCGAAATGCAGGCCGAGGCGCTCGGCGTATTCGCTGACTCGCCCGTAATGCACGTTCTTGACGTCCATCAGCACTGCGAGCTTTTCGGGCGTGAAACCCGCCTCGTCGATGACGGTGCCGCTCGAGTCGGATGCGGTGATGACTTTCGCGCCGAGCGCCATCGCCTTCTCGATGCCGTACTGCGCGACGTTGCCCGATCCCGAGACCGAGACCGTCATGCCCGCCATCGTCTTGCCCGCGTGACGCAGCATCTCCTCGGCGAAATACACCATGCCGTAACCAGTTGCCTCCGGACGGATCAGCGAGCCGCCAAAGCTCAGCCCCTTGCCCGTGAACACGCAGCTCGCCTTGTTCGACAGCTTCTTCATCATGCCGGCCATGAAGCCGACCTCGCGCCCGCCGACGCCGATATCGCCGGCCGGCACGTCCGTGTCGGCACCGATGTGGCGGTACAGCTCGGTGATGAAGGCTTGGCAGAAACGCATCACCTCGCCCGGGCTGCGTCCTTTCGGGTCGAAATCCGACCCGCCCTTGCCGCCGCCCATCGGCAGCGTCGTCAGCGCGTTCTTGAAAGTCTGCTCGAACGCGAGGAACTTCAGCACCGACAGGTTCACCGACGGGTGGAAACGCAGTCCGCCCTTGAACGGCCCGATCGCCGAGCTATGCTGGATCCGGTAGCCGCGGTTGACCTGGACTTCGCCACGGTCGTCGACCCACGAAACACGGAACTGGATGGCGCGCTCCGGCTCGACGAGGCGGTCGAGCAGGCCGTGTTCGGCATAGCGCGGATGTTCGGTGATGAACGGCACGAGGCTTTCCATCACCTCGGCCACCGCCTGGATGAACTCGGGCTGACCGGGATTGCGTTGTTCTACGTGAGACAGGAACTCTTCGAGGGACTGATAGCGCATTGCATTGGCCTTTGGCAGGAAGGTGACCGGACACCCGCGAGGCGCGGGCGGACGGAGATTTTCCTTGAAGTTGCCAGTCTATGCACTATTTTCGTGCTTGCGCACCTCATTTTGGTGCATCGCGGCTCCATCGCAAACGAACTGCCAAAACCCTTACCTGGTCTCGATCCGCGGCGCCGGGGACGCCTTCGTGCGCCTGCTGCGCTCGGTTCGCACCAACTCGGCGATGTCGGTGTTGCCGTTGGCCTGCGCCCAGCTGTCGACCGTGAAGCCCGCGTCGTTCTTCTGCTCGAGATCGATGTCCGTGCGCAGCAGCCGGCGCACGACGTCGATGTGGCCGTTGCGCGCGGCGAGCATCAGCGCGTTCGATTTGTTCGGCGCCAGCGCATTGACGCCCGCACCTTGCGCCAGCAGGCGTTCGAGGATCGCGACACGACCTTCGAAGGCGGCGTACATCAGCGGCGTCCAGCCGTCATGATTGACCGGAGCGCCGGCGTCGAGGAGCAGATCGACGACATCGTCATGACCCTTGAGCACCGCCATCATCAACGCCGAATCCCCCGCCGCGTTGCGTTGGCCGAGCTTTGGCCGGAATTCGAGAATCGCCGCGACGGTGTCCGCGTGGCCTTCGCGAGCTGCGAGGATCAACAGCGTATTGCCCTGTTCATCGACGGTGTTCGGATCGAGCCCGCGGCTGAGCAGCTGTACCAGCGGCCGGGTGTCACCGAGCCGTGCGGCGTTCAGTGAATCATCGTAGCTGCTGGCCAGGACGGGTGCGCTGCCGAGCGCGAGGACAAGGAGCGCGGCAAGGATCGTTCGCTTCATGGGATCAGGATCTCCGGGCGTGGCGGAACAGGCGGAAGAAATTTTCGGTCGTCGCCGCAGCGATGCGCTCCAGCGGCTCGTTGCGCAAGCGCGCGATCTCTTCGGCAACATGCACCACCCAGGCCGGTTCGTTGGTCTTGCCGCGGTGCGGTACCGGCGCGAGATACGGCGCATCGGTTTCGATCAGCAGGCGATCGAGCGGAACGTACTGCGCGACCGCCTTGAGATCGGTCGCGTTCCTGAACGTGACGATGCCGGAGAAGGAAATGTAGAAGCCGAGGTCGAGCGCCGCTTCGGCCACTTCGCGCGTCTCGGTGAAGCAGTGCATGACGCCGCCCGCGCCGGCCGCATCTTCTTCGCGCATCAGGCGCAGCGTATCGGCCGCTGCGGAACGGGTATGGATGATCAGCGGCTTGCCGCAGGCGCGCGCGGCACGAATGTGGGTGCGAAAGCGCGCCCGCTGCCATTCGGGAGCATCCTTCTGCCAGTGGTAATCGAGGCCCGTCTCGCCGATCGCGACCACTTTCGGGTGGTCGGCGAGCGTGCCGAGGCGCGCCTCGTCGGGCTCCTCGACGTCGTCGTTGTCGGGATGAACGCCGACCGACGCGAAGAGGTTCGCATGACGCTCGGCGAGCGCCAGCACACGCGGGAAGTCTTCGAGCTTGACGCTCACGCACAGCGCATGACTGACGCGATTCGCCGCCATCGCCGCGAGCACGGCGTCTTCACGCGCGGCCAGGTCGGGAAAATCGAGATGACAGTGTGAATCGACGAACATGGAATCGACGAACCTCGGGGAAACCGGGCGGAATCAAAGGGTGTGGGTCGGGCGACTGGAACCGAGGTGCCCGGCGAGGATCTGCTCGATGCGCCCGCGCAGCGCGCGTCCCGAATCGTCGGCGCTGAAATGCACGCCGATCCCCTGCGTGCGGCCGCCCTGGGCGCCATGTGGCGTGATCCATACGACAGTCCCCGCCACCGGGTGCTTCGTCGGGTCGTCCATCAGTTGCAGCAGCATGAACACCTCGTCGCCGATCTGATGGGGCCGCGGCGTCGGCACGAAGATACCGCCGTTCGCGAGGAACGGCATGTAGGCAGCGTACAGCGCGGATTTCGAGTTGATGTTCAGCGACAACACGCTCGGACGTGCGGCGCTCGGTTTGCTTTCGCTCATGATCGGGGTCCGGCCACCGCGCGTGCATAACGCAGCAGCATGTCTTCGAGCATCAGTCGGGCATTCAGCGGATGCTGGGCGACCCGGCGAATCCGCGCGAGTTCATTGTAGCAGTTCAGCACTGCAGCCACGTTGGAGCGCTGCGCCAGCGCGCGCATCACGTTTTCCTCGCGCGGAAAGAACCGCACGCAGCCGCCGAGGCGCAGCGACGCGAGATCGGTGACCCAGCGCTGCATCCATTCGACCAGCTGCACGATACCGAAACCGGCGGCGAGCGCTTCCTTCGACTTCAGCCATGCTTCCCACTGACCTGCAAGCGGGAGCGGATCGGCCGCGGGCAACTGCGCCACATCGCGCACGAAACGAGCAAGCAGCGGGCCGGCGCCCTGTCCGGCCAGCCGCTGCGCGGCCAAGGGCATGCCGCCGGTCAGGGCGAGCAGCTCCGGCGCCGGCGCTTCGTGCGTGCCGAGCCACTGCCCGACCACGTCCGCTGCGGGCCGCGAAAAGCTCCACTGCTGGCAGCGGCTGCGGATCGTCGGCAGCAGGCGGCGCGGAGCCGAGGACACGAGCACGAACAGGCACCCGGCGGGAGGCTCTTCGAGCAGTTTCAGCAGCGCGTTGGCGGTATACGGGTTCATTGCCTCGGCCGGATCGACGACGATGACGCGTCGACCGCTCTGGTGCCCGGTCACCGACAGCGATTGCTGCAGGTCGCGGATCTGCTCGATGACGATCTGCGTGGACTTCTTCTTTGCCGACCCCGCCTCGCGTTCCCCGCCTTCCCTGCTCTCGTCGCCGTCGCCCGCTTCCATGTCGGCAGCCGGCACGATCATGAAAAGATCGGGGTGGTTGCCCGAGCGGCGCAGTTGACAAGTCGTGCACTGGTCGCAGGCGCACCCGTCCGGGCGAGGCGTCGCACACAGCAGCCGTGCCGCCAGCACGTCGGCGAGATCGCGCTTGCCCAGGCCCGCGGGCCCGACGAACAGCAGCGCGTGCGGCAGGCGTTCCCCGAGCGCGACGAGCCGCTGCCAGGTTTCCTGCAGCCACGGGTGAATCATCGCAGGCAACACTCCGCGACGATCGCCTCGACTTCGGCGCGGATCGATTCGGGAGCGCGCCCGGCATCGACGACGCGAATGCGCGCGGGCGCCAGACGCGCCCGTTCGAGGTACGCGGCGCGCACCCGCTCGAAGAAATCGCGCTGCTCGCGCTCGAAGCGATCGGGTTGCGCGCCGCCTTTCGCGAGCCGCGCGGCGGCGACCTCCGGCGGCAGATCGAAGACGAGCGTCAGGTCAGGCTGGAAGCCCGGATGCACCCACGCTTCGAGCGCTGCGAACTTCGCCGGGTCGAGGCCGCGCCCGCCCACCTGGTACGCATAGGTGGCATCCGAAAAGCGATCGGACACGACCCATCGCCCGGCCGCGAGTGCCGGCAGGATGCGTGTGGCGAGATGCTCGCGGCGCGCAGCGAACATCAGCATCGCTTCGGTTTCGAGGTGCATCGGCTCGTGCAGGAGCAGCTCGCGCAAGCGCTCGCCGAGCGCCGTGCCCCCGGGCTCGCGGGTCTGCTCGACGCACAGTCCGCGCGCCTCGATGAGCGCGACGACGGCCGCGATCTGGCTGCTCTTGCCAGCTCCGTCTATGCCTTCGAACGTGATGAAACGTGCCCGCGCCTGCGCTCCGCTCAACTTCCTGTTCTCCGCTGGTATTGAGTCACGGCCTTGTTGTGGTCGTTCAGATTCGTCGAAAACTCGCTCGTGCCGTCCCCGCGTGAGACGAAATAAAGATAATCGGTCGCCGCCGGCCTGACTGCGGCAATCAGCGCGTCGAGTCCCGGCATCGCGATCGGGGTCGGCGGCAGTCCTTCGCGCGTATAGGTGTTGTAAGGGTGGTCGGTTTCGAGGTCGCGCTTGCGCAGATTCCCGTCGAACGCGCTGCCCTGGCCATAGATCACCGTCGGATCGGTCTGCAAACGCATGCCGCTGCGCAGGCGGTTGACGAACACCGACGCAATCAGCGCGCGATCTTCCGCGCGACCGGTTTCCTTCTCGACGATCGAGGCGAGGATCAGCGCTTCGTACGGCGACGCGAGGGGCAGATCGGGGTTGCGCGCCTCCCAGGTCTGCGCGAGCCGCTCGTGCATCGCCCGATACGAGCGGGCGAGCAGCGCCAGCGCGCTCGACTGCTTGTCGAAAAGATAGGTATCGGGAAAGAACAGCCCTTCGGGGTTGGATTCCGTCGCGCCGATGCGCTGCAGGAGCTCCGCCTCCGACAGGCCGGCGGTGTCCTGGATCAGCTCGGGGTTCGCTTCGAGCGCAGCCCGTACCTGGCGGAAATTCCAGCCCTCGACGAGGCGCAGTTGAGCCTGCGACACATCGCCGCTCGACAGCTTGAGGATCAACAGCCACGGCGTGATGCCGGTGTGGACCTCGTAGCTGCCTGCCAGAATGCGGTCGGCCTTGCCCGTGAGCCGCGCGATCCAGTACAGCACGCGCGGATCGATATCGACCCCCGCATCGGCGATCGCTGCAGCCGCCTCGCGCATCGTAAACCCGCGCTGCACCGTGAAGTCGACGACCGGCCGGGCGAGCGGCAGCGGACGCGTGACATACCACCACGCGGCGGCGAGACCCGCTGCTGCGCCCAGTGCGACGACGAGAAACAATCGGAGGAGCAGCGACTTCATGCGATAGCGAAATAATTGGACTTCGGCGTGTCGGAGGCGATGCGCCGGCGACCGCTGGCGGCGGACGGACCCTATAATACTTCATCGCATTCTCCGACTCCGGCTTAACGACATGAATACGAATACGACCTGGACCGATTTTCTCATCGCGGAAGGCGCCACGATCGAAAGCGCCGGCATCCGTTTCGATGCCCCGGACGCCGGACTTCCGGCGTCTGCGAGCGTCGCCGTGCCGCTCGTCAATCTCGGCATCATTCGCAGCCGCGGTGAAGACTCCGCGCCGTTCCTGCACAACCTGTTCTCGAACGACGTCAAGAACCTCTCCGCCGAGGCCGCGCAGTGGACCAGCTTCAACTCGCCGAAAGGCAGGATGCTCGCCAGCATCCTGCTGTGGAAAGAAGCCGACGGGCACGCGCTCGTGATGTCCGCCGACCTCCAGCCGGCGCTGCTGAAGAAGCTGTCGATGTACGTGCTGCGCAGCAAGGTCAAGCTCGCCGATGACCGCGCCGAAACGGCGCTCGTCGGCGTCAGCGGCAGGGATGCGGCCGAAGTGCTTGCGCGCGCCGGGCTCGCCGTGCCGGCCGCCGCGATGACGCAGGCGGCTGCCGGAGACACCCGCTGCATCCGCCTCGACGACAACAACTTCATCGTCGCGTTTCCCGTCGCCGAGGCCCCGCAAGCATTCGGCGCGCTGCTCGCGGCGGGCGCCACGAAGGCCGGCACCGCGGCGTGGCAGCTCGCGATGGTCCGCGCCGGCGTCCCTCTGATCACCGTTCCGACGCAGGAAGAATTCGTCGCGCAGATGCTCAACTATGAAGTCATCGGCGGCGTCAGTTTCCAGAAAGGCTGTTACCCGGGCCAGGAGATCGTTGCGCGGACGCAGTACCTCGGGAAGCTCAAGAAGCGCATGTACCGCGTCCGGATTGCCGATGGCGCCGAGCCGCTGCCGGGCGCCGATGTCTTCGCGCCGGAGTTCGGCGACCAGTCCGCAGGCAAGCTCGTCAACGTCGCGCCCTCCCCGGAAGGCGGGTTCGAGGCGCTCGCGGTCATGCAGACCAGCTGCGCCGAGGCCGGCGACGTCCATCTCGGCAGCCTCGCCGGTCCGCGGCTTTCGTTTCTCGACCTTCCTTACGCCCTGCCCTGAACGATGGCCATCAGCGAACCCGCGCGCATTCATTACTTCATCTACTACCGCATTCGCGGCGGCCTCGACCGCGACGACGCGCATGCGAATGTGCGCGCGATGCAGGCTGCGGTTGCCGCCCGCACGATGGTCGCAGGCCGGCTGATGGAGCGTCGCGGCGACGACGCGACGTGGATGGAGATCTACGAATCCGTTGCCGATCCGGCCGCCTTCGAAGCGGCGCTCAATGCCGAGACCGAAGCGCATCGGCTTGCCGACCTGATCGAGCCCGGCTCGGCCAGGCACCTCGAACGTTTCGTCGAATGTGCCTGATCGTCGTCGGCTGGCAGGCTCACCCCGACTACCCGCTCGTCGTGGCCGCGAACCGCGACGAGTTCCTCGCTCGTCCCGCAGTGCCCGCTCACTGGTGGACCGACGCGCCGGATCTGCTCGCCGGACGTGATCTCGAAGGCGGCGGGACGTGGATGGGAGTCACACGCAGCGGACGCTTCGCGGCATTGACGAATTATCGCGACCCGACACTGCACCGGCCGGGCGCGCCGTCACGCGGCATTCTCGTGCGCGACTGCCTCACTGCCGCCGACAACGTCAATGCCAACACCCAGGCAACCCTTGGCCGCATTGCCGCGGTCAGTCCGGACTATGCGGCGTTCAACCTGCTCGTCAGCGACGGTGCGCATCTGGGCATCCATGAAAGCACCACCGGCGCCGTACGGCTGCTCGAAGCAGGCATCTACGGGCTGTCGAACCATCTTCTCGACACGCCGTGGCCGAAGGTCCGGCTCGCCCGCGAGCGCTTCTCCGCTGCTCTCGCCCGCCTCTCCGAAGACGAAGAGGACGCGTTCCTCCCACTGTTGCGCGACGACGCTGCGGCCCCCGACAGCCACCTGCCAGAAACCGGCGTCAGCGCAGACTGGGAGCGTTGGCTGTCGTCCGCCTTCATCCACGCGCCAGGTTACGGCACGCGCTGCTCCACGGTGATCACGGTGCGGCGCGACGGCGACGTGAAGTTCGTCGAATGGACGTGGGGTGACCAGGGCGAACTTCCAAGCGAGGTGCGGCACCGCTTTACCGCACGCGCTCCCGTTGCACGCTGAGGCGCAGCAGACCCATGCCGCCCCCCTCGCCGCATGCCGCAGGGCGGCCCTACTCGACGATCTCGACGGCGGTGCCGGCCGGGACGAGTTCGAACAGCTCGATGATGTCGCGGTTGCGCATGCGGATGCAGCCGTGCGAACGCGGAATGCCCATCGGCTCGTCGTCGGGGGTGCCATGAATGTAGATATAGCGGCGCATCGAATCGACGTTGCCGAGCCGGTTGCGCCCCGGCTCGCAACCGCACAGCCACAGGATGCGGGACAAAATCCAGTCGCGGCCGGGATGCTGCGCAGCGAAACCGGGCGACCAGATTTCGCCGGTCCGACGCCGTCCGCGGAATACCGCGCCGGCCGGCGCATTGGCGCCGATCCTGGCCCGAATGCGGTGCAGGCCGCGCGGCGTGCAGCCGCTGTCCCGAACTTCGCCGGCACCTTTTTCGCCGGTCGATACCGGATAGCACCGGATGCAGGCGCCGTCGGGCCCGAACAGAAACAGCCGCTGGCCGGCAATGCTGATCCGGATGTGCACGATCGTCACGCGATGAGGGTGCGCCCGCGCCGGGCAGCGAAGAATCCCGACAGCAGGCGACCGCATTCGTCGGCGAGCACGCCGCCGGCGACTTCCGCGTGATGATTCAGCCGCCGCTCGGCAAAGAGATCGATGATGCTGCCGGCAACGCCCGTCTTCGGATCGCGGGCGCCGAACACGACGCGCGCCACCCGTGCATGCATGATCGCGCCGCAGCACATCGCGCACGGTTCGAGCGTGACGAACAGCTCGCAGCCGGGAAAGCGGTAGTTGCCGAGCCGCTCGCCCGCGTCGCGCAACGCCATCACTTCGGCGTGCGCGCTCGGATCGTGGCGCCCGATCGGCTGGTTGAACCCGCGGCCGACGATCTCGCCGTCGAGCACGACGACCGCGCCAACCGGCACCTCGTCGCACGCTCCCGCCATTCGCGCCTGCTCCAGCGCCGCCCGCATGAAATCTTCGTCACTCATCGCACTCATCTCCTCGCCCCGCAGTTTACTGGAGCGCGCGTGTGCAGCGCCACGACAGCGCACGCCGGTCGGCGGGCAAAGTTGAATAATCGCAGCGGGGACAATACGATGATGCGCTTTGCGTCCAGCTCCCCATCTACCCCCGTCCGGCAACAATCAGGCCGTCGTCATCGATGTCAGATAATTCCAGTGTCACCATGGATCAACTCCGGGTCGGGCTGTACGTCGTTCTCGATGTCAGCTGGTTCGAGCATCCGTTTGCATTCAGCCATTTCAAGATCAAGACCGAGGAACAGATCAGGACCATCCGCAGCCTGGGCCTGAAGACGGTCCGCTACAACCCGTCCCTCAGCGACATCAGCCCGCCGCTCCAGGGCGCTCCGCAGCAAGCCGTCTCAGCCGCCGCCGGGGAGGCCAAGCCCGATCTGGCGCCCGCGCTGCAGGCCAAACGCGCCTTGATGGAGCGGATAAAAGCGCAGCGCGAAGCTGCCGCCCGCATCGAGAACGCCTTTATCAACTCGGCCAAGGCGATCCGCGACATCGAGAAAAACCTGCTGTCCCGGCCTGCCGAAACCGTGCAGCAGGCGACGCAACTGGTGACACAGATCGCCGAGTCGATACTTTGCGCGCCGGAACTGGCGATCCACGTGATGGGCGACAAGATGGGCGGCGAGGAACTTTATTTTCATTCGCTGAACGTCACGATGCTGTCGATGATGGTCGCGCGCGACATTCGCCTGCCCCAAGCGGTCGTCGGCGTACTGGGGATGGGCGCGCTGTTCCACGATATCGGCCGCAGGGAGATCCCGAACCGGATCCTGCTGAAGAACGAGCCGCTGACCCAGGCCGAGCGGCATCTGTATGAAATGCATTGTCAATACGGCGTCGAAATGGGCCAGCGATTGCAGCTCGCCCCGCCGGTCCTGGCGATCATCCGGGAGCATCACGAGCTGTTCGACGGCACCGGCTACCCGAAGAAACTCAAGGGCGAGGCGATCGGACTGCTGTCGCGCATTGTCGCCATCGCCAACTACTACGACGAGCTGTGCAATCCCGTCGATATCACCGATGCGATGACGCCGCACGAGGCGCTGTCGGTGATGTTCGCCAAGCTGCGCAACAAGTTCGATCCGAAGCTGCTGCAGATATTCATCCGTTGCCTCGGCGTCTATCCGCCGGGAACGATCGTGCAGCTGTCCAACGGCGTCATCGCGATGGTCGCCACCGTCAATACCGCCGCGCCGATGAAACCGATGATCGTGATCTACGACGCGAACATTCCGAAGGACGATGCGATCCTCGTCGATCTGGTACGCGAACCCGATCTGAACATCGCGCGGGCCATCAGGCCTGCGCAGGTACCGGGAGAGATCTACAACTACCTGAGTCCGCGCAAGCGGGTGAGCTATTACTTCGACGCCGGCAAGCCGGGTCAGGAAGCGGTCGCGACATGAACAGCCTTCCGCAGTTGATGCTCGATCACAGCCCCCACATGATGCTGCTCGTCGAACCGGCCCATCTCGGAATCGTCATGGCAAACCGGATCACCGCGCAGACGCTCGGATATTCCGATGAAGACCTGCTCGGGATGACGATCACCGACATCGAAAGCTCGCTGCAGGACGTCTTCTACTGGGAGGACGTGCGCAACGGCCAGTATCGCGACATCGAGGGCCATGAAGGGCTCTATCACTGCGCCGATGCGTCGATGCTGAACGTCATCAAGTCCGTCCGGGTCGTCGAGCACGGCGGAGCGCCTCTGCTGCTGGTGCAGGCGAAGGACGTTCAGAACGAGCGCAAGGTCGAGGACGCGCTGGAGCAGACCCTGTCGCAGCTCAGGGCGACGCTCGAATCGACCGGCAACGGAATCCTCGTGATCGACGGGCACGGGCGCATCTCGAGCATGAACCGGCTGTTCAGCACGATGTGGAACATTCCTGACGAATTGCTGCTCGAGCGCAACGACGCGGCGATCATCGAGTTCATCGCGGAGCACGTCGTCGAGTCGGAAAGCTGTCGCGCGCGCCTTCAGGCGATCGTGGACAGCAGCGAAACCGAGGATCTCCTGCGGCTCGGAGACGGGCGGGTTTTCGAATGCAAGTCGCGCCCGCAGTATCTTGGCGAGCGCATCGTCGGCCGCGTGTTCGGCTACAACGACATCACCCAGCGCACGCATGCCGAAGAGGCGCTGCGCGACTCGCGCGACAGGCTGGAAGAACGCGTGCGGGAACGGACCGCGGAACTGGAAACCGCGAACGCGACGCTGCTGGCCGAGAAGATGCGCCAGGAGGTGCTGATCAGGAAGCTCGAGGAAGCGCAGAACCAGCTGCTGCAGTCGGAAAAAATGGCCTCCATCGGCCAGCTCGCAGCCGGCGTCGCGCACGAGATCAACAATCCGATCGCGTTCGTAAACTCCAATCTCGGCACCTTGCAGAGATATGCCAACGATATGTTGAAGCTGCTGGCGGCCTACGAGCAGCTCGAAGACACGCTCGCTCCGGAAAAACTCCGGGATCTCGACCAGTTGAAGAAGGAAGTGGATGCCGCTTACCTGAGCGAGGACATCGCCAGCCTGCTGAGCGAGTCCCTCGACGGACTGCAGCGGGTGAAACGCATCGTGCAGGACCTGAAGGATTTTTCCCACGTCGACCGCTCGGAGCGGGAGTGGGCAAACCTGGAGACGGGGCTCGAGAGCACGCTGAACGTCGTGTGGAACGAACTCAAGTACAAGGCCGAGGTGGTCAAGGAATACAGCAATCCTCCACAGATCGAATGCTTCCCGTCGCAGATCAACCAGGTGTTCATGAACCTGCTGATCAACGCAGCGCACGCGATCGAGAATCGCGGCCGGATCACACTGCGCACCGGGCACGACGCGCACAACGTCTGGGTGGAAATCGAAGATACCGGCAAAGGCATCAAGCCGGAGCACGTCGGGCGGATCTTCGAACCCTTTTTCACGACCAAGGCAGTCGGCAAAGGCACCGGGCTGGGCCTGTCGCTTTCATACGGAATCGTACACAAGCATGGGGGCCGTATCGAAGTCCGCAGCGAAGTCGGCACCGGATCGACTTTCAGGGTGGTGCTGCCCCACAACGCAGGCGCCAGTCACAAGGCTCACGAGTAGCAAAAGAGAAAACCGCGGAATTTCCCCGGGGCAGCTGGGTTGGCACGGAGTATTCCGGAGGGGGCGGGCCCGGCCCACCCCTCCCGCGGGGGGCACAACGGCGACTGCGCTCCCGCATCCAGCAGCGCAGCACCGCTCGCCTCAATGCTTAACGCATTACGCCGCGGCCAGCGCCTTGGCGAGTTTTGCCTTCAGCCGCTGGGCGGTCTTCTCGGCACCGACGACGAAGCGGCTGTGCTTGCCGCGGGCGACTTCCTCGAGCGCGTCGCGCGCGGTGAATTCGAACGTCACGGCCGGGCCATTGACTTCGGTCACGGTCACGGTGATCTCGATCCACATGCCGAGCAGGGTCGCGCCGACGTGGTCGAGTTCGATGCGCGTACCGACCGAGTCCTTGCCCGCTTCGATGTTTTCGAGCAGCAGGTCGCGGCAGACGACTTCGATGTCGTACAGCAGGCTCGGCGTCGAGTAGACGCGGCAATCGTCGCCCATGAATCCGATCGTGCGACCGGCATCGATGTCGTAACGCCGCGTCGAGGTCAGGCCGGCTTTCAGGGTCTCGCTCATTTGATTTCCTCCAGTTGTTCCATGTTTTCCAAAGGCAGCCGCCCGGGATGGAAGGCTGCCGCTTTTTCAACCAAGGCTTATTGATTGCGGTTCTTGATTGCGTCCGCGTTGAGGCGGGCCTCAACGTAGCGGACCAGCGCCCGGGTGCCGCGCCCGCAGTTGCGGAACACGCACACGCCCTGGTCCATCAGTCGCCCGGCCATCGCGTCGTAGAGGACGCCGCCGTCGACAATGCCGATCACCGGCTTGTCGTTGCGTTCGACCAGCGGCGGCATCAGATGGACCGTGCCTTTCGGGTCCGACAGGTCGAAGCCGGGGCGCAGCGTGCTTGATTCGAGGGCGCGGATCGACGGCGCGGTCGGATCGAGGCCGACGACGACGGCGTCGATGTTCGGGTCGTCGAGGAAGGCCTGCGTGATCAGCAGGTGCGCTTCGTCGTCGGCGCCGGGATTGATGTCGATCGGATTGCGCACTTCGACCAGCGCGTCGAGCCGCTTTGCCGCAAGAATCTCCTCGACGCGCTTGACGGCTGCCTCTTCGAGTGCCCCCATCTCCAGCGCGAAAGTCTCGGAGACGATCGAATCGGCCATGCCGACAGCCTCAAAACCGGCGCCGCTGATCGCCCCGATGCGTTTGCCGACTTTCTTGTGATGCAGCGCTCCGGCGATGTAGAAAAGATCGTCGAACGTATTGAAGTCCTCGGCGACGATCGCTCCGGCCTGACGCAGCACCGACTCGAACAGCACCGGGTCGCCGGCGATGGAAGCCGTATGGCCCATGACGCCACCGGCACCGGCTTCAGTGCGGCCGGACTTGTAGACGACGACCTGCTTGCCGTTCTCGACCGCGCGGCGCACCGCCTTGGCGAAATCGAGTCCGTCGCCGTCCTTGAAGCCTTCGATGTACACGCCGATCGTCTCGATGTCCGGCCGTTCGGCGAAGAAACCGAGCATGTCGCCGTGCGTCAGATCGGTCTGGTTGCCCAGCGCGAGCATGTAGCGCGGGTCGAGCCACGGGTTCTGCGACAGCCGCGTGATCATGAACGCGCCGCTTTGGCTCAGCATCACCGAGTTGCGTTCGGGCTTTTTCTGCGGCTTGGGCAGGCGCTCGAGCGGGATGAACCAGGAATCGTAGCCGCCCGGATGCGACACCACGCCGAGGCAGTTCGCGCCGAGGAAGACCGGCCCGCCGTCGGGTCTGCCGTGTGCCGCGTTGATGCGCGCGGCGAGCGCGGCTGCCGGCTCCCGGCTCTTCGCCGTCTCGCCGAGGCTGCCCGGAATCAGCATCACCGACTCGACCGCGTCGGTTTCGATGATCTCGTCGACGAGGCCGTACACCGCGTCGGCGGCGACCGCGACGATCAGGAGGTCGAGCTTGTGGTCGAGCGCCTTGAGGCCCTCGACGCAGCGCACGCCGTCGATCTCGGTCTCGCCGGGGCGCAGGATCGTCAGCTTTTCCTTCGGATAGCCGCTGCCCATCAGATTCTTCAGGATGATGCGACCGAAGTTCATGCTCGTCGCCGACACGCCGATGATGCCGATCGACTGGGGATGGATCAGCTTGTCGATCTTGTGCACCGGACGCGGCAGGCGGCCGGCGACCGGGGCGCCGAACTCGAAGCGGGCGCTGCCGACGGTGGGCTTCTTGTTGAACTGCACCGAGTCGAGTTCGAGCGTGCGCAGCACGTACGACGCCTGCGGATTGGTCGCGGAATACTCGCGGGCGAGGCCGAGCATCAGGCCGAAGCAGAATTCGAGCACCTGGTCCGGCGGACGACGTCCGTCACGCTGCGCGAGCGCTGCCATCTTGCGGTACGCGAGGGTGCGCCGGAACAGGCCGAGAAAGTCGGCGGCGTCGGTCAGTTCGACCGAGGCCGAAACGCTCGCGCGGTCCTTGCGGAAATTGTCGCGGTCGAGCTGCGCATCGAGGCCGCCCTGCCCTGCGGTGAGGACGATGCCGAACTCGCGCGTGTTGTTCAATTCGATGCGAAGATCGACGCCGCCCGGCGTCCCTTCCGCCAGCGTGGCGCCGAAGCTCGCGACGAACTTCTCGAGTTCCGCGGCGTTGAGCGCGTCGCGCCCTTCCGACGCCGCCTGCTTGAACAGCTCTCCGGCCACGGCGTTCACCGCCGCGCCCGGATTGAATGTCGACCGATCGTTCACTGTGCTGTCTCCGTTATTGCCCCGCGGACTGCCGCGCGGCTTTTGTTGGAATTCCCTTGTGCCACCGGTGCCAGGCGGCGGGACCGGTCAGCTTCGACCGGCAAGTCCACATTCCCGCTGCGCCGGAAGACCCGCCCCGCAGACGCGTCACCTCACGTCCGCGGTCGCGGGCACGACGTATCACACACTCGCCTTCGGCCGCTTGTCGACGACACGCTTCGCCTTGCCGACCTGCGTGCGCTCGATGCTGCCCGTCTCGAGCACGTGGACATCGGCCGACACGCCGACCGCGCTCTTGATCTCGTGGCGGAGCTCGGTCGCGATCGCGGCGCGCTGGCTCGCACTGAGCACCTCCGACAGGTCGTGGCGCACTTCAGCGAGCACGGTCATTTCGTCCATGTGGTGCTCACGGGTGATCTGCAGTTGGTAATGGCCACACAGGCATTCATGCTTGAGCAGGATTTCCTCGATCTGCGTCGGGAAGACGTTCACGCCGCGGATGATCAGCATGTCGTCGCTGCGGCCGGTGATCTTGCCGATGCGACGCATTGTCCGCGCGGTCCCCGGCAGCAGCACGGTGAGGTCGCGCGTGCGGTAGCGGATGATCGGCAGCGCTTCCTTCGTCAGCGATGTGAACACGAGCTCGCCCGGTTCGCCGTCGGGCAGCACTTCGCCGGTCTGGGGATCGATGATTTCGGGATAGAAATGGTCTTCCCAGATATGCGGACCGTCCTTCGTCTCGACGCATTCGCAGGCAACACCCGGGCCGATGACTTCGGACAGCCCGTAGATGTCGATGGCGTCGATGCCGAGGCGCGTCTCGATCTCGCGGCGCATCTCGTTGGTCCAGGGTTCGGCGCCGAACACGCCGAGGCGCAGCGACGTCGAAGTGGGGTCGATGCCCTGACGCTGCAGCTCGTCGGCGATGGTCAGCATGTACGACGGCGTCGCGAGGATGATCGTCGGGCCGAATTCGCGGATCAGCTGCACCTGTTTCTCGGTGTTGCCGCCCCCCATCGGGATCACCGCGGCGCCCAGATTCTCGCCGCCGTAATGCGCCCCGAGGCCGCCGGTGAACAGGCCGTAGCCGTAGGAATTGAGGATGATGTCGTTGCGCGTGCCACCCGCGGCGCGCAGCGAGCGCCCCATGACGCCCGCCCACATCGCGATGTCGTTCTTCGTGTAGCCGACGACGGTCGGCAGACCGGTCGTGCCGGACGAGGCGTGCACGCGCACGATCTCGCTCATCGGCACCGCGAACATTCCGTAAGGGTAGTTCTCGCGCAGTTCCTTCTTGCTCGTGAAGGGGAAACGGGCGAGGTCGGACAATTGCTTCAGGTCGGACGGATGCACGCCGGCGGCGTCGAACGCGGCGCGGTAGTGCGGCACGTTGTCGTATGCGTGCTGCAACGACCATTTCATCCGTTCGAGCTGCAGCGCGGCCAGTTCCTCGCGGCTCGCGGTCTCGATCGGTTCCAGTTCGTCACCTGCCGGGGCGCGCCCCGACTCCCAGTCTTGTCTAGCCGCCATGGGCCTGCTCCGAAAAACGTTGGATGAATTTTGAATTTTCCACGACCTTCCCCTGGATGTGCTCGATCTGCTCGGCGCTCAGGTGACGGAAGCGTCCCATCGCCTTGAGGTAATCGGTGACCGGCAGGGGGTCGTCGACGGAGCGACTGAACCTGAGGCCCTCGCTCGGCGTGAATTCCCACAGCATGACGAAGTTGGTCTCGACGGCTTTCCTCGCGACTTCCATGTTCTGGTCGGACGGAAAGCGCCAGCCGGTCGTGCAGGGGGAATAGACGTGCACGTAGGCGAAACCGGTCTTCGACGCTTCGATCGCGCGGTCGAGCTTCGCGTAGAGATCCTCCATGTACGCGGTCGAGGCGGTCGCGACATACGCGCAGCGATGGTTCACCATCAGGAGCGGCAGGTTCTTCGCGTCCTGCGTCTTGCCCTGCGCGGGCTGCCCCGCGGCGCACCCGGCGCCGATCGGCGTCGTCGAGGTCCAGGCGCCGTACGGCGTGCAGCTCGAGCGCTGCATGCCGGTGTTCATGTAGCCTTCGTTGTCGACGACCATGAAGAGCATCTGCTCGCCGCGCTCGGCCGCGCCCGACAGCGACTGGAAGCCGACATCCGACGCCCCGCCGTCGCCGGCGATCGCCAAGGCGGTCACATCGCGCCCCATGCGCTTGAACTGGCGCTTGACGCCCGCGAGCATCGCCGCGGTGTTCGTCAAGAGCGGATGGAACACCGGAACTTTCGTGCCGGTCGTGCCGTTGAAGCCGACCGAGCCCATGCCGGGCACGCACCCCGGCGGGGTCGCGAGCACGGTGTCGGGGCCGACGCGACGCAGCGTGTGGCGCATCAGGAGTTCCGTGTTGCAGCCCTGACAGCCCGCGAGCCCCGGCGCGAAGAGGTCTTCCCAGTCGCCGACTTCGTTGTAGATGTTCGCTGTCGTCACATAGGTCAGCGCGCCCTTGCTGCACACCGGCACGCACGCAGGCTTGCCATCGCAGGTGTCACACTTCGATACGTGGCCGCTGACTTCGTCGAGCGCGATGCCGCCGTACGCACAGCCGACCGTACACAATAGGCAGTCGACGCATTTCGAAGCGTCCCAACCGATCACACCCGACGCGCCGTCCTTGGCCAGGGCGCCTGCCGGACACACGGTGACGCATTTCGGGTCGGCGCACTGGCGGCACAGCGCCAGCTCGAACGCTTTTTCAGTGGCGTCCTCAATTGCGTCCTTGATTGCGCCCTGAGTCGCATTCCCTCGGCCGACGATCTGGATGCGCGAGCGCGCCCAATCATCGGTGCCGGTCTTGGCCTGCGCGCAGGCCGTCATGCAATCGCCGCAGCCGTCGCACTTGGCGGGGTCGAAGGCGATCGTGCTGTAAGCTCGTCCCATATCTGCTCCTTGATCGGGCGCTTCTAGCGCCACGTCCTCGACATCAGCTCACGGCCGACTGTGAGCGGGTCGGCGACCAGGCGCTCCTTGACTGCCGTGAGGTCCATGCGCCGCACAATGAGCTGCGCCATGATGCCGCCGTCGAAGAATTCATTGACGCCGAAGATGCCGGCAAGGCGCCCGTCGCGGAAGATCGCCTTCAGGTAACGCCCGGTTTTTTCATCGAAGCGGGTCAGCACTTCACTGCCTTCGGGCGCCTCGCTCGAACCGACCGAGATCGCATGCCGGCCGAAGAAGTGGTAGGTGTTGAGCGGCACGCCTCCCGCGTAAGGCTTGATGCCCGCATCGCCCGCCATCGCCATGCCGGCCAGACGCCCCTGCTCGGTCGCCGAAGGCAGGATCGCGTTGACGCGCGGCGTCGGCGAGAAGAAATGCTTCGCCTGCGCGCAGTCGCCCGCCGCCCAGACGTTGGCGACGCTCGTGCACATCGTGTCGTCGACAAGGATGCCGTGATCGAACGCGACGCCGCTGCCGTTCAAGTACTCGAGGTTCGGCTTGACGCCGGTCGCGACGAGCAGGAGATCGGCTTCGAGGCTCTGGCCGTTGGCGAGCGTCAGGCGCGCGCCCACAGGTGAGGGCTCGAGGCGCACGACACGGCTGCCGGTGAGGATCTTCGCGCCGTTGTCGGTGAAGGCCTGCTCGATCATCTGCGCGGCGACTTTGTCGAAGTAGCCCGCGGTGAGCTGGTCGCTCATCTCGACGATGGTGACACTCGCGCCCGCCTTGACGAGGTTCTCGGCCGCGTGCATGCCAACGAGCCCCGCGCCGAGCACCACTGCCTGGCGCGACTGCGCGATCGCGTCGCGCAGCCCGAGCGCGTCGTCGAGCGTGCGCAGCACGTGGTAGGAGACGGTGTCGATGCCCGGGATCGGCGGGATCGCGGGCGAGGTGCCGGTCGCGAGCAAGAGCTTGTCGTAGCCGAGCCGCGTGCCGTCGGCAAGTTCCGCGGTGTTCGCGTCCGCGTGCAGCGCGGCGAGCCCGGCCCCCGGCCGGTAGCTCACCGCGTTGCGCGCGAAGAAGTCGTCGTCCCTGAGGAACACGCGCTCGGGCGCGGATTTTCCGGACACGACATACGGCAGCACGGTCGGCGAATACGGCAGGTGCGCGTCGCGCGTCACCACCGTCAGCGTGCCGGTCGCATCATGCATGCGGATCGCGCTGATCGCCTCGAGCGCCGCGTGGCTGCTGCCGACGATCAGGTATTGGGTCTGTTCCATTGCGGGTTCCATGGTTGTGCCGCCCTCAGTCATTCTCGTTGAGCCACACCGGCTCGGTGGGCGCCGGCCCGTCGAGGAGCGCCGCAGTGGTGTCGATGACGCGGTGAAAGTGGCCAATCGTGATGTCCGCGCCCGCCAAGCCGCCGATGAAGCTCATCGCCGGCAGCACCGTGCCCGATTGCCCCGCGAGCCGGTACAGCACGCCGAGCACTTCCTGGTACATCGGCCCACAGTTCCAGCGGAACCCGACCGAGCGGTCGACGACGCCGAGCGCGCGCACTTTCGACAACGCGCGCAGCAACGCCTCGACCGGGAACGGGCTGAACGTCTTGATCTTGATCAGGCCGACTTTCTTGCCGGCTTCGCGCGCCTCGTCGACCGCGTCCTTGGCCGCCCCCGTCATGCTGCCGAGCGTCATGATCGCGAAGTCCGCGTCGTCCAAGCGGTACTCCTCGACGAGCGGCGCGTAACTGCGCCCGAAGCGCTCCGCCCACTCGGCATGCACCGCTTCGATCACGCCCAGCGCGTTCTGCATGCCGCGACACTGGCTCTTGCGATAGCGCACGAACGTCGCCGGCCCCTTGCCGCCCGCGCCTCCGGTGAGCGGATCGACCGCCATCGGCTTGAGCGGGTCGAGCGCGACGTGCCAGTTGACGTCCTTCGCCCCCATGAACGCATCGACATCCGATTGGTCGGGCAGCTCGATGCGCGCCGTGCCGTACGACAGGTAATTGCCGTCGAGACAGATGTTCACCGGCAGCATCACGTCGTGGTCTTCGGCGATCCTGAACGCCATCACCGTCGTGTCGAGCACTTCCTGCACCGTCTCGCAGTAGATCTGCACCCAGCCGACTTCGCGCACCGTCATCGCGTCCTGGTGCCCGCCCCACACGCACTGCGGCGTGATGCCGTCGCGCGTGACGATCGACATCACGATCGGCAGGCGCATGCCGGACGTGCGGAAATACGGCTCGAACATGAACGCGAGGCCCGGCCCGCAGGTCGCGGTGTAGGTGCGCGCACCGGCCAAGGCGCCGCCCTGCAGCACCGACAGCACCGAGTGTTCGCCTTCGGCGTCGACGATGTCGGCGTCCATCTTGCCGTCGGCGATGAGGCTCGCGACGTGCTCGACGAGGGACGACTGCGGCGTGATCGGATACACCGCGACCATGTCGGGGCGCGCGAGCGCGACGGCGAGGGCGGCCGCTTCGTTGCCTTCGCACAGCATCACTTTCTGCTTCTTCGGCGCGCTGACGGCGGGTTTTTCGAGCGTGGTGGTGCTCATGTTCACTGGGCCTCCCCGATCATCGTGATCGCGCGCTGCGGGCACTCGGTCGCACAGATGCCGCAGCCTTTACAGGTGTTGAGGTTGAAGTCGAACCACGCGGCGCGCTCCTCGACGCACTGCACCGGGCAGTACAGCCAGCACACCGCGCATTTGACGCATTTGTCGCGGTCGACGACCGGGCGCTGGCTTCTCCAGTCGCCGGGCAGCATCGGGCTGATGTCGGTCGCGACCGGGCACAGGTCGTCGGGAACGCCCGCCTGCTCGAGGTTGAACAGCGGATAGCTTTGATGCCGGCTCATGCGGCGGCCCTCCTTTCGATCTGGTGCACGGTCGTCTCGGCGTAGCCGCGCTCGAGCGCCGTCATGTTCTGCGCGAGCCCGGCGTCGCGAAAGTCTGAACCCTCGAGTGCGCGCTTCAACGCGTCGAGCGACACGACACCCGTCGTCTTCGCGAACGCCCCGAGCATCAAGGTGTTGGTGATCGGACGGCGGAAGATCTCGAGCGCGATTTTCACCGCATCACAGAGGCCCACGCGCCCGACGGTGTCGGGCAGCACGAGCTCGGCGAGCGGCTTGTGCGTCGCCTGCACGAGCGTGCCGCCCTGCTTGAGGCCGGCGAAGATATCAACCGAGCGGGTCAGCGTCGGATCGACGCAGATCAGGCAGTCGGGGTGATAGATATTGGTGAGCTGGCGGATCGGACGCTCACTCGCGCGCAGGAACGACACGACCGGCGCGCCGCGCCGCTCGAAGCCGAACGACGGGATCGATACCGCATATTTGCCTTCCTCGACCAGCGCCGCGGCCAGAATGCCCGACGCCAGCACCGCCCCCTGGCCGCCCCGGCCATGGAATCGCACCTCGTACATCTTGTCTCCTCCTGCTGCTCGCGGAACCCGGCTCGCTGGCCCGGTCCCTGTCGTTTGCTTCGGTTGGCGGGGGATCAGCCCCCGGCCGTTCAGCTGGCGCCGCCCCAGCCCGGCTTCACCGCGGCGCCGGCCGGACCGCGCCCGCGCACCGGCAGGTGCGGCAGCGCGAAGCCCTGCGTGAAGGCGGCGCGGCGCACCAGCGTGTATTTGACGAGCCAGCCGCCGCCGACCGCGATCAGTCCGGCCGGAATCAGCGCGAGGCCCGCCAGCGGCGCGCCGAGCGCCGCAACCAGCAGCAATGCCGCAGGCAGCAGGTTGCCGAACTTCAGGAACGGCCCATCGACCGCCGCCAGCGCACGCAGACTCCCTTCCGGCGCCCCGTCGGCACGCAGGCCGGCGAGATAACTGCGCCACAGCAGGACGCGAATCAGCAGCAGCCCGAGCGTCACGGCGGCGACGCCGATCTGGCCCGCCGCGCTCGTCATCACGAACGGCGCTGCCACCGCCACCAGCGCCGCACCTTCAGCGAAACCGGTCGCGACCAGCATCGGCCGGCAGCGCGGATGGCGCCACGCCGGGATGCCCTTGTCGGCGGACAGAATGCGCGCCTGGGCATAGACGAAAGCGGCGCCGAACATGCCCGTCAGCAGCACGAACAGGCTGTGGCCGGTGAGCAGCGCGAGTGCGCCACAGACAAACACCAGCGGCGCCACCGCCGCTTCACGCGTCATCCACGACGTGGCCAGATGCCGATAGACATTCAACGCCCGCCACGGCTTGCCGATCTCGAACCACACGCAGGTGAGCCCCGCGCCGATCAGCGCCATGCCGACGAGCAGCAGGGCGCGAACGTCCGTGCCCGCGAGGCTCGCCAGCGCGGCGAAGAACAGCAGCCCGCCGCCCGCGCCACCGGCAATGAAGTTCGACGCCGCGCGCCAGTCCCAGTTGTGCTGCTGGCGCGGCCCGATCCGGTCGCCCGCCTTCAAGGTCTTCGCTTTCATCGCGGCGCTCACCCCTTGTCCCAGATGTAATACACGCCGGGGCCCGTGCCGAGCTCCTCGTGCATGCGAAACGATTGCGTCTCGGCCAAGAGCCGGCTGACGTTGCTATTGGGGTCGTCGATATCGCCGAAGCTCATCGCTCCCGAGATGCATGAATTGACGCACGCCGGCGTGACTTCGGGGTCGCGTCCGGGCACCTGCCCGGTCCTCGCCGCCTCGTCGATGCGATCGACGCAGAACGTGCATTTCATCGACACGCCGATCCGCGCCGGGTCGAAGCGCACCGCTTCGGAGGCGATCGGCGTGTCGCCGTAAGCGAACTTCGCCTCGTGCACGATCGAGCGCGCCTCGTACGGACAGGCCATCACGCAGTTCGCGCAGCCGATACAGGTGTCGTAGTCGATGGTGACCAGACCGTCGGCGCGCTTTTTCGTCGCCGTCGTCGGGCACACTTCCTCGCACGGCGGCTCGTCGCAGTGCATGCACGCAACCGGCACGAAACTGCGGCGCACGTCGGGAAATTCGCCCGTTTCGAGATCGAGCACGCGGCGCCACTGCACGCCCGGCGGCGTCGCGTTGGCGTTCTTGCACGCCGCCGTACAGGTCTGGCAGCCGACGCAGCGGCGCAGATCGATGGCCATCACGTAGCGGGTCATACAGTCTCCTTAGCAGCAACCTTGCGCAGCGCAACGCGCACGATGTCCGAACCCGAGCCGGTCGCATCCGTCAGTTCGAGCGACATCGGCGCGATCGTGTTGAGGCTCGGCATGCCGAAATCCTTGGCGAAAGGCGTCGCCCAGTGGTCGAACTGACCCAGGATCACGAGCGTGTCCGGGCGCACGCCCTGCGCGAGCACGGCGTCGCCGTAGGTCGCGCCGATGTGCGAGCGGATCTCGACGCGGTCGCCCTCAGCGATGCCGAGGCGCTTCGCGGTTCCCGCGTTGATGATCACGCCGGTGTGGCCGCGCACGTTCTGCGAGACTTCACGCATCAGCGCGATCGAAACGTTGCCGCCGGTGTGGTACTGCATGCTTTTGGTCGCGAGCAGCCACAGCGGAAAGTCGTCCGGGTTGGCGCCGACATTGACCAGCTGCTCGGTCCAGCGCCCGGGCACGTCGTGCCACTCGGGCAGCGCCGTGTATTCGGAGAGCTGCGCGTCCCACCAGTGCATCTTCTGCTCGTGCAGCCGGTTGCCCAGCTCCCGACCGATCCGCAACAGCCGCTCCTGGTACGGCATCTCGTAGCGCAGGCCCTGTTTTTCCATCGTCGGCGTGAGGTACCAGTCGAACTTCGACATCGGCACGGTGTAAAAGCCGTGCGCCTTGAACCATTCGAGGTCGTGCGTCTCGGCGCCCTTCGACAGGCTCGCCGACGAAGCCTTGCAGATCGCGTCCCAGATCGGCTCGACGCCATGCTCCTGGCTCAGGTCGAGCGAATAGTCGTAATGCTCGCCTTTGAGCGGCGCCCCGCCTCCGGCGCCGCGGTTGAGCGCGGCGTTGTAGCCTTCGAGCAGCCCGGTGCGTTTGGCCAGCTCCGTGCTGATCCACGTGAAGTCGCGCGCCTCGCCCTGCGGCGCCACCGCGGGCTGGCGCAGCACGACGCCGCGGTGCTCCCAGAACTGCTCGACGAACTTCGTGCCGCCGACCTTGATCATCTGCAGCGACTCGAGGTCGGTCGCTTCGGGCAGCAGCACGTCGGCCATCCAGTTGGTCTCATCGACGGTGTAGGCGAAGCACACCGTGAAGGGAAACGTCGCGATCGTGTCGACGAGCGTCGGCGTGTCCCAGAACGAGATCGCCGGGTTCGAGCGATAGACGAACCACACGTCGGGCAGCGTCGGCACCGGCATCGACCAGTCGCTCGGCACTTCGCGCAGGTGCATCCACGCCAGCTGCGTCGGCCCCAGCGCCTGGCTCCAGGCGCTGTTGCCGACGATCGGCACGAGCGTGCGGTGCGCGTTGCGCCCCGTCGGCGTCGACACCCAGTGTTCCTTGTCGGTCGGGTTGAAGTTCTGCGCCATGAAGCCGTCTTCGCCGGCCTTGACGCTGACGTGACGGTCATCGTGCGGGCGGTTCAGCCGCACCGTCGTGCCGAGCGTGCCGCCGGGGTTCTCGAGCGCGCCGACGAGGGTCGCCAGCAGTGTCCGCGCCCAGCAGCATTCGAACGCGCCCCAGCCGTTGTTGACCGACTTGCCGAGCGTCACGGCGACCGGGCGCAGCGGCAAGGTGTGGCCGTCGATGTCGATCGTCGCGCCGATCGACGCCGCTTCGAGGTATTCGTTGGCGATGCGCCGGATCGTCGCGGCCGGCACGTCGCACACGCCCGCGGCCCATTCCGGCGTGTATTTCTTCATGTGCTCGACGAGCATCGTGTACGCGGTCTTGCCTTCGACCGCGCCCATCTCGCGACACATATCGTCGGCATCGACGCTCACGGCACCGGCCACCGGGAAGCACCCGGCCACTGCCGGCACTGCGCCCGCCGTGTCGAACGGCACGGCGCGCCCGCTCGCCTCGTCCCACAGCAGCGGTTTGCGTGTCGCCGCGTCGCGCAGGTACAGGCCATCGGGGCCGACGAGATACGGCGACGAGGTGCGATCACGCAGGAACGCCACGTCGAGCTTGTCCAACCCCTGTTCGCACACCAGCACGTGGATCAGCGCGAACATGAATGCCGGGTCGGTCTTCGGCCGGATCGGCACCCATTCGGCCGAACAGGCGCCGGTCACCGACAGGTGCGGCTCGACCTGCACGCGCTTGTAGCCGCGCACCCGCGCCCCGGCATGGCGCGTGACCGCGCACGGGCCGCCGGAGGCTTCGACGTTCGAGCCGATCGAGATCACGTAGTCGGCGAGCGGCGTGTCGGCCGCGACCGTGAAGGCGCGGTGCCAGAACTCGCCGTACAGATGCTCCGAATGCACGCACTTGACGCCCTGGCCGGAGCCGAAGCTGAAGTCGATCGGCCCCCACGCGGAAAGAAAGGCCGGGAACGTACCCATGTACATCGCCGGCGTGCCGCCGTGGCCGAAGCTCGCCGCCAACCGCGGCAGGCCGGCTTCGTCCGTCACCCCTTTGTCGCGCGTCGCGGTGAGCTTCGCGGCGACGAGGTCGAGCGCCTCGTCCCACGACACCGGCACGAAGCCGGGATCCTCGTTGCGCCCTTTCTTCGGGTTCGTGCGCTTCATCGGCTGCAGCACGCGGTGCGGGTTGTAGGTCTTTTGCACCAGCCCGTAGGCTTTCACGCACACGCGCCCGCGCGCCGGATGCACGTCTTCGGCGGCGAAGTTCGGCTCGATTTCGGTCGCGACGCCGTCGACGACCTTGACGGTCATGAAGTCCGGGCCGGCGACGCAGTTGTAGCAGTAGCTCGCGACTTTGGCGACCGACTGCGGCTTGGGGGCAAGCGTCATGTTGTTCCTCACCTCAATGAATGCGTTGCGGGTGCGAATACACGCTGTGGCGCTCGCCGCGTGCAAACCCGATCAATGTGACCCCGGCCGCTTCGGCCAGGCGCACCGCCATGCCGGTCGGGGCCGACACCGCCGCGACGACCGCGATGCCGACGGCTGCGGCTTTCTGCACGATCTCGTAGCTCGCGCGGCTCGTCATCAGCACGAAGCCGTCGCCGAACGCGCCGCCGTTGGCGGCGACCGCGCCGATCAGCTTGTCGAGCGCGTTGTGCCGGCCGACGTCCTCGCGCACGAATTCGACCGCGCCGTCGAGGCCGCACCATGCGGCCGCATGCACCGCGCCGGTCAGGTGGAACAGGTGCTGGCGCGCGTGCAGCTCGGCCTGTGCCCGGGACAATGCGCCGGCCTGCAGCGCGCCGCGGCCCGTATCCACCGTGCCGAGCGGGCGCCCTGCGAGCTGCTCGAGGCTCTCGATGCCGCACAGCCCGCAGCCGGTGCGCCCGGCCATCGCGCGGCGGCGCTGGCGCAGCCCGGCGAAGCGTTCGCCGGCGATGCGCATCTGCACTTCGCTGCCCAGGGGATGGTCGACAACTTCGATATCGAAGAGCTCGTGCACATCGTTGATGATGCCTTCGCTGAGACTGAAGCCGAGCGCGAAGTCTTCGAGATCCTGAGGGGTGGTCATCATTACGGCGTGGGAAAACCCGTTGTACACGAGCGCAGCAGGGACTTCTTCGGCAACCAGGTCCTCTTCGCAGGTGGCGTCGGCGCCGACCCAGCGCTCCACCCCTACCCTGCCGTGCGAATCTGCGATCGAATCCGAATCGTGCCGCATCGCTCACCCCGCCAACCGGTTTCACCCCGATCCGCCGAGATTGGCGAATCAGCCTCTTCACTTGCCAGTAACGATACAAATTCGTCCGGTAGAAGTCAATATATTTGTATCGTTTTTCATCCAACGTTTCATGGTGCGATGCATCATTGCGCGTCGCGGCAGCGAACGTCGCATTTTGCTCTCCGGCGGTCGGGATCCGCTGTCCGAATCACGTTCCTTCTGTTCTTAAATCCCCCGAGCGGCGCTAGAATCAATCAGCATTCAATTCAATAACGAAATAACCTTCCCTCAGAGAAACACGTTCACGACAATGAAAAGCCGGTTCATTACGCAGTGGATCAACGACTACCTGGCGGAACGCCGCGTACGCGCGAACTCGCTGATCATCACCATCTACGGAGACTTCATCGCCCCGCACGGCGGAACCGTATGGCTCGGCAGCTTCATACGGCTGGTCGAGCCGCTGGGCCTGAACGAGAGGATGGTGCGCACCAGCGTCTATCGCCTGTCGCAGGACAAGTGGCTGGTTTCCGAGCAGATCGGACGCAACAGCTATTACAGCCTCACCGCCTCCGGGCGGCGGCGGTTCGAACACGCCTACCGCCGGATCTACGACGCACGGCAACTACCCTGGAACGGCGAATGGCAGATCGTGATCCTGCCGTCGACACTGGCCGCGCCGCAACGGGATGCGCTGCGCAAGGAACTGTCGTGGGCGGGCTACGGAACGGTCGCTCCGGGCGTGCTCGCGCACCCATCGGCGGACACCGAAACCCTGCTGGAAATCCTGCAGGAGACCGGCACCCACGACAAGGTCGTGCCGATGACCGCTACCAATCTTGGCGCCCTGTCGAACCGCCCGCTGCAGGATCTGGCGCGTGAATGCTGGAATCTGGAGGCAATCGGCGCGACCTACCGGGAGTTCGCGGACCGGCTGCGGCCCGTGCTGCGCGCGCTGCGCACCGCTCGCGACCTGGATCCGGAACAATGCTTTCTCGTGCAGACCCTGACGATGCACGATTTTCGTCGCGCCCTGCTGCACGACCCGCTCCTGCCCGATCAACTGATGCCTGCCGACTGGAGCGGCTCGGTGGCCCGCGAAGTGTGCCGCGACATTTATCGCATCACCTACCGCCTCGCCCAACAGCACCTGATGGCGACATGCAAGACGCCCAATGGCCCGCTGCCGCCCGCCGCGCCGTACTTTTACGAACGTTTCGGCGGCCTCGAGGACACTACACACCGGGAAACGGCGGAGCAGCAGTAGCGCAGAAACGCGCTTCCGCTGACTGCTGATCCGAAAACCGTTCCTGATCAATCAATCCACAATGCGTTAATGATACACAAAAAGCGCTTTCGCGCTTTTTGTTTGTATCGTACTTCGTCACCCTCTCCGCGCCCACGACGGGCCGCCAGGATCGGGTAACACCGGAAGAGGCGCTACGCAGCGACCAACGGCACGATGGCATCGACCGGACAGACGTCGATGCATTGCGGCGAGTCGAAGTAGCCGACACATTCCGTGCACTTGCCGGCGTCGATGACGAAAATGTCGTCTCCGGTCGCGATGGCGTCGTTCGGGCATTCCGGAACGCACACATCGCAGCTGATGCAGTCGTCGTTGATCATCAAGGCCATTACCGCTTTCTCCTGGTTTGTATGCTTGGGTCCATGGTGATTCGGCCCGGGTTGGCCGGAGGAGTGCATCGGCGGGAGGCACCCTTCCGGCTATCGCCAGCATTCCGATGGTCGAACGGTAACACCCGTATTGCTCCCAGTCAAATTGTTTGATGTCTAACAATACAACCGCAGTTCAACGCGGAGCCGATCTGCGGTAGCATTCGACCCTGGAACCTGAGTGGCGCCCGTGACGCCAAGCCCGGAATGGACATGACAAAAAAGAAAACATCCGCAGACAAAGGCCTCGATTTCGGCATTCTGCCCAGCCTGGCCGGTTATCAGCTGCGGCTTGCACAGATCGCGATCTTTCGCGATTTCGCCGCTGCGCTCGGCGAGTTCGACGTCACGCCCGGACTGTTCGGCGTCATCGTCATCATCGACGCGAACCCCGGGCTCAAGCAGAGCGAACTTGCGCGCGCCGCGCACCTCGACCGCTCGACGGTGGTTTCGGTGATCGACAATCTCGAACGCCGCGGCCTCGTCGAACGACGCCCGGCCGAAAACGACCGTCGCTCCAACGCGCTGGTGCTCACCCCGGACGGGGTCGCGCTGCTGAAAAAGCTCAAGCGCCGCGTCGGCGAACACGAGAAACGGCTGGTCGAACACCTGTCCGAAGAGGAGCGCGTCACGCTGGTGACACTGCTGCAGAAGATTTTCCCGGAGCAGCGTTAACGCGACTGTCGCATTGCGGGCGCGACGAATTCCATTCTTGCCCGCGCCAGAAGATCCAGACGCTCCCGCGCAGCGGCGGGAGGCGCCCGGGGATGCGTTCAGAACGGCAGCACGGTCTTGAACCACGCCTTGTCGCCGCGGAATCGATTCTCCGCTTCCGTTTCATGCTGCCACTGGGCGATGAACATCGTCCCGGTCTTGCTCGTGTAGCTCACGCTCGGACCGATGGCGAACACTTCACCCCGCCGCCCGGACGACCACGGTCCGATTGCCGACGAAATCTTCCTGCCCTCGAGCTTGTCGTCGGTCGTCTGCTTCAGATAGTAGCCGGACAGCCCCACCGCCCACGGCCCGATGTGCTTTCCGACGACGTAGTCCATGTGAAAGTCGTCGCCGGACTCGTAATCCATCTTCGGCGCGCCGGGCGCCGGGCGGAAATCCTTGTTCTTCGACTTGATGTTGTACATGAACTTGCCGGACACCTCCCAGCCCGAGTCCGACAGCCAGGTCATCGCGAAGATCGGTTCGATGCTCCAGTAGTTCGTCCCGATGCTCTTGCGCGGATCGCCGGACTTGTACTTGCCGCTGGGCAGGTTGAAGTCGAGCGCGACGGTCCAGTGCAGGTTGGGCGTATGCCAGGCGACGATGATCGGGTTGATCGTGATGTCGCCGAGGTCGGTCACCGACGCGCTGCGTCCGCCGAGCTTCACCTCCTGGCTGACGACTGGCACGATCAGGTGCATGCCCCAGTCGCCGCCGAGGATCTTCGTGTCGGTCATCTTGATGAAGCGCAGTGCGTCGAACCATGCGCGCACCGAGGTGTTCGGCACCTTGTCGCCGTCGCCGTCGCGCAGTTCCGCGTCGTAATAGCCGAAGTAATTGAGGAAATAGTTGCCGGGCGGAGGCACTGCACCGGCCAGCCAGTTTTCCGCGCCGTTCGGGTACTGGTCGCCACCCTCCTTCGCCACTGCATTGCCCGCCACCAGGGCCACCAGCGCGGCGGCCACAGCCATTTTATTTAACTTCATGTTTTCTCCCTGATATTCGATTTTCCGCACCACCCGCCCCGCACTGCGCGTCGGGGCGCAGTGCCGGGGACCGGGCTGCATCAGAACGGGAACTGCCGCTGACCCAGTTGCACGGTGATCCACTTGAGTTCGGTCATCTCGTCCATCGAGTGATGCCCGCCCTCGCGCCCGAAGCCGCTGTCCTTGACGCCGCCGAACGGCACATGGGGCTCGTCCATGATCGAAGAGTCGTTGATGTGCACCATCCCGGCTTCCAGCCGCAGCGACAGGTCGAACGCTTTCTGCAGGTCGTTCGTGATCAGGCCCGACGAGAGGCCGTAGCACGAGTCGTTCGCGAGCGTCAGCGCCGCTTCGCTGTCCGCGGCGCGGATCACCGATACCGCCGGGCCGAAACTCTCTTCGCGGAACACCACCATGTCGGGCGTCACGCCGGCGAGAATCGTCGGCTGGTAGAAAGCACCTTCGCTCCTGCCCCCGGTGAGCAGCTTCGCGCCTTTCGCGACCGCATCGGCGACGTGGCCGTCGAGCACGCGGCACTGCTTGCGGTCGATCAGCGGGCCGATCACAGTCTGCGGGTCGTGCGGATCGCCGACCTGAAAGCTCTTGATCTTGGCGGTCAGCTTGTCGCAGAACGCGTCGAAGATCGGCGCCTCGACGATCAGGCGCGAGTTCGCCATGCACACCTGGCCCTGGTGCAGGAAGATGCCGAACGCGGCGGCATTGACTGCGTAATCGACGTCAGCGTCCTTCAGCACGATCAGCGGGCTTTTCCCGCCGAGTTCCAGCGTGATGCGCTTGAAGTGCTTGCCGGCCTCGGCCGACAGCTCCCGCCCGACCTCGGTCGAACCGGTGAAAGTGATCATGCGGATGCGCGGGTCGGCGACGAAAGTGTTGCCGAGCACCGAACCCTGCACCGGCACGACGTTCAGCACGCCTTTCGGCAAGCCGGCGGCCTCGAAGATTTCCGCGATCTTGAGCCCGGTGACCGGCGTGTAGCTCGCGGGCTTCAGGATGAAGGTATTGCCGGCGGCGAGCGCGAGCGCGACTTTCTTCGTCGCGAGGAGGAACGGGAAGTTGAACGGTGCGATGCCCGCAATCACCCCCAGCGGTCGGCGTACGCTCATCGAGAACACGCCGGGGCTGTCCGACGGGATCGTCTCGCCAGTGATGCGCCGGCATTCGCCTGCGGCGCTGCGCAGCAGGTTCACGACGAACGACGCCTCGAACATCGCCTTGCCGAACGTCGAGCCAGCTTCGTCGATCAGCACCTCGGCGACTTCCGGGATGCGCTTTTCGAGCACGTCGGCCGCGCGCAGCAGGATCGCCTCGCGCTCGTTCGCGAGTGTGGCGCCCCAGCTTTCACGCGCGCGGTGCGCCGCCGCAATCGCACGCTCCAGATCCTCGGCCGAAGCCTGGTGCACGCGCCCGAACACTTCGCCGGTCGCCGGATTGAGGTCGTCGAGGACCGTGCCCGACGACGACTCGACCCATTCACCGTCGATGAAGAGCTTGTATTCCTTCATGTCTCCTCCTAGAGGCTGATGCCGCACCGGCCCGGCGCGATGATGTTGTTCGGATCGAGCGCCTGCTTCAGGCGCTTTTCGACGTCGCGCTTCACAGGCCCGTAGGTCGCTGCGACCTTCTCCGCGAATGCGGTGCTCGCGCGGTACATGCCGTAGCCTTCCTTCGCGAAGGTATGCAGCAACTCGTCGTAGCACGCGTAGGCGTTCTTCGTCTGCGTGTCGTCCGAACGGTCGTAGAGGAGATCGATGACGTGATGCATGTCGCGCCAGCCGACAATGAATTCGCCGACGTAGTCGAAGCCATACTTGCCGAGGATCTCCTTCGCCATCTTCATCTGCTTGAGGGTCTCGGAGCCTTTTGCCTGCGACACCGGTGCGAACCAGATCGAGCCGCCGCCGCCGCGCCAGTTGTAGAGCCCGAACTCGCCGAGGTTCGGCTTGCCCTTCATCAGGTCGAAGCGGTATTGCAGCGCCTGGCTGCCGCGCGAAGCTTCCTCGGTGATGATCGTGCCGCCGGTGCCGGCTGCGACCGCTTCGATGATTTTCCAGTTTGCGTCGTTGGTTTCCTTCGTGCCGTAAAGGCCGGCGTACACGTTCCACGCGCCGATGCCGTGATCAGCCTGGATCTTCAGCACCGCGTCGTCGGAAATCGCGCCCGGGCCGGTGACGTAGTCGCTGCGCTTGACCGGTGTGCAGGGCGCCTCCCACAGCGTGTGGGCGATCACCACCGCGTTCGGAATCACCATCGCGATGCGCAACGGGCGCAGCGCATCGACGATCTTCGTGATGTCGGTTTCGTTCGGGTACTGGATGCAGAACGGGCGGAAGTCCGGCGGCGCCGGCATCAGCCACATTCCCATTTTCGTGACGATGCCGTAGTTCGACTGCGTGAAGATGCCGTCGAGCGTCGGGCCATAGCCCCACTTGAACACCTGCCAGGTGTTCGAATTCTCCATCGCGCCCATGCCGGTGCGCAGCACCTCGCCGTCGGCGAGCACGACTTCCATGCCGCAGGAAAACATGAAGTGCTCGCCGTAAGGCGTGTAGCCGACGCCGCGATCGACCATGTTGCCGACCGGGCCGGCGATTGCCGACGGCGCCGGGCACGAGAACCAAAGCGGAAGGTTGTGCTCCTGCAGATAGTCGTAGAGCTGCTGGTAGGTCACGCCCGGTTCCACGAGCGCGGTGCACAACTCCGCATCGACCTCGATGATGCGGTTCATGCGCCGCAGGTCCAGGACGATCTGGCCGCGCTCGACCGGTGCTGCCGAACCGTAGCCGATGTTCTTGCCGGTCGAGATCGGATAGACCGGCACGCGGTACGTGTTCGCGACCTTCATGATTTTCTGGATCTGCTCGACGCCGTCCGGCATGACTGCCGCGGACGGCGCGTGCTGCGCGTCAGGCACCGGAATCATGATCTTGTTGTACGGTGCGAGCGGCTCCTCATCGACGAGCACGTACTCGGCGCCGACGATGGCGCGGATCTCCCGCATCGCCTTGTCGAAATCTGCCGCCGTCACGCCTTTCGGCAATGTCCTGTTGTTTGAACTCATGCTGCTGTCTCCGTGGATGTATGACGTCGTCCGATGCTCGATGTATTGATGACGAAGGACACGAGGCTCGCCGCGGAAGCGCCGCTGGTGCTTGCGAACGCGTCTTCGACAACCGCGGCCGGGCGTCCCGAAGTGGCGCGTCCGCGACCGACTGCCTGTGCGTACAGGCGCCCGATGCGGTCGGTCGGCGACGCGGCACCATCGGACCAGACGAGGTTCGATTCGAGGCCGGCAACGGTGCAGCAACTGCGCACCGCCCCTTCTGACACTCTGTGATGCGTCTGGATCACGCACGCTGCTCCCCGGGAAGCCGCGAGCTGCTGGACGATCACCGCCGAGGCATCGTCCATGACCCCGATCAGATGCCCGTTGCGCGCGCCGTCGAGCATCGCCATGACGTTCGCGAAGCGGCCCAGCTCGTCACGGTGCGGCGCAACCCGGGCGATGCGCAGGCCTGTCGCCTCCAGGCTGCCGGCGATCCGCGCGGCGAGCGCCGCCGCAAAAGGCAGATCGACCTGACTGACGAGGGTGACCGGGACTGCGACCCCGACATCGGCGGGCGCAGTTGCGGCGGCGAAGGTCCCGAGCGGCACGCCGACCAGCGCTCCGCCTCCCAACACTCCCTTGAGAAAATCACGTCGCTCCATCGCGCGTCTACTCCTTCACCGGCGGCGCGCTGGCGCCAATCAGCTGGGCCACCTCGGCAAGGGCCGCATCATCGATCTCGCTCGGCCGGAAACTCGGCATCGCGCGATTGCCGTGGCGCACGACGCGCTCGATGTACACCTGTGGAAGCTGTCGGCCCTTGAGCACCGGACCGACATTGGCCTCGTGACAATGCGCACAGACTTTCTCGTACACCTGCGCCCCGTCGCGCCACTGCCCGGCCCCGGCACCGGCCGCCCCCAGCATCGCCCCGGCCCCGATAACTAAACACGCCAACCTGTTGGCACGCATCCCGTTCTCCTCCCTGTATCCCGTCTCTGCGGCATTCCCGCAAAAGCAGTAAAGCAAGGCCCGTGCCGCGATGGGTTGCGCGAGTATTCCCTCTTGTTTTCAGTCCGTTATGGAATCAGTCAGGGCGAGAAGCACAACGGGAAAAGTGTCCGGAATCTGGACATATTCCGGCATGGCCTGCCTATGCCGATCGGTTTGTCGAGTCGTCACGGGTTTTCGGCCGGGTGTCGCAAATTTGGTCAGTGCCGGTTATTGCGACAGAACGGCGGCACGCGGATAGCGCGGGCAAACATCACGAGCCGGCCGCAGCCAAGGAAGCGCTAATCGGCGGGCTGTGCCGTGCGCAGAAAGCGATACACCGTCGAGCGCGACACGCCGAGCGCGTGCGCCGCGGCGCTGACGTTGCCGTCCAGTTTGTCGAGCACCCAGACAATGTATTCGCGCTCGAAGTCCTCGAGAGGCGTGATCGCGGAAAAGGCGCGGCGCGCAGCGGGAGTCGGCGTTTTTTCGCGCGGGATCGACAGGATCGAGCACACTGTCGCCTCGTCGATCGTCTCGCTGTCGTTGAAGACCAGCAGGCGCTCGATGACATTGCGCAACTCGCGCACGTTGCCGGGCCAGGGGTAATCGCACAGCCGGGACAGCGCCGCCGCTGAGAGGCGCGGCAGGCGGGTCAGATGGGATGCGGCGCGGCGCATCAGGTGGTCGACGAGCAGCGGGATGTCTTCGCGCCGCTCTCGTAGCGCCGGGACATGGATATGGACGACATTCAGGCGATACAGGAGGTCGTGGCGGAACTTGCCGTCCGCGACCAGCGCATCGAGGTCGCGGTGCGTCGCGGCGATGACGCGCGCGCCGGTGTGCCTCAGCGCGGTCGCGCCGAGTTGCCGGAATTCGCCGCTGTCGAGCACGCGCAGCAGCTTCGCCTGGCAGGCGGCGGGAAGCTCGCCGATTTCGTCGAGGAACAGCGTTCCGGCGCTTGCGACCTGGAACAGGCCGTCCTTGTCGCTCGTCGCCCCGGAAAACGCGCCGCGTTTGTGGCCGAACAGTTCGCTTTCGACGAGATCGTCGTCGAGCAGGCCGCAGTTCAGCGGCACGTACGATTCGGCCGCGCGGCCGCTCCAGCGGTGCAGCGCGCTCGCGACGACCTCCTTGCCGGCACCGCTCTCACCGGTGATCAGCACCGGCAGGTCGAGCGGTGCGGCCTTGCGGACGAGCGCGATCGTGCGCTGCCAGGCGACGCTCGCGCCGATCACAGCCGCTTCGTCCGGGCCGCGCAGATGCGCGATTTCGGCGCTCAGCGCCGCGCAGCGCTGCGCCATCGCGCGTTTTTCAAGCGCACGCTCGACGACGATATCGAGCTCGGTCAGCTTGTAAGGTTTCGACAGGTAGTCGAAGGCGCCGAGCTTCATTGCCGAGATCGCGGTGTCGACGTTGCCGTGGCCGGTCAGGATCACGACTTCGATCAGCGGATCGAGCTCCTTGAGGCGTTTCAACACCTCGATGCCGTCGATGCCCGGCATCTTGATGTCGACGAGCGCGAGGTCGATTCCGCCGTGTTGCGCACATTCGAGTGCCGCTTCGCCGTCGGCGGCTTCGCTGAGGCGGTAGCCGGCGCGGCCGAGCCGGCTGGTGAGCAGCTGGCGATACAGCGCCTCGTCGTCGACGATCAGGATATGGCGGTTCATCGGTCCGCCCCTTCGATGCCGGCTTCGTCGTACGGCAGCGAAATCCGGAACCACGCCCCGCCGTCAGGCCGGTTGCCGCAGGTGATCCTGCCATGCAGCTCGGACATGATTCCGTAGCAGATCGACAGGCCCAGGCCGGTGCCGCGGCCCGGCGGCTTCGTCGTGAAGAAGGGGTCGAAGACATGGTCGATGACGCCCGCAGGCAGACCGGGTCCTGCGTCGAGCACACCAAGCTCCACGGCGTCGTCGGCGCTTCGCAGCTCGACTCGCAGGGGGCCCGCGCCGTTCATCGCGTCGCGTGCATTCTTGACGAGGTTCTGGAGCACCTGGTCGAGCAGCGTCGGGTTCGTGCGTACCGGCGACAGGCGGTCCTCGATGTCGAACGTGATCTCCAGCCCACGCGTGAGGCCGACGTCGCGATACGAGGCAAAGCGCTCGTGCACGTACAGCGCGACGTCGACCGGTTCGATCGGCGGACTCTGCCGGCGCGAGAAAAGCAGCAGGTTGTCGGTGATCGCCTTGCAGCGCTGCGCCTGTTGCTGGATCGTCGTCAGCCCGTCGCGGATGATTTCCAGGTCGGGGATCTGCGCTGCATTCGGGATCGCCTCCATCAGCGACTGCAGCTCTTCGGCGAAACCGGACACGAGGCCGAGCGGGTTGTTGATCTCGTGCGCGATGCCGGAAGCGAACTGCCCCAGCGAACTGAGGCGATTCGCCTGCGCGAGCTGCCGCTCCATTTCGCGTCGGGCGGTGATGTCGCGCGCGACGCCGATGACGCCTTCCGCTTTTCCGTTCGTCAGCAGCACCGCGGTGCTGACTTCCAGGAGGCAATTCGTCCCGCACGGCGCCTCGATCGCGATCTCGAACGGCAGCCCCGGCCCGCCGGCCAGCCGCCGCCGGAAATCCCGCTCGAGGCGCAGTGCCGACGAATGCAGCATGAATTCGCCGCAGCGCCGGCCGATCGCCCGGTCCGCGGGCACCCTGAGGAGCTCCGCCATGCGCGTGTTGACGAAGCTCAGGCGCCCCTCCAGATCAAGGATGTACACCGCGTCGTTGATGATGTCCTGGATCTGCTGCTCACGGTTCTCGAGCCGCGCGGCATATTCGGTGAGCTTGCGTTCGCGTTCCTGTTGCGCAGTGACGTCGAGCGCCAGGCCGCTGTAGCCGACGATCTTGTCGCCCTTGATGACCGGCTCGACCTGCAGCTGCACGGGGAAAGGATGGCCGGCCGAATCGCTCATCACGACGTCGAGGCGGGCGACGCTGCGCTGCCGCGCGCTCTGTTTCAGGAAACCCGCCGCCTGCGCGCGATACTCCGGCAGCACCAGATCCTTCAGGCGCAGCGACGGCAGCTCGGCCTCGTCGATGCCCAGGCGCGTGCGCCCGGCCTTGTTGAGCTGCACCAGACGGCCGGACAGATGCAGCGCGAAGACGATTTCGGGCAGATCCTCGATCAGGTTGCGGTAACGCTGCTCGGACGCCTCGAGCTCGCGCGTGCGCTCGAACACCTTGGTTTCGAGGCCGTCGATCTGATCCTTGATGTTCAGCGGCTGGAAATACTTGCGCAGTTCAGCAAGTTCGGGCGAGCCGTCGTCCGCATTCATCAGCGTCCACGAGCAGCGCTCGTCGCCGCGCCCTTCACACTCGTGTTCGATGCAGATCATGTCGGTCTGGAACACGAAGGACGCGAAGCCGGATGCGTAGCCGGCCAGCGTCCAGCACACCGCTTCGCGAGAGCGGCCGAACAGGCGCAAGTGCTGCTCGGCTTCGTACGAGCGCCGCCAGAAACCGCCCATGCGATAGCGGCGGCGCTCGCAGTCGATCTCGACATAGCGGGTCTCGACTTCGGCAATGCCGGCGAACATGTGCGTGCGCGGGCCGCCGCGGACGAACTGCTCGATGGTGTCCGGATGCATGTACGCGGCGAGGAGGCCGGCATCCTCGTGGCCGCAGCTGAAGCCGTAGCGCGTCAGGACGACTTTTGCCGCCTCCGCGCCGAGCGTCTCGACGAGCTCCTTGCGCAGCGCTCCCATTGCATCGGTATGCAACAGGATCGCGCGACGGCCACAGAACTCGATCGCCCCCTCGTTGGGCCGCAGCTCGACGAGGGAAAAGAAATCAAGTTCGGCCGCGCGCATTCCCGTTCTCCCCTGCCGTGGCAGAATTTTCGCAATGCGCGCGGCGCCCACCTCCCGTCAGGACACGCCGACTGCGCTCTCGTGCAACGCCCGCAGACGCCCGCGCTGAAGCTTGCCGGTGGGTGTCAGCGGCAGCTCGTCGAGCCAGTGCACCCAGCGCGGACGGCGATGACCGGGCAGCGTCGCAATGCCTTCGTCCATCTTCCGGCGTGCTTCGCTGCCGCGCTCCGGGGCTGCCACCGCGAGCACTGCGAGCGCCGTCAGGCCGTCGCTGGAGCTTACCCCGACGGAGGCGATCTGATGAAGGGTTTCGCCGCACACCGATGCGAGCGACTGCTCCACCCACAAGGTGCTGACCCACTGGCCGGCGATCTTCAGCATGTCGTCGTTGCGCCCGGTGTATTCGAAGCGTCCGTCGGCGTGGCGCAGGAACATGTCGCCGGGAGAAAACCAGCCGTCGCGGAACCCGTCCGCCTGCGCCTCGGGCCGCTTCCAGTAGGCGAGCGCGACTGCGGAATGGCGGATCCACACGCGCTGCGGCACGTCCGGATCGACGTCGTCGGCATGACGGACTTCGGTCAGCGGGGTGGGCCGCATCAGGCCGGAATCGTCGTCGCTGAAGAGCATCAGGCACAGTGTCTCCGACGTCCCGTAGCCGCTGATCAGCGTGTGGCCCGTCGCTTCGCGCCAGTCCTGTCGGACCGCCAGCGGCAGCGCCTCGCCCGCCGAGACGTAGTGGCGGATGCCATATTTGGCGATCCGTCGCGCCACGCCGGTCTGCAGCATCTTGCGGTACAGCGTCGGCACGCTGAACAGCAGCGTCGGGCGATATTTTTCGACCATGTACTCGACGCGCTCGGCGGTCGGCCATTCGCGATCGAGGATCACCGTCGCGCCGACGCGCAGACCCGCGAACAGGCTGTTGCCGAGCGCGTAGGCGAAGAACAGCTTGGAACTGGCGTAGAGCCGGTCGGCCGCGGTCAGCCCGAGGATGCCACAGGCGAACGAATGGGCGTCGGCGACCGTGCGCTGCGCATGGACGACGCCTTTCGGCACGCCTGTCGTCCCGGACGTCCCGATCCACAGGGCGGCGTCCTCGGTAGCGCGCTCGAGCGGCGCGACGGCTTCAGCCGCAGCGAGGTGCGTCGCCCAGTTGGACGTGCCGGGACCGTCCGCAACGATCTCTGCGGCGGTATGGGCTTGCGCGACGAGCGCGCTGGCCTGCTCGTTCTCGCACCACACGAAGCGCGGCTCGCATTCGTTGAGGATCGGCGCGAACTCGTTCATCGACAGGCGCGGATTGACGCCGATCGCGACCCCGCCGGCCCAGATCGCGCCGAGGTAGGCAACAACCCAGTCGACGCTGTCCGGCGCGAACACGATGACGCGGTTGCCGGGTTGCAGGCCGAGTGTCTGCCACGCGCCGGCCGCGCGGCTGACGCGGTCGCGAAGCACCGCGTAACTCACTTTTTCATCGTCGCATTCGATCGCGATCGCCGTGTCGGCGCCCGCGGACAGCAAAGTTTCGGCAGCATTCATTGCGATTTCTCCTATTGACCCGGCAACCAGGTGCCGTTCGGACTGAGCCCTTCGGCGTCGCTCAGGACAGGCCTGTCGAAGCCTTGGCCGCGCCCTTCGACAAGCTCAGGGCGAACGGCCATATTTAATTGCCGCCTTAATAACCCCCGGCAGTCCCGGAGTTCATCCAATCACCCGGACCAGAAACAGCGTCAGGACCGGGAAGAAAACCAGCAGGACGACGCGCAGCGCGTCCGACATCAGGAACGGCACGATGCCGCGGAAAGTGGCCGACATCGGGACGTTCTTCGCCATGCTGTTGATGATGTAGACGTTCATGCCGACGGGCGGCGTGATGAGGCCGACCTCGACGACCATCAGCGCGAGGATGCCGAACCAGATCGCCTTCTCGGATTGGTCCAGGCCCCAGAAATCGAGGCCCATGATCACCGGGAGGAAGATCGGGATCGTCAGCAGGATCATCGACAGGCTGTCCATGACGCAGCCGAGGAAGACGTAGATGACGATGATCGCGAACAGCACCAGGAGCGGCGGCATTCCCGAACCCGAGACCCAGTTCGCCAGTTCCGCCGGCATCTGCGTCAGCGCGAGAAACACGTTGAGCACGTCCGCACCGAGCAGGATCAGGAAGATCATCGCGGTGGCCTCGGCAGTCGAGTACAGCGAGTCCATCAGTCCGTCCAGGCGCATGCCTTTCGCCACCGCCAGCGCGCCGGCGCCGATCGTGCCGACCGAAGCCGCCTCGGTCGGCGTGAAGATGCCGCCGTAGATGCCCCCGATGACGACGACGAAGATTGTCAGCACCGGCCATACGTCGATCAGCGCCCGAATGCGCATCCCCACGCTCCGGCGTTCAGCGGCCGGGCCCGCAACCGGATCGAGCCGGCACACCAGCGCGATGACGAGGATGTAGCCGAGGGCGGCGATGATCCCGGGAATGAGCGCCGCGGCGAACAGCTTGGCGATGTTCTGTTCGGCGAGAATCGCGTAGATCACCAGCACGACCGACGGCGGAATCAGGATGCCCAGCGTCCCCCCCGCGGCGAGCGTTGCCGTCGCGAGTGACGGCGAGTAATTGAGCCGGCGCAGTTCCGGCAGCGCGACCTTCCCCATCGTCGCCGCCGTCGCGAGCGACGAGCCGCAGATCGCGCCGAACCCAGCACAAGCGCCGACCGCCGCCATCGCGACGCCGCCGCGGTAATGCCCGATCATCGATTCGGCGGCACCGAACAGCGCTTTCGACAGGCCGCCGCGCGACGCGAAGCTGCCCATCAGCAGGAACAGCGGGACGACCGACAGATCGTAGATCGAATAGCGCCCGTAGGCGGCGGTCTTGAGATAGCCGAGCAGCGGATCCCAGCCCGCCATCGTGACGTAGCCGGCCACTCCGGTGATCAGCATCGAGATCGCGATCGGCACACGCAGCGCCAGCAGCACCAGCAGGAAAACGAAGAAACTTGCGCCGATAGCGGTACCGCTCATGCTGGCTGCTCCCGGAATTTCTGTGATGACGTGTAAAACGCGGTCGCGGCGAGCAGCGCGAAGGACGGGGACATCAGCATGTACGCATACCAGGTGGGCACGCCGAGCAGCATCGAGGTTTCACTGCTGGCGCGCAGATCGACAGTGCCGATTGCCATCCGCCAGGCCACGATTGCAGCGCAGATCGCGAGCAACAGTGCCCCGAGACCGTCGAGGCGTGCCCGCATACAGGGGCGCAGGCCGGTCGTGAAGAAGTCAACAAACACGTGGCTGCCGCGCATCTGGCCCCACGGCAGGAACGCGGCGACCGCCACGGCCGAACCGATCTGCACCAGTTCGAAGTCGCCGAGCACGGCGTTGCCGGTCAGCGCGCGGCTCGCGATGCTGAACACCGACATGATGCTGACTGCGACCAGCACCAATCCGCCGGTCGCGGCGAACGTGCGGGAAAGAAGGAACAGTGAGCGACCGATTGGATCCTCTGGCGGACAGACCGGCGTTGCAATGGGTTCGGACATTTGAAGTCTCCCGGTGAGGCGATCCCGGCCGGCGGACGGATTCGTCGCCGGACCCGCAGATCGCGGGTCATGTGGCCACGACGCGAACCGTGGCGGTTCGCATCGCGCTGCGCCGAATGCTTCAGATCGGGTCGTGCTTCTGGATCAGATCCTGCGCGCTCTTGAGCAGCGCCTTGCCGTCGTATCCCTTGCCCGACACTTCCGACACCCAGGAGTCATAGACGTGCTGGCCGGACTTCTCCCATTTCTTGAGTTCGGCCGCCGGGATGAGGTTGAACTGGTTGCCGCGGTCCGACGCCAGTTTGCGCGCGGCGGTCGCCGACTCGTCCCACACCTTGCCGACCCACGCCGACGCCTCGGCTCCACCATTGGCGTCGATGACCTGCTTCAGATCGGCCGGCAGGCTGTCGTACTTCGCCTTGTTCATCGCGAAGATGAACGCCCCCGTGTAGAGCGCGCGCGCTTTCGGATCGCCTTCGCTGTGGAACTTGACCAGTTCGTGCGCCTTGACCGCCGGGACCACTTCCCACGGCAGCATCGCCCCGTCGATGACGCCTTTCGACAGTGCCTCGGAAACCTGCGGCACCGGCATGCCCACCGGCGTCGCACCGAGCGCGGCGAGGAACTTGTTCGTCTGGCGCGTCGGCGCCCTCAGCTTGAGACCACGGAAGTCCGATTGCTGGGTGATCGGGCCTTTGACGAGGTGCAGTTGGCCGCTGTCGTGGACGTGGAACAGGATCGGGTGCACATCCTTGAACTCGGTCTGGTCGAGCTTGTTCACCGTGACGTATTCCCACAATGCACGGCTCGACCCTTCAGCGCTCTTGATCATGAACGGCAACTCGAACACTTCGACCGCGGGGAAGCGCCCGGCGCTGTAGCCGGGCAGCGTCCAGACGATGTCGGCAATGCCGTCCCGCGCCTGGTCGATCAGCTGCGGCGGCGTGCCGCCAAGCTGCATCGCCGGGTAGATCTGGCACTTCAGCCGACCTGCCGACTCCTTGCTGATCTTGTCGCACCACGGCGTGATGAACTTCGCGTGGGCCGTCGAGCCCGGCGGCAGAAAGTGGTGCACTTTCAGCGTCACTTCCTGCGCCGACGCTGCACCGAACGCCAGCGCCATCGTCGCCCCGGCCATTACCTTGAATCCAGCTGAAATACCTTTGCTCATGTGCTCCTCCGGTGTATCGGTTCGCGGTTTTTGTTTTTCTGCACGATAGGCCTGAGGTAGGCGCCCGACAACACGGAGTCCCGCCTATTTTCGCTTCAATTGATGAATATCAAACAATCTACGATATTCATAAACGTCTCTTGCAAGTGGCCTCGGAAGCGCGGCGCCCCGGACGCGCGGATGGGTCTGCAGGGGCACCCGTCCGGAGTCCTCAGAGGCCTGACAAATGAATTTGCTGATCTTTTGTTTGACTTGTAACTATTTGTTAGACACGATTCGGAAAATACATGGGCGCAAGAAGGGTTATCGCCGCGGCGCTGCGCCGACAAGAACCGCCACAGATTTCACCAGGGAGAGCAGCACCATCCATAAAAAAGTTCAACTTGCCGACACGCGTCGGACGAGTTGCGACGAGCTTCGAATTCACATCAAAAAAGGGGAAATCAATGCACAAAAAACGTCTCGCCATAGCGGTCTCTTGTATCGTCGCCGGTCTGGTTTCGGCTTCGGCCGCAGCTCAGTCGAACGTGACGGTGTATGGCGTGGCTGATGCTTTCATCGGCTACGGCAAGACCGGAGACGCCAAATTCACCGGCGTGCAAAGTGGCGGCTGGGCGGGTTCGCGCCTTGGCTTCCGCGGCACCGAAGACCTCGGTAACGGGCTCAAGGCCGTGTTCACGCTGGAGTACGGGATCGAGCTCGATCAGAACGCAGGCCTGGGTGCAGCCCCCAACCATTCGCGGCAGCAGTTCATCGGCCTGCAAGGCGGCTTCGGCTTCATCGGTCTCGGTCGCCAGTACCACCCGGGCTACTACGTGTTCAAGTACGACGCGATCGTTCCCGTGCCGATCAGCCCGCAATTTGCGCTGGCGACGGCCGCCAGATCGAACCTGGTGGCAGGCGGGGCCGCCCGCGTCAGCAACTCGATCAACTACAAGTCGCCGAACTTCGGCGGCCTGACGCTCAACGCGATCTATGGTCTCAATGAAATCAACCAGGACGACGACCGCCGCCACGGCGACTTGTTCGCCATCGGCGCCGATTACGCAAACGGCCCGCTTGCCGTCGGCCTGATCTACAGCCAGGTGAAGCAGTCGGGGGGCATAAACAGCTTCGCTGCCAATGGCACCCCGGTATTCAGCACCCTCACCGAGGACAAGCGCGAAGCGTACGTCGGCGGTTCCTACGATTTCGGCGTGTTCAAGCTGGCCGGCTCGTATCAGCGCATCGAGGATGCCACCGCAGCGGAAGACACCGACAACGTCTGGCATATCGGCGGCACCGTCCCGATTGGCACCTCGGGCAAATTCTCCGTGGCTTATGGCCGACTGGACGCGGATGCGAACGACCGCGACGCCGACTCGTGGGCCGTGGTGTACTCCCACTCGCTGTCGAAGCGCACGCTCGCCTACGCCGGTTACGGCCACATCAGCAACGACGACCAAGCAACAGTCCGCTCCCCGTCATTTGTCAGCGCGGCCAACACTTCGCCCGGCGACACGAGCCGCAACCTGATGGTCGGTCTGAACCACCTGTTCTGATCATCTCCTGGCCGGAATCGACGGGCGCTACGGCGCCCGTTTTCATTTGCACCCCCGTTTCGATGCCCAGACGGGCCGGCCGATCGGGGGATGAGACAACGCGGCGGTCCGTCGCCGAAGGTTGGGAAATCGGTTGCCGTTCGAAGACATTCATTTCTTGTCGCCATTGTTTGACGTCAAACAATTTGCTCTCTATACTTCAAACCACCCCTTGATTGCCACGGACACGCCAATGAATATCAGGACGAAGGTCGAGCAGTTGTGCGCCAGAATGCATGACGAGCCGCAGTTCCCGACGCAGGGCCTGACCCTGTTCGTCGATCTCGAACGCCGCGAGACGCGCCGCAAATACCTGCCGCGCGACGTGCTGCAGACGTTCCTCGGCGGCCGCGGCGCGAACATGTACCTGCTCTACAACCTGCTGCAGGAAGAACGCGACGCCCTCGACCCCGAAGTGCCGCTGATCTTCGGTGCCGGCACGCTCACCGGCGACATGCCGGCCGCGACGCGGGGCAACTTCACCAGCCGCTCGCCCGAAAGCGACGCGATCCTCGACACCAACGGCGGCGATTACTTCCCGTCCTTCGTCAAGCGCCACGGCTACGATCACATCGTGCTGTACGGCCTGGCGTCGCAATGGACGCTGCTGCGCATCGCGCACGACGAAGTCCAGTTCCTCGACGCCACGCCTTACGTCGGCCTCGACAATCTCGAGATCCCCGGCGCCATCGAGCGCGACTTCGACTGCACCGAACGCAAGGACATGGCGCTCGCCCGCATCACCAGCGCCGGTGAAAACCTCGCGCTGTGCAGTGGCATCATGGGCGGCATCAAGGCGATCTGGGCGCGTGGCGGCGGCGGCGCAAAGATGGGCGCACTGCGGCTGAAAGCGATCATGGTGCACGGCAAGCCGGGCGAAGCGCCGAAGGTCAAGGAGCTGAAGGACCACAACAAGGTGATCGGCAAGAAGATCACCTCGACTTCGGTCATCAAGAACGCGCTCAAGCAGGTCGGCACGCCGTTCCTGTACAAGCCTTCGCGCGTGCTCGGTGCGCTCGGCACGATGAACAACCAGAAGACCGCGTGGCACGAGACGCTCGACGCCGACAACTTCGACCCCTACCGTCCCGGCATGGACGGCTGCTACAAGTGCCCGGTGCATTGCCGCAACCTCAACGACATGACTCCCGAAGGCAAGGGCGGCTGGGGCTCGGCGGCACTGAAAGGCCTCAAGGGCAATGCGAGCTACGACAAGGCCCAGGCCGATGTCGAGCACAAGAAGCAGCGCACCTACAACGGCATCCACAACGACGGCCAGTTCGACAAGTACGACAAGGGTGACGGCCCGGAGTACGTCACGGTCGGCAAGTTCGGTCCGATGATCGGGCTGCGCGAACCCGAACAGGTGCTGCGCCTCAACAACATTCTCAACGACCTCGGCCTCGATTCGGCCTCGACCGGCAGCGCGATCGCGTGGGCGATGGAACTGTGGCAGCGCGGCATCATCGACGCGAGCCACACCGGCGGCCTCGACCTGTCGTGGGGCAACTACGAGTCGATCGAAAAGCTGCTGTTCATGACTGCGAAGCGCGAAGGCTTCGGCGACACGATCGCCGACTCGTCGCGCGCCGTCGAGCGCGGCAAGTACCCGAAGGAAGCGCTCGATTACCGCATGGCGGTCAAGGGCCTGTTCCAGTCCGACCCGCACGACGCGCGCATCCTCAAGGCGTTCGCGCTCGGCCTGTCGGTCGCGACCCGCGGCATGGACCACCTGCGCAACCGCGTCACGCTGGAGATCAACGCGCGCATCAACGACGACGCGGCATTCAAGACGCAGCTCTACGGCGGCGCCGTCGTGCCGGAGCCGAACGGCTACGGAGGCAAGGAGTTCGCGGTACGTCGCTGCGAAAACACCTTCGCCGTCGGCGACTCGGTCGGCATGTGCCGGTTCAACACCAAGCTGTTCAACTCGCCCACCACGCCCGACTGCGGCGACTTCGCGACACAGGTGTCGACCGCCACCGACGTGACGCTCAGCGCCGATGATCTCAACGAAATCGGCCGCAACATCACCGGCATCGAGCGGCTGCTGAACTTCCGTCTCGGCCTGCGCGCGAAGGACGACACGTTGCCGCGGCGCTGGTTCGAGGAGGAAATCGAAGTCGGTCCGTTCAAGGGCGAGAAAGTCGATCGCAAGGAGTTCGAGGCGATGAAGTCGCGCTTCTACACGGTCACCGGGCTGAACGCCGAAGGGGTGCCGAGCGCCGACTGGCACCAGCAGCTCGCCCGCACGATGACCGGCTTTGCGGTCCGCGTCGAACTGCCGCAGCCGATTCCGGGTGCGCCGGACAAGGACATCGTCATCGACGAGCCGGTATCGAACGTGATCGCGCTGCGCGAGGCGCTGCGCCGGCGGTTCCCGGAAGCGCAGGAGGAACTCGGTGACCATTCGTGGAACGTCGCGGTCAACGGCCGCATGGTGCTGTCGGGCGAGCGCGAGACGGCGTTGAACGATGGCGACCGCGTGACGCTGGTGCCGATCATCGCCGGCGGCTGAGGCCCCGGCCGCCGAGCGTCGCGGCCGGACAGTCAAAAACGCCACAGCGCCCCGCCAGCAGCGGGGCGCTGTGCTTTTGGGGCCCCGGATCGGTCAGGCCGGGGTGCCCCCGCCTGCCGCACCTCCGCCACCCCTGCGGATCGCGCCACTGCCGGTTCGTTGTCTATGATCAGACAAACGGCCCTGCCGACATCGCCGAAGGAGACGGAATCATGCAGACGAAAGATGACATCGTGCGCCGCGTTCTGGCCGCACTCGAGCGCGGCGCGCATATCGATCCCGTCGTTCATCCGCTCGACGTGAGCGCTGCTGCGGGCGTGGTGACCCTGTCGGGCGAAGTGCAGGGAATCGCGAGCAAGCGACGCGCCGTTACAGCCGCCACAGACGTCGAGGGGGGGCAGACAGTCATCGATCGGCTGCGAATTCCACCGGTCGTGGAGGCAGGCGACGGGGCGATCCGCGACGCGGCCTGCAAACGGATTTCGCGGGACGTGGATTTCTTCAACTGCACGCTGAGGGGGCTGAGCTCTGGCCGCATGGAAGTGCTGCGCGACGCGAGCGTCGACCCGAGCGGCGCGATCGATATCGCCGTTGAGGACGGCGTGATCACGCTGAGCGGCCACGTCATCAGTTTGTCCCACAAACGCCTGGCGGGTGTGCTGGCGTGGTGGGCGCGGGGCTGTCGCGACGTGGACAACGCGCTCGAAATCAGCCCTCCCGAAGAGGACAATGACGAGGAAGTCGTCGAGGCGATGCGTCTCGTGCTCGAAACCGATCCGCTCGTGCACGCGGAGCAGATCGCGATCGGCAGTCGCGACTTCGTCGTCACGCTCAAGGGCGTCGTCTCGTCCGAAGACGAACGCCAGCGCGCCGAACTGGATGCGTGGTTCCTGCACGGTGTGCGCGGGGTGATCAACGAAATCGAGGTACGCTGAGCGGGCCGCTGGCTCGCCGCCGTCCGGGCACCCGCTGGATAACCGTCAGGAAATACACGTTCCAGCATGGCAAACGCTGAAAACACCGACCGCATGCGCCTCGACAAGTGGCTGTGGGCGGCGCGCTTCTACAAGACACGCTCGCTCGCCAGCCAGTCGGTCGAGGCCGGCCACGTCAGGCTCAATGGTCACGCCGTCAAGCCGGCTCGCGACGTGCGCCCGGGCGACACGCTCGAGATCGTCACGGGCGACGCCCACTGGTCGGTCGTCGTGCGCGGCCTCAATGAGCAGCGTCGTCCGGCGCCCGAAGCACGCGAGCTGTACGAGGAGACTGTCGAAAGCAGCGAACGGCGCGCGGCGGAAAAGGAAAACCGCCGGCTCGCGCCGGTGCCGGGAAGCGATCTGCGCGGGCGCCCGACGAAGAAGGCGCGGCGGCAGATCAGGGGGCTCAACGAAGGCGGATGAAGGCAGTGCGCCTCACGCGTCCGTGTCGATGCGCCCGAGCGCCTCCGCGATCGCTTCCGCATTCGCAGGGCGGACCAGGCGGGCGACCTCCTTTCCCTCTTTAAGGAAGACCAGCGTCGGCCACAGCTTGACGCCGAACGAGCGGCCGAGCTTGCGCCCCTTGCCGTCTTCGACCCTGATATGCCGCACCCCCCGATGGCGGGCGAACGCAGTGGCAATCAGCGGCTGCGCGGCCTGGCAATACCCGCACCAGTTCGCGCCGAACTCGACGACAGCCGGCTCCTGCAGGGCATCGATCTCCGCGCGCTCGGGCGCAGTCGCGGAATAGGCAGTGTTCGCAGTGTTCGCAGTGTTCGTCGTCATGTCATTTCCTTCCGGCAAAGTCTGGTGCCGGAAAGGTATATCAAAAAACGGGCCCGAGGGCTCGCGAAAGCCCGTCGGGCCCGCTTGGGCCGGTCTTCCGCGGGGCTTTTGCACGTCGCATCAGCCCACGGAAGGATCAGTTTTCAGAACGCCGTGCTCAGCGTCAGGCGCGCATTGAGAGGCGCTCCCGGGCTGATGTTGTTGTCGCTGTGCGCAGTCGGGAAGTATTCCTTGTCGGTGATGTTCTCGACGTTGAGCGCGAGCCGGGTCTTGCGGTCGTTGAAAGTGTAGTAGACCGCGCCGTCGACGCGGGTGAAGGACGGCAGTTTCACGCTGTTCGTGAAGGACGTGTAGCTCGACGACTGGTTGATCACGCCGAGACCGACGCCCCAGCCCTGCCCGAGGTCGAAGCGGTTCCAGATCGACGTCATGTGATCGGGAACGAGGCCGACCTTGCGTCCCTTCGGCCCGCTGGAGGTTGACTTCGTGATCTCGGAGTCGAGGTTCGCGTAGCCGGCGAAGACTTGCCACCATGGCGTCACCTGGCCCTGCAGACCGATTTCGAAGCCTTCGGTGCGCTGCTCGCCGGTCTGCACGAAGAAGCCCGGGTTCAGCGGATCGGCGGCCCGCACGTCCTCGCGATCGAGGCGGAACACCGCCGCCGACAACGTCAGCTCGGGCACGAGATCCCAGCGCGCGCCGATTTCGTAGTTGATCGCCTTCTCGGGCTTGAGGTCCTCGGTGGTGGGCGAGAGGCCCAGCTGTTCGCCGGCGGGCAGGAACGAGTAGCTGTAGCTCGCGTAGTAGGTCTGCGCCGCCGTCGGCGTCCAGATCACGCCGAAACGCGGGCTGACTTCCTCATCGGTGGTCGACAGGTCCGTCGGATTCGCACGCTTGTCGTTGAAGTCGACTTCGAACTTGTCGTAGCGCAGGCCCGCGAGCACTTTCCACTGCTCGTTCAGCGCAATCTGGTCCTGCACGTAGACGGCGTAAGTATTCGACTCGACGTTGTTGTTCGCGTCGCCGGCAGTCGGATTGAAACTGATCGCCGTCCCGAACGGATTGCCCGCCGGCACGACGTTTGTGCCGGGCGCGAACTGGCCGCTCTTGCGTCGGCTGTCGCTGTCCTGATAGCCGAGCTCGATACCGGCGAGCAGCGTGTGCTGCAGGGCGCCGGTCGCGAACTTCGTCGTCAGGTCGGTCTGGTTGAAGACATTCAGCCGGTCGTTCGAGTTGTTGTAGGCGGACAGCGTGAGGGTTCCCCCGCCATTGATCGCGCTGCCGGCGAAGACGTTCTGGTAGAACTTGTCGTACTGCGCCGCGCGGAAGCTGTTCCTCAGCTGCACGCCGCCGAAGTCGTGCTCGATGACTGCGGTGAGCGCGTCCACGCCGGTGCGCGATTCGCTCTGGTCGGCATTGCCGAAGAAGCGGCTGCGGCTGTCGTCGAACGGCCGGCCGTTCTGCGACGGCACGCCGCGGTCGGCCGTGCGCTCGTCGCGGAAATGCTCGAAGCCGAGAGTCAGCGCCGTGCTGCCGCCGGGCGTGAAGGTGATCGTCGGATTGATGCCGTAGCGCTCGAGGTCGACGCCGTCGCGGAAGCTGTTGGCTTTTTCCGCCATCGCGTTCAGGCGCCACGCCGCCGCGTCGTTGATCTTTTCGCCGACGTCGACGGTGCCGCGCAGCTGATCCCAGCTGCCGACGGTGAGGCTGGCTTGACCGACATGGCCGAACACCGGCCGCTTCGTCACGCGGTTGACCACGCCACCGGCGCCGCCGCGGCCGAACGTCATGCCGCCCGGGCCCTTCAGCACTTCGACGCGCTCGAGGTTGTAGACGTCGCGGAAGATCTGCGCGTCGTCGCGGATGCCGTTGACGAAGAAGTCGGCCGTCGTGTTGTTGCCGCGGATGACCATCTGGTCGCGGTTGCCTTCCCCTTGCGCCGCCGTCACGCCCGGCACGTAGCGCAGCACGTCGGACATGCCGCGCATCGCCTGGTCCTGGATGACTTCTCCCGGCACGACCGTGATCGACGCCGGCACTTCCTTCAACGGCGTGTCCGTCTTGGTGAAAGTGGCCGAACGGGTCGCGCGATAGCCTTCGACCGGGCCGTCGGCCCGCTCGGCCTCGCCCTTGACGAGAACCGGGGCCAGCACGGCGTCAGCGGCATGCACAGCGACATGAGCGCCGCCGAGCGCGGCGAACATGGCCACTGCCGCGGGCTTCATGCGGATCTTGAACGACATCTATCTTGCTCCTTGGTGATCCTGGCTGGCTGGGAGAGATGTCGCCTGGCTTGCCGTTGACTGGAAAATTTGCGCCGAATAGTCTCGGGAGATTCGACGTGAGTAAATGAGAACGCGTCGCATCATAAACGCGAAGCATTCTCAGTGACAAGTGGTTTCAATTCGGCGCAATCGCTACACGCAGACACACCCGTGGATTTCGCGGCTTCAACGAAGGCAGCGGCGGTTCGGGTCTGATCACGATGCGGGCAACGCAGGGGATTGGCGGAGCTGAGAAAAGCGGACCCGCGCCTGCGAGCGGCGCGGCAAACGGGAGCGGAAGCGTTTCAGGCGCCGTGCAGCGGATTCCGGCTCGCTATAGGGGTGCGCGAACGTCGCCGTGCGGTACCAGCAACGGGTGTCCGCTCAGGATTTCGGCCACAGGATCATCTGGGTGCAGCGGAACAGCGCGAGCTTGCGCCCGGTCCCCTCGTCGGTCACGACGGCGTCCCACACCTGCGTGCTCTTCCCCAGGTGCTGAGCCGTCGCGACACACGCGATGCTGCCGTCCCTGACCGTGCCGAGATGGTTGCTCTTGAGCTCGATCGTCGTGAACGATTCGGCGCCGTCCGGCAGGTGCGCCATCGTGCCGTAGCCGCAGGTGGTGTCGGCCAGCGCGACGATGCTGGCGGCGTGGAGAAACTTGTTCGGGGCGAAATGCAGCTGCCTGACCGGCATCCGACTGCTGAGCGTGCCCTGCTCCACCGACAGGATTTCGATGCCGAGATAGCCTGGCAGGTATTCGCCGCCGCGCTGATTGAGCACGTCGAGTGTCACATCGGAGCGGAGTCGGCTCATTCGCTGTCCTTGAGATGAGGCCCCGGCGACGCGGAGGCCGGGAAATCCGATTGTCTCGATTGTCGCGTGCGGCCCGCTCTCGAGAAAATGCCGCGCCGCCTCAACTTTTTTTTGTTCCCCTCGGGGGGCGGAAACGGCAAAGCCGTTTTCTGCGGGCGCTCAGAACGGCAGCCGGCGCCTCGGGGCTTGCGCGGGCTTTTCGCTGCGCGCGGGCGCAGCCGCCTTGACCGGCTTGCGCGGCAGGTTCATCTCGTCGCGCGCGAACCGGACCTTGCCTTCCAGCTCGCAGCCGCGCATGCCCGGCGAACAGACCGCCCCCTGCACCCGCTGACAAATTCCTTCCAGATCGTGAGGACAGCTCCACGCACTCATGCTCGAACACTCCATTTCCATATCAAAGAACCTCGCGACCCGTGGTCGCGGACAGTGCATTTTCGGGGGCCGCAGTCCGGTTCGCCGAATCGTGCTGCCGTCATGCCGGCACCGTCATCATCGACCTCCGCCCCCCGCACTGGGGTACCAGCCTAGCGCAAGGGGCGCTTCGCCTCAAGGACCGCGGCGGAGAAAACGCCGGCGACCGCGCGCTGACGCTGATACGACCCGTCCGAAACGCTCACCGCAACGCCCGGGCGATGAACTGGCGAGGCACGCGAGGGCGCGGCACGCGATCGGAAAACCAGCTGCGCACGTCTTCATCGAGACCGATGCCGTGCATGTAGTTGTACAGCGCCTTGTTCAGCGCAACCCCCAGCATGTCGTGGTCGACGCCCGTCGGGTCGAGGAAACGCACGTCGTTGCGGGCAAATGACGCCGGCGGCAGCGGTGCCAGCGTGACGCCATACATTTCAGGCTGCTGGCCGACCGGCGAGTGCACGGTGCAGGCGAAGCGATGGAAAAACCCGGACTGGATGCAGCCGGCTTCGAAGAGCTGCCGCACGTATTCGAGCGCATCCACGGTGTCCTGCACGGTCTGGGTCGGAAACCCGTACATCAGGTAGGCGTGGACAAGGATGCCGGCTTCGCTGAAGCCATGCGTGACGCGGGCGACCTGCTCGACCGAGACGCCCTTGTTCATCAGTTTGAGCAGGCGGTCCGACGCGACTTCGAGGCCGCCGGAAATCGCGATGCAGCCGCTGTCGGCAAGGAGCCGGCACAGCTCGGGCGTGAACGATTTTTCGAAGCGGATGTTGCCCCACCACGAGATCGCGCGGCCGCGGTCGAGAAGCTCCTGCGCGAGAGCTTTCAGCGCTTTCGGCGGCGCGGCTTCGTCGACGAAATGGAAACCCGTCTGACCGGTCTCGTCGATGATCGCCTCGATGCGATCGACGAGCGTCGTCGCGGCAACGCCGTCGTAACGCGAGATGTAGTCGAGGCTGACGTCGCAGAAGCTGCACTTCTTCCAGTAGCAGCCGTGCGCGACGGTGAGCTTGTTCCAGCGCCCGTCCGACCACAGCCGGTGCATCGGGTTGAGCATGTCGAGGACCGAAAGGTAGCGGTCCAGCGGCAGGCCGTCCCAGGTCGGCGTGCCGACTTCGGCGAACGCGATGTCGGCTTCGCCGATGTCGATGTAGCGCACCGTTGCGTCGTCGCCGCGTACGAAAGTGCGCACCAGGCGCTGCCGCGAACGCCCGCCGGCAAGGTGGTCGAGCAGCGCGAGGATCGGGCGCTCGCCGTCGTCCAGCGTCACGTAGTCGAAATAGTCGAACACCCGCGGCTCGCGGAGTTCGCGCAACTCGGTGTTCACGAATCCGCCGCCCAGGACCGTGACGATCGCCGGGTCGTGTTCCTTGATCGCCTGGGCGATGCGAAACGCCGCGTACACGGCCCCCGGGAACGGCACCGACAGCAGCACGAGCTGCGGCGCATGGCGGGTGATCGCGTCGAGGGTCAGCGTGCGTAGCGTGCGGTCGACGAGATTGAGCGGCGCTGCGAGGGCTTCGGCGAGCGGATCGAAAGTCGGCTGGCTCTGCGCCAGCGATTCGGCGTAGCGCACAAACTCAAAGCGCGGATCGACGGCTTCGCGCAGCACGTCGGCGACGTCGTTCAGATACAGCGTCGCCAGGTGCCGCGCCCGGTCCTGCAGCCCGAGCGCACCGAACGCCCACGCAAGCGGATCGCCTCCGTCCGGATCGACATAGACATCGAGCGAGTCGAAGCGCGAGCCTTCGGGCAGGAAGCTGCGCCCGGCGATGCGGTGGGCGACGGTCGGATCGCGCCCCTGCAGGAACGCGATCGCCGGCCCGATCGTCGTCCGGTAGCGGTCGAATTGCGCGACGAAAGCCCGCACGCGCGGCGGGCGTTTGGATTCGGGCGTCGCTTCGATGTTGTCGCGGATCGCCGCCAGCCCGTCGCCGGAAAACAGCCGCAGCACGAGCGCCAGCGCCAGATCCTCCTGCACCGCGTCGATACCGCGCGAGCGCAGGAAGCCGGTCAGGTACGCGGTGGACGGGTACGGCGTGTTGAGTTGCGTCATCGGCGGGATCACCGACAAAACGCGCAAGGAGGTGTCTGACATCATGGCAGGAGAGCCTGTCGGGAGAACCGGATCGGTAAGCGGGTCGCGAGGGACGCGCGCCGACGACTGCGACCGGCATGATCCTTCGGAAATCGCCGCAAGGTTTGCGCTGGGCTCGGGCCGCACATTCTAGAGGCAATCATTGCGCCCTGACAGCGCGCACCGAAAGGAGACAGTGGTGGCAGGAAGTCAGGTCGTTCCCCCGCCGCAGACAGACATCGTGACAATCCTGTTCGGCGCGTTCGACCGCCACAACTTCGGCGACCTGCTGTTTCCGCACATCGTCGCCGCAATGCTCGACGACCGGAATCCGGTGTTCGCCGGCCTCGTCGACACCGATCTGCGGCATTTCGGCGGGCACGCGATCCGCGCGATCGGGCCACTCGCGGCCGCCTGCGGTGAGCGCCCCGTCAAGCTCATCCACGTCGGCGGCGAGATTCTCACGTGTGGCGCGTGGCACGCCGCGGTGATGCTGCTCCCGCTGCGGGACGCGCACGCAGTCGTCGCCCGCCTCGACCGGTGCCCGGAAGAGGCCTTGGAATGGGCACTGGAATGGACGCAGCGCCGGCTTGGCACGCGGGCGTTCGCGCCGTATTGCGTGCCGCGCGATCTTTTCCCCGGTGCTCGCGTGATCTACAACGCCGTCGGCGGCGCGGGCTTTGGCGAGTGCGACGAGGCAATGCGCGCCGAAGTCCTCGCGAATCTTCGCGCTGCCGAGGTGGTCGGGGTGCGGGACCGCGAGACGCTCGCGCAGCTCGCCGCGGCAGGCATCCCCGCCCGGCTCGTGCCCGACCCTGCGGTGATGGTCGCGGCGCTGTTCGGCGAGCGAATTGCCCGGCACGCGCGCGTGGGCGAAGTCGCACAGATCCGCGCCGCGTTCCCGCAAAGCTATCTCGCCGTGCAGTTCAGCGCCGACTTCGGCGACGACGCAACGCTCGACGCGATCGCCGCCGGGCTCGAACGCAGCGTGCGCTCAAGCGGCCATGGCGTCGCACTGTTCCGCGCCGGCGCAGCGCCATGGCACGACGACACGGCCTGCTACGCGCGGCTCGCGACGCGCCTGCCGGCGACACCGCTGAGGATCGTCGAATCGCTCGACATCTGGGACATCTGCGCGCTGATTTCAGCGAGTCGCGGTTACTGCGGCAGCAGCCTGCACGGCCGGATCGTCGCGATGGCCTTCGCGCTGCCGCGCGTCAACCTGTTCCACCCGTCCGCAGGCGAACGGCTCGGCAAGCAGGCGGCTTTCGCTGCGACATGGGAGCCGCCGCAAGTGCGTGCGACGGTCGCGGTGGAGGAGCTCGCCGACGGCATCGGCGACGCCTTGAACGCCGACCCGGAGCAGCTTCGGCAGATCGCGCGCGATCTCGTCGAACGCTATCGCAGAGAATTCGACGCGACCCGGCAGCGGCTCGAATGAAGCGAGCGGTGCGGGCTCTCGAGAAACAGCTTCCATTCGCCATTATCGGCTCGTCAGCTAATTACCGTTCGGGCTGAGCTTGTCGAAGCCCTGGCAGCGCCCTTCGACAGGCTCAGGGCGAACGGCCTCGGCTGTTTCTCCGTCTCGCTTTGCCTCGCCACGGCGGGGCTTACTTCGCTCAGAAGGCGGCAGCGTCGAAGCGGATCAGCGGCCCGCCGGCGTCCCGCACGGCCTGCGAGCAGGCAGCCGCCTGCGGGCCGAAGCTCGCGATGTAGAAACGGGCGAGCTCGACGAGGCTCGCGAGGTAGACCGGGTCGCCTTGGCCAGCCGCGAGCCCACGCTGCGCGGCGAGCGCAACGCGCGCCATCTGCCACGCACCGCACGTGATCCCGAGCAGATGCAGGAACGGCACTGCGCCGGCGAGCACTTCGGCAAAGCGTTCCTTACCGTTCGCGAGCACCCAGTCGGCCGCCCTTTCGACCGCGATGATGCTGTCCGTAAATCCGTCGGCAAGCGATGCCAGTTCGGCCTCTTCGCGCAACGCCGCGGCAGTCGCATGCAGGTCCGCGATCAGTTCGCGCAGCATCTCGCCGCCTTCGCGCAGGATCTTGCGGCCGATCAGGTCGTTGGCCTGGATGCCGGTCGTGCCTTCATAGATCGTGATGATGCGCGCGTCGCGGGCGAACTGCGCGACGCCGGTCTCCTCGACGAAGCCCATGCCGCCGAACACCTGGATCGCGTCGCTGCAGACCTGCTGGCCGACTTCGGTGCACCAGCCTTTCGCGACCGGCATCAGCAGGTCGATGTAGCGGCGGCATTTCGCCGCGTGTGCGGCGTCCGGATGACGCTCGGCGACGTCGAACCAGCCGGCAGCGGTGTACAGCAGCGCGCGCATCGCCATCACCCGCGCGCGCATCGACAGCAGCATCCGCTTGACGTCGGGGTGATGGAGGATCGACTGGCCAGCTTCGCCGGTGATCGCGTCGCGGCCCTGCACGCGCTCGCGCGCGTAGCCGAGCGCGAGCTGATACGCGCGCTCGCCCAGCCCGGCGCCCTGCACGCCGACGCCGAAGCGCGCTTCGTTCATCATGATGAACATCGTCTCGAGGCCGCGGTTCGGCGCGCCGACGAGCCAGCCGACTGCGCCGCCGGCGTCGCCGTAGCTCATCGTGCAGGTCGGGCTGCCGTGGATGCCGAGCTTGTGCTCGATCGCGATGCAGCGCACGTCGTTCTTCGCGCCCGGATTGCCGGCGGCGTCGAGCAGGAATTTCGGCACGAGGAACAGCGACAGCCCTTTGACGCCGGCCGGTGCGTCGGGCAGCCGTGCGAGCACGAGATGGACGATATTGCTCGTCAGTTCGTGCTCGCCGTAAGAGATGAAGATCTTCTGGCCGAACAGACGGAAGGTCCCGTCGGCGGCAGGCTCGGCGCGGGTGCGCGTCGCCGCGAGGTCGGAGCCCGCCTGCGGCTCGGTGAGGTTCATCGTGCTGCCCCACTCGCCGCTGACGACCTTGGGCAGCCACGTCTGCTTGAGTTCGTCGCTGGCGGCGATCAGCAGGGCCTCGGACTGGCCGACATTCAGCTGCGGCAGCATCGCGAACGCCATGTTCGTCGCGAACCACATCTCCCACACCGGCGTCGACACGAGCTTCGGCAGGCCCTGTCCGCCGAATTCCGGCGGCAGCGACAGGCCGGTCCAGCCGGCGTCGACGAATTGGCCCCACGCGTCCTTCCAGCCGTCGGGGGTGACGACGCGCCCGTCGGCGTCGAGCCGGCAACCCTGAACGTCGCCCGGAGCGTTGATCGGACCGAGCACGCCGGACGCGAACTTGCCGGCTTCAATGAGGATCGCCTCGACGACGTCCGGTGTCGCGTCCTCGAATCCGGGCAGTGCAGAAACCGCGTCCTGGCCGGCGAGCTCGCGGAGGATGAAGTGCATGTCGCGCAGCGGCGCGGCGTAATCGTGCATGGGAGTGGCTCCGGCCGGCGCAGGGTCGGCCAAACGGGCTTAGCGGGGGGCGAGGCGGATCGCGCCGTCCAGGCGGATCGTCTCGCCGTTGAGCATCGCGTTCTCGACGATCTGGCGCGCGAGCTGGGCGTATTCGGCCGGTTCGCCGAGGCGCGGCGGAAACGGCACTGCTTCGCCGAGCGAGCGCTGCACTTCTTCGGACAGACCCTGCATCATCGGCGTCAGGAACAGGCCCGGCGCGATCGTCACGACGCGGATGCCGAAGCGGGCGAGTTCGCGCGCGACCGGCAGCGTCATCGACACGATGCCGCCTTTCGACGCGGCGTAGCCGGCCTGGCCGATCTGCCCGTCGTAAGCGGCGACCGACGCGGTGTTCACGATCACGCCGCGCTCGCCGCCGGCGTTCGGTTCGCCTTTCGACATCGCTTCGGACGCGAGCCGGATCATGTTGAAAGTGCCGACCAGGTTGATGTTCACGATGCGCGCGAACGTGTCGAGCGGATGCGGGCCGTCGCGGCCGAGCACTTTCGCGGCACTGCCGATGCCCGCGCAATTGACGAGCCCGTTGACCGCGCCGAAGCGCGCGAGCGCGAGCTCGACGCAGCCGCGCGCATCGGCTTCGGACGCGACGTCGGTGTGGTGGAACGCCGCCCGGGCGCCGAGCTCGTCGGCGAGTTTTTCGCCGCCGACGCTGTTCAGGTCCGCGATGACGACATTCGCGCCGGCGCCGTGGAACGCGCGCACAGTCGCTTCGCCCAAGCCCGACGCCCCGCCGGTGACGATAAAGGTGCTGCTTTCGAGTTTCATCGTTTTGCCCCTTTCCTGCGGCCGATCGTTCAGCCAGCGTTCTCGACGACGATCGCGACCCCCTGGCCGCCGCCGCAGCATGCCGACGACACGCCGAACTGCAGCTTCGCTTCCTGCAGCTCGCGCGCAACCGTCGTCGTCAGCCGCACGCCGGATGCGCCGAGCGGATGGCCGATCGCGATCGCGCCGCCATGCACGTTGGTCTTGTCGCGATCGAGCCCCAGTTCGCGTTCGCACGCGAGGTATTGCGCGCCAAAAGCTTCGTTGATCTCGACGCGCCCGAGGTCGCCGACGGTCAGTCCGGCTTTCGCCGCGGCCGCACGAATCGCCGGCGCCGGCCCGATGCCCATGATTTCCGGCGGCACCGCGACCGACGCGCCGGCAACGATGCGCGCGAGCGGGCGGATGCCGTGCGCGCGCACCCAGTCGCCGTGCGCGACGATCACCGCAGCCGCGCCATCGACGATCGCCGAGCTGTTGCCGCCGGTCTGCACGCCGCCGAACGCCGGTTTCAGCTTCTGCAGCGCGTCGAACGACGTCGGGCGCACATGGCCGTCGCGATCGCACACTTCGGCCCGGTCGGCGAGCTTCAGCGACCGGGCGTTGTAGCCGTCGAACTCCCACTTCGCATTGACGACCGGCGCCACCTCGCCGGCGAACCAGCCCGACTCCCATGCCGCGACGGCGCGTGCAAAGCTCTGCTCGGCGAAGCGGTCGACCTCGTCACGCGAAATGCCGTAGCGCTTCGCGAGGTTCTCGGCGGTGTCACCCATGCTCGCGCCGGGCGCGGTGTCCTTCGTCGCTTCCCAAAGGAAGTCGCGGAAATCGAGCTGCCCCATGCGGAAACCGGCGCGGTGCGTGTAGGCGGCGATCGGGTTGCGCGACATCGATTCAGTGCCGACGGCGAGCGCGACTTTCGCCTTGCCGAGCGTGATCTGGTCGGCTGCGGCGATGATCGTCTCGAAGCCGGTGCCGCACAGGCGCTGCACGAGCAACGCCGGCACCGAGGGGTTCACCCCCGAATACAGGCCGATATGGCGCGGCAGGAAATACGCGTCGAAGCTCGCCTGCGCCATGTTGCCGGCGACGATCGCGTCGATCTCAGTGGCCGGGATGCCGCTCGTGTCGAACAGCGCGCGTGCGGCGAAGATGCCGAGATCGGTCGGCGACACGTCGCGCAGCACGCCGTTGTAGTCGGCGAAAGGCGTGCGGCTGCCGGCGACGAGCCAGATGTCGTCATAGCGTGCGGCATGGGCCGCGGCTTGCGACGCGGCGTAGGAATTCGTCGTGTTCATCGCTGTGCTCCCTGACCTTTGCGCTGCAGGAACTGGCCGATGCGCTCGGCGACTTCGGGGCCGGTCTGCGTGACCGCGGCGGTCAGCGACTCGACGAAGAAGCCGTCGTCGGCCGACATGTTCTCGATGCGGGCGATCGCCGTGACCATCGCCCAGTTCGCCATCGGAGCGTTCTCGGCAATCCGGCGCGCGAGCTGCTGCGCCTTCGCGAGCGCTTCGCCAGGGCCGACGAGGTAATGCGACAGGCCGAGGCGCTGGCCTTCGTCGGCATCGAGGATGCGTCCGGTCAGCATCATCTCGCCCATCCGCCCGGCGCCGAGGATCCGCGCGACGCGCACTGAAGCGCCCCCGCCGACGAAAATGCCGTGGCGCCCTTCGGGCAGCTGGTAGATCGTGTTCGGCTCGGCGACGCGCACGTGGGTCGCGGCCGCCAGTTCCAGGCCGCCGCCGATGACCGCGCCGTGCAGCGCGGCGACGACCGGAATGCCCCCGTTCTGGATGCGGCTGAACACGCGGTGCCAGCCCTGCGAGTGCTTCATGACGCCGAAAGGCTCGCGGTGCTGGTGCTCGGTCAGGTCGAGGCCGGCGCAGAAATGCTCGCCCTCGCCGGCGAGCACGATCACCCGCGCGCTGTCGGGGACGGTCGCGAAAGCTTCGTCGATCGCGGCCAGCAGGCGGTCGCTGATCGCGTTGCGCTTGGCGGGACGCGCCAGCGTGACGGTGTAGATGTCGTCCTCATACGAGGTTCTTACCAGTTGTTCGGTCATCAAAATGATCCTTTCGTGATTCATGCCGAAGTTCTCCGGTCGGCGTCCGGCTACACGGTGACGACGGACTTGTCCGGCATCGTCGCGTACAGGGATTCGACGAGGTCGCGGCGCCGGGTCAGCACCGCGCGCTGGTTGATGTAGCCTTTGTCGGTGATCTCGCCGGCTTCGACCGACGGCGGCTCGGCCATCAGCAACGCGCGCGTCGGGCACGTCGAGGAGCCTCCGCCGGCCTGCATCATCGCCGCCATGCCGAGACGCACGCGGGCGAGCACCGCCGGGTTCGACAACACCTGCTCGACCGGCGCGTCGGCCGGCAGCCCCGGGCACAGCGAACGGCATTCGGGGATGTTCGGAAACACCAGGAAGCCGATGTCGTCGCGGTCATGTCCGGTGACGACGATGTCCTGCGCGACCGGCTTGAGCGCGTCGATGCCTTTCACGCGCAGCGCTCCGACATGCACCCACGTGCCGGTCAGCAGCTTGAAGTCCTCGCCGACGCGCCCGTCGAACAGCAGGCCCTGTTCGGGACGCGCCGGATCGACGAACTCGACCGCGTCGCCGATCAGGTAGAAGCCTTCGTCGTCGAAGGATTTCGCCGTCAGCTCGGGCTGCTTCCAGTAGCCGGGGAACACATTCGGCCCCCTGACCCGCACTTCGAGCTTGTCGGCCGAAGGCACCAGCTTCAGTTCGGTGCCGGGCACCGGCACGCCGATGACGCCCGAGCGCACCGCCTGGAAATGGCAGTCGGTCGCGAGCGGCGACGTCTCGGTCGAGCCCCACGACGACACCATCGTGACGCGGCGGCCGGTCGTTTCCTCGGACAGGTTCTCCAGCTCGGACCACAGGTGCTGCGGCAGCGCGGCACCTGCGTAGAAGATCAGCTTCAGGCGCTTGAAGAAGCTGTCGCGCAGCACCTTGTCGCGACGCAGCACCGGCACCAGCATGTCGAACGCGCGCGGCACGCTGAAATAGATCGTCGGCGAGACTTCGCGCAGGTTGCGCAGCGTCCGGTCGAGCAGCGCCGGCGTCGGCTTGCCATCGTCGAGATACATGCTGCCGCCGAAGCGCAGCACCATGTTGAAGTTGTGGTTGCTGCCGAAAGTGTGGCTCCACGGCAGCCATTCCATCAGCAGCGGCGGCTCGTCGGTCAGGAAAGGCCACACCAGCTCCTTCGCAAGCTGACTCGCGCACAGCATGCGCTGGGTGTTGACGACCGCTTTCGGCGTGCCGACCGAGCCCGACGTGAACAGGAACTTCGCGATCGTGTCCGGCGTGAGCCGGGCATACGCGTCCATCACTGCCGCCTCGTCGCTGTCCGCCTCGAGTTCGGCGAACGGCACGCAGCCGGCAGTCGGTTCGCTGCCGCCCCCGGCGACGACGACGCCGTCGTGCAACGGCCCGATCGCCTCGATCGCCGCCGCGAACCTGCCGACTGGATCGGCATAGATGACGCCTGGTCGCAGCAGCTCGATGTTCGCCTTCAGCTTGGCAAAGTCCTTCGACATCAGCGAGTTGCCCGACGAGATCGCGCACGATGGCACGCCGATGTGCATCGCCGCGAGCATCAGCAGCGCATGTTCGATCGAGTTGTCGGAGAGGATCGCGACCGGCCGCTCGGCCGACAGGTTCTGGCCGAGCAACCAGGTCGCGATCGCGACGACGCGCCGGCGCGCCTCGCCATAGCTGACGCGGTCCCACTCGCCGGCCGCGTTGCGCTCGGCGAGGAACAGGCGCTCGGGAGTGTCGCGCGCCCAGTGTTCGAGCCACTCGCCGACGCAGCGCGCGTAGCTGTCCGGCAACTGAATCCCGGAACGCAGGACGCGGCTGCCGTCCGGGCGCGCCTCGATGTTCACGACCGGCCGGGCGAACATCGCGTCGATATCGGATATCACGGTGCTCATGGGATTTTCCGTTCCGCTTACCGCGGGATCATCTTGTACGCGCCGCTCTCGATCTTCACGAGCACGTGCGAGCGCTCGTCGAGGCCGAAATGGTCGGCGGGGCTCATGTTGAACACGCCATGGCTGCCGACGACCTCCTTGTTCGACTCGATCGCGTCCCGCAGCGCCGCGCGGAACTGCGGCGTTCCCGGCTTCGCGGCCTTCAGCGCGACCGGAATCGCCTGTTCGATGAGGCGGAACGCATCGAACGCGTGACCGGCGAACGACGAGAACGAGCCTGCGCCGTACGCGGCTTCATACTTGCGCACGAGCTCGCGCCCGGCGGTCTTCGACGGATGGGTGTCCGGCACCTGGTCGACGACGACGACCGGGCCGACCGGCATGATCGCGCCCTCGGCGGCCTTGCCCGCAACCTTCAGGAAAGCCTGGTTGGCGGCCGCGTGGGTCTGGTAGATCTGGCCTTTGTACCCGCGCTCGCCGAGCGTCGTCTGCGGCAGCGCGGCGGGGCTTCCGGAGCCCACCACCAGCACCGCGTCGGGCCGCGCCGCGACCAACTTCAACACCTGCCCGCTGACCGACGTGTCGGCACGCGCGTAGCGCTCGACCGCCACCATCTTGATGCCCGCCGCTTCGGCACGGCTCTTCACGGCGCCGAGCCAGTCTTCGCCATAGGCGTCCGAAAAGCCGATGAAGCCGAGCGTCCTGACGCCTGTCGCCTTCATGTGAGCGAGCAGCGCGTCGGCCATCACGCTGTTCTGCTGCGGCGTACGGAACACCCATTTGTTGCGATCCTCGGGCAGCGACACCGGGCTGATCGCGACCTGCGGCGTCCCGCTCTCGTTGGCGACTTCGGCCATCGCCGCGGTGGCCGGCGTCGTCGACGAGCCGACCAGCACGTCGACGCTGCTTTCCGTGACCAGCTTGCGCGCGTTCTTCGTCGCGATCGACGGATCGGTCGCGTCGTCGAGCACGATGTAATGGATTTTTTCCCCTGCGATCTGCGTCGGCAGCAGCGCGAAGACGTTTTTCTCGGGAATGCCGAGCGACGCACCGGGCCCGGTCGCCGACAGTGAAACCCCCACCGTGATATCCGCGACAGCGGGTTGAACGAACGACAGCGACGCGAACGAGCACAGGACTGCGAGCTTCTTGACTTGCATGGTCACTCCTCTGGTTTTGACACCGGACTTCCCGGGGTCAATCGAACGGCGGCTGGACCGCTCTGGGTATCGCGCCGAAAGATGTGGGCGTGTCGCAAAGTTAGCAACGTCGAACAATCTTGTCAAACACTTGTTCAAGTAGTTTGTCAGTGAGTGTCGCAAGACGGATGAAGCGCAGCACGCGACGATTCGACGCGGCGCAGGCCCACGTCACGCAGGCGCGTTTCCGGCCATTGCTCGCTATCATGGCGGCCCCAACGCGGCAGGATTTTGGATGGCCCCGAAAACGACTTCCGACGACGACACGCCAGCACTCGACCCCGAGCAGGCGATATTGCGGCTCGCGCATGAGGAGCCCGAGCTCGGGCAGGCTGCGGTCGCAGAGCGGCTGCGGCGCTCGGGAGTGCGGATTTCAGCGTCCGGGGTGCGCTACCTGTGGCAGAAGCACGGGTTGGAGACGGCGGCAAAGCGCCTGCAGGCACTGATACGCGAGTCGGATCGCGGCCTCGCCGCGCTGAGCGACAGCCAGCGCCGGCTGCTCGAGCGCGCAACGTTGAGTGCGCAAGCGGCGCGCGGATCGTCGCGGGGCAAAGCCGGTCCGCACGACGAGCCGCTGGACCGGCGGCAGGTGATCCTCAACGCGGCTGCCGAACTGTTTTCCGAACAGGGCTACGACCGGGCCTCGATCCGCGACATCGCGAACAAGGCCGGACTGCTCGCCGGATCGGTCTATCACCACTTCGCGTCGAAGGACGAGCTGTATCTGGCAGTGCACCGCGAAGGTTTCCGCGATGTCATGGAAGCGGTGCAGCGCGCGGTCGACAGCGCGAGCGACCCCTGGGAGCGCCTCACGCGCGCGTGCCAAGTGCATGTGCATCTGATCGTCGGCGGCTCGCCGGTGCACCGCGTGACCGGCCACAGCCTGGCGCTGATCGGCCACGACGCGCTGCTGGCGAAAATCCGGCCGGTGCGCGACGACTACGAGGATCTGTACCGCGCGCTCATCGACGCCCTGCCCGTCGCGCCGGGCACCGACCGCTCGCTGCTGCGGCTGACGCTGCTCGGCGCGATGAACTGGGTATACCTGTGGTACCGCGAGGGGCGGCAGTCGCCGCAGGAAATCGCGGCGACGATGGTGGACATGCTGCGCTGGGGCACCAGCCCGCGATAGCGGGCGCACCCCGCGCGCCGCGCGAACGCGGCGCGCGGCCGGCTCAGTCGGAAATGGCGCCTGTCTCCGCGGCGAACGGCAACGGCAGCTCTTCGGTCGGAGCGTGGGCCGCGCTGCGCGCGACCAGCGACACCGCGAACGCCGCGATCGCGCCGGGGATCGCGAAGAACATGAAGTTGTATTCCAGAGGCATCGCCATGCCGAGCAGCGTGCCGCCGAGGATCGGGCCGACGATCGCGCCGCTGCGCCCGACCCCGGAAGCCCAGCCGATGCCGGTCGAACGGATCGCCATCGGGTAGAACTGCGCGACATACGCATAGAGCAGGATCTGCGATCCGATCGTCGTCGCGCCCGCCGCAGCCACCAGCAGGTAGAGCACCGCCGCCGGGCTCTTGAAGCCGAGCAGGCTGATCGAGAACGCAGCGATGACGAAGAACACCATCAGCACGGTCTTCAGGTGCAGCCGGTCTGCGATGAAGCCGCCGCCGATGGCGCCGAAAATCGCCCCGAAATTGAGCACCAGCAGGAACGACAGGCTCGAGCCGAGTCCGTATCCCGCCTGGGTCATCAGCTTCGGCAGCCAGGACGCGAGCGCATACACCATCAGCAGGCACATGAAGAACGCCAGCCAGAACATCAGCGTGCTCAGCGCGCGCCCGTTCTTGAACAGCGCGACCAGCGACACATGGGACGTCTTGCCGGTCGGCATCTCGTAGCGGTCGCCGATCCGCGGCGCGAAGTTCGGCTCGACCCTTCCGAGCAGCACGCCCGCTTCGGCATCGCGCTTCGCATGCAGCAGGAAGCCGATCGACTCCGGCAGCGCGTAGAGGATCACCGGCAGCAGCAGCAGCGGAATCCCGGCGACGAAGAACACCGACGGCCAGCCGAAATTCGGGATCAGGTACATGCCGAGGCCGGCCGACAGCATGCCACCCACCGAATAACCGCTGAACATGATCGCGACCAGCGTCGTGCGCAGCTTTTTCGGCGAGTACTCGGTCATCAGCGCGACGACGTTCGGCATCACCCCGCCGATACCCAGCCCGGCGAGGAAGCGGCAGATCGCGAACTCGGTCGGTGTCGTCGCGAAGCCGTTTATGAACGTGAAGAAACTGAACAGCACGACGCAGATCGCGATCACCCGCTTGCGCCCGAACCGGTCGGACAACGGACCGAAGATCAGCGCGCCGAACATCATCCCGAACAGCGCATAGCTGCCGAGCGTGCCCGCCTGCAGCGGCGTCAGATCCCACTCTTTCATCAGCACCGGCAGCACGACGCCGTAAATCACCAGGTCGTAGCCGTCAAAAATGATGATCAACGCACACCAGAACAGCACCTGCCAGTGAAAGCGGTTGAATTTCGCCTTGTCGATCAACTCGTGAACATCGATTTTTCGCATTGCCTGTCTCCTATGGGTGAAATCCTGTGCCACGCCGCTTCATGAAGTGTCGGCGGGATCACTATCGAATTGGCCGCACGGCGCGCGCCGTGCGGTCTGCGTCAGCCTGCGCCGAGATGCTTCTGCAGGAGTTCGGGCTGCGCGCGCAGCTCCGCGCTCGAGCCTTCGAACGCGACCTTGCCCTTGACGAGGATCACGTTGCGATCCGAGATCGAGGTCACCGCTGCGTGGTTCTTGTCGATGACGATCGTCGCTATGCCGGTCGCGCGGATCTGGCGGACGATGTACCAGATCTCTTTCGCGATCAGCGGCGCCAGGCCTTCGGTCGCCTCGTCGAGGATCAGCACGTCCGGGTTCGTCATCAGCGCGCGACCGATCGTCAGCATCTGCTGCTCGCCTCCGGAGAGCTGCCCGCCACCGTTCGTCAGCCGCTCGCCGAGCCGCGGAAAAGTCTCCAGCACCCGCTCGTACGTCCAGTCCCGGCGTCCGTCGATGCCCGGCTTGGCGGCCATCAGCAGGTTTTCCCGCACCGACAGGTTCGGGAAAATGCCGCGCCCTTCCGGCACGTAGGCGATGCCCTTGCGCGCGATCAGATACGGCGCCGAACCGGTCATCGTCATGCCGCGCACCGCGACACGCCCGTGGCGCGGACGAACGTGGCCGAGCATGCTGCGGATCAGCGTCGTCTTGCCCATGCCGTTGCGGCCCATCAGCCCGATCGTCTCGCCGCGGCGCACGACGAAATCGATGCCGTGCAGGATGTGGCTGCTGCCGTAGAAGGAATGAAGGCCTTCCGCTTCCAGCAAAGTTTCACTCATCGTCGGGTTCTCCTCCGCCCAGATAGGCTTCCTGCACCGCGAGGCTCGAGCGGATCTGATCCGGTGGCCCGCTCTCGAGCACCTGCCCGGTCACCATCACCGTGATGACATCCGCGACCGCGAACACTGCGTCCATGTCGTGCTCGACGAGCAGGATCGCGTGATCGACCGAGAGCTTCTGCAACAGCGAGACCATCAGCTGCGACTCCTCCGAGCCCATCCCGGCAAGCGGCTCGTCGAGCAGCAGCACCGACGGCGCAGTCGCGAGCACCATCGCGATCTCGAGCTGGCGTTGCTCGCCATGGCTCAGCGTCGCGGCGACGACGTCGCGCCGCGACGCCAGTCCGGCCTGTTCGAGCGCCCGATCGGCTGCGCTGCGCAGGTCGTCGTAGTTCTGAGCGCGCGAGAACACATGCAATGCCCGTGGCGCGCGCGACTGCGCCGCGAGCCGGCAGTTTTCGAACGCCGTGAACGCCGGGAAGATGTTCGTGCGCTGATAGCTGCGGCCGATCCCGGCGCGCGAGCGCCGGTCCGGGCTCCAGCTCGAAATATCCTGCCCGCGGTAGAGAATCTGCCCCCCCGACGGCGGCAGGTCCCCCGACAGCAGGTTGATCAGCGTCGATTTCCCCGCGCCGTTCGGCCCCAGCACCGCGTGCAGCTCACCGCGATGCATGTCGAGCGACACATCCTTGTTCGCGGCCAGCCCGCCGAACTGGCGTGACAGCCCGCGCGCGGCCAGTACCAATTCACCCATTCGAGCCACCTCCCACGAGCAGGCGGCGCACTCGCTGCGTCAGGCTCGCCAGGCCGCCCGGCAGCAGCATCACCACCAGAACGATCACCGTGCCCATCAGGAACTGCCAGTGCTTGGTCAGCGCCGAGAACACTTCCTGCAGCACGACGAACGCGAACGCGCCGATCGCCGCACCGTTGAGGGTGCCGATGCCGCCGAGGATCACCATCAGCAGCACGTTGCCCGACTGGTGCCATGACAGGATCTCCGGCGTCACGAAGCCGAACTGGCACGCCGAGAGGAACCCCGCGACGCCGGCCAGCGCGCCCGCGATGACGAAACCGGCGAGCTTGTACAGAAACACCGGGAAGCCCAGCGACAGCATGCGGTGTTCGTTGCTCTTGATCCCGGCGAGCGCGTGCCCGAGCGGCGAGCGCAGCAGGATGCGCAGGAACACGTACGTCGCAACCAGCAGCAGCAGCACGATGTAGTAGAAGTGCGCGGCGTTGCCGAGGTCGAGCAGCTGCGTCTCGCCGATCCGCAGTTCCGGCTTGAAGTTGATGAACACGCCGTCCGACCCGCCGCCGAGCGGAGAGTCGTGAAACACGAAGTAGATCATCTGCGCGAACGCGAGCGTCACCATGATGAAATAGATCCCCTTCGTCCGCAGCACGAACAGGCCGATGACGAACGCTGCAACTGCCGCCGCGAGCACTGCCGCGGGCAGCACGAGCCACAGGCTGGCCGGGTCGTACTGCGGCGACACCAGCACGACCGCATACGCGGCGATGCCGAAGAACGCGGCGTGGCCGAAGCTGACGAGGCCGGTGAAACCGACCAGCAGGTCGAGGCTCATGGCGAAGATCGCCATGATCATGATCTTCGTCAGCAGTTCGCTGTAGTAGTCCGAACCGAACAGCGGGAAGATCGACAGCACCAGCAGCGTCGCCAACAGGGCGCTGCGCGAAGTCTTGATGGCTGAAGACATGGTCATATTCTCCGGAAGATGCCTTCGGGGCGCCACAACAGCACGACGGCCATCAGCAGATAGACGGTCAGTCCGGCGAAGTCGGGAATGATGACCTTACCGAACGTGTCGGCGAGGCCGATCAGCAGGGCCGCGACGAGCGCCCCCCACACCGAACCGACGCCGCCGATGACGACGACGACGAAACAGATGATCAAGACCTGGTTGCCCATGCCCGGATACACCGACGACACCGGCGCCGCGAGCATGCCGGCGAACGCGGCGAGCGTGACGCCGAGCGCGAACACGAGGCGGTAGATGAGATCGATGTTGATGCCGAGCGACTGGACCATCTCGCGGTTGCTGCTGCCCGCGCGAATCATCATGCCGAGCCGGGTGTGGCGGATCAGCCAGTACATCAGCACCGCGAGCACGATGCACACTGCGGACATGAACAGCCGGTATACCGGATAGCTGAGGGTCTCGCTGAGCTGGATCGACGCCGACAGGATTTCGGGAATACGCACGCCATGGACGTCGTCGCCGACGATCATGCTGCGTATCTCCTCGAACATCAGGATCAGGCCGTAGGTCAGCAGCACCTGGTCGAGGTGGTCGCGCTTGTAGAGCCGGCTGAACAGGCCCCATTCGAGGAGAAAGCCGATCAGCGCGCTGAGGACGATGCCGAGGAGGATCGCGACGAAGAGATTGCCCGTCGCCGAGGTCAGCGCGAACGCCATGTAGGCGCCCATCATGTAGAAGCTGCCATGAGCGAGGTTGATGATGCCCATGATGCCGAAAATCAGGGTCAGTCCGCTGGCGACGAGGAACAGCAGCAACCCGTACTGCAATGCATTCAGTAGCTGAATCAGGAAGGTCGTCAAGTCCATGAAGGCTCCAGTCCGGGCCGCCGCGAAGGCGCCCGGATGACGGCAAAGCGAGGGGTCGCGGAGCCGCAGGCGCGGCCCCGTGTGGAGAGGATTACATGCGGCAGCCGCGAGCCGGGTCGGCCAGCGCCTTCGCTGCCACCGACACGACCTTGTTTTCCTTCCCCTCGACCTTGCGCAGGTAGATGTCCTGCACCGGGTTGTGGGCCTTCGACAGCGTGAACTTCCCGCGCGGACTGTCGATCGTCGCGGATTCCATGGCCTTGACCAGTTCGTCGCGCTTGCCGACGTCCCCCTTGACGGCCGCAAGGCCTGTGGCGAAGAGCTGCGCGGCGTCATAGCCCTGCACCGCGTAGACGTCCGGCTGCATCTTGAACGCGGATGCGTAGGCAGCCCGGAACTCCTTGTCCTTCGGGATATCCAGGCCGTCGGCGTAATGCAGCGTCGTCAGCAGGCCCTCGGCGGCATCGCCCTGGGCTTCGAGCGTGCCGTCGGTGAGGAAGCCCGATCCGTACAGCGGGATCGTGCTCTTGAGTCCTGCCGCCGCGTAGTCCTTGACGAACTTCACCGCGCCGCCGCCGGCGAAGAACACGAACACCGCGTCCGGTTTGAGCGCGGCGATTTCGGTCAGGTACGGCTGGAACTCGACGTTCGGGAACGGCAGGTACAGCTCCTTGACAACTTTGCCGCCGGCCTTTTCGAACGCTTCCTTGAAACCCGCCACCGACTGCTCGCCGAACGAATACTTCCAGCTCAACGTGACGACGTTCTTGTGCTTGCGCTCGGCCATCACGTTGCCCATCGCATAGGCCGGCTGCCACGCGGAGAACGACGTGCGGAAGATGTTCGGCGCGCACAGCGGGCCGGTGATCTCGTCGGCGCCGGCGTTCGGCACGATCAGCAAGGCCTTGGCCTCGCGCGCGACGCGCGTCATCGCCAGCGCAACGCCGGAGTGGACGGTGCCGACGAGCACGTCGACGTTGTCGCGCTTGATCAGCTTGTTCGCATTTTCCGGCGCCTTCGCCGCATCCGACTCGTCGTCGACGGTGAAGTACTCGACCTCGCTCCCGCCGAGCTTGCCGCCGCCCTGCTCGACCGCCAGCTTGAAACCATTGGTGATCGCATTGCCGAGCGCCGCATAGGTGCCGGTATAGGGCAGCATCAGCCCGACCCGCACCTTCTTCGCGCCCTGCGCGAACAGCGGCGCAGACGGCAGCGCCAGGCCTGCCGCGACCGCGGCGCTGGAGATCAGAAACTGGCGACGATTGACTTCATGACTCATGACGCGACTCCTCCGGTGATTGGCCGATCATTCGGCTCGATACCTTTATTTGAACGTGATGTTACACGGAGGACGCGGCGCGCAGCTTGAATCGCTGGATTTTTCCCGTGGCGGTTTTCGGCAGCTCATCGACGAACTCGAGCCAGCGAGGATATTTGTACGGCGCGAGCTTCGATTTCACGTGCAGCTTGAGTTCGTCGCCGAGTCCGGCCGACGGGCGCAGGCCGGGCTTGAGCACGACGAACGCGAGCGGCTTGATCAGGCCGTCGACGTCGGCCTTGCCGACGACCGCAGCTTCGAGCACGGCCTCGTGAGTGATCAGCGCGGATTCGACTTCGATCGGCGACACGTAGATGCCGCCCACCTTGAGCATGTCGTCGTTGCGGCCCGCGTAGGCGAAATTGCCGTCGGCATCCTGGCTGTACTTGTCGCCGCTGCGCGTCCACTGTCCCATGAAGGTGTCGCGGCTCTTGCTGCGGTTGTTCCAGTACAACGCCGCGCTGGTCGGACCACGCACCTGCAGTTCGCCGGCTTCGCCGGGCGCGACTTCTTCGCCGTCGTCGCCGATGAGCCGAAGCTCATAGCCGGGCACCGGTTTTCCGCTGGTGCCGTAGCGCGCTTCGCCGTGCCGGTTCGACAGGAAAATGTGCAGCATCTCGGTCGACCCCAGGCCGTCGAGGATCTCGACGCCGAAGTGCTCCGTCCAGCGCTTGCCGACTTCCGACGGCAGGGCTTCGCCCGCGGACGCGCAGCGGCGGATCGACACTTCCTCGCGTCCGGGAAGTTCCGGGCTCGCAAGCATCGACGCGTACAGCGTCGGCACGCCGCAATACACGGTCGGCTGATGCTGGCGCAGCACGCGCGAGACGGACGCGGGCGTCGGGCGCTCGGACATCAGCACCGCGGTCGCGCCCGCCGCCAGCGGGAAAGTCAGGCCGTTGCCCAGACCGTAGGCGAAGAACAGCTTGGCGGCGGAGAACACGACATCGCTTTCCTCGACACCGAGGATCGGCCGCGCGTACAGCTCGAACGTGTTGATCAGGCTCGAATGCAGATGCACCGTCCCCTTCGGCGCGCCGGTCGAGCCCGACGAGTACAGCCAGAAACAGGGGTCGTCGGCACACGTCGGCGCGGCCTCGAACGGCGGGCGCGGTGCAGCCACGAGGTCGGCAAAATCGAGATGAGTGCCCCTGACGGCTTCATCTCCGCCGGACACGACGACGTTCTTGACGAACGGACTCTGCTCGATCGCGTTCGAGAACGCCGGCAGCAACAGCGACGACACCACCAGCGCGCGGGCACGGCTGTCCCGCAGCATGTAGCTGTAGTCGGAGGCGGTCAGCAGCGTGTTGATCGGCACCGGGACGACGCCGGCCTTGATGCAGCCGAGAAACGCCGTCGGGAAATCGACGGTGTCGAGCAGGCACAGCAACACCCGCTCTTCCATCCGCACGCCCATTTCGCCGAGCGCGTGGGCGAAGCGGTCGACCCGCTCGGCCAGCTGCGCATAAGTGTATTGGCCGGCGTCGTCGATCACCGCGATCTTGTTGCCGCGGCCGGCGCGCAGGTTGCGCTCGATCAGATCGTGGGCAGCGTTGTAGTCGCGCGGGATCGTGATGTGCGGGGGGCTCGACGTGTGGTCGGCGGTACTCAGTTCTGGCATGGTCTCTCCTCCAATTCGACTCGATTGACGATTTTTTTCACCGACGCGATCCGAATCCCGCCCAATCGTTTCGACCCGCCGCGTCGATGCCGCGCGTTCGCGCGGTGGCGCAGTGGCTAACGGATCGTCATGCCGCCGTCAGCTGCCAGTATTTGTCCGGTCACGTAGCTCGACGCGTCGGAGGCGAAGAACAGGAATACCGGTGCGATCTCTTCCGGTTCGGCCCAGCGTCCGAGCGGAATGCGGTCGAGATACTTTTCCTTGAAGCGCTCGTCGGTGCGGATGGTTTCCGTCATCGGCGTCGCCGCGCCCGGCGCAATCGCGTTGGCCGTGATGTTGTAGCGCGCGAGCTCCTTCGCGGTGCTCTTCGTCATGCCGAGGATGCCCGCCTTCGCGGCGCTGTAGTTGATCTGCCCGATCGTGCCCAGCAGGCCGGCCGTCGAGGTGACGTAGATGATGCGGCCGTACTGGCGCTCGATCATGCCGCCGACGACCGCCTGAAGACAGTTGAAGGCGCCGGTCAGATGCACGCCGAGGACCTGCTGCCACTGCTCGGGCGTCATCTTGTTGAGCATCGCGGTGCGCGTGATGCCGGCGTTGTTGACGAGAATGTCGACGCGTCCCCATTTGGCCGTGACCTGCTCGGCCATCGCCAGCACCTGGTCGCGGTTCGACACGTCGCACGCGACGCCGAGCGCTTCGCCGCCGTTCGCGACGATCTCGGCCACAACGACATTGGCGGCGTCGATGTTCAGATCGATCACCGCCACTTTCGCGCCCTCGCGGGCGTAGGCCCTCGCCACCGTGGCGCCGATGCCCTGCCCGGCGCCGGTGACGATGGCGACTCTGTCCTTCAATTGCATGTCTGCTCCCCTTGTTGCGGACGCGACTGTTCGAATTAGGTACAGCCAGGGATTTCGCTCTCTCCCGTGCGAAAAAAAACGGGGTGGGTTAAAGACGGATCACCGTCGCCCCCACCCCGAGAAGGGAGAGACTTTTGACTCTAGGACTGCGGCTTGGCCAGGACCTGCTCGGCGAAGGCGTCGTTGAACGCATGCCCTTCGGCGACGAGCTGGCGGAACTTGATGAAGTCGATGACGTCCTTGCCGGTTGCCTTCTTGTTGTTGAAGGCGGTGAAGCCGAGGTATGCCTCGTGGTTCATGTTCGCGGCGAGCCAGTGACGGTTCGCGAGCTTCATCTGATCCCAGAAGAATTTCTTCTTGCCGCGGATGCCGTCGATCGACTTGATCAGGCACTGCGGGAAGAGGTTCGTGAACTTCCACACCAGCGCATTGACGGCTTCGTCGAGCTTCGCGAAGTCGGTCGTGCATTGCGCGATCAGTTCCTTCGCGGCCTTGGCCTTGTCGGCGGCGACGGGCTCGCCGTAGACCAGCTCGCCGTCATCGACATACGCGTCGGTGCGGACCAGCGGGTTGCGGACCCATTCGCCGTCTTTCTTCAGCACCGGCACGACCTTCGTGATGAGGTTCTTCGACTTCATCTTGTACGCGCTCCACGGCTCGCACGAGATGCAGTTGTACATCGCGTCTTCCATGTTCAGCATCCACGGCAGGAAGTCGGTCGAGCCGCCGTCCGGCGCGCTGCCGTGCTTCGGGCCGGCCTGGCCGAACACCGCCATGTCGGACGTGATCGTGATGTCGGTCGCCATGCCGATTTCCTGGCCGCCGCCAACGCGCATGCCGTTCACACGGCAGATCGTCGGCTTCTTGCAGTTCAGGATGCCGTCAACCATCGCGTTGAACAGATCCATGTACTCGCCGTACTCGTTCGGGCGCTGGGCATAGTAGGACGCGTACTCGGCGGTGTTGCCGCCGGTGCAGAACGCCTTGTCGCCGACAGCGGTGAACACCGCCGCGACGATCGTGCGGTCGGACGACGCACGCTGGAAGCCGGCGATGATCGCCTTCACCATCTCGGTGGTGTAGGAGTTGTACTGCTTCGGGTTGTTCAGAATGATCCACGCTGCGTACAGGCCGGGAACCACATTGCCCTGCGGATCCGTCACCGGGCGCTTCTCGAACAGGACCGAGGGAGCCTCGGTGCCGAAGTGCTCTTCGCCCAGCAGGGCGTGATCCTTGATTTCGTTGTCGCGGGGCAGCCAATCGAGTGCCATGAAATGTCTCCTGTTTTTACAGTTGTCAGCGTGGTTCAGAAATCGGGCGTCAGGATGACGCGTCGCTTGAGTTTGCCGTGGTGCGCCTCGTCGAACACCTGCTCGATCTGGCTCATCGGACGCGTTTCGACGAACGGTCCGAGCTGGATGCGGCCGTCGAGGCACATGTCGCGCACCGCGGCATAGCGGTCCGGCGGGCAGCCCCAGGTGCCGATGATTTCGGCATCGAAGGCCATCAGCTTCGACAGCATGTAGTTCGTCTCGGCCGTGCCGTAGCCGACGATGACGAGCTTGCCGGTGAAGGACAGCAAGGACAGCGCCAACTCCTGGCCAGGCTTGCTGCCCGTGACCTCGAAGATCTTCCAGCCGTAGTTCGACGGCAGGCCGCGCTCCTTGCAGAAGCCCTTGAAGAGCTCCTTCACTTCCTTTGCGCTCTTGTCCTTCGGGTTGATGATGAAATCGGCACCGAAGCCTTTCATCATCTCGAGCTTTTCTTCGTTGATGTCGATGCCGATGACGGCTTTCGCACCCATGCCTTTCGCAGTCTGCACCATGAAGCTGCCGACGCCGCCCGCGGCACCGACGACGATCACGAGGTCGTCCTTCTTCAGGTCCGCGCGCACGGCAGCCTGGTAGGGCGTCGTGACCGCGTCGGCCACCACCGCGAGATGCTCGAGCGGCGTGTCGCCGCGGTTCTCGACCACGCACAGGTACTTCGACTGCGCGACGATGTGGCTCGAATAGCCGCCATAGATGCCCATCGAGTTGCCCGGCATTTTCTGCGCGAGACAGCGGTTGCCGCGGCCCGTTTTGCACAGCTCGCATTCACCGCACGGGATCACCGCCGGGACAATGACTTCCTTGCCGATCATCGAGGCTTCGCCGCCGATGATGGTGCCGGAGATCTCGTGGCCGAGCGACAGCGGCGGCTTCTGCACCGTCGGCACGCCCATGTAGAAATACGACAGGTCGGTGTGGCACACGCCGCAGCCGGCGATCTTCACGACGACGTCGCCCGGTCCGAGTTCGGGCATCGGCACGCGCGTCTTTTGCAGCTTGCCCGGCTCGGTCATCTGCCAGGTATCGATGAATTGCGGAATCACGCTTGTCTCCATTAAATCAGTGTCGTTCGATCGATCGCGGCGGTCAGCGGTCACGCCATACCGGCTTGCGCTTTTCGAGGAAGGCGGCGAGGCCTTCTTTCGCGTCCTCGGTCGCCATCAGTTCGTTCAGATAGATGTTTTCGGCGACATCGAGCGCCTGCCCGAACGGCTTGCCGCTGGTCGCGCGGATCGTCTTGCGCGTGCTCACCAACGCAGCGCGCGAGAGCGCCAGATACGGCGCGACGAAAGCCTGCACGTCGGCGGCGAAAGTTTCCTTCGCGAAGACGCGATTCACGAGTCCGATCGCTCGGGCTTCCTCGGCCGCGATGTTCTCGCCCCCGAGCAGCAGTTCCATCGCCCGCGCCGGCGGCACCAGGCGGGGCAGCAGCACCGCCGCGATCGGCGGGAACACCGCGAGCTTGATTTCGGGCTGGCCGAACTTGGCATTCGCCGCGGCGACGATCATGTCGCACGCGATCGCCACTTCCATGCCGCCGCCGAGCGCGGCGCCATTGACCGCGGCCAGCGTCGGCACGGGCAATTCCTGCAGGCGACGGAAGATGCCGTGGAACACTCCGATCATGCGGTCGACCTTGTCCGGCGTGTGGTCAGCGACCTCGACACCGGCCGAGAACGCCTTCTCACCGGCGCCGGTGATCATCAGCAGCTTGACGTCGGTCGCGGCGAGGCACTGGTCGAGCGCGACGTTGACCTCTTCCATCGTCGGAATGTCGAGGACGTTGAACGGCGGCCGGTTGATCGTCAGTGTCGCCAGGCCATTGGCGACGCCGTAGGTAATGAACTTGAATTGCGCTTGCGTCATGGTGTCTCCCGTTTCCCGTTTCCGGGCCGTGCGGTTGGATCGTGTTCAGTTTTCGTTCTTTACCTGCAGGCGGTACGGGCACACGGCGTCGCAGTCCGCACAGCACACTTCGCCGTCACAGCTGATGTGCCACAAGTCGGCGCCGCAATTCGTGCAGCGGCGTTTGGCCTCCGCCGAGATCGTCGGGCGGAGTTCCTCCGCCGACCAGAAATCGATGACTTGTCCCATGTCGGTGCCGCTCAGAACAGGTCGTCGAGTTCGTCCGAGCCGCCGCCGGGCATCTTGCCGTACTGCTGCAGGTAAGCCTGGATCATCTGGCTTTCGCGCGACGTGAACATCGCCGCTTCCTCGAACACGAAGTTCGTCGCGCAGTTGTCACCACTCGTGCCGCGTTCGAGCTGCTCGGTGAGGCCTTCGCGCAGGTTCTCGACGCCCTTGATCATCAGCACGTTCTTGTCGCCGTCGAGCAGCTGGAACACGCCGGCTTCGGTCGGCACTGCGGCGATCGCCGCGGCGTCGAAAGTCAGGGACGATTCCGGCGGCAGCACCGCTTCGGCGATCTTCGGCGCGAGGTTGCACTTGAAGCAGCGCGCAGCCTCGAGACGGGCAGTCGCGTCATCGAAGCCGAGCTCGACTTCATCCCAGCCCGTGCGCTGTTCCGGCGCGAGCATGATCGGGTGGAACTTGCGCGTCGTGTTGAAGCCGTCCTTGCGCCCGATCCACGGGTTGGTTTCCCAGCCGTCGCGCAGCAGCACTTCGGAGATGTCGCCGTCGCCGCCGAGCGCCTTGTCCATCGCCGAGGCCGCGACCCGGCCCTGGGCGACCGACTCGATCAGCGTCGAAGGTCCGAGCACGCAGTCGCCGCCAGCATAGACCTTGGGCCGGCTCGTCAGCATCGAATCCTCGCGCACCGTGATGCGGCCCTTGCGGTCGGTCTCGACGCCGAAGCCTTCGAAGCGGTTCGGGAACTGGCCGATCGCCCCGATCACGAGATCGACGCCTTCGACGATTTCCTCGCCGGTCTCGACCGGGCGACGGCGGCCGGATGCATCCGCCTCGCCCAGCGCCATCTTCGCGTAGGTGATCTGCAAGCGATAGCCGTTGGTGCCCGGCTCGATCTTCTTCGGCGCGAGCAGATAACGGATATTCACGCCTTCCTCGACGCAGCCTTCGAATTCTTCCAGGCGCGCTGGCATCTCCTCGCGGGTGCGGCGATAGACCATGTCGACTTCGGCGCCGTAGCGGCGCGACGAGCGCGCGTTGTCGGTCGCGACGTTGCCGCCGCCGATGACCGCCACCTTCTTGCCGGTCTGGATGCCCTCGGGCGTATTCACGAGGCCCATCGTCACCGCTTTCAGGTAAGTCGGGCTGTCAACCACGCCCGGCAGGTCGTCGCCGGGGATGCCCAGCTTGTCGCCGCCCTGCGCGCCGATGCCAACGAACACCGCCCCATAGCCGTCATTGAAAAGCTCATCGACGTTCTCGACTTTCGCGCCGTAGCGGAACTCGACGCCGAGCGCGGCGACCTCACTGACTTCGTCGTCGATGACTTCAGCCGGCACGCGGTACGACGGGATGCCGTAGCGCGCCATGCCGCCGGCGGCCGGCTGGGCGTCGAAAATCGTGACCGCGTGGCCCTGCTTCGCGAGGTAGTACGCGACGGTCAGGCCCGCAGGACCCGCGCCGATCACGCCGGCCTTCTTGCCGGTCGCGGGAAGCTTCTTGGCGAATTCGCGCCAGATGCCCGTGTCGTTGTCCGCGGCGATGCGCTTGAGGTTGCGGATCGACAGCGGGTCGTCGAGGTCCTTGCGGCGGCAGGCCGACTCGCACATCGCGAAACAGGCGCGGCCGAGGATGCCCGGGAACGGCAGCTTTTCGCGCACGACCGCGATCGCCTCGCCATACTTGCCTTCGGCGGCGAGCTGCACGTAGCGCGGCACGTCGATGCCGGCCGGGCACGCGGACTTGCACGGCACCATCGACTCTTCGCGGTGGGCGGGGTCGAGCGTGCGGTCCATCAGCGCGCCGGTCGGGCACACGGTCACGCAGGCCTGGCAGAACGTGCAGCCGGATTCGATCAGCGTCGGCGCGATCGTGCCGACATAGGTGCGCTTGCCTTGCGGCGTCTCGACTTCCTTGACTTCGAGGCAGCCCACGCCGCGCACGTCGTTACAGGCGACGAGGCAGCGGCGGCAGTCGATACAGAGGTTGTAGTCGCGGTCGAAGAACGGTTCGTCGAGGACGATCGGCAGCTGCGCGGGCTTGTACGGCGGAGTCGTGTTCGGGATGCCGATGAAGTCGGACACCTTGCGCAGCTCGCAACTCGAGAAGATCGAGCAGCAGCGCGTCTCCTGCGGGTTGCCGTACGAGCACTGCGAGCGCGAACAGCCTTCGCGCTGCGGACAGGTCAGACAGACGTGCGGATGGGGGCCGAGGATCTTCGCGAGGCTCGCCTGGCGCGATTCCTGGATCGCGGGCGACTGGGTCTTGACGACGAGGCCGGCGCGGACCGGCATCGAACAGGCTTTGCGCAGCCCCTCTTCGCCTTCGACCTCGACCATGCACAGGTTGCAGCCGCCGTCTCCGGCGCCACGCTGGCCGGCGGGCGGCAGATCGGGATGCGCGCACAGCGCGGGAATGTAGAGGCCGGCTGCCGTCGCGGCATTGAGGATCGATGCGCCGGCGGGCGCTTCGACGTCGACGCCGTCGATGCTCAACTGCACCGGGGCGCCGAACTCCGGCATATCGACCGGCCGGCTGGCCTTCCACCACCTGATCTCGGATGTCTGTACGGCTTCCATGTCTCTCGTCCCTCTGCTATCGCCGGTTTTCGCTTCCCGGCGTCGTTTTGCGCTGTTCTTGCTCCAGGCTCCGGCGCGGCGGGGCCAGGTTGCGTTCGGATATGCGGTGGTGCGGTGTTCGCCGCCGGACGGTGCCTGGCAGCGCCCGGGTTAGGCTGCGAGTGCGGCCTGCGTGAAACCGGGGAAGTACCCTCCCTGGCACGCTCCGGCACGCACCGCCGCGATGAAACTCTTCATGTCGGTCACCGGCTGCAAGAACTTCGTCGCGCAGCGGCCGACCGCTTCGGTCTTGTGGCAATCGCTGCCGCCGAGCGACGGCAGCGCCATGTGTCGCGCGGCGGAAATCGCCAGTTCGTTGTCGCTCTCGCGGTTGCCGCCGTTGTGCGTCTCGACCGCTGCAAGCCCCGTCAGGTCGAGCACGCCTTCGAGCAGGCACGCCCCGACTTCGCGGAACGGATGCGCCGGCACGCAGATGCCGCCGATTTCATTGATGCGCTCGACGACTTCGGCCAGCGGGAGGTAGTTGTCACGCCCCCAGATGTTCCAGCCGTCGTCTTCGACGCCGTAAGCCAGCATGTGGCCGCGGTCCGTCGCAATCTCGACGCCGCGCAGAACCAGCATCCCCTCGTCGCGACCGACCTGTTCGACCGGCTCCGACGCCTCGTACGAGTAATGCTCGGTGATGCAAACCGCATCGAGCCCGAGATCCCGGGCGCGCCGGATCAGGTTCACCGGTTCAAGCCAGTTGTCGTACGAGTACTTGGTGTGGCAATGGCAATCGATCCACATGGGGATGGGCTCCGCGCAGTCGTTTCTCAGAGCACCGTGTATTCGAGGTTGATGCGCTTGGAGGGCGCGAACTTCTGCCGCGAGAAGAATTTCTCGAGCGCGAAGTCGTCCCAATTCACCAGCGTGTAGACCTTGCTCACGCCGCCCGCCTTCATGTTCATCATGAACTGCTCGAGCAGCTCGCTCGCGACGCCATGGTTCTGGAAGCGTGGGTCGACGCCGATCGTGTCGATCGTCGCGGTGCTTTCCGGAATCCCGAACTCGCCGAAATAGATGTCGCCCATGACGAAGCCGGCGATCTTGCCGTCGATCTCACAGACCAGCGAAGCATTGATGTTGTGCTTCGGGTTCAGGATCGTTTCGATCTTGCGCTCGTAGTAATCGCGACGAGTCTGCTTCGAAGCGGCAGCATCGATCTCGACGATTGCATTCAGGTCGTCCTTGTTCAGCACCCGCATTACGCGCTTCTGTTCGGCCATTTGCACTCCTCCTTGGATATCGCGGCTTCGCGCGGGACGCGCGTCGCACACCCTTCAGAACAACTCGTCATCCTTCTGCGGCACCGCCGCGCGGCGCGTGTACACCGTACCGATGATCTTGCCCATTTCCTGGTCGGCGTCGAGGCAGGTGTTGCAGCCGTCGCCTTCGCTCTTGTAAGTCTCGACGTGCACCTCGAAACCCATGCCGCGATAAGCCTCGGCGATCTCCGACAACCGCGGTTCGCCGATCGTCGTCAGCCGCTTCCAACCCTGGCGCAACAGACGGTCTTCGATTTCCTCTTCTTCATTCGCCGAAGCAAGCTTGATCGGGATCATCTTCTTCACGTTCACTGCGGAACCCTCCGTCGTCACGCCTTTCATCTCGTCCGGCCTACCAGGAATGCTTGATCGCGCCCGGGGTACAGGCGGTGATACAGGGCAGGCTGGTGTAGCCACCGGCCGGCTTGCATTCGGCGCAGCTGTAAGCGAGCGTACGCGTGGATTCCTTCTTCACCCATGCCACTTCATCATCGTAATCATCGGTGATGATTTCGAACATATTCTTCGGGCACGCGGTCAGACAGGCGCGGTTCGCGGCACAGTCGATGCACTTGTCGGTATCGATGCTGATGTAATACTCGCCGGAACCGTCCTTGTAGCCGTAGTTCGCGATCATGTCCGTTCTCTCCTGTGAAATGAGTCGTAGGCTGCCGACCGTCCGGAAAAACCGCCGCGTTCAATCGCGGCGTTTCCCGAGACGGCCGGCGCTGCTTCAGCCCCGACTTCAGGCCGCTTTCGCCTGCTTCTGCATCAGCGTGTAGCCGAAGAGCGCTGCGCCCAGCGCGCCGGCGATCTGGCTGTCGATCTTGGTCTCGACCTGCTTGATGCCGAGGATGCGCTCGATGCGCTTGACGACACCCGGGTTCTTCGCGATGCCGCCGGTGATGAAGAAGCCTTCCT